>Ga0310122_10002088_pt1 | contig 12743 bp, 6 predicted proteins | sample CB6_Bottom_1051__FD_203503 | JGI IMG/M metagenome (GOLD analysis project Ga0310122, IMG submission 203503) | Marine microbial communities from Western Arctic Ocean, Canada - CB6_Bottom_1051 | ecosystem: Environmental > Aquatic > Marine > Oceanic | place: Canada: Western Arctic Ocean | collected...
CGCAAATACAGAATTGGAACTGATCAGCCTAAGAAATTGCTTGCGGCTGTTGAGTCAGCCCTTGCTGGGCCCAGCTAACAAGCCGTAGAAAATGAAACACCTCCTACTCACAACAATCGCAGCCGTGGCGCTGGTGGGGTGAGTATCGATTCAGTCGATGGAACCATTGATTTTATCAATGATGTGAAAACGCACGGTTGCGGTATATTCTCCGGGTTTGGCGCAGGCGAGCGCCGAAAACCGCGAATAACGAAAGGAAAAGTCAAATGATCCGATCACAGGCAACGGAAGTTGCGAAGTTCTTCTTTAGTGGCTATTCAATCGATGCAGACATGTTCGGGTTTTATACTGCAATGGGCATGATGATAATCATGTCGGCACTGGCTTCATTGACTCCCATTGTTATGTACTATTTTACCATCAGGAAATGGGGCGCCGCAGCTCAAATAAAGTTTGGTGCGATTTATTACACGATAACCTTGGTCATCCCTGTATTGCTGGCGGTGGGATTTGAGTCCAGCGGCGGCGCGACAGGATTATTCTTGTTGCCACTGTATCTAATTCCATTCGAGGTCATTCTTGCGGCTACGATGATCATCAGCGTTCTCGTTGTTTTGGCATGCCATTATTTCGGAACCTTTCGCAAGATGGTGGCTTGAAAAGTTAGGGAGCGTGCGAACTTGTGAAAGCGCCGCTTGGACAAGCTGGCTTGGTTGCGTCCAGGGAATCGTTAGATTGGGCCATCCAACGTGACCAACCCGAAATCGCTGACCTCCTCCGCAAACACGGCGGCAAGACAGCTGAAGAATTGAAAGCTGAAGGGAAGTAGTCAAGCTCACCTCTGCGGCAACAGTTAAAACGGCTTGAATAATTGTCGAAGCCCCAGCAACTTCGTCACATGAAACTAAACTTTGAAACAATCCTCTGGGGTATGTTGGTGCTGGACTCCATTGGTTGCTGTGGTTTCGCGTGGTCAACAAGAGGGATGAACTGGTACGTCAAAACATTTCCTAGGATAGCAAAGCATTTTCCCCTGACTCGCGGGTGGAGCCTGTTCTATCTGGTGATGGTGGGTTGGCTTGGCTGTGTTCTGTATCGTTTGCCCACAGAGTAAGGCAACTAAACCAACCCACTCCACCACTTGAACACAGCAGGGTTGTTGTTCGGCGGCAACAGTTAAAACGGTTTGAAAACTGCGCTCATCCGGGTGACAGTTCCCTCGCCATGAAATCAATACTCGTCTCAATCATCGCAGCCGTGCTTTTGGTGGGGTGTGGGGAGAAGCAGTTGTCATTAGCAGATGTGTGCTATTTGAAGGTGCCTATGAAGGAAATGATCGGGCCACCCTTTACTTGTTATGCATACACAACCACAGGGTGAATCATCCCACGAGGCATATGGGTTCGTGCAAAAACCCATCTTCCCGCGCCTAATTTATGGGCTTTACAACAAAAAGCTTTAGATTAATCTATTGGTGGGGTAAGTTGCTGTGCCCTGCCACACCGTGATTTTCGACCTTAGCGGACATAGAAATGAACAGATCAAGGTTTATTAAGGCAATGCTAACTGGAAGTGCCCTGATGTTGGCCCAAGCCTCATCGGTCTCCGCCGCCGACCCGTTCATCAGCGAGGTGATGTCAGCCAATGACACCACCCTGCGGGACAACTTTTCCAATTCACCGGACTGGATCGAGATATACAACCCCAACGATCAACCGTTCAGCCTCGCGGATTGGTCGCTTACCGATGACCCGCAGGACTTGCAAAAATGGACCTTTCCAAAGGTCTCGATCGATGCCAGGCAATTCCTGGTGGTCTTTGCCTCTGGGGAGAATAAAACCGAGCCGGACGGGGAATTGCACACCGGTTTCCGGTTGGCACGGGACGGGGAATACCTCGGACTGGTGAAGCCGGACGGCACGATTGCCAGTGAGTTCAAGCCGGAATTGCCTGCGCTGGAGTCAGATCAATCTTACGGTGTAAGCATGATGGGCGATGAGGAGACGCTCTTGCCCGTCGGGGCAGAGGTGAGCTACCTGGTTCCTACCAGCGAGCACTCCAACGAGACCTGGACGATGCCCGGTTACGAGGAAACCGAGGACTGGCAGCGTGGAAAGACGGGGATTGGCTTTGAGAGTAGTGGCGATTTTGGCGGCCTGGTGGAAACCAAAATCAGCTCCGGTTCATCGGGCATCTACATGCGGGGGACATTTCACTTCGATGATCTGGATGGGTTGACCCGACTGATGTTGCTCATCCGATACGATGACGGTTTCGTCGCCTACCTGAACGGGAGTCGTGTGGCGGAGGACAACGCGCCAGCAAAACCGGAGTATAATTCCTACGCCACCGGGCACAACAAAAGTGAGGCCTTTCGGGATTTTGATTTGTCGGGCCAGATACACCGTTTGAAACAGGGGGAAAACGTGCTTGGCATCCACTGCATGAATTTTCAGAGCGACCCCGATGACATGCTGCTGCTGCCCACGTTGGTTGGCGGTCGGGAAGGCGACATCGATCCCACCAACACGGTTTTTCTCTCCTCACCCACCCCGGGCAGCATCAACACCGCGGAAGCGGTTGGGAAGGCAGGTGAACCGATCTTTTCACTGCCTGCCGGCACCTTCGTGACAAGCTTTGAACTGGAATTGTCCTCCACTCGTGCGGATGAAGAAGTGCGTTACACCCTGGACGGCAGCATGCCGACATCCGAATCCACCCTCTACACCGAGCCAGTGGCGATTGAAAGCAGTGTGATGGTTCGGGCGCGATGCTTCAGGCAAGGTTCCATACCCGGATCGTCGGTCAGCCAGGGCTACCTAAAACTTGGCGGCAATCTGCATAATTTTTCCTCCAACCTGCCGGTGGTGGTGGTGCAAGATTTCAAGAACGGCAACATCCTCCCTGATCCCTACCAGAGCGGCTACATGATGGTCCACGAACCGGGAGGGGAGGACAGGCGAACCCGCCTGACCGATGCACCAACCCTGGAAACACGCATCGGCATCAAGCTCCGGGGGTCGAGCACGCAGGACCGACCCAAGAAGGCGTTTGCGGTGGAAGCGTGGGACGAGCACGACGAAGACAAGAACATCACTCCCTTGAACATGCCGGAAGACTCAGATTGGGTTCTTTATGCTTCCTATGAATATGATCGAGCGTTGATCCGGAACGCTTTCATTTACGAGATTAGTAACCAGATTGGCCGTTATGCCGTGCGCACCCGTTTCTGCGAAGTGTTCGTGAATACCGATGGCGGTTCGCTTGATTACGAGGACTATGTGGGGGTCTATGTATTCATGGAAAAAATAACCCGCGGGCGAGACCGCGTCGACATCCGGCGCATTCGCCCGGAGAACAATGTAGAACCGGAAATTACTGGAGGCTACTTGTTGAAATTCGACCGAGCCGACCCGGGGGACTCAGGGTTCGTAGCCCTAGGGCAGAACAATGGAATCATGTGGGTGGATCCCAAGGAGAACGAGGTGACCGTTGAGCAAGCCAAGTGGGTTAAGGATTACCTCAACAGCATGTATAAATCCCTGCGCAGTTCCGATCCTGAGACCGGTTATCCCAAGTATATCGATGCAGACTCTTGGATCGACCACCATATCCTGAATGAGCTCACCAAGAACGGTGATGCGTTTACCACATCCTGCTATTTTTACAAGGATCGAGGCAAGCGGGTGGAATACGGACCCCTCTGGGATTTCGACCGCACCATGGGCCCCGATAGTAACTCGTCTTTCGGACCTGCAGCGGTCAATCCGGTCGCCTGGTCGACAAAATATTTCTTCGGCTGGTGGGGCCGTCTCATGCGTAACAAAGACTTCAAGCGGCGCTATATCGAGCGATGGAATTTTTTCCGGCAGCATGCCATGAGCGAGAAGAACTTGTTCGCCGTCATCGATGCCATGGCAGATGAACTGGACGAGGCCGCCGGGCGTAACTACACGAAATGGCCCCTGTTTGGTTCAACCGGCGGATTCCGTATCGAGATTGCTCAACTCAAGGATTGGATTTCCAAGCGTCTCGCATGGATCGACTCCCAATATCAGGACGCTCCGCCACCTACCCTGAGTTCCATGGGGGGAGTGGTATTGCCCGGCTTTAGGCTCCAGTTGAGCAGTTTAGGAGGGGACGTTCACTATACCACAGATGGCACCGATCCCCGAATGCCAGACGATTCGAAAAACCCAAACGCAGAAACCCTCTCCATAAGCAATGCTGATATGGTCATCTCAAGAGATTCGGTGTGGAAATACCTGGACGACGGCACCAGGCTTGACGATGTGCAATGGACCCCGCTCGACTATGATGACAGCCAGTGGAAATCCGGTCCTGCAGAACTTGGCTACGGGGATGATGACGAGGCAACTGCGGTCAATAAGGGTGGCTCCGTTTCCAAGACGCACAACACCATCTATTTCCGGCGCCATTTCACCCTAAAGTCCGTCAACCGGGGCGATAGATTGCTGCTCGAGCTCCTGCGAGACGACGGAGCGGTGGTTTACCTCAATGGCACCGAGATTATCCGCAGCAACATGCCCTCAGGCACGGTCCTTTATTCCACCATGGCAACCTCCAAGAACAACCTCAAACAAAGCCGGTTATGGCATTCCCACGTCATCGACAGCCCTTCCATTAAAAAGGGCGAGAATGTCATTGCGGTCGAGGTTCATCGGTTTAACAAGTGGGATCGCGACCTGAGCTTTAACCTCGAACTGGGGTCGCTGGATGCCTCGGGCTCCTGGATAACAATCAACGAATCCACCACCATCATGGCACGCATCAAGAAAGTGGCATCCATTAAGAAAGGCAAGGATTGGAGCCCGCCTGTGAAGGTCACCTTTGTCGTTTCAGAAGCCGCGCCGCTCAAGATCACCGAGATCATGTATAATCCGCTGGAAGGGAATGCTCTGGAATTCATCGAGTTGAAAAACCTCTCCTCCCAGCCTTTGGCGCTGGAGGGCATAAGCCTGGAAGGGGTGAACTTCCAGTTTGAGGATGGCACCCTTATGCCCTGGCAGGCCGGAGTGCTAATCCCAAACAATGATCCTGAGGCATTTTCCAAGGTTTATCCCGGGGTGACCATCCTCGGGTTATATGGAGGCAACCTCTCCAATGGGGGAGAATTACTGCGCATCCACGATGCCGAGAAACAGGTGACCTTCGAAGTTGAGTATGGTGACTCGGGCGATTGGCCCGAGGAAGCGGATGGAACCGGCCATTCCCTGGAACTGGCCAATCCGGCGGGCAACCCGAAGGACTTCCGCAACTGGCGTGCCAGCGCGCTGCCGAGCGGATCTCCCGGTGACGTGCTGGAAATCAGCGTGGTCGCGCTGGAACCTGGGCGCGTCCAAATCCGGTTCTTCGCCCTGCCCGGCAATTCATACACGCTGCGCTATACGGACAACGTGGCCTCGGGTCAGTGGATGCGCCTGCATCAGAAGAAATTTATGGCTAAACCTAAAGAAGTGGAATTTATCGACACGGTGCCTGGGAACGTGCAGCGCCGGTTTTACCGCATCTCAATTCCTTGACAACGGAACTGAGCCACCGCAACTCCAGCACATCGGGGTGCGCACGCTTGATGAACTACCTCCTCCGCAAACACGGCGGCAAGACGGGTAAAGAATTGAAAGCTGAAGGGAAATGAACCAAACAACTTCACCACCTGAACGCCTTGGGGTTTTGGTTCTACTACAACGGAGTGATTTTCTCGCATATCGCTGACTTTTCCACACCTAGCACTGGATACAGAAAACGGATTTGGGGCTGTCTTTGGAGGTCCAGATAAATCAGAATCGTTGCCACAAACACAGAAAAATCACCGCTTTCCTTATGTTATAGAGGTTTTTGGTGTAGAAGCCGAAAAAGTGTGACCAAAGGTGTGACCGAGAAAACACCAAAAAATTAAGTCATTGATTATCAATAGGTTAGAGATGCCTGTAATGAAACACATACTAATCACAACAATCGCAGCCGTGCTTCTGGTGGGGAGGAAATCAAGGTGATAGTGATCATTCACATTATGGGACCGGTGTGGATGGCCATTATCGGATTCATTTTCATGGCCCTCCTTGCTGCAATCTACAACCTTTTGGCTAGATGGCTTGGCGGGATCGTTCTCGCCACGATGTTGTTGCCGCTTTCGGCAGCGGAGCCGGTGGTCATCACCGAAGTGATGGCGTGGAATGTCTCCCATCTCGAGGATCCGGACGGCGGTTTCGATGATTGGATCGAAATCCATAATGCGTCGGATGATCCGCTGGACATTGCCGGATTGTTCTTGACGGACGATCCTGAAGATCCAGGAAAATTCCAGATCTCGGCGACGGACGCAGCAGCGACGACGATATCACCGAGGGGTTACCTGCTTCTCTGGGCCGATGGGGACACCGGTCGCGGTCCTCTCCATCTGCCGTTTGCCATCAACTCTGCAGGCGAAACAATTTCCATTTATGATCGCGACGGTCAGACGCTCGTCGATCAGATCGTTTTGCCGCCGCAACATCCAGACACTTCTTACGGCAGGCGGTCGCTCAAGTCGGAGGAGGCGATCTACTTCGTGCATCCGAGTCCCCGTGAACCAAATATTCCACTGGGGGTGAGTGTCTTGAACGGAATCGAGTTTTCCCGGCTGGCCGGCGTGTTTCGAGAGCCGTTCGATCTCACCCTTTCCACAGAAACATCAGAGGCGGTCATCCGCTACACGATCGACGAATCCGCACCGAATTCCGGTTCTGAGCTCTATGAGGCGCCCATTCGAATTTCGCAGGCCGGCTGCGTCCGGGCCGCGTTGTATCTCGAAAATACGCGGATTGCGCCGGTCGAGAGCCGCGTGTATCTGGCGGTGGACGAGGAACTGGCGGCATTCTCATCGAACCTGCCCGTCGTTCTGATCGAATCAGACGGCTATCGGTTTTCCCGCGACCGTACGCTGAGTCGGGACTTCCCACCGCAGCCGGTTTGCGCGGTGTTTGTCGATACGGGTGACGACGGCAGAGCTTCTCCAACGGGAAGTGTCGATTTTTCCGGGCGAGCCGGGATGAATGTGCGCGGCGCGAGTTCCCGCGAATGGCCAAAGAAGCAATACAAGTTTGAAACTTGGGGAGAGGATGACCTAGACCGTGACGTTTCGCTGCTGGGATTGCCGGCGGATGCCGATTGGGTTCTCTACGCGCCGTATTTCGACAAAACGCTCATGCGCAATTACCTCGTCTATCTCTGGTGGGAGCAACTGGGGTACCACCCGGTGCGTACCCGGTTCATGGAGGTTTTTATCAATATGGACGGAGATGGCGTTATCAGCATGGAAGACTACGTCGGGGTTTATCTGCTGGTGGAAAAGATCAAACGCGCGCCCGATCGTGTCGATGTGGCTCCGTTGCAGCCCACCGACCTTGAGGAGCCCGAGATCACCGGTGGATATGTGCTGCAGACGACGAATATCGACGAACACTTTTATAGCCGGCGTGGTGTGAAGTTCAAATTTGTCGATCCGAAGCGCCAAGAGAGGGAGTTTTCGAAGCAGAGAGCCTGGATTCGCAACCATATCAACGACTTCGAGAGCGTCCTCTTTGGTAGAGATTACAAAGATCCGGAAGAAGGATTTCGGAAGTTCATCGACCTGCCGTCGCACATCGATTACGACATCTTCCGCGAGTTTACGCGCAACATCGACGGCGCCAGCACCTTCATGTCGCTTGAGCGCGGGGGGAAGCTTGAGATGGGCCCGCTGTGGGATTACAATCAGTCACTGGGCATGACGTCGCTATGGCGCGGATGGGAGACCAACGGCTGGAATGAAGCCTACATGCAAGCTGGCCATTGGGCCAAGTGGTGGCAGAGGATGGATGGCGACGACGAATACCAGCAGGCATGGATCGACCGCTGGGTGGAGCTTCGCGACGGATATCTCTCGACCCAAAAACTCCTTGGCGACGTCGATGCGACGGCTGAACACCTGCAGGAATCGCAGGCTCGCAATTTCGAGCGGTGGAAACTCCTGGGCCGCGTTGCATGGTCGGGCCGCGAAGCCCCCGGTTGGCGTGACCGGGACACGTTCGACAAGGAGGTCGCGTGGATGCACAACTGGCTGGACGAGCGTCTCAAGTGGATTGACGCCCATGTGCCCGCCCCGCCAAAACTCAGCCTCGATACCGGCCCAATTGAGGCGGGCGCCAAGCTGAAAATTGTCGAAGACCCGCAATACGAACCACTCGACGGCACAATCTATGTCACAATGGATGGAATGGATCCCCGGTTAACAGGAGGGGGGATCAACCCTCAGGCGATCCCATATGCCGAGCCGATCCCGTTGCATTCGACAACTGCCATTGCGGTGCGGACGCGAGGCGAGACGCGGAGAGGGGTGGCACGGTGGGGAGCCCTGAGGGAAGCCACGTTTATTGTCGGCCTTGCTCCCGCCGGTGCCTCGTCACTCACTTTAACGGAGATCCACTACAATCCAAGGGGATCGGACGCTCACGAGTTTCTCGAGTTTACGAACCGTGGTGACACGGCAATTGATCTTGGTGGCGTATCCGTTTCCGGAGCTGTTCGTTTTAATTTCGAGGCATTGACCTTGCTTCCGGGTAAATCGATCATGATCGTTGAAGATGCCCGCGCGTTTGCAAAGCGTTACCAGAAGGAAGTGTCTCCATGGTTCCACGAGGGCATCAAGGTTGCGGGACAGTGGGAGGGAGCACTGGCGAATGGCGGAGAGGAAATCGTCCTCAACGATCAGTCCAAGCAGCTGATCCTTCGCGTTTCCTATGACGACGATCCGCCCTGGCCAGAGAATGCGGATGGTCGGGGACGGACGCTTGAACTCGTTGGATTGGATGTGGCAGTCGATAAGAGCAGCAGTTGGCGGGAAAGCATGTCTCTCCATGGATCACCGGGACGGTTCGCCGAGGCGATTGTCGAGATCCGGATCGCATCCGCAAGCCTTGTCGATGACAGGGCGGTTCTTGTCATCGCCGGACCGGAGGAATTGCCCGAAACTTACGGTATCGAGTCGTCATCCGACCTGACGGCGTGGGAGTGGGAAGTGTTTAGAGTGCTACGGACCGATCCAGATTCGAGGACATCGACGATTCAGCTGGACAAGCCCATTGATCTTCCCAATCGGGCGGGACGAGCGGTGTTCTATAGGCTTCGCAGGAAGTGAGATCTCTTTTGGATGGTTGATAAGGAACCGTCAGGAAAACTATTTGTCACAATTGCGACAAATGGTTTGTCCTCCAGCAGAGCCGGGACGATTACCAAGGACTGGCTGATGCAACGGTCTCCCATGTGGCCGTGGTAGATTGGGTGAGCACCTTGCAGTTGATGAACCGCGACGCATCTCCCGTGTCTCAGCAGTGGCGACTCGTGATGGTCGCAAGGAAGCCGTCGAACTTCTCATCGCCGCAGGTGCAGATGTGAATGCGAGGGGTAACGATAGTGAAACACCGCTAGATATGGCCATCCAGTTTAAAGAAGCCGAAATTGCCGACCTCCTCCGCAAACACGGCGGCAAATATTCGAAGATTCCCTTTGCTGCTGGAGGTGGAGACATTGAAATAGTAAAGGAGTTCTTGGCTGCTGATGCGGATGTGAATGCGAAGAACAAGTATGGAGAGACTGCTTTGCATTATGCGGCTCGTCGGGGTCACAAGGAAATCGCCGAACTGCTAATCGCTAAAGGTGCGGATGTGAATACGCACTCCCTTTCTGCTAGGCGTGCTTATGAGGAGACGGCTTTGCATTTTGCGGCTGTTCAAGGCCACAAGGAAATCGCCGAACTACTTATCGCCGAGGGTGCGGATGTGAATGCGCAGGATGGTTTTAGACGGACTCCTTTGCATCATGCGGCTCATGAAGGTCACAGGGAAGTCGCCAAACTACTAATTGCCGAAGGTGCAGATGTAAATGAGACGAATGGTAGTGGTGAAACGCCGCTAAATTCGGCCAAAAAAGAACTCACCGACCTCCTCCGCAAACACGGCGGCAAGACGGGTGAAGAATTGAAAGCTGAAGGGAAATAGCCCAACCTACCTCTGCGGCAACAGTTAAAACGCCTTGAAAAATGCGCTCATCAGGATGAGTGTCGGTTTACCATGAAATCACAACTAGTCGCAATCGTCGCAGCCGTGCTGTTGGGGGTGTGCGGAGAGTTGCAGTCCACGCACGCTCAGCGCCAGATGGAGAATCTGACGCGCGGCGTCGTTGTGGTGCCGACCGAGGATGGTGCCAACTTTGTCAGTTGGCGACTGTTCGGAACCGATCCCGAATCGATCACCTTCAATCTCTACCGGCAAACGATCGGCAGCGCGCCGATACGAGTCAATCAGACCCCGATATCTGATGCCACCAGTTTCGTGGTGCGTAGTAGTGGAAATCTGGCAGGTGAACAATACTCTGTTCGGTCGATAGTCGACGGCATGGAGGGTGAGGCGTCAGCGGCGGCAGGTATATGGAAGGACGGATTTCTGGAGATACCCATTCAGTTCATCGATGGTTATCGACCGGGCGACGCTTCCGTGGCGGATCTTGATGGCGATGGTGAGTATGAAATCGTGCTACAGCAAAGTGCACGTGCTCATGACAATTCACATTCGGGACTAACCGACAAACCCGTTCTGGACGCCTACAAGTTGGATGGAACACATCTTTGGCGAATCGACCTTGGGCATAACATTCGCGACGGCGAGCACTACACTCAATTTATGGTTTATGACTTGGACGGGGATGGAAAAGCCGAATTAGCCTGCAAGACGGCTGACGGTTCGACAGATGGACAAGGCTTCACCATCGGCGATGCGACAAAGGACTGGCGAAAGAAGAATGAAACGTCCCGCTCGTACGGGCGAGTGCTGGATGGACCCGAGTTTATGACGATCTTTGACGGTCTGACCGGAAAGGCTCTCAAGACCGTGGATTACGTGCCAGATCGGTATCCGATAGACGGCTGGGGTGGGATTGGCGGTAACGGAGGAAACGACAGCTACGGGAATCGTTGCGATCGTTTTCTGGCTTGCGTTGCCTATCTCGACGGCGAGCGTCCGAGCCTGGTGATGTGCCGTGGTGTTTACGGTCGTACTGTCCTTGCGGCATGGGACTGGCGTGACGGTAACCTGACACAGCGCTGGGTGTTCGATTCAGGGATCAGCCACCCGCCGTTCCGAGACGCCTCACCATTTTCGGGGATGGGAGGCCATTCCCTTTCAGTCGCCGACGTCGATGACGACGGGCGCGACGAAATCGTTTATCAGGCAATGGTAGTAGATGACAATGGCAAGGGGTTGTACTCAACCGGCTTACGGCACGGCGATTCGATGCATGTGACTGACATGTACCCGGAGCGTCCCGGACTGGAAGTCTTCACGGTTCAGGAGAACGAAGGAGAAACGGTTCGATTTAAAACGCCAGGAGCAGCAATGCGCGACGCAGGCACGGGCGAACTGCTTTGGAGTCACAGTCCCGGTGTGGATGTGCGAGCTGGATTGGCAGCTGATATCGACCCTCGACACAGCGGTTACGAAGCGTGGGGTGGCCCCGGCGGTCTTCGCAACAGCCGAGGGGAAAGCATCGGCCCGGCGCCGCGATCGGTTGGGTTTGCGATTTGGTGGGACGGCGATTTGCTTCGTGAATTGCTTGGCGGATCGAGGGTGACAAAGTGGGACTGGATACAAAATGAAGAAACGACGCTCATGCGGTTTGCAGCAAATAGCAGAAGGAAACCGTGTTTGATGGGAGATATTATCGGCGACTGGCGTGAAGAGGTGATCGTCCCTAGCCCAGACCGCCGGTCTCTTCGAATCTATACGACTGCGATTCCAACCAAACACCGAATCCCGACATTGATGCACGATCCGCACTACCGATTGAGTATTGCGTGGCAAAACGTTGTCTACAACAAACCGCCGCATCCGGGTTTTTTTCTTGGCGATGGAATGAAGCCGCCTCCAAGACCCAATATCCGACTATTCGGGATGGATAAAGCATTCCAAGGTGTAAGTAAGTAGTCAGCACCCGCTCTTAGTGTAACTTCACTCACTTCCCTCATTGGTAAACCGCCGACCTCCTCCGCAAACACGGCGGCAAGACGGGTAGAGAATTGAAAGCTGAAGGGAAGTAAGCCAACCTCTACGGCAACAGTTAAAACGGCTTGAAAACCGCACTCATCGGGGTGACTGTTGGCTCACCATGAAATCACAACTAGTCGCAATCGCCGCAGCCGTGCTGTTGGTGGGGATCAACATGTTTATTCCTGGCTTCGCCTGGGCCGTTGAGGATGGCTTGGTTTTCGATGCAAAGCTTGGACACTACAAAGATCTTTCTTATGAAGCCTTGTCCGACAAGGGGTTACCGTGGAAGGAGCGCACACAGTTGTTTGGAGGTGAGACGGTTCATTACGGTGGTTTAACGGATACGCAGCGCTTGGCCAAGCGGAGGGAACTCGAAGTGCTTCTGGCAACAATCAAGATGCGCGAAACGAGCAACTGGGCCGACCCGAAGTTGGTCGAGCGCGTTGAAACGGAAATTCACACTTGGCTTGATGCACAAATCCAAAACGTGCCCGAGAAGTATGCTGAAGCTAATGTTTACCCGCTTCGAACGGGTGCGGTTGGGTTCTTTCGCGCTTACGAAATTTTCGGTGATAAAAAATATCTCGAAGCTGGCTTGAATCGTGCGGATGTAATTTTAAAAGCGCAGTGGCCGAAAGGACATTGGCCGTGGGGGACAAGGCT
>Ga0310122_10002090_pt1 | contig 12739 bp, 11 predicted proteins | sample CB6_Bottom_1051__FD_203503 | JGI IMG/M metagenome (GOLD analysis project Ga0310122, IMG submission 203503) | Marine microbial communities from Western Arctic Ocean, Canada - CB6_Bottom_1051 | ecosystem: Environmental > Aquatic > Marine > Oceanic | place: Canada: Western Arctic Ocean | collected...
CCAGCGTGTCGCCGTCCCAGTGTCCGCGGGAACTACCTAGCCACTGGCGTGGGCTGTGGTGGGGCGCCGGGCTGCCGTCCAGCGGGATGATGCGTAACTCGTGGACCATCTCCATGAGAATCGCCACTTGGTTTTCGCTCTGAAAGATCTGGATGTTGTTGTTGTAGACGCCGCCCAGCCGGACCGTGCCCAGAGACAGGCACCGTTCCCACAGACTGCGGTCTTCGTATGCGTATCGCGGACGCCCCGCTCGACGGGCCCGGGCGCGCTCAGCGGCCCCCGGGATGCGGGGAGGAATCCTCCCGTTGGCCGGGTCGACGATCAGCGCGGTGCGACCGTCAGACTGCCCGCGGTCCCACCAGAACTGGTTGTAGGCGAGGCCGACATCACGCTCCGCGCTCAGCTCGCTGCGACGTTCCGAGCTGGCGAAGGTCCTTGCATTCATGTTCGCCTCGGCGATCTCCTCCTCGGTCAGAAACTCCCGTCCCTCGTGTCGGGCGGGTCGTTGCATCGGGGTCGTGGTGCCGTGGTCCCAGACGCCTGTCAGGTCCGGCACGCCCCATGGCGTGCGAGGCGCGGGTGAGTCGACGGGCGGGATCCCCGCCGACACGGGCTGGCCGGCCTGCGCCGCAGGCGCGAGACAGACGATCGCGAGCAATATCGGCAGGATGGCGTGCTTGGCGTGGGGCATGGTTCCCTCTTGTCTCGTTCCCTCGCGCGTGTGTCGACAGTATACGCCTGACCGCGACCTTGACGATTCCAATGTCCACCGCGCCATAATGCCTCGTTCGTGTGAGAGGAGAATGCGTATGCGCTGCTGTGTGACGATCGTCTCGGGTGTCGTGTTCCTGGCGTGCCACGCGCAGGCGCAGCAGCCAGACACGGTGTTTCTCGAGGATCTCACCTGGACCGAGGTGCGCGATGCCCTCGCGGCTGGGACGACGACGATCATCATCCCCACAGGTGGGACCGAGCAGAACGGGCCTCATATGGTACTGGGCAAGCACAACTTTCTTGTCACGCACAAGGCGGGAGAGGTGGCACGGCGGCTCGGGAATGCGCTGGTCGCGCCGGTTATGGCGTATGTGCCGGAGGGGGACGTCGACCCCCCGACCGGGCACATGCGCTTCCCCGGCACGATCACGATCCCTTCGGCGGTGTTCGAGCAGGTGCTGGAGTATGCGGCGCGTAGCTTCAAGCAGCACGGGTTCCTGGACATGGCGCTGCTCGGAGACAGCGGCGGCAATCAGGCGTCACAGGCTGCGGTGGCCGATCGTCTCAATGCTGAATGGGCAGCCACGTCGGTCCGCGTGCACCATCTGACCGACTACTATCCGGGCCGAGGGGACGCCTGGCTGGTCGAGCAGGGGGAGACGGAGGAAGACGTCGGTTCCCACGCCGGGATGCACGACACCGCGAGCTTCCTGTTTCTCGATCCCTCGAAGCTGCGGCTCGACCAGATGAATCGGGGCACCGGTGGAACTGGCAACGGCGTCACCGGGTATCCGGGCCGGTCGACTGCCGCCTATGGTGAGCAGATTCTCGAGATGCAGATAGCTGACGCCGTGCGCCAGATTCAAGCGCTACGCGAGAGCAGCCGCCCGGCCTCACGGTGACTGCCGTACCCAGATCGGGCTCGACCAGGCCATGACAATGCGCCCGCGAGTGTGTCCGCGCTGGGTCAGCCGCACGTAGTAGACCGCCTCATCCCGGAACCCTTCATCGGTGCTCGACCACTCGACGTCGAGTGCATCCGGATGGAGGTCGAAGATCACGCGGAACTCATCTCCCGGCTCCGAGTAGCGCAGGACTTCCACCGACTGGATGCGGTCGGTCCCGTGGGCCGTCACCTGCAGGTGCGGTGCGTCGTTGGTGCCCGTCTCCCCACCCATCGGCTCGTCGTTGACCCGGAAGTCGAGCAAGATGCGCGCGCCCGTCGTCCCATACGTCCGTCGCTGGTGGCGCGCGTCGAAGATCGCTGCCCGTGTCAGTTCCGGGGCCGTGACCGCCGCGATGCCCCAGTGCGGCTGCCCGGGGTGCGACCGATGATCGTCCGACGCCGCGATCGTGCTCAGCCGTAACCCTTGTGCCCAGGCGTCCTGCGCGGTGAGCCCCTGTGGGGCAGACGTCGAGTAGTTGGTGAAGTCACTCTGTTCGAACGCCAGAGGGTGTGTCGGGTCGTAGGCTTCGCTCAGTCCGTGTGCCGAATAGATCTCGAAGTTCCGACGCAGCTCGGTGTCGTGATCGACGACGCTGATCGGCTGGGGAAACTTGCCGGTGTGGTGCGGGATGGTCAGGGCCCGGCCGGCCTCGAGCGCGTCCCAGAGCTCTGGCAGCGTCACACGCTGCGGCGCGAGCAGCGGTCCAGGCGCGCCCCGGAAGTACACGTTGTGGTGTCCGTAGGGTGCCGGAAACGATGCCTCGTAGGCATGCAGGGTGACAAATCGGCCCGGTGCGTTGTGCGCATCGGTGGCCGCCTGATACTCGGTCCAGATCGCGGGGCCCAGCCCTTGGGTGAATCCGTCCGCGCCAGCCTGACTGTGGTCGGTCACCGCGTGGAAATCCAGCCCAGCGACATACCGCGCGTAGTCGAAGACGCCGTCGCCCACGCCGTCCCAGCTGTGGCGGGTGTGGGAGTGCAGGTCGCCCCAGTAAGTCTGCTCTGCGGGTGCCTCACGAAAGACTTGCATCGGATTGCTACGCGCGCGCAGGATGCCGGCACGCGTCGTGGCCTCCAGGCGGACGATGCCTTCGCCGCGTGGGGTGACCCGGACCGCCGCATACCCACCTGCGCCAGAGAAGCGTACGGTCGTCGGTAGCTCGATGTTTCCCTGCACGATCCGCAGGGTTACCTCGTCGCGAAACGACGTGACCGGGTTGGCGTAAAGGTCCACCGCGCTGAGGCGCAGCTCGACAGGCTGACCGACGACGAGCGCCGAGGGTCCAGTTCAGCATCAGCTCGGTGGCGATCCCGCTTCGGGAGGTGAGCGTGGCGCGATGGGAGACCGGCTCGAACTGCCCGTCACCGTCCCGATCGACGGTCACGAGCAGCGGCTCGGGCTGCGTGGAGACGGTCGCTGCGCGCATACCACGACTTCCACCGGATGTGTCGCCGTAGACGACAGCGATCGTCTCTCCCGCGACGAGATCGCCGTCCGCCAGGGTGACCCGCACGACGAAGACATATCGCTCCATCCGACCATCGAGCCCGGGACGTCTCGACTTGACCAGGAAGTTCGGCGATTCCGATTCGACCTCGATGGTCACGTGTGCGCCGGGCCGGGACACACGCGCGCCGACGTAGTGATCGGCTGCCGGGTCAGTCGCCTGCAGCCGGTTCGCCGAGTTGCGCTCGCCGGCGTGCCAGGTGTCGGGCAGCTGTATGCGGACGGTGCTGCCTCGACGCAGTCCTGACGCGCCGACCTCGTAGGTGACTGTCCAGGTGCCGAAGTGGCCGGCAACACCAGTCTGCGGGTCGACACGAACCGAGTCGCTCTGCCACACTGCGGACAGAGCCAGAAAAAGTACGACGACAAAGGTCAAGAGCAACTCCTCGTATGGTGCCTGCCGAGGATTGTAGCTGCTAGGGCGTTCAAGGAGGGGGAGGCATGGGCTCGGTGCTCAGAGTTGGTGTCGGCGGTCTCGTGGTGGTGGTCGTCGCCGGTTGCGCGGCGGGCGAGAGCGCCGACACGACAGGAGAGGTCATGCGGCGGGCGGATCGGGTGAACCCGATGGTCGCGTTGCAAGAGCAGGATCAGCCGGTGTTCGGGCTCTACGCCCCCCGCTCCCGGCGGCGGGGCGGTGCGCCGTCACAGGTGGTGGACGTCAAGACGCCCGCACAGCTCGCTGACGAAACGACCGCCTACACGCGCAGCGACTACGTCTTCGTGAGCAGCATGGAAGGTGGCGTCGAGCGGGGGCTGCCGGCCTTCATCGGGCGCATGCGCGCGATGCACGCCACCGGCGCCACGGCCGAGACCCATCCGTTCGTCGTGAAGATGGCGAAGATCTCCGACAACCCTCACGCGGTAGCCCATATCGGTCAGCAGCTGAACGCCGGTGTGAGCGGCATCATGTTCGTGGGGGTCGAGACGGCCGAGGAGCTCCAGCTCGGTCTGGACGCCATGCGATTCGCGTCGCAGGGCGGGACCAGGGATGACGAGGTCGGGTGGGCCCCGACATACTGGGAGATGACCGCGGACGAGTACCGCACGAACGCGGACCTCTGGCCGCTGAATCCCGATGGCGCGCTCATCAACTGGACCATCATTGAGAGTCATGCAGGTCTGGAGCGGGTGCGTGAGATTGCGGCCGTCCCCGGTATCGGCGTGCTCTGGCCCGGCGCCGGCACACTACGGCGGCTGTTCAGCTCGATCGGTGCTGACGGGGAGCGCGTGGTGGACACGGACGCGTGGGAGGCGGCCATCCAGCGGGTCCTGTCGGCGTGCCAGGAGTTCAACATCGCGTGCGGCTACCCGGCGAACGCCAGCGACGTTGAGAGCCGTCTGGCACAGGGGTTCAGCGTCTTCGTGATGAACTGGGGCGACGGCGGATTCGAGACCATCGACATCGGGCGGGCCGCCGCCGGTCGGTGACCCGGGCCGGAGCCAAATTCGGAGGCTGCACCATGCGCACAGCTTGGCATCGCTTGGTTCTCGGATGTGCCTGTTCGATCGGTCTCACGCAGACTGCCGCTGCTCAGACCGGGGTCGACGTGGCGCGTGCATATCGCGAAGCGCACGCGCCGGCGATCGTGCGCGGCTTCGCGGACATGCTGAGATACCCGAACCGCGCCAGAGACCTCGACGATGTCACACGCGCGGCCGAGTACATCCAGGAGCAGATGAGTGAGGCGGGTGTCGAGACGCAGTTGCTCGCGCTCGATGGCGTCCCGCCGCTGGTGTTTGGCGAGCTGCGAGTCCCTGGCGCGACCCGCACGCTCGGGCTCTACGCCCACTACGACGGGCAACCTGTCGACCCGCCGAACTGGACCCATCCGCCGTTTGCGCCGACGCTCTACACCGCGGCGATGGAGACGGGGGGGCGGCCGCGCGCGCTGCCGGAGGACGGTGAGGACGTGGACCCGGAGTGGCGCATCTACGCCCGCTCGGCCGGCGACGACAAGGCGCCGATACAGGCCTTCCTCACGGTCCTGCGTGCGTTCCGGGAGCGCGGCGTGTCACCGACGTCGAACCTGATCTTCTTTCTCGACGGTCAGGAGGAGGCCGGGTCTCGGCGTCTTGGCGACTACATGGAGATGGTCCGCGAGACGGTCGAGCAGGTCGACCTCTGGCTGTTCTGTGACGGGCCGGCCCACCAAAGCGGTCGTCCGCTGCTCGCGTTCGGGGCGCGGGGCTCGATGGGCATGGAGGTGACCGTCTACGGAGCCACCCGCAACTTGCACTCGGGGCACTACGGGAACTGGGCCCCCGATACCGGCATGATTCTCGCGCAGCTGCTAGCGTCCATGAAGGACGAGCGCGGGCGGGTGCTGGTCGACGGATGGTACGACACGGTCGAGCCGCTGAGCCCGGAGGCGGGCGCGGCGCTCCGCGCGATGCCGGACTGGGACGACGAGTTGAAGCGCGAGCTCGGTCTGGTGCGCACCGAAGGAGAGCCACAGACGCTGCCCGAGCGGCTGATGGTGCCTGCGCTCAATGTGCGGGGCATCACCAGCGGCAACACCGGGTCGCTCGCGCGCAACATCATCCCCAACACGGCGGTCGCGGCGCTGGGGATCCGGCTCGTCCAGGGGAACGACCCCGCCCACCTCCGCCAGTTGGTCGTCGACCACATCGCGCGGCAGGGCTTCCACGTGGTGTCGGACGACCCCGACATGGACATCCGTCTGCGCTATCCACGCATCGCCAAGGTCACCGGTGGTGGTGGGTCAGTCGCGGCGCGGACGTCGATGTCGAACCCGTACGTGCGGCAGGTCATCGCGGCAGCCACCGAGGCGGCCGACCGCGTGTTCGTGGAAGGGGCGCTGGTGTTGTCACCGGGACTGGGCGGCACGCTGCCGATCGCGCTCTTCACCGACGTGTGGCAGACGCCGGCGGTCGTGGTGCCGATCGCCAACCACGACAACAACCAGCACGCCCCGGACGAAAACCTGCGGCTGGGGAACCTGTGGTACGGCATCGACCTCTTCGCCGAGATCATGACGATGGATTGAGGGGGCTCTACAGGAGGCAGGAGGCAGACGAGGGCTCGGTGCGGGCGTGCGTTTTTGCGTACTCGCCCCTGAACGGCCTTGGTAGAAACTGAGTACCCACGGCGAGAGAGGTCGGGTCCTTAGGTCAAAAACGCAGCTGGCACGGAGCCTGCTACCATGGGCCGGCATGGCGAAGCGAGACACCCGAGTCACTCTGCATTCGCTGGACCGCAAGCTGGACAGCTCGCTCAGTCGATTGGCTGGGCGTCTCGACGGCGTCGACACGCGGCTCGTCGGCGTCGACAAACGGCTCGATGGCGTGGACAAGCGGCTCGATGGCGTAGACAAGCGGCTCGAGGCAGTCGACAAGCGATTCGATGAGGTGGACAGGCGATTCGATCGGGTGGACGACCGGCTCGACCGGTTGGACGCGAAGGTTGACGTGAAGACCGATGAGGCGAAGCGGCACGCCACGGTGCCGTTCGAAGCGACCAGACAGGAAATTCAGCAGGTCGCTGAAGGTGTGGCCTCGCTGGATCGAAAGTTCGATCTGCTCGCGGAGCGGCTTCCCCCGGTGGTGGAAGATGTTGAGTTGCTGAAGGCTGCGTTCCACGGGCTCGACCGCCGCGTGATCCGTCTCGAGGACGCTCCGTAGCCCTGCGGTACCCCTACGCGTTTTCCAGCAACAGCCGGCTTGTCTCCTCGGGTTGCTCCTGCTGCACCCCATGGCCGGCGCCGTCGACCATGTGCACGGCCCGCATGTCGGTGCAGGCGCTGTTCCGTCCAAGAGGGCCGTCGGGTTGCCTCGCGGTGAGATACCATTGGGCCGCATGAAAGTGGGTCGCGTGAAACGGTTCGCCGGGCGGCTTGCCGGTTTGCTCGTCGTCCTGGGTGTCGCCTCGCCCCTGTCAGCGCACCCGGCGCCGTTCAGTTTCGTCGATCTGCACATCCAGCAGGTATCGCTGGACATCGAGGTGGTGCTCCACGCCTTCGACGTGGCCTACGAGCTTGGGATTGACCCACCGAGCCGCGCGCTCGACTCGGATGTGCTCGGGCCTGGCACGCAACGTCTGGCGGCGCTGCTCCGCGACCGGCTTCACATTCTGGTCGACGGGCGTCCGCTGCCATTCGACACGTGGTCGGTTGCCGAGGCGTTGCCCGAGCGGCAGTCGGTGCGGCTACGGGCTCAGGCGGTCCTGGGTCGCCCACCCGGTGTCATCGAAGTGTCAGCCATACTGTTTCCCTACGACGAGGCCCATCAGACGTTCCTGAACTTCTACGACGATGGGGAGCTGACCTCGCAGGCGATCCTGGGAGGAGATCAGACCCGCAACGAGTATTTCGTCGGGAGCCGTCAGGGCACCCTGGCGGTCATCCGGAAGTTCGTGCCTGAGGGCGTTCACCATATACTGATCGGGCCGGATCATTTGCTCTTTCTGGTGGGTCTCCTGCTGCTCGGCGGGTCGGTGCGTCGGTTGCTGACGGTCATCACCGGGTTCACGGTGGCGCACAGCGTCACACTGGTGCTGGCGGTGTTGAACATCGTCACCCCGCCCGGCCGAGTGGTCGAGCCGATTATCGCGCTGAGCATCGTGTATGTCGGCGTCGACAACCTGATGGTGCGGGGCGGTCGCGACATGCGTGTCTGGATCGCCTTGGTGTTCGGGTTGATCCACGGCTTCGGGTTCGCGAGTGTGCTCCAGGAGATGGGGCTGCCGAGCGGGGCGCTCGGCTGGTCGTTGTTCTCGTTCAATCTCGGTGTAGAAATCGGACAGATCACGGTGGCCGTCGTCGTCGCGGCCGCGTTGATGGCGCTCCGTGCGCGCAGCGATGTGGCGGGCCGCCGGCTCGCCGTGGCCGGCTCCATCGTGGTGATGGCGGCCGGCACGTTTTGGTTCATTCAGCGGGTGTTTTTTTCCGGAGGCATGGGATGAGAAGAGTCGTGATGCTTGGCGCGTTGGTCCTGGTTGGCGCGTTGTCAGTTGTCGGCGTGGCCACTCAGCAGGGTGCGAGGAACCTCGAGGTCGACCGGCTCGAGGACAACCTGTTCGTGCTCCGCGGTGGGGGCGGCAACTCGGCCGCGTTCATCACGAGCGACGGTGTTGTGCTGGTCGACACGAAGCTCGCCGGGTGGGGGCAACCGCTCATCGACAAGATCGGCGAGCTGACCTCCAAGCCGATCACCACGATCATCAACACCCACGCGCACTTCGACCATGTGGACGGCAACGTGGAGTTCCCGGCCTCGGTCGAGTTCGTTGCGCACGAGAACACCCAGCGGTTGATGCGGGAGAACAATGGCGTCCGCGGGCTCGGTGACGCGAGACCGAGTCCGTTCGACGGGGACAATGCGACCGGGATCCCGGAGCGGACCTTCCGCGACACGCTGACCTTGGGGAGCGGGGCGGACCGGGTCGAGCTGCACTACTTCGGTCGGGCGCACACGGGTGGTGACACGTGGGTCGTGTTCCCCGCCTTGCGCGTGATGCACGCGGGTGACGCGTTCCCGAGCAAGGGGCTGCCGATCATGGACTCGAACAACGGCGGTAGCGGCATCGAGTATCCGGACACCCTACGGAAAGCGTCCCAGGGGATCACCAACGTCGACCGGATCATCACCGGGCACAGCACGGTCATGACGCCCAGGGATCTGAGCGATTACGCCGACTTCGTGAGTTGGTTCGTGTCGGATGTTCGGGCGGCCAAGGTCCGAGGCGAGTCAGCCGCCGAATTCGTGTCTGGCTGGGAAGTCCCGAGCATATTCGCCGGCTTCAGCAAGGGGGCGTCTGAAGAGCGCCTGACGGTCTATGTGCAGGACATCTACGACGCGTTGCCCTAAGGCGGAATTCCGAGAGGAGGCAGGAGCCAGGAGACAGGAGACAGGAGACAGGAGAGGCGGAGGGCTCGCCGCCTGGCTGCACTGTGGTCGCGCCAGCCTGCGGGTGTCGCGGGCCGGAAAAAGGGGTGACCGCAGACGCGCGAATCGGGATAATAGCGACGTTGTAACTAAGGTTCGTCATTGTGAACGAATGTGGGAAGGGATAGACCATGTCGAAAAGCACTACTCGTCGTGAAGTCCTGAAGGGTGGCGCCGCGATGGCGGGGCTGGGCGCACTCGGTTTCCCGGGGTGGGGATTCCCGGCACTCGCACAGGGCGAGACGCTCGTCGAATTCACTGACTGGCCGGAAGCGTTCGTGTTAGAACGGACGCCGGATCGGCGCATCATCGATGTCCGGGAGATCGACGGACCGTTCACACCCTCTGACCGGTGGTTCACGACCCAGCACTATGGTCATCCCGAGATCGATCGGGCCACCTATCGGTTGCAGGTCTCCGGGCTGGTCGACCGTCCGCTCTCACTGTCACTGGGCGACCTTCGGGGACTGCCGAGCAGGGACCTGGTGTTCGGATTCGAGTGTTCAGGGAACCGCGGGCCGGTGAACGGGTTGTCCAGCAACGGCCGCTGGACCGGTGTTCCTCTGAGGACGGTGCTCGAGCGCGCCGGCGTGCAGGCATCCGCGCGGGAATTCGTGTTCTTCGGCGCTGACCACGGCGAGGAAGAGGTAGATTTCCGCGGCCGGTCTTCTACCGTGGACCAGCAGTATGGTCGGAGCCTGCAGCGCGATCTCGCGCTGTCTGATGAGCCGCTACTGGCCTATGCGTTGAACGGCGAGCCGTTGTCGGTCCACCAGGGGCGGCCGCTCCGCCTGCTGAACCCCGGCTGGTATGGGGCGCCCAACGTCAAGTGGTTGTCGGAGATTCATGTGCAGGAGGACCAGTATCTCGGCAAGTATCAGGCCAACTGGTATCGCACCTTGAAGGGTGAGATGGTCAACGGCGTGATGAAGTGGAAGGAGACCGCGATCACGAAGATGCGGTTGAAGTCCTACATTGCGCGGGTGACCAAGATGGGGAGCCAGCACAAGGTGTTCGGCGTGATCATGCACGACGGGACGCCGATCCAGTCGGTGGAGGTGCGCGTGGACGACGGTCCGTGGCAGCCGGCGACACTGGACCCGACCACCAGCGAGACCTACTCCTGGAAGTTCTTCAACTTCGATTGGAACGGCGCCACGCCCGGGGAGCACACGGTCACGTCGCGCGCCACCGATACCAGCGGCTATATGCAGCCAACGGCGGAGGCTCTGGCGGAGGTCAAGAAGACCTTCCTCGAGCAGAACAACCAGCACCCTCGCACCGTCATGATCACCTGACGGCGCGCTCGTAGAAGGCAGGAGATCGCCGCCCTCCAGCGGTCTCCTGTCTCCTGTCTCCTTCGAGCCCCCTCTAATCAATCGCGAAGCAGTAAAACAGCCCGGCGCCGCCGGTGGCGACCAGATTCTCCTGGCTGCACCCTCGCGAGGCGTGCTCCGAGTTCCAGGAGTTGACGCCGTCGCCCCGTCCCCGCCGGTCGTGATGGCCAACCTGCGCGCTGCCATCGCCGCTCGACGTCCAGTTCCCGCAGGTCGTGTCCTCCGCGCCCTCGAACGCCGTGCCATCCGGCTGAGACCCGGTCAGGATGTCGTGTCGGTTCGGGTCGTCTCCCACACCATTGACCGGGTCGAGCCGCTCGGTGGTGGCCCGCGCCTTGTTCACGTTGTTGTCGTCGCCGTGTAGTACCTCGACGTTGGCGGCGATCAAGAGCGCCTCGGCGTTGTACCAGGGGCCGCTGCCGATGCGATCGCGGGCATGGACCGCCGGTTCGGTAGCGGTGGCCGTCGTGCTCAAGTAGGCACGCCACGTGTGGTCACCGGCGTATTCCGCCTCGGCAAGCGCCTGACAGTGCGCATCGGCTCCGGCGAGCCCTCCCAGGTCACCCCCGTTCCCCGGCCCCACGCTGGTGATGAAGAAGGAGGTCACCGACTTGGCGCCACCCATCTCGATCATGTCTGGCACCGTCTCGGCCGGTTCGGGTTCGGTCGCCGGCGGTCGGTCGGTCGCGTCGGCTGCCGGGGCATCGCTTGGTCCGCAGGCCGCGACGACCACGGTCGCCGTGAGGAGTAGCGGGGTTCGTATTCCGCGGAGCGATGTCATCTCGTCGTCTCCTTCATCGGTTCTCTGATTCGTCGTGCAGCAATACGTCGTGCGTCATGTTCGCTGGCGACGGCCGAACTGCGACCGGCGGACCGGTGCCCGGCTGGTCGTATGCTGACTGTTGGCCGAGAGACGGTCAAGAGGTTGCCGTTGACCGTCGTCGTTCCTCACCGTGTGCCGGTCCTGACGGGATGGCCACCGGCAGGTATAATCGGTCGGTTTGCGGACCACGACGAAGACCGCCGGAGGAGACACCGGGATGGACGCGAGACGTTTCTTGATCACCGGTGGCAGCCAGGGGATCGGCGCCGCCGTCGTCGCGGCGGCGCGGACAGCCGGGCACGCCGTGGTGTTCACCGGACGGCACGACGACACGATCGCGCAGGTCGCCGGTGAGACAGGCGCGTTCGGGCTGCGGGCAGATAGCTCCATCGGTGACGACAACCAGAAGACCGTCGAGGTTTGCACGCAGCAGATGGGCGGCATTGACGTGCTGGTCAACAACGCTGCGTCCTGGTATGACGCGGCGATCGGTGAGCTCGACCTCGACGCGATGCGGCGCCTGTTCGACACCAATGTCTTCGGTATGGTCGACCTGACCAACCGAGTCGTGCCCCTGATGAAGATGACGACGAAAGTGCCTGAAGGCGGCGACATCGTCAACATCGCCTCCACCTCCGGCACCAAGGGGCGCAAGCTTGGCACCGCGTACGCCGCCAGTAAATGGGCGGTTCGAGGCATCAGCCAGTGCTGGCAGGCCGAGCTCCGACCGCACAGCATCCGTGTCATCAGTATCTGTCCGTCAGAGGTCCAGACCCGCTGGGGGGGTCGGACCGGCCGGAACAATCCGAACAAGCTCTACGCGGTCGACATCGCGGAGACGATCATGGCCGCGCTCAACATGCCACCCCGCGCACTGTGGCCCGAGCTGTCAGTGTTCGCCACCAATCCCTGGAAAGAGGAATAGGCAGGCCTATGAAACCGATCGTATGAATCGCGTGGGTGTTGCTGCTGACCCCCCTGGCGGTTCAGGCGCAGACCGAGGCCGGGGAGGCACCCCGCACGGCCTACGGCCGACCAGACCTGCAGGGGGTGTGGGACTTTCGCACGATCACGCCCTTGCAGCGCCCGGCGGCGCAGGCTGACAAGGCGGTGCTGACTGCCGAGGAGGCGGCACAGATCGAAGCGCAGTGGGCGGGCTTGAAATTCTTCGATCGCCCGGCGCGCGAGGGCGAAGTCATCGCCTACAACGATTTCTGGCTCGATCTCGGAACCACGGTCGTGGGGACGAGACGCACCTCGCTGATCGTGGACCCGCCCGATGGTCGGCTGCCGGCCCTTGTGCCGGATGTGCCGCGACAGGGCGCGTCGCTCGACGCGGATTTGCCCGGCGAGCGTCCGGTGCGCTACCGGGCCGGTGGTATCGGCGCTGATGGACCGGAAGACAGGGGTGTGGGCGTGCGGTGCATCCTGGGGTTCAACTCCGGGCCGCCGATCATGCCCAGCGGTTACAACAACAACATGCAGCTCTTTCAGACACCCGACCATGT
>Ga0310122_10002091_pt1 | contig 12733 bp, 11 predicted proteins | sample CB6_Bottom_1051__FD_203503 | JGI IMG/M metagenome (GOLD analysis project Ga0310122, IMG submission 203503) | Marine microbial communities from Western Arctic Ocean, Canada - CB6_Bottom_1051 | ecosystem: Environmental > Aquatic > Marine > Oceanic | place: Canada: Western Arctic Ocean | collected...
GCCTGTGACGTCGCGCTCGCCAAACCGGGAACGATCACCGTGGAGCTGATGCTTCGCGGCAAGCCGATGGTCGTCATGGGTCGCGTGCATCCCGCGACGGCGCTGATCGCGCGCCGTAGCTTGCGGGTGGGTTGGCTCTCCATGCCGAACCTCATAGCCGGTGCCGAGATCGTTCCAGAGCTCATTCAGGAAGCCGCCACAAGGGATCGAATCGTGGCGGCACTTGCGCCACTCTTTGAGGGCGAGGCGCGCAGTCGTCAGATCGAAGCGCTCGCCATCGCCAGCGATCGGTTGGGCTCTGCTGGCGCTGCCGAGCGCGCGGCCACGATCGTGGAGGAATTGTTTGGGACCGCTCCGGCATAGTCTGGCTGCACTCATGACGATCGGCCTCGGTCCCTTCGCGGCCGCTGCTCTATTGGTTCGCCCCAAGCTGCGACGCAACTTCGCCGAACGGCTGGGGCGAATCGAAACAGACGGCGTGCCACGCATCTGGGTTCACGCATCGAGCATCGGCGAGGCAAGGGCGGCCAGTCGACTGGTTCGATTCCTCGAGGAACGTGGCCACGGAGTTCGTGCGTCAGCGTCGACCCAGAGCGGTCGCGATCTATTTCGGAGCGAATTTCCGGGCATGCCTTCGAATCTCGCACCTCTGGATCATCCATGGTGCGTCGAGACAGCGATCATCCGGGGTCGTCCGCAGCTCTCTGTCCTGATCGAAACCGAACTCTGGCCGAATTGGATCGCGGCCTGTGCGCGACGCGATGTACCCATTGTCGTCGCGTCCGGCCGGTTGTCGGATCGTTCATTTCCTCGCTACAGCCGGATCAGACCCTTCATGCGTTCGACACTTCGCAGAATCGATGCCGTCGGCGCGCGCACGGAACTCGATGCCGAACGGTTCATTTCTCTCGGGGTACCCGAAGAGCGCGTTCGAGTGACCGGCGACTTGAAACTCGATCCGCCGCGAGAACAGCCGGCCCTGGCCATCGACCTGATCCGGGCGCTCGCCGACGTTCCCGTCGTGGTCGGCGGGAGTACCTATCCCGAAGAAGAGATCGGCCTGCTCGATGCGCTCGAGAACGCTGAAAAGGCCGGGCATGCTTTCGTTCTGGTGCTCGCGCCCCGGCAGATCGAGCGCGCCGCCGAAGTCCTCAGTCTATGTCGCAGTCGGCATCGCCGCGTTCATCTTCGTAGCGAGTTGTCGGGTCGCCATCTGGTTCCGGGCGAGATTCTCGTTCTGGATACTCTTGGTGAGTTGGCCGCGATGTACGCGACAGCCTCGATCGCATTCGTCGGTGGAACATTGGCTCCGATCGGCGGTCACAATCTCGTCGAGCCTGTCCATGCAGGCTGTCCGGTGTTATTCGGGCCACACTACGAAAATTCCAGAAAGGTCGTCGAGATTCTCGAAGTCGGTCGCGCCGGTCAGTGTGTCTCGGACCGCGAGGATCTCATGAATGCCATCGTCGAAGCCTTCGATGATCTCGAAGCGTGTCGAGTCCGCGGCGAGGTCGGCCGCGAAAATCTCGAAGCTCACCGGGGTAGCGTCGATCGGACTCGCGAGATGATCGAGGAAGTGCTCGAACGCTCTAGAGGTGGACGGCTGGCCTTGGCGGAAGGGTCGAAAACGCCGAGCCGGCCCTCTTTCCGAGAGAGCGACGATCGATCCGCATTCCCTGGCGAAGGCTAAGCGAAAGCGATGAGGATCTCACCCGCTGCCGCGATCATCCGGCTGGCTTCTGGATTCTACGGTCTGGGTGCGCGCATTCATCGCGGCTTCATGCGCAGGACCGCGGCCGGCCGGGGCCGACTCGCTTGCGCGGTGGTGAGTGTCGGAGGTTTGACCGTTGGCGGTGCCGGCAAGACGCCGGTTGCCGCGCGTCTGGCCAGGGGCTTGCGCGCAAGAGGTTGGCGCGTCGTTCTGGCGAGTCGCGGCTACAAAGGGCGGAGTCGGGGAAAGGTCACTCTGGTTTCCGACGGGTCCCATATTCACGCGAGTCTCGCCGATTCGGGCGATGAATCCTTCGTGTTGGCGGCTCATGCGCCCGGCGTGCCGGTTCTGGTCGGACGGGATCGTCGGATCGTCGGTCATCATGCCGTCTCCGTATTCGATGCCGAAATCTTGATTCTCGACGATGGTTTTCAACATCATCGATTGGCTCGTGATCTCGACATCGTCTGCATCGACGGTTTCTCGGGCTTCGGAAATCGCCGATTGCTTCCGGCTGGCCCGCTTCGCGAAAGTGCCCGTATGCTCGGTTACGCCGATTGGCTCTGCGTCGTGGACGGAGAGAGTCGTTGCGAAGGCGATGAGCGTCGCAAGACCGAATCGGACATCGTCGCTTCGAGTCTGGATTTTCCTGGCAGCGCGGTTGCGGATTCCTTCGCAAACGATCGACAGAGACCCATTGTCCATGCGAAACGGCGCCCGACGAGTCTGGCCTCGCTCGATCGAACGCAGACGCGGCCGATCGATTCCCTGCGCGGTCTGCGTGTTGGCATCCTTTCTGGAGTGGGGCGGCCAGAGTCCGTTCGTCGAACGATCGAATCACTCGGCGCCATCGTCGAGGCGGAGCGTCGCTTCCCGGACCACCACGTCTATTGCGCCGAAGACTGTTCTGACCTCGACTTTTCTGTGTTGCTCTGGCTCACGACCGAAAAGGATGCCTTCAAGATCTTGCCCGAATGGCTGGGAGACCAGACGTTGTGGGTCCTGCAGGTGGAGATCGAGTTCGAGGAAGAGACCAAGTTACTCGATCGGCTGGAGGAGGAGCTTCGAAGCGCGGGCCGATTGACCTCGTCAGGCTCCTAGCCGAGTGGACTCAGCCGGCCGAGCCTCCAGGCGATGCGATGTCGGTGGATCCTGAGCGCTTCGAGTCGGGACCAGCGCAACAGCGACCGACGTAGCGCTCGATCGCCAGCGCAGTAGGCGGAAAGCACGAGGGCCTGGTAGCGCTTGGTCGCGAATCGTCCGTGTCCCGCCTTTTCGAGTGAACGGCGGAAGCGAAGCAGTTCGCGAACTCGCTGACGTGGAGAAATCGAGCCAACGATTCGGGTTCGGTCGAGATCGATCAACGTGCAGCGCGGCGCTTCGCGCTCGTCATCGATCCCGGCGGAGTCGATCAAGATGTTGCGCACATGGAGGTCGCCATGAATCGCGCCGGCGTCGTGGAATTCACGAAGCGCTCTCGCAAAGCCAGCGCAGGTCGCTCGCAGTCGCGCTTCGGTCGGCGATGTCGCCAAGAAGTCGAGACCATCTTTCGCCTCCCGACGTTCGATCGATGCAAACGCAGATCGCCAGAAGAGTCCCCGACGCCGACTCACTGCGAGAACGGGAGGAGGCAAGGAGATGCCCTGGTCTCGCAGTGTCGTCCATGTCGAGAATTCTCGAAAAACGCGGGCGGAGGAAAGGGACCGGTCACCGATCCAACCCGCCATCACGCCCCCTCGTCGACACGGGCGAACTCGAATCTGTTCCCTCGAGTCGGGTCGCTCGAAAATCCAATTGGGTCCGCGTCCGCCGGCGACCGGCCGCGCTCGGGCAATTGCTTCTTCGAAGCCCTTCGAGTCCACCAGTCCCTCGTCGCGAGCCCATTGCTGGTGGTCCTGCGCGACGAGTAGACGAAAGCCGGAAGCGTTCTGGCGAATTGACTTCATGATATCCATCTGCTCATGCCGGAATTCGCTTTCGTTCGATCAGAGTCAAGGCGATGCCCAGTACGGCGAAGGCCAGATTAGGCGTCCAAGAAGCCAGCGCAGCGCTGATCCACGGCTGATGAGCCACGGATTGCATGGCTGCAGTCAATGCGTAGTAGCCGAAGGCGACCGCGAGGACGAGCAGGAGTCCCGGCGTGCGCCCGCGATGTTCGCTGGCCAAAGCGATCGGAACCGCAACGCAGGCGAAGAGCAATGGAGCCAGGGGAAGAGCCCTGCGGCGATGAATTTCCAATTCATATTCGATTGGATCGCGCTGATCCAGCTCGCGTAGCGGGTCATCCTGGTTGGCGCGCTCGATGACCGTCCGCAGTTCGGCCAGATTCATCTGCTTCGGTCGGACCGGGCCGAAGTCTCCGCCCAGAATATGGCCGACATCCATCGAGTACTCGAATTCGCGGAAACGAATTCTCTCGTAGCGTTCTGGCTTCCCCTCGATCGGCGTAAAATGCACATCACCATTCCATAGCTCGAGTTCGATCTGCGCCTTTTCTTCATCGAATCGAAAGCGACCTTCGTTGGCGAAGACCCGGAACGGACGTTCCTTTTGACTCTGGTCGAGAATCATGACCCCATGAAGCGTTCCGTCTCGATCGCGGTCCTCGACGAAAACCAATCGTGGTCCTACTTGACGAAACTTTCCGGGCTCGAGTATCGCGCCCCGTGCGGCCGCCGTCTTGAAGAGTTGAACGAGCTCGCGCCGCGACTCGTGCTCGACAGAAGCCATGAGCCAGGCCGAAACCGCTGTCGCGAAAGAGCCAAGAACCAGATACGGAACGAGGAAATGAGTCGGACTGATTCCGGCGCCCGACAGAGCGCGAATTTCGCCGTCGGCACCCAGGCGCCTCACGGACAAGAGAATTCCCACCAGGAAGGCGAGCGGAATCGAGTACGCCAGAGCGATGGGAATGATGCATTCGATCACGACACGAACGTCCTGCATCGTCATTCCGATCAGGAAGAGTTGGTCGAGTCTGCGCAGCAGGTTCTGGGTCAAAAGGACGAGCGTCAAGAGAAAGAATGCCAGCGCACAGTAGACGAGGGTCTCGCGTATGACATAGAGGGAGAGGGTGCGCGCGATTCGCATGGTCCGTATCCTATCGGTCGGGCCCACAGTCGGCGAGGCGTCTACCCCTTGTCCCATGCTCGCTCTTCTGCGTTCGGGCTCCATTTCCGGGGAATTCTCCGACACGTCCGAAATCGAGTGCAGCTTCCGCATCCTCCCCATCTTCCACCGCCCGCGACATCCGCTGAGACTGCACGGTTGCGGGCAGCACCGCTAGCAAGGTCAACGCCATGGGCAAGATCAACACGTCGACGATGGCGCTGACACGGCGAGGTCGCCCGGGGGCGTGCGCCGATCGGATTCTCGTCATTCGGTTGGGCGCCCTGGGCGATGTCATTCGAACTCTTCCTGCCGTCAAGGCGCTGCGTTCGAGCTACCCGGGGGCCCATCTGACCTGGCTGGTCGAGCGTGGGTCGGCCGACGTTGTCGATGCGGCCGGGTTCACCGACGAAACAATGGTGTTCCCGCGCGAGGAACTCGTCGACGCGCTTCGCGCGGCGGACGGCCTGGCGTTCTTGAGAAGCCTGCTCGCATTCACGCGTCGCCTACGGGATCGTCGGTTTGATCTGACTCTGGATTTTCACGGCATTCTCAAGAGCGGGCTGCTCGCGCGTCTGTCCGGTGCTCCGATTCGATACGGTTTTGGGAGTGGGTTGGCGAAGGAATTCGCCGAAGTTTTCGCGAATCGCCATGTCGATGTTCCGACTCCCGCGATCTCTCGCTATGAGCGAAACGCCGCTCTGCTGAAGGGGCTCGTGCCCGACGCGAAGATTCCCGACGAACCCTTTCTTACACCGTCTTCGCTTGCGGCCGCACGATTGACTGCGCGTCTGCGCGTTTCGGGCAGGGATGAGGAAAGGGGATTCGTGTTGATGCACCCGGGCAGCAGTCCGCGGGCCAGGTACAAGCGCTATGCACCTTCGGCCTGGGCGGAGGTCGCGCGCCGGCTGGCCGCCGAGGGCGTTGCCGTTTGGATCGCGGCGGGTCGGACAGGCGAGGAGCGGGCACTCGCCGCCGAGGTTCTTCGGCTTGCCAACAACACTCTGGTCTCGGCACCCGAAGCACGAGGTTTCGATGATTTGCTCGCGCTGCTGGATCGGGCTTCGGTTTTCGTGTCTTGCGATTCCGGTCCGCTCCACGCCGCTTCGCTCGCAGGAATTCCAGTCGTTCAGCTGCTCGGGCCCACCGATCCGATTCAAAACGCACCCTGGCAACATTCTCCAGCACTTCGTGCCCATGTTCCGCAACCTTGTAGTCCCTGCCGGCGCGGATGTGCCGACCCGGTCTGCATGAGTGCAATCTCTCCAGCGCAGGTCGCGCGAAAGGTTCATGAGTTGCGCGGAAAGATCGCGACGCAACAGTGGCCACATCATCCTAGGCGCTCGCTGTGATCGGGCGAACATCGGCCGACGCGAGCGAGCGAATTCTCGTTCGCTGCCCGAATTGGTTGGGCGACCTGGTGATGTCGACGCCTGGGCTTCGCGCTTTGCGGGCGGCGCATCCGGACGCTTGGATCGTCGCGCAAATGCCTGCCAAACTGATTCCGCTTCTCGAGGGCGCCGACCTCTGCGACGAGCTGTGGCCGATCGAGCCGCGATCGGCCGGGGTCAGGGCCTTGCGCGCGGAAGCTGCTCGAGTGGCGCAGGGCCGATTCGACCGCGGGGTGATCATTCCAGAGTCGATTTCATCCGCGCTTCGCATGCGCTGGGGGCGCGTCGGTCGGATCATCGGATTCGCGCGAGATCCGCTCCGACGACTGCTACTCGACGAAGTCGTGCCGGCGCCACGCGAATGGGGGCGAAGGCGATTGGTCTCTCGTGAGCGATTCGTCGCATGTCTCATGGAGTCGTTAGGCGCGCCGACGGGGGATCTGCGGTTGACTCTGCAAGTGAGTCACGAGGAGGAAGCCCGCCTGGGCGTTCTTCTCGCAGAACACGATTTCGATCTCGAGCGACTGCGGCGCGATCGGCCGGTGGTCATCGCGCCAGGCGCGAGTTTCGGTACGTCGAAATGCTGGCCGGCCGAATCCTATGCAGAACTTGCAGATCGCATTGCACAGCAGGGGTTGCCGGTGATCTTGCTCGGTGGTCCGGGTGAGAGCGCAGTCCTTCGCGCAGTACAGGGCGCGATGAAATCGAAGGCCATCGCATTCGATGCAGCGCTCGATCTCGGAGCCGTCAAGGCATTGCTCCGGACGAGCCGGGCCTTGATCTCGAACGATGCGGGTGCGCGTCACGTGGCGGCGGCCTTCGGAGTGGTCGGCGTTGTCTTTCTAGGCCCAACCTCGATCGAGAAGACGGCGGAAAATCTGGATCGCATCGTCGTTCTGGAGAGCGAGCACGACTGTCGCCCGTGTTACAAGCGCACCTGCCCGATCGACCATCGTTGTCTCCGCTCGATTTCGGTCGAGACCGCTGAAGCGGCCCTCACCCGCGCGTTGCGATCAGCGAACGAGCCGGTCCCGCTCGCGGCCGCTTCGGGTGCGACGAGATGATCGACTTGAGCGTCGTGATCGCGAACTACGAGACGAGCGATCTGCTCTCGCGTTGTCTTGATTCGGTCGACCGTGCGATGCGCTTCGATTTGACGCTTGGGGTGGAGACGATCCTCGTCGACAACGGATCGCGCGATGACAGCGTCGAAAACGCCCGAAGTCGGGCCAACCCGCCTCGCATCATCTCGTTGGTTCGAAACCGCGGATTCGCCGCCGCGGTCAACCTCGGATTGCGGATTCGGCGCGGCCGTCATGTCCTGCTCTTGAATTCCGATGTCGAGATCGACGAAGAACTGCTTCTTCGCGGAGTCCAGATCCTCGATCAGGCGAGCGATGCCGGCGTGCTCGGAGCGGCTCTCGCTCATCCGGACGGACGCTCCCAGCGCTCGGTTCACGCCTTGCCGAGTCTTTCGAGCGAGTTGATCCCGGGTCCTCTGCTCGGGTTCTTGCGGCCACAGGCCGCGCGCAACCGGACTTCCTCGACCGCGGTCGCTCAGACGGCGTTACCCCGGCAGGTCGAAGCGGTGCGCGGTGCCGCGTTCTTCATACGCGGTGAGCTGCTCGAGAAGGTGGGCCTGCTCGACGAGGGCTATTTCTTCTTTCTCGAAGAGACCGACTATTGCTGGCGGGCTCGTGAGGCCGGCCACCACGTCTTGTATTGCGAATCGCTACGCGCGACCCATCGGCTAGGCGCGAGCAGCAAGAGACGCGCTCCCCTGGCAACGCGAATCGAATTTCACCGCTCGCTCTACCGCTTTCTCGAACGACGCTGCGGACGGCTCACGTCATCGATCGCCCGCCTTGTTCGAATTCTGCGCAGTGGGCTGAGTCTGGTCGGGTTGTCACTGGTCGCGGCTCGAAATGCGACAGCGCGCCGTCGACTGGCAGAGCGCTGGGGGCTCCTCTTGTGGCATCTTCGAGGTTGCCCGCACGAGGGGGCCCTCGCCGCGGCTCTGTTGGCGGAAGGCTCCCGGCCGCGGTGACGGAACGGAAGAATGAAACGCAATGCAGTGGAGACTAGAGTGATAGAGGGGCGGCTCGAGCAGATCGAAGACGTTCTCGACCGAATTTCCGGGCTTCGTGTTCTGGTCATCGGCGATCTCATCCTCGACGAATATCGAACGGGCGAAGTGGAGCGCATCAGTCCAGAGGCGCCGGTTCCGGTCGTCCGCGTGTCGGATTCGAATTGTCTCCTGGGTGGCGCCGCGAACGTGGCTCGCGCCGTGGATACTCTTGGGGCGGACTGTCGTCTCGTGGGTCTCGTCGGCGACGATCGCGAAGGAGAAACGCTTCTTTCACTGGTCGAGGCGCAGGGGATTTCGACGTCTGGGATCGTGCGATCGGACGATCGACCGACGACACACAAGCTGCGTGTCGTCGCCCGAGCACAACAGATGCTGCGCCTCGATCGCGAAGACAACTCCAGGATCGCCGATGGACACGCAGAAGAACTTCGCAAGACGATCGCACGGGAAATTGAAGGTTGCCGACTCGTCGTGCTCGAGGACTACGACAAAGGTGTCTTCGGCGATGGATTGGCGCATTGGGTCATCGAGCTGGCACGCAGTCTCGGAATTCTCGTCGTCGCCGATCCGAAGCTCGACCTCGCGCGCTTCCGAGGTGCGTCTCTGATCAAGCCGAATCTCGAGGAGGCGCTTTGTTTCGTCGCCGGGAGCGGGGGCGATTTCAACGCGCGCCGCAATCTCCTCGAAAAATTGCAGCATGAGATCGGGGGTGGCGAAGTCGTCGTGACGCGGGGACGTTTTGGCATGAGCGGGATCGACGAAGCGGGTCGCAGTTTCGACGTTTCGACTCGGGCCCTCGACGTCTACGATGTTCAGGGCGCTGGGGACACGTCGATCGCGATGCTGGGTCTCCATCGCGCTGCAGGCGGGTGCCTTCTCGACGCGTGTATCGTGGCGAACGCGGCTGCCGCCATTGCCGTCGAGAAGGTCGGGACGGCCGCCGTCGGTCGTCGAGAGCTACACGAGCGGTTGCCGGAGATCCTGGCCATTTGCGAGGGGGAAAAGTGATCTACAGCATGACGGGTTTTGGTCGCGCGCGACGCGAAGTCGACGGTATTGGACTCGAGGTGGAGGTGCGCAGCGTCAATCATCGACACCTTGACCTCCGCATTCGTCTTCCGCGTATCCTCGCGGACGAGGAAACGGCGATCAAGAAGCGAATCGGAGTCGGCCTCTCGCGTGGCAAGGTCGACGTCACGGTGAATCTCACCATGACCGCGGCCGCGCCTATTCTGGAGATCGACGAGGGCATCGCCACGCAATATGTCGAGGCATCGAAGCTCTTGCGCGAGCGCCACTCTCTGGGTGATCCGATCGACGTTGCCTCGCTCATGAGTCTGCCCGGTGTCACGCGCGTCATCGAGGCGGAGGTCGAAGCCGAAGGACTCGTTGCACCGCTCGGCGAAGCGATCGACGAAGCGCTGGCAGAGATGGTCGCCATGCGGGCCGCCGAAGGCGAGTCCCTGGCGGCTGAACTCGACGGACGGCTCGCGCGCGTCGAGGAGTTGGCGGCCGACTTCAGGAGTCGTTCGGACGAGGTCGTCGCGGTCGCTCGGCAACGCCTCAAGAAGCGCGCCGAACAGATCAAGCGCGATGTGGGTCTACTCGACGAAGCGCGGCTTCATCAGGAGATCGTGATCGCGGCAGATCGGCTCGACATCACCGAGGAACTCGTTCGGCTGCAGAGTCACGTGACGCAATTTGGGGAAACCGTCAACTCGGCGGGACTCGGGCAGCCGGTGGGTCGGCGACTCGATTTCCTACTCCAAGAGCTCGGTCGTGAGACGAACACGGTCGGCTCGAAGGCCAACGACGCGCCACTGGCCCAGGACGTGGTCGAATTGAAGACGGAGCTCGAGAGAATTCGCGAGCAGGTACAGAATATTGAGTAGCGCGACTTCCAGGGAGCGGGGACGCTCGAATCAGTCGCGAGAGGCGTTGCCGCCCGCGGACGGTGATTCCCCGCCCGCGTCACGACCCGCCCGAGATCGCAATGTAGCCGTGGCTCCCACGATGGTGAATATCGGATATGGCAATCTCGTCACGGCTGCTCGTGTGATTGCGATCGCCTCGCCGAGTTCGTCTCCGATGCGGCGCTTGCGCGAAGAGGCGGGACAGCGTGGAAAGCTCGTCGACGCGACAGAGGGTCGCCGCACCCGGTCGATCGTCGTGACGGATAGCGATCATGTCATTCTCTCGGCGATTACGCCCGAGACGATCGCCGCACGGTTGGCGCCCGACTTCGTCGGTGAGGGCGGCGAGTGACTTCCGATTCGAAACCGCCGATCCCACCGGACGCGACCGCTGGCAGCCCCGGGCACGTCTTCGTGATTGCTGGACCCTCTGGGACTGGCAAGTCGACGATCTGTCAACGTATTCTGGCTCGCGATCCCGGCTTGCAATTGTCGATCTCACACACGACCCGGCGGCCGCGAGCAGGCGAAGAGGATGGTGTTCACTATCGCTTCGTCAGTGAACGAGAGTTTCGCGAACTCAGCGAAGCGAAGGGATTCCTCGAGCATGCCGAGTACGGTGGCAATGCCTATGGCACGAGTTGGGCGGCCATCGACCGTCCGCTCGAACTCGGTCATGACGTCGTGCTCGAGATCGAGGTCCAGGGTGCCGGGCAGGTTCGGGAGCGAAGGCCGAGCGCTTGTCTGATCTTTCTGTTGCCGCCTAGCCTCGAACGACTCGAGGCGCGCTTGCGCGGTCGCAGCACGGATAACGACGACGTCATTCAACGCCGCATGGCGCTCGTCGATCGGGAACTCGCCGCCGCCCGGATCTTCGACTACGCCGTCATCAACGATGACCTCGACGTCGCCGTCGATTGCGTGCTCGAAGTGATCGACGGCGTGCGCGCGGGGCGAGGCGACGAGATTGCGACGACCCATGGGTTGAGCGTCGTGCTCGCCCATTGGACCGAGTCCCAAGAGGCCTAGTCCGACGCGCGTCAACATCGCGTCGACATCGCGTCACAATCGAGTCCGCATCGCGGCTTCCTTCGCGCTATCCGTCGATCATTGCCGCTTGCTACGGCCCCGGGTACCTTGTCTCACGTCCCTGCATGGATAAACCATGGAGATTCAAGGGTTTTTCGCATCGGTATGCTTCGATTCAATGACATCGCCGACCGCATGATCGACTACAATTCGCAGGTCGATCTCGAGCGCTTGCAACGCGCCTACGTCTTTACTGCGAAGGTCCACGACGGTCAGGAGCGACTCTCCGGCGAGCCCTACCTGATTCATCCACTCGAGGTGGCGGGCATTCTGCTCGACCTGAAAGTCGATGAAGACACGATCATTGCCGGGCTACTCCACGACACACTCGAAGACACGCTGACGACGCGAGAAGAAATCGAGCGGCTCTTCGGCCCCAGCGTGGCGTTCCTGGTTGAGGGCTTGACGAAGATCGCACGAATCGAATTCCGCAGCGCTCGCGAACAGCAGGCCGAGAATTTCCGCAAGATGCTGATTGCGATGTCCGAGGACATTCGGATTCTGATGATCAAGCTCGCGGATCGCCTTCACAACATGCGTACGATCGTGCATATGAAAGAGCAAGCGCGCCAACGCATCGCTCAGGAAACGATGGACATCTACGTTCCGCTCGCGCATCGGTTGGGCGTGTATTGGATGAAGCAAGAACTCGAGGACCTGTCCTTCAGGACCCTTGAGCCGGATGTGGCCGAAGAACTCGAAGCCCAGCTCCTGATCAGTCGCGATGAACGTGAGATCTACATCGAAGATGTGACCGGAGTCATCTCCGCCAAGCTCGCGGAGGTCGAACTTCGATGTGAAGTGCAGGGACGAGTCAAGGATATCTCGTCCATTCATTCCAAGATGAAGAGTCAGGATCTTGAACTCGAACAGATCTACGACGCGATCGGATTCCGAATCATCGTCGATAGCGGAATCGAGCAGTGTTATGCAGTGCTAGGTCAAATCCATTCTGTATGGCCACCGGTGTCGGGGCGATTCAAAGACTATATCGCTCTGCCGAAGCCGAACGGGTACCGATCGCTCCATACGACCGTGATCGGCGAGTACGGCGAGCGTATGGAAGTCCAAATCCGGACGATCGAGATGCATCGAGATGCTGAACTCGGCATTGCTGCGCACTGGAAATACAAGGAGGGCAATCTCGAAGCCGACCGCGATGACTCGAAATTTGACTGGCTCCGGCAGCTGATCGAGTGGCAGAGAGAAATCTCGGACCCACACGAATTTCTCGACGCCGTGAAGCTCGATCTCTTCCCGAACGAAGTATTCGTCTTCACGCCCACCGGAGAAGTCATCAATCTCTCGAGTGGAGCCACTCCGATCGATTTCGCCTACGCGATCCATAGCGAGATCGGCTCTCACTGCGCCGGTTCGAAGGTGAATGGTCGGCTGGTGCCCCTTCGACATCGACTGAAAGACGGCGATACGG
>Ga0310122_10002092_pt1 | contig 12733 bp, 10 predicted proteins | sample CB6_Bottom_1051__FD_203503 | JGI IMG/M metagenome (GOLD analysis project Ga0310122, IMG submission 203503) | Marine microbial communities from Western Arctic Ocean, Canada - CB6_Bottom_1051 | ecosystem: Environmental > Aquatic > Marine > Oceanic | place: Canada: Western Arctic Ocean | collected...
TACGCCAAATTTACTAAATGAGAGCGATGAATTTGGAGAAAGTAATCCTCCGGAAGTTGCGCCAATGCTTCCTTTAGTGCCAGTTTGACTTCAATTCGACGTAGCGCCTCATTCTCCAAAACAAACACGCTACAGTAATGTTCCTCCACCGTAATGTGACTAATGTCATAAGCGTTGATTGTCTCAATCTCTCTTCCTACATTCAGCACTAATGGCTGCGATGGAAATTCTTCACCAGACTTGGGTCTCTCATCCAGGCGCTTTGCCAAAACCTCGTTGATAGCTTGAAGTTGCTCATTTTCTGCGGCAAGTGTGTGTTTAAGAATGTGCTGAACAAACAAAAAAGTGAATAGCGCCCAAATCGGAAACATCTTGGTAAACCAATCCAACGATATCCGATCTTTTTGCAATGGATGCAAAGGCGTAAAATATTCCTGGAAAGGAGCGATTAGCAGCAATCCGAAAATGTACCCCACCAAGGAAATGCACCACGCAATGCCTACCTTGAGCATGATAACCTCCTTCCATTTCTGAACAACACCCCGGAGGATCAGTTCGACCAATCCCATCCCCAAACAATATCCAACTCCAATCAGAACGCCGTGTGTCACCAAATCCACAAACGGTTGGCTTTCTGAAAACAACTGATGTAGAGCAACTACGCTTACAGTAGTCACTAAAAAGAGAGCAGTATAAAAACGGAGCCGTTCTCTATGTTCAAATCCAATCGAAAGTGAGGTGTTCAGATACTCTGTCAGTGATTGAGCTTTTGGCAGGTTCATAAATAGATTACGTTTTTTGATATTTCCGGAAAATTCAGTTGCCACTGTAACTTAATTTTGATTTTGATAGCTTTATTTTTTCTTTGAAAATAGCCCATTCATGAACGGAAACTGTCCATTCATGTGCTTTAGATGCCCTTTCGTGAACTACTTGGTCCATCCGTGAACAGCAGCTTGTTTGTACTCGTTGCCAGAGTAGCATTGAAACATCAAAAGTCAACCTAACGTTTTTGCCTCTTATTTCCGGTATCTATCAAAAGGAGTGCATTCATGAATTTAGTTCTATTGAAAATTTCAAGATTCAGGCAAATACGTTTGCTGGCAAGGATCGTAATCGGGATTATGCTAATCACCCTATTATTTCACACTTCGTTTCAGCAGTCATTCTGGAAGTGTGTGGAATTGATACGGAATGAGTGGTTCTGGTCCGCACTGTTGGCAGGAGGCTTGGTCTATGGACTTCTGCTGAGTTTGCCTTTTATTCCGGGGGTTGAATTTGGTCTGTTGCTGATGGCACTGTTTGGAAAGGAAGGTATCTTGGTAGTATATCTAAGTACTTTAATGGGATTGACTCTGAGTTTTATAGTGGGGTATAGCATACCGGAATCCCGATTGGCTACCAGGCTGAAGTCAGTAATTTCTGCCGAGCCGGAGACAATGGGTTTGGAATGGATGAATCGCCAAATTCAGATTGTTGTCAACAGTGACCGTTTGCGGAAATGGCTGAGAACCGATTTTCCGGGTATTCGCTACTTAGCCTTGGCGATTTTATTCAATTTACCCGGGAATTTTATATTAGGCGGCGGTGGCGGCATTGCCCTTTTGTGCGGACTTTGCCGGAGCTTTTCCTGGAACGGGTTTCTATTGACAGTGATGCTGTCAACAGCCCCTGTTCCACTACTCATCTGGTTTGGCTGGATTCATGCGGAAGCGTGGCTTTTGGCTATCAAGTGAAATGTAGCACAACACAAATCATCTGAAAATGATATAATTCTCATCAATAAGGAGGAGAAATGACTATGAAAACTGATTTAAATTTGGGGACTGGAATCAAGTTCCCTCCCCCGATAATCTACTTAGCGGCACTGATTATCGGAGTGGTGGTTGACGATTTTTGGCCATTTTCTCCGTTACCAGAAATTTGGGGGGAGATTGTCGGTTCTGTATTGATCCTGGTAAGTTTCCTGCTGGTGCCAACATTTTTGATTCGATTCAAGAAAGCAGGAACTCCCTTTGATGTGAGAAAGTCTGCTACAACTTTGATTACAGATGGTCCATACCGCTATTCGAGAAACCCTGCATATATTTCTTTGACTTTGCTTTATCTGGGGCTTGGAGCATTTTTTATTAATGCATGGATTTTAGTATTCGTAATCCCCGTTTTGCTGATAATGGATTTAAGGATAGTGCGAAAAGAAGAACGTCATCTCGAAGCAAAATTTGGTGAAGAATATCTTCGATACAAATCTGTTGTTCGTCGATGGCTATGAAAATAATGAAACCCTGATTAAAAGTGACACGGAAGTGCAGGAACATTCCGAAACCTGCCGCTAGCTGGGAGTAGCTCTCAAAGTCTCAACGTAGCCCGTCATTTGCTGAAATCTGATTCGCCTCCAATCCGCCGACACGTGCGTGAGTACGTCCTCCGGTTGTCATGACCAGTCCATAAACAATTTCATTTGCTCTTGGCGCATCCTGAACGTAGACTTCCATGGCGTCAAAATGACTGCGTACATAGGACGCGTTGATGTGTGTGATGGGAATGTCCAAACGGCAGCCTATTCCGCCTACTTTTTTGGCAGAAGGAACGATGGCCAGCGCGCCTCCCAGAGCTTCCCGCATCGCATATCCTCCCGGAACATGCCAGAGCGCACCGTGTTCAAGTTCTCCTGCTTCGCCGACAATTGAACCTTTTCCGTAACTTTGAATTTGATCGTCTCCACCGAGTAATTCTATGAGTTGTTTGGCCGCATCCAGTCCAACTGGTTTAAGTGCCTCCATCATCGGCGTAATATCTTCAACATAACTTCCGGCATACGGATTTTCCAGCACAATCAGTACTGCTCCTTTTTTGATTGGCTCGCTGTGAGTCGGGCCGCCTTCATGAAAAATGTTTTCGACGTGTGTTACAATTTTACGAACTTTTATTAAATCATTCATGGAGTGTTTCCTTTGTTTGGGATGTTGAACTGAGAAATTCTTTTATTCTTGATTAAAACTCCAAGGATATTAACTCAAAAACACATATATCTTGCACTGCAGTTATTTTTGATCTTCTTCCATTGGAAATTAGAGTATGAGAAAATGCTTGTTGTAATTTAAAAATTCTTCTTGTAATTCCGGACGAAGCACAGCGCAGATCCAGAATCCAGGGAAACTGGCTCAATTCTTCTTTTCATCTTGAATTAAAACCTGGATCCAGGATCAAGTCCGGGATGACAAAAGAAAAAGATTTTAAGAAAGCCCTATTAATGGGAGCCTAAAGAATGTTATCAATAACAAGTGTTTGCTTTTGCAGCGAAAGATAAGCGGCAGTTATTTTTCCGGTTTTGATAAATTTCCTTGCGGTTTTTGCGCCCCGATCCAGAGCCATTGAAATCTTACTTTCCGGCAATTTAGGAACATCTACTGTGACCGGAATCAGACCCAAATCGCTGTCGTCTTTTACTTCGGAAGCCGGACGTTTCTCAATTCCCGGAAAATCCACATCCACCTCGTTTGCAATCAAAGTCGCGGCAACATCCGCGAATGCCGCGGATTCTGCTAAAACCGTAACTGCATCCGCAATGCCTAAACTAAGAGAACGTCCACGCCAGCCTGAAGTCGCAATCCCCCGTACCGGACTTTCGTAAGCTAAACTGACTTTCGAGTTTAGTTCCGGTATTTCCGGATTATCCACAACTCCAATCGAAAATGACTCTTCGGCATTTAACCAGAATGCAATGTCACCTCCATTATTGACATAAATTCTCTGAATATTTTCAAGACATAGTTCCGGTATTTTTGCCTCAACCAGCATAGTTTCCAGCATCTCATCCGCGACCGCTCCAGCCACAGCGGCCATCGGCGAGACAAAAACCTCGGCGTCACTCACTGCTTCAAACATTCTCTGCGCAATAATTCCGCTTGGAGTTATTTGGTCTGTACTCCAAGGCAACTTCAGCAAATCCATTTCCGCAACCAGTTCTTCCAAAACTGTGCTGAACCGTTTTTGCGCAGCTGAATATAAACGTTTTCTTATTTCCTCCGTTGAGTCAACAAGCGCAATTATATCAATCGGCCCATGCTGTAAATGTAATCGATTATCTGCCATCAGTGATTAATAATTCCGGAAACGTTATTTTTTTCGAAGTTGTAATACTGTTTTAGATCATTATAGCAGCAACGCCCTAACATCTTCCAGTTTGTTGCGGCTGATTGGTATAGGCTTTTTGATGTGTTTCAGAACGAGACTATAGTCTCTGCCATCACGTTGAATCCGTTCAATTAAATCTGGTGCAACCATGAATGATTTGTGGACAAGTAACAAAGTATTTTCTGTGTATTCAGACAATTCCTCAAATGATTTTCGGACAATCTCTTCACTAATACCTTCCGGAGTTAATCTGTAGATTGTTTTATATTGCTGGATTGATTCAATCATCACTATTCTGGATTTAACTGGAGCAGAATTGAGCGCGGTCTGCTCTTCAGTAAGTATGAGGCTTTCAGCCGGTGATACAAAAGCAGGTTCTTCTGTATCTTGCCGACTCCTCATATACAATACAACTTCCAGTAGTGTCAGGGCGATGCTGACTATAAACCAGGCGGGGAAAAACTCAAATAACTCGGGGAACTGTATAAACCAATTTTTCCACCAATCAATTCCGGACTTTTCGTACATTTCTAAATTTGCTAACTAAACAAAAGGATGTCCAGCAGGAAGAGTCAAAAGATTGCAGGTGAGACTAGCTGCGATACTATTCCCAAACCCCAACCGCGGTCGGAGGTAAACGTGAAATAAAAAGTAGAACAGTTGTATGGGCAGGATGACACTTAATAAATCCAGCATGTAGAGTGCCATGCTAAATCCACAAAGTCATCCCACATCATTGAGATGTGAAGTAATAGAACCAATCCGGTAGGTGTCAGCCCCCACAGAATTCCGAAGTGAAACAATCCTGTTTTCGGTAAGTTAATTTTCATTGGAAGTCGCGAATCGCCGTTTGAATTTTGAGGATTTGAATCCATGCCGTCCGGACAGTTGGTTACATATATGGACAGTTCATTACCAAATCTGGACTGCACATAACAAATTAAGACAAATTATTACATGGCTGTTGTTAAATTTCAATTTGGGTATAAACTTCGAATAAGTTTTTTTGAAAATTATTTTCGGGTTTGGGAAATCCGGAGTGATTTTTAATCAGAGATAGTGAGGGCTTGGGCAGCGTGCGGACTTATGGATAAGTGAAAACGGTTCTGCCTGTATGGATTTTAATTATTTTCATGGAGGAAAATTTATGTACTGAACAAGTCAATCTTATCAAAATAATCTATAATCTCTAATCTAGTGTAATATATGAAAAAAATAATACTAACCACAATTATAATGTGGATTTTACCATTAACTGTTTATGCTATGAAGTGCAATAGTTCAGGCGGCGGCACTAATCCAATTTCCGGACCTTCCAGTTTGGATAACAATACAATCGATAACTGTGTAGACGGTGATAAGGCCGCATGGGCCATCAGTAAGGTTTATCTTTACACTGATGCTTATTGTACAACAGGAAAACAGACAATCACTATGTTGGGTGATACTGTTACAACACCGGCTGAAACAGATAAGGTCGACTTTGCCGGTACTCCCGACTTGGGAAGCGCGACTATCGCGAACGGGACTTATAATTGTGTCGCGACCAAAATGTGGGACAATATCACCTTCTCTCCTAAATTAACAACTACGAGCGGGAATTGTGTTGCTGCAACAGACTACACTCAGGACATTTGCGGATCAGATAATGCGTCATCTTTGACAACAATCTATGATCCTGACAATTCATCAACGTACAGTTGTTCACTTGACAGCTCACCAACAAACGAATGGATCTGGATTTATTTCTCAACAGGCTCGACTGATTCAGATAACTCATCTTTGGCCGATCTGGAAAATGACTTTCACCCGCCGTCAGCAGACAATCTTAGTAATGGAATCAATTTAGGCGCGGCGTTGGTTGTTTCTGCAGCATCTTCCGGAAGTTTGAAAACAACCATTTCAGATAGAATCGCAGATGATACTACTGGATGTATGATGTATAAACCCGCATTTAGCTTTGAATAATCTATATTAAAGGAGAATTATGAAAAATTTAACCTATCTCATGATCGTTGCGTTTTTGTTATCTATGACACTTTATTCATGTGCCAAGAGTGATGACTCAACTGCAACAACTACTTCGACTACTTCGACATTTACTGTCAAAGGCAGTATGTAAGTGCAGTAAGAATTTACAGGGTTGAAAATTAGAAAATTATCTCATCTCATAGAATTCTGACCCAGAACAGCTTTTGGGGGCACTTCTCATAAAGGGAAGGTAGGCTTGAGAAAACATGCTTGCCTTCCCTTTTTTGGTTTTCCTCATAAAATGTTAGTCAGATTCAATCATCTTTTTTTTCAGTTTAGCTGTCTATTGATCTTGAACATTCTCTGGCTGGGACTGTCACAGGAATTGTTTGCACTGCCACTCAAGACTACAATCCTCAATCCTGAAAAACAACCTCTCGGTCTGGCACTGGTTTACATTGACTATGTGGAATTGCTGAAACTGGACGGCACTCCTCTGGGACGGCTGGGCTTCGTCAATATAAAAGGCGGATTCCAGATGTTTGTGGTACGAGATGACGGAAAACAGAGCCTAGTTGGAAGCGCAAAAAATCGTCGGCTTTATGACAAATTTTGTGCCAAATTTGTGCCATTAGCTTACAAAAACAGGCCATATTAGGGGGAATGTGGCAATAGTGAAGATCAATTATCTAACTGATATTGTAATCCTTGTTTGTTGCAGACTGTCCCTGAATACCTACTATCAAAGTTTGCGGTACTGAGGGTCGCAGGTTCGACTCCTGCCGGGTGCGCTAGTAATACCAACGATTTATAGAATATAGATTTTATAATATTCTCATAATTGTGCCACTTTTGTGCTATTTTTTGTTGTGACTTTTCTAACTTTCCTTTAAGTTTAAGCAAATACAACTATTCTCGATATGTAAAAACTTGTAGGGAACAAATTGTTCCTAGGCGATTATTAGCTCGACAGGTAATTGTACAACATTTGTCTGGAAGACAATAATTATTGTTATAAAATAAATATGTTTAATTCTCTTGGCTGATATAATGGTTGTGAAGAATTGAGAGAATGATACTGGTTAGTGTGGCTACCTCATAATTTTTTCACATTTCTAAGCCCTCTAGATTCTACTCCCATTTTGTTGTAAAAGTTGGAGACACATTTTGTTGTAAAAGTTGGAGACACATTTTTTTCGATATCAAAAGGAGGTCGTATGAGATATTTTTCGAAAATATTCCTGAAACAAGCATTGATGCTTATTGTCCTGTTGTTGAGTCTTGCCCTCGTGGGATGTAGTAAAAACAATGGTGGGGATGATGGTGGGGATGATATTGATCAGGCTAGCGATAACTTGGTTAGTATCAAATTGGACTTGAGCAACTCTGCTGGTCTGCTCACCACCGACAGTACCGGCAGTGCGAGAATGCACCGGAAGAACGCCCGTTATCTTGGCATAGAGCCCAATGAACGGGCACTGGCCCTCATGCAGCGCTCCAGCGCGGCAACGGATTCAGGGGACGATGAGAGCAATCTGAAAAAGGTAGACAGCAATGGTGATGTCTCTTCGACCATGGAAATGCAAAAGGGGAGATGGGCCCCAAGCCTTCCTGCAATCAGCTCTATTGGCATCAGTCCGGCAAAGGAAGCCTATTTTCAGTTTGAACGCAACTTCGTTTATCGCACCACAGATGATTCAGGTAAGTCCTGTGACGACCCCTGGTCTGCATCCTCTCCTTGCAGCTGCCAGTTGTTCAAACTCAAGAGCACCCTCAGCGAATGGGCGGACGGAAGCGCGAAACCGGAGTTCAACAACATGGAATGCGTTGACAACGAGCATCGCCTTGACAGCTGGATGGCAACTGGAACAATGTTCCAGTTTGATTCCAGCAGCAATGTTTATTTCCTGGCGGGGTTCGAAAACGCACAGGGAACCGTTCTGTATAAAGTCTCAAAGGAAAAAGTGGACGGCAAGTTCCAGAAAACCGAGATGGTCAACCGTAGCATTTGCGTACGGGACTGGCGAGTCACCAATAACGGAGGGCTGTTCTACGTGGGTGAGAACTGCCTGGATGGCCAGTGGTCCGGCGACGGCGCGTTCTTCCGCTATGTATCTCCCGAAGGTACCCTGACCGAGGTAGCCAGAAATTGGTGGGATTACAATTTTGAACCAATCGAAGGGGCTTCTGGAGACCAAGTGATTTTTTTCGGTCCTGATCCCGATTCATCTGAAGTCGCTCAGTGGAATTCAGCCTGCCTCTTCAAGTTCGATCCTTCTCTGGCCGCAGGATCCCGGGCCACCCGGTTGGTGACCTGCAACCAGGATATATGGAACTGGCTGGAGTTAAGAAGGCAGATAGACAAAGACACCTACGGCAATTACCAGAACTGGAACAAACCTCCCTTTGCATGGCGTACTGAGTACACAAACCGCTGTTTAAACAATAGCGATACCTTCATCGGCTCAAGTTCAGGCAGCCCAGTGAAAACCATCGTGCAGGATTCCGCGGGTAAGGCCTACATTGTCGGTGACATCAGTAAAAAGAACGCAGGGACTTTAAAATGCACTGTTGAAATGAAGGGAAATCATTGCGTCTTGAACGGAATCCCGGCCCTGCGCAACTCATCGGATAACTATACGAATAGCACTTGTGTGAGCGATGGAGGGACATGGACAATAAAAGGACACTGCAATGGGGGGAACTGGGCATCAACACCTTCCGCGTGTACTGGCACGTGGAAATCTGACAACAGGTGGTACAACGACATCGAATACAAGATCTCTGACAAAGACAATGTCACCACATACGAGACAGGTCATATTTGTCTGGAGGAGGGTGACAACAGTAGCAGTTTTTCAGCTGGCGTCAGCATTTCCTCAGACAATGACACAACGATGAAGGTGAGCATCAATAACCTTAGATGTGATGAGTCCTCCTCGGGATGGACGACCAATTATAAAGGAATGGCCTACGTGGATAATTCCACAAATATGCTGGACCTGCTTTCGGGCACCGACGAACAGGTGTCGGAGATGTGGCTTGTTAACGATGAACTGTACTACACGGCCTATGCCCAACAGTATCGTTTCGTCAAGGAGAAAACCAATGACAACAACACCGCTCTGCTTACCAATTTTGAGGTGTATCACGTGGGCCCCTCCCCGCGTGGAGGTGGAAAGATTCTTTTTGACGGTCTGAACTTCAGCAACAACTCCTATACTTTCGGTGATCTGGACCCCTCGGCAAATGATGTCAAGGGATCGATCACCACCTCCAGTGGCTTGACCGGACGCATCAGGACAATGGTCATCTACGGTACAGACTGATTTTTTTGATGCACCCCGGGGCTCCACCGCATTACTCATTCCTGGCGGCCGGGCTAAATAGAATGAAAGAGGCAGAAACTTCGGCGGGGGGTTTCCTTAAAGACAAATTTCATGATTCGCTTCCGGCAAGTTTGTAACTAAATTCTTGCTATAATCTATCATGTTAGAAGTACGCTTTAATCTTTAATTATAAGTCTTACATTTGTGTGTTAAATTTTTGAATGCGGATAGGTCACTTTGTTGTCATACCACCGTGTGCTCCCCGTGAATTTAAGAGTTATTTTTTGATTGATAATTGAGGGTCGCAAAAACCAATAACATAAGTGAGAGCACTGTCAGCAGATAAAGAGGAATCACTTCTAAACCGTAAAATTTAGCTAGGACACCCGCCAGCGAAGGCACGATTGTAACTCCAAAACCCGCAGCCGCCATCTGCATCCCAATCGTATTTGCTTGATGAATCCGGCCGACCCGACTTGCTGTACTGGAAACCAGTCCGGGGAAGATCGGAGCAATTGCAAAGCCCGCCACTCCAATTCCTAGAATTGACGTCAATTGTCCGGAATTTGTCAGCAATAATCCAATTCCTATAAGTGCTAAGGATACACTGAGATAAATTAGTTTACTATCAGCTATTCTTCTAGCGTACAAACCCGCTATTATACGTCCGACTGTAAACATTCCCCAATAACTTCCGGTTACATATCCCGCAACTTCTGGAGCAACTCCACGAGATTCAGTCAACAGTAAATAAGTCCACATGCCCAAACCTAATTCAACACCAGTATAAAGAAAAAAGGTCAGCATACTCAACTGAGCCGGAATTGTTTTCAACGTCTCGAAGAGAGTCGCGTCGGTCTCTGCATGATGTTCTTCACTACTGTTTACAGTAATTCCGAACCACATGCTTTTTGTTGCAAAAAATACCGCGGCAAGAATTGCTATTGCAATGGAAACAACAAGATATCCACTTTGCCAACGTGAAGTCATGCTGATTCCGAGCGTCATTATCACCGGTCCTGAAGTGATTCCTACGCCAAAACTCGCGTGTAACCACTGCATCATCCGACTGCTGTGGTATTTTGCGACATAGGTGTTGATACCAGCATCAATAGCACCTGCGCCCAACCCACTAATCACGGAAAACATCACGAAAATCCACCAGGAACTGGTATGTGCATAAACAAATAAACTTCCGGCCGTGGCTGCGCAACTCAGGCTCAACAGCTTCCCGATCCCTAAACGTCGCATCAGCACACCACTCAAAAAACTGGATAGCATGTAACCGCTTGTCCCAAGGATGAGGATGATTCCCAAGGCATCGACTGGTAAATCAAAATAGTCGCGAATTCCGGGCCAGGCCACACCCAGGAGGCCATCAGGCAAACCTAATGAGATGAAGGCAATAAACGAAATTATAATTAATCCCATGGATTTTAGTCTGATTTTGTCTGTGTTTTAAAGAATTTTATTGTTAATTTAATTGGGGATTATAGTTGCTGAATTTTCGATTCTTCTCATTTGACATTCCTGGGGAAGTACAGCAAAGATCCACAATCCAGGGGAAATGCCACAAATCTTGTACATGACTTGGTCGGGATCATGAAATTGGAACAAGTCCAGAACGATAAAAATAAAACTATTTTCTGTAAGTCCTATATCAACTGGAGGATATTCTGATAAAAGTGATTTGATTTCTTAAGCTTAAAAACAGTATTGTTCGATATTTTGCTGGAATTATTATTCAATAATTTTTTTCCGGATAAATTCCCTTTTTACAAAACTCAAATTATTTTATTTTCAAGATATTCTTCAGCCTTCATTGTCGTTTCGTAAAGCCCAACATCCTCTCCCTCATGTTTGTTTATTCCAACATACTCTAGGCTCGCATCTTCATATCGTTTGAATTTGTAAACTGCATCATTCATTAGGGTGCTATTAAAAACATTCAAACTAACCAATAACTCAAAATCATCAACACCAAGTCCGGTTACTTTTTTGAAAAGTCCAGGTTCTAGTTGAGTTACAACATCTTTTAAACTTCGTTCCCGATAATCGGTTAAGTACATGAAAATAGGAATTCTGGTGGCAAATTTTATCAATTTTTCCTGTATCTGCTTTCTCAGGTTTTTGTATTCTTTTTCTTCCTCAGAAAGTTCTTTTCTCTCTTTTTTGGGCATATCTTCATCATTCGCTTCTTTCTTGGCTTTTTTAACTGCTTCAGATTTATTGATAATTGTTTCAATATCTTGGTTCAATGTCCGAAAGCCTTCTATACTCATTAGTGCATCCAATGCCCTTTGGTCATTCATGATTCTTTGTAAGGTTGCATTGTCCACATTCACTAACAATGCACTTTCCCAACGCCTTGCCAGTAAAGTTGCAGTCGTTCCACTCATGGCAATATCCAAAACACCGGCGGCATCAACCTGTTTCATCGAACTTCCATCATAGGCCAAGATCGGCAGGAAATGTATGAACTCTGCAACTTTAGCCTCAGGATTTGACTCATCCACATTCAAACGGCAACTATACTCTGCAACTTGACTCAAAGCCCGATTAGGTGCGAAATCAAATACATAACATTCGCGTTTCATTATTTCTTCTTGATTTGGAGAAGTCCCATCCGTATTGTGTATGACCCAAGCGGACTGCACTCGGAAAGCCGCCTGAAAGTATGTTTCTGGACTTGACGAATTTCTAAGCATAAAAATTCCTGACCAGGGTCTTACAGTAACTCCGGTGGTCAATTTCCCGCAAGACAGTGTAATTGTTTTTGATTGTAGTGGATCGTCCATTGCGTCCAATACAGGTGGAAGTGCATCCATTCCAATTCCAGCCTTTGCGCCAGCGGCAACAACAATTTGATAGTCGTGGTAGAATAGATTTTGCTTTTGCTGCATCAAGTTATTCATGGCATCACAAGAGGCAACTGAGGGTAAAAACCAAAATGTGTGTGTTAACACATTCAACAACTTTGTATGTGAAAAGGGCAAGGGCGGTTTTTTTGCACCTAATTTCAAATTATCCACAGAAGTTTCAAGATGTGCCCCGCGTATCAAATCCAGCCATTTTTGTACTTCGTTTTCATACTGAAATACAGCTTCTTTTCCTTCACATTTTGCAGAAAAGAAAACGTTCAAATCAAATTCATTGTATTCACCACCTTTGGCAATATCACGTATTGAATCTGGCAATTGATAAGTCAATAAAACCATCCGTGGCAAAGATTCATAAGGACTGGTCACTTCATTTGTTCCTTTCCACTCTTCTTTTGCTTTTTGTTCATCGGAATA
>Ga0310122_10002093_pt1 | contig 12731 bp, 12 predicted proteins | sample CB6_Bottom_1051__FD_203503 | JGI IMG/M metagenome (GOLD analysis project Ga0310122, IMG submission 203503) | Marine microbial communities from Western Arctic Ocean, Canada - CB6_Bottom_1051 | ecosystem: Environmental > Aquatic > Marine > Oceanic | place: Canada: Western Arctic Ocean | collected...
AAGAGGCCGTATTTTCTCGAATTCTCCAACGACTTTCGATGCGACATACGGCGCTACCGGAACGCGAACGCGTTGCCCTGGTGCGAACGATTCTTCGCGAAGCGCGGGCAAACGATCTCGATCCGGAGCTCGTCGTCGCGGTCATCGAGGTCGAGAGCGCGGGTTACCACCTCGCGGTGTCTCACGTGGGCGCGATGGGATTGATGCAGCTTCTCCCGGCCACGGGGAAGGAAATCGCCTTGCGAATGGGAATCGAGTGGAATGGTCCTGACACGCTCTTCGACCCGACCACGAACATCCGACTCGGCACCGCATATCTGAGCCAGCTGATGAATCGCTACGGCAGCGTCAAAATCGCTTTGGCCGCCTACAATTGGGGACCCGGTCGCATCGACCGACGACTTCGCCGCGGACGCGGCATCCCATCCCGCTACATCGAACAGGTCATGCGGGCAATCGATCACGGCGACACCCGGCTCGTTAATCGCTCCTGATCGGCGCATCGAGCAGCACCTGCGCCAAGCCATCGACTGCGTCCATGGCGTCCGCGCTCGCGCCACTGTGACCGTTGACGAGAATCGAGAAGATCAGCACCTCTCCGTCGACGCGTTCGGCGAAACCCGACAGCGATGTCACCGAGGCATCGGACAAGAGCCCGGTCTTCGCTCGAATTCGCCCTTGTCCCTCGCGTACGCGTTTCTCGAGCGTTCCGTCCGTTTTCGCGATCGGCAGCGCGGCGACGAATTCCGCCCCGCTGCGAAAGGACTTTCGCCCGATCGTGAGCGCTCGCACCAGAATCCGAGGCGTCAAGCGATTCTGTATCGATAGACCCGAGCCGTCCACCAGCCGCGCCTGCCCCAGATCGACGCCTCGCTGGGTCAGTTCGGAACGCAGGGCGCGAATTCCATCGACCCAAGTTCCCTGCCGGGCCGGTCCATCTTCGAGCGATGCCCCTTCCCATGCGCCGAGACTTTTGACGAGGCTCTCGGCGATCGAGTTGTTGCTGTATTTGAGACAGAGTTGAACGGTTTCCGAGAGCGTGCGCCCTGGATGATCGAGGATCAGGACCCACTCTTCGGTCGGCGCGAGCGGTGCGCGTCGAACCTCTCCGTCGACTTCGATTCCGTTGGCGTCGAGCTGATAGGCGAGCACGGATGCCGCGTAGAGCCCCGGATCGAGAACGCTGCGAGGGAATCGATCGACCGAGTCGCCCTTCCTGGCGAGTCCACTCACGCGAATGATTTCCTCGGCGGGACCGTCGGACTGACGTCCCCGGATGCGGTCGACGACGAGTCGAGGGTGCGTCTTGGCGGACGCAGTCTTGCCGAGGTTGCGAAGTCGCAGGTACGGCACTGGGGGATCGATGTCGACGAGCACCTGCGAACCCACACTCGCTTGTGGCCAGACGGAAACGAAGAAGGTGCCGTAATTCGCGGTCAGCGCGCCAATCGGCGCATGATAGGCGCGCGCCGTTACGTTTCCCCAACTCGGATGCCAACCGGGCCCATCGAAGAGTCGGTCATCGACTCGAAGGTCCCCCTGCACGCCACGCAATCCGTTGCGTCGAAGATCGGCTGCCAGCCGCCACCAGTCTTCGGAGTTCATCACGGGATCACCGCCGCCTTCGACGAGCAATTCCGAAACCATTCCCTCGGCATCGATTGCGGCCGGCGCGAAGATGCGAGTCGAAAAGCGGTGGGCTGGACCGAAGCGTTCGAGTGTCGCCAGGGCCGTCAGGATCTTCTGATTCGAAGCGGGGATGAGTAGACGATCGGCGCCGTGTGAGTAGATCACACGGCCATCTCGCTCGCGTTCGACGTAGATCCCGACGCTGGCACGAGCCAGCGGAGCGCGCGCCAGCTCACGATCGATGCGCTGGGTGAGATTCGCAGGACTCTTCCCGGCAGCAGAAGCGGAAAGGGACACGGCAAGGCACCCAGCGAGAACCAGGACGACGCCCAGACCGATCGCCATTGGGCGAGCGAATCCAGGGACGAGCCCCGATCGCACGGGAGTGTGCGCCCGAATTCCGCGAAGTCGGGGCGCGGAAAACCCAGCAACGACGAATCGCTTCAACATTGGAAGGCCCAGTTCACCTATTTCGTCTTGGGGGGAGCGCTCGCACGCTTGACGCCGAGGAGCTTATCGGGGAGCCTGCGGCGGAGCAATTGTCGCCATGCATGGGGGTATGGCAACGGCGAACGGGGAACAGGATCGGGGGGTCCTTTGCTCAATGCGATCTGGCTAGTTCTGGCCATCGGCGCCTTGCTCGTTGCCGCTGCATCCGGCGGCGACACGGTCGCGGCCGTCATCGACGCCATCTTCGACAGCGCGCGCTCTGCGGTGCAACTCGTGATTGGGCTCGTCGGCGTCATGGTCTTCTTCCTCGGGCTGATGCGAATCGCCTTCGACGCGGGACTGCGCGATGTGATCGCACGTCGACTGACCCCGATTACGCGACGACTGTTCCCCGAGATTCCCGCCGACCATCCTGCGATGGGCGCCATGATCATGAACATGGCCTCGAACGTGCTCGGCATGGGCAATGCGGCGACGCCCTTCGGCCTCAAGGCCATGAATGAGCTCGCCAAGCTCAACAACCATTCGGGTTCCGCATCGAATGCGATGGTGCTCTTTCTCGCAATCAACAGTTCGGCCATCACCCTGCTTCCACCGCTGGGTACGATCGGGGTCCGCGCCGCAGCGAACTCGGCCGATCCCTGGGCAATCTGGATGCCGACGCTGTTTGCGACGACCTGCTCGACCACCGCGGCCGTGCTCGCCTATCTAGCTCTCAGTCGGCTTCCGTTTTTCGCACACAAACCCGAGTTGCGCGGCGAAGCGAGCGGTTCCGGCTGGTCTACGAACGAAGCAGAAGAAGAAGAGACGACGAACCGACCCACCCAGCCTGAGACGGGCTGGCGTCGTTCGGTGCGACTCGGCTTCATCGGACTGGCTACCGGCGTGTTCGTGTGGAGCGTCGCGGGTTCATTCATGGCTGGCCTCGAAGCCGGCGGCCCAAGCGCCGCATTCCGAGGCGTCTTGCAACATTGGACACTTCCCGCGCTCCTGATCGCCGTTCTGCTCTATGGATTGGCGAAACGCGTGCGCGTCTACGATTCCATGGTCGCCGGCGGCCGCGAAGCACTCGGCGTCGCAGTCCAGATCGTTCCCTATCTCGTCGTCATCCTCGTCGCCGTCGCGATGTTTCGCGCCTCCGGCGCGCTCGGATATCTGATCGCGCAGGTGGATCCCTGGACGAGCCTGATCGGAGTTCCGGCGGAAGTCTTGCCGATGGCCTTCATTCGGCCCCTGTCGGGTAGCGGTGCACTCGGCGTCATGAGCGAGATCTTCACCGTTCATGGCCCGGACTCCTTCATCGGACTCCTGACGAGCACGCTCATGGGGTCGACGGAAACGACCTTCTATGTCCTGGCGATCTACTTGGGCGCCGCCGGCGTCGTCGATGGCCGGCACGCGTTGCTGGCTTGCCTGACCGGAGATATCGCGGGCTTTTTCGGCGCAGTGGCCGCATGCCACTTCTTCTTCGGCTGAATGTCGTGGACGCCATTTCAACGGACGATGAAGCGGGCGACCGTCGACTCCTGACGAAGCTCGTCGAGATCCATGACGGTCGAAGTCCCAATTCGATCGAACGCATCCCAGCCGGCCTCGGATCTCGGCGCTTCTACCGGATCCGTTTTTCACGGGGTCTGCCAACGAGCCTCGTCGCGCGGCTCGAGCAAGACGAAGCTTCTCTTTCTGGGCAAGCGGGCCACGAAGAGCCGCCTCCCTGGCTTCCTGAACCTTCACTCGAACCGCTGCGCCAATTTCTCGAAGAGGCCGGACTTCCCGTTCCCCGATCCAGCGCGCACCTGCCCGATCAGGGAATCGATCTCCTCGAAGATGTCGGAGACCGAACGCTGCTCGACGTCCGCGGCGAACAACGCGATCGCCTGTACGAGAAAGCCGTTGAACTCATTCCTCGACTTCAGGCCCTCTCCGCCGACAGCGCTCGCATTCCCGCTTTCGGACGCATCTTCGATCGCGCGCTCATCGACACCAAGGCCTGGAAATGGCTCCACTGGACGATCCCTGGACTGCTCGGCCGGCCGCCGAGCAAAAGCGAAACGGATTCGCTGCACACCGGCTTCGAGCGGATCGCGACACTGTTGGACGACGCGCCCAGGCGCCTCGCTCATCGTGACTTCAAGGCCGAGAATCTTCATCTGATCTCGGAACCGAGATCCGATCGCGCCGAAATTTCCGACCCGGGCTCCCACCAGGACTCGCCGGCGGCCGCTGATCGACTCGTCATGATCGATGTCCAGGGTGCCTTCATGGCGCCGCCCGAGTACGACCTCGTCTGCCTGCTCTATGACTTGCAGGCCGATCTGGACGAGGATTTCATCATGAATCTGTTCGCCGACACGCTGTCCCAGCTTCCCGATCATTCGAGCCTCTCGCAGGCGGCGCTGCGATTCGATGCGCTCGCAACCCTCCGGCTCTGCAAGGACATCTCTCATCTCGTGCATGCCGCTCGGACTCGACAGGACAACCGCCGCTGGCACGAGATTCCACGTGGCCTGACGCTGCTAGAGCGAGCTTCGGGGCGACTCACCCGCACTTTTCCTGAGTTCCGGACCCTCACTTCTGTGATCCAGACACTTACCCTGGCGGCAGGTTCATCCGATAGTTGAAGCGGAGACCGCCAGAGCGGACTGGGGCCTCGAGCCGAGACTGAAATGAGGGATATGACCATTTCGCCAGCGCATGGGTCACGCCGATCGATCGGATGGCCGTCGTGAGAGCGATGATTCTCGCCGCCGGACTCGGAACCCGATTGCGTCCGCTGACGGATCTGCGGGCGAAGCCTGCACTCCCGGTTCGCGGTCGGCCCGTCATCAGCCTCTTGCTCGAATTCCTCGCGCGGCAGGGATGTCGCGAGGTCATGATCAACCTCCATCATCGATCCGAATCCGTTCGTGCCGCGGTCGAGACCGACCACCCCGACGAACTCGAGATTTCCTGGTCCGAGGAGTCCGTCGCCCTGGGCACCGGCGGCGGGATTCGACGAGCCGCAAACTTCCTGCGCAAGAGCGAATCCTGTGTCGTCCTCGCCGGCGACATGCTGCTCGACGTTCCGCTAAAGGAACTCTTCGACCGCCACGTCGCGAGTCGACGTCATGTCACGCTGGTGCTTCGCGATGACTCGCGAGCCGAGCGCTTCGGCTCGATCGGCACCAATCGCGATGGCTTCGTCACGAGGATCGGAACTAGAGCGGTGACCCGTGACCCGGCCTTCAAACTCGAAAGCGGGGAAGCAGAAGTCGCCAGTGGCCTCTTCACGGGAGTACGGTTCTTCCAAGCGGAATCGCTGACCGATTGGCCCACCCGCGACCGGGTTTCGGACGAGGACGCGGGTTCAGACAAGGACGACAAAGAGGAGACGAAGGAAACCGTCTTCGAGGACCTGCGCGATTGGCTCGTTCCCGGAATCGAAGTGCGCGGGCTCGCCGTCGGCGCGGAGATCCTCGACACCCGTCGATCGGTCTGGGAGCCCGTCGGGACGCCGGCCGAATACCTGCAGGCCAATTTGACTCCCCCCGATCTGCCCACGCTGGGCGGCGCGGTCGAGAACTGGACCGGTGATGTCGAGGTGCGTGGTGCGAACCACGATGTCATCGTTTCGAAGCGCGCTCGCGTTGGCGAGGACACCGAACTCGAACGCTGCGTCATCTGGGACGGCGAAACGGTGCCAGCGGGATTTCGCGGCCAATCCGGCGTGTATGCGGGCGGCGACTTCCGAAGTTGTCTTGCTGCCACAACGGATGCGACCTCATGAGTGAATTGGTCTTCATCGGCACGAGCGATGCCTTCGGCGCGGGCGGGCGCCGGCAATCGGCGATCTTCGTGCGCGGAGAGCGCGGCGGCATGCTCTTCGACTGCGGAGCCACCACGAATACCGGGCTCGCACAACTCGGGATATCGAGAGACGAGATCGATGTCATCTTGATCTCGCATTTTCACGGAGATCATTTCGGAGGCATTCCCGCCTTTCTCTACGCCTCGATGTACATGGACGCCCGAAAGCACCCGATCGAAATCGTCGGCCCGCCCGAGATCGAGGCCCGCGTACATCAGCTCGCGGAAGCAATGGGCCATCATCTACGCGATCGCGACTGGCCATACCCGATTCATTTCCGCGAGATCCACCCGGACGAAGCGCTCTCGGCGGGTCCCGCCCGAATTCAGGCTTTCGCGACCGCGCATCAACCCGAGGCCAATCCCCAGGGCTACCGGGTTCGGCTCGGCCAGGAACAGATCGCGTATTCGGGGGACACGGGATGGTTCGCGGATCTTCCGAATCAGGTTGCCGGCAGCGACCTGTTCATCTGCGAGTGCACCCTTCATCAGGCCAGCCTCGATTTCCATCTCAGCCTCGAGGAATTGCGCGAACATCGCGACGACCTCGATTGTGGCCGTCTCATCCTCACCCATCTCGGTGCGGACATGACCGATCGACGGGGTCAACTCGAAATCGAAACCGCCGACGACGGACTTGCGATCAAGCTCTAGCGGGCCGGTCGAAAGCCCGCTTCGTCGTACGTCGGCGCGTTCCGGGACCTCAGTCGCGATCGGCGAATTCGCGTCCATGAATCACGCCGAGCACGCGCGCGTCAGATACTCCCGTACATTGTGGAAGCTGATTCGGAATCCCGCATAACGTGTTTCGTCCCATCAGCGAGAATGCCATCGCCTCCGCGGCGTCCGCGGGAACCCCAGCCGCATCCATGCTCTCGACGACCACATCATCGAGCGCAGACGCGAGCAATTCCATCATGAACCCGTTACGAACTCCGCCACCGCCAACATAGAGCCTTGCCTTCGTGCCAGTCGTCTCGCCCTCGGCCAGATTTCGCCATGCCGTCCCCACCGCCGAGGTGGCCGCCTCGATGAGAGTCGCGAGCAGGTCTTCGAGACCGACCTTCTCGCGCTCTGCTCGCGCGACCCATTCTCTTGCTTGCGCCAGGCCATAGCGCTCACGCCCCGTCGACTTTGGAGGGGGTCTCTCGAGATAGGGGTCGGACAGCAGCTCATCGAGCCAGCCCGAAACTGGCGTTCCGGAGCGAGCGAGCCGGCCATCGCGATCGAAACGCTCCCGCCCTTCCGTGGCGACAGAAACAACCCCGTCGAGCAACGTGTTCGCCGGTCCGACGTCGAAGGCAATCACCGAATCGGCTGCCCCACCCGCCGGCAGCCAGGTCAGATTCGCGATGCCACCCAGATTGAGCACTCCGCGCGTCTGCTTCTCGTCTGCAAAGACCGCATGATGAAAGAAGGGGGCCAAGGGCGCCCCCTCTCCGCCCATCGCCAGGTCTCGCCGCCGAAAGTCCGCAATCACCGGTCGCCGAAGACGCTCCGCGAGTCGCGCAGGACAGCCGATCTGAAGGCTACCGCCGACTTCAGGATGATGGGCAACGGTTTGTCCATGCGAGGCGATCCCGTCGACCCGGTCCAGCGCGACGTCCGCCTCATCGAGCACGGAAAGAACGGCATCGGCGAATCGGTCGGCAAGGACCCGATCGAGACGGACCAACTCCTCGAGCATGCGATCCGCATCGAGTTCACCGGCGGCCAGTCGATGGATCTCCTGCTGCAGCGATGGAGGATGAGGGACTTCGCCGAACGCAATCAATCGAAAGGGTTTGGCGCTCACGCTCTCTGGCCATTCGACCAGGGCGACATCGATTGCATCCGCCGACGTGCCCGACATCAGGCCGACAATCCACATGCGAGGAGGTTAGAGCGACGCAGCCGAACTTACACGCCGAAAAATGCTCCGTCCCTCTTTGATCGTTTCCAGAATCTGGATGTCCTTGATCTTCTCGAGATCCACCTTCAGTGGATTCGCGGAGAGAATGACGAGATCGGCGAGTTTCCCAATCACAAGACTGCCCTTGCGATCCTCCTCGAAGAATTGCCAGGCCGACTCGAGCGTCGACGCGCGCAAGGCCTGGTACGGCGTCAGTCTTTCTTCGGGTCCATATACCCTGCCGCTCGGCTGCTCCGATTGGTCGCGATCCAGATCAAATCCATCTGATTCACAGGATGCACGGGCGAATCGTGGTGGAAGGTCACCGACAGACCCCGATCGAGAGCACTCTTCATCGGGTTCAGCTTCGCCGTTCGTTCGGGTCCGAACGTCTGCTCATGATGAAAGTCGGCGAAGTAGAAATTATGAGTAATCTGGAAGGTCAGCGTTGCATCCAAACGCTTGAGCGCCTCCATCTGGTCTTCGTGAAGGAGCTGCAAATGGATGAGTTGGGTCCGGATGTCGTCGCGAGGAAATTTCGCCTCGGCGCTCCCGACGGAGTGGATCGCCTGATCAACCGCGGCATCTCCTAGGGCGTGAATGTAGATCGGAACGCCGAGTTCATAGAAGCCCGCGACGAGTTGGTCGATAGGCTCTTGCTTGCGGATCGACGAATAGCCTCGGTAGTCGAGGGCAGCGCCTTCCGCTTGACGGTAATAGGGCTCGCGTAGGTAGGTAGGCGGTCCGCCCCGGACTGCCTCCATCGAGGTTCACGTTTCCGCGGCCGACCCGAAATCGATTGGCGTAGCGACGAGAAAATTGCGCTGCCGTCGCCTCAGCACCCTGGGTCACTGCGAGCACGAAGGCGATCACATCGATGTCGAGCCGGCCGGCTGCAGAATAGGCCTTCAGGGTTCTCACCTGATCGGGGGTTGCTGCGGCTTCGACGACGGTCGTGAATCCGTTCGCCTTGTAGACCTCACGCGATCGATCGAGCAGCGTGAGAAGTTCGCTACCGCTGGCACTTCGAAGCAGTTTCATGACGACGGGCAACATGGCCTGTTCTTCCAGGACGCCATTGGGCTCGTCACTCCCGCGCATTCTCGCGATGACTCCGCCCTCGGGCGCGACCGATCTCGAATCGAAGCCCATGACCTCCAGGGCTTTCGAATTCAAGGCGACGACGTGACCCGAAAAATGATAGAGGGCGATCGGAATCTTGCGGCTGACCCGATCGAGGTCGGTCCGCGTCGGATGTCGTCGCTCCTTCAAGGAAGCGTTGTCGTAACCCCAGCCGTAGAGCCACTCGCCAGCCATGCGCGGGTTCTCTTCGAGTTCCGCTGCCAGAACCGCGACGATTTCATCAATCGACGTGACGGACCCGGCGGGTGGCGGATCGAGATTGACCGTCGACAACTTGATCGCGGTCTGAACGAAGTGGCTGTGGGAATCGATGAATCCCGGCAGCAACAACCGACCCTTCAGATCGACGACCTCGGTCGTGTCGCTCTCCAGCTTCGATGCGAGCGCCCTCGAACCTACGTGAACGATTCGGCTGTCCTTGACAGCCAGGGCCTCGACGTATTCGGGTTCCCGGCCTGCCATCGTGAGAATGTCGCCGCCGAGATAGATCGTGTCGGCGAATTCTGTCCGATCGCGATGTGCACAGGAGAGCTGCGTGAGAACGGCCATCCAAACGACCGCCTTCGCCCAACTCGGCTGAAACTTCATTGGCGGCCTCCGCCGGTCTGAGAAGCGATGCGGTTCGCCTCCCGAAAAGGGAAAAGATACACGGAAGCAGAGCACAGTAGAGATCCCCATGGCCGCTCTACGCCTGGGGAGAGGCTCGCCAACACATTGACAGACAAAAGGAATTCACGATACTGCGGCCGGTCCGAAGACCCGAGCCCAGCCCCCGAACGGCCACTGGGTATGTCGATTTCGTTGCCGGAATCGACCCGATCCATCCACCTGAACAAGAATCCACGAGGCAATCATGAACGAAACCTCCCGCGCCCAGGGTTGGGCGATCTGCGCAGGCGCAGGACTCGCCGCCTTCCTCTTCGTCATTGGAATCCTGAATGGCAGCTATTGGGCCATCGCCATTCCGGTTGCCATCGTGACGCTCTTTGCTCTCGGACTCGTCGCCTGGGTCGGATATACAATCGCGACCATTCAGGTCGAGACGGATACCGGCCCTGAAATTCTTTCGACGGATGAACCGGAAATCGCCGACTCGAACACGACCGCCAAGGATGTGGCCTAGTACTTCGTCTGTCTCGTCGACGAGGCTTCGGTCGCGCACATCAGCAAAACCAGCCGCGCCTTCTTCATCTTCTGGCCTTTCGGGGCCGAGTCTAGGAAATCTGCAATCTTGCGAATCGCATTGCTCACTTACCGCGGCAACATGTTCTGTGGCGGCCAGGGCATCTACGCAGCCTATCTCGCGCGCGAGTGGAAGCGCGCCGGCCACGATGTGCACGTTTTCGCCGGGCCGCCATTTCCGGAACTCGAAGACGGCATCCCACTGCACGAAATTCCGAACGACAATGTTTTCGGGCAGACGCCCCGGGAAGCCTTCGACCCGACTTCGCCCTTCTCCATGTTGAACCCGCTCTCGCTCTGGGAATTGGGCGTTTCGCGCTTCGGCGTCTTCCCGGAAATGCAGACCTTCGGGCTTCGGCTCATGCGACGATGGGGTGAGTTCCAGCGCCGCTATCGCTTCGACATCGTCTTCGACAATCAGACACTGTCGTGGGGACTGCTCGGCATTCAGGCCATGGGCGTTCCCGTCGTTTCGGTGATTCATCACCCGCTGCATATCGACCGAGAAGCCGATTTCGCAATCGACCACGCGTTGATCAAACGTATCAAACGAACGCTCTATTTCCCGCTGATGATGCAGCAGACGGTCGCTCCGCGACTCGCCAAGATCGTGACGGTTTCGGAGGCATCGCGAGTGGCCATCGAAAAGTATTTCAAGATCCGCGAGAAGGACGTATCGGTCGTCTACAACGGTACGGACACCGAGATCTTTCGCCCGCTCCCCGAGGTCGAGAAGGACACGGATCTGCTCTTCGTGGGCCGGACCGAGGACCGCAAGAAAGGGATCGGAACGATGTTCGAGGCGCTTTCGATGCTGCCCGACCACGTGACGCTGAAGATCGTGGATGGTCGGATTCCCAGCCACGGCCTGGTTCCCAAATTGATCCGCAAGTTCGGACTCGAGGGTCGCATCCAGATCATCGATCGCATGCTGACCGTGCCCGAACTCGTCGAGCAATATTCGACTGCCCGCGTGGCCCTTGTTCCAAGCTTCTTCGAAGGCTTCGGCTTCCCGGCGAGTGAAGCGATGGCCTGCGGTCTCTCCGTCATCGCCAACGCCGCCGGCGCCCTGCCCGAAGTCGTGGGAACCGATGGTCGAAGCGGCCGACTCGTTCCGCAGCGAAACGCGCGCGCGCTGGCCGACGCGATGTGGGCAATCCTGCGCGACCCGGCCGAAACGGAGCGCATGGGAAAGGCTGCCCGCGAACGCGTCCAGCGGATCTTCCAGTGGGACCAGGCTGCCGCACAGCTGGTCGAAGTTTTCGAGGAGGTGATCCATGCTTCTGACCGTCGATCTCGAGCGGCTTGATATCCAACCCGGGCATCGTCTCCTCGATGCCGGCTGCGGTGAAGGGCGACATTGCTTTGGTGCGATCGCTCGAGGCGCCAGGGTGGTCGGACTCGATCTCGACCTCGATTCGATTCGCATCCCTTCGAAGATTCTACGCAAGCGTGGAGAAGAGCAGAATCTGCTGGGCGCGATGCTACAGGGCGACGCGTTTCATCTGCCCTATGCCGATGAAAGTTTCGACCGGATCATCTGCTCGGAAGTCATGGAACACGTTCACGACTATCGCGCCGCCATTCGAGAACTCGCGCGCGTGGCAAAACCGGGCGCCCGGATTGCCATCACGATCCCGACCGCAACGAGCGAACACCTCTATTTGAGGCTCGGCGACGAATATTTCGAGAGCCCGGGTGGTCATATTCGAATCTTTCGACCCCGAGACTTGGCAGAAGGCATGGCGGCCGCCGGCTTCGACACGCGCGGATGCGGATTCGCGCATGGCTTTCATACCCCCTACTGGGTGTTGCGTTCCGCGATGCATCTACCCGATGCGGACGAAAGCCGAATGGTTCGCGGATACCGAGAATTCCTCATTCGAGCGACCGCCTCGAAATGGATGGATCGCCTCGAAGGCGTCCTCAATTTCATCTGCCCGAAGAGCATCATCGTCTACGGAGAAAAGCGCGTGAGGCCCTCCATGCGCGAGCGAACGTCTACCCCGAGGCTGGACTCGAATCGCCCGAGCGAAGCGACTGCGGCGGCGGCAGCCTGAGATGGCGCGGCCCTTGCGCATCGCCTATGTCGCGTACCGAGGCAACATGAACTCGGGTGGCCAGGGCATCTATCTCTGGTTCCTGGCTCGCGAGATGGCCCGCCTCGGTCACGAAGTCAGTGTCTTCGTCGGCCCGCCCTACCCCGACCCAATGCCCTTCGCAGCCGTCGTCGAGCATCTACCCAATCGACAATTCTGGGCGAAATGGGTGCTCGGCCAAACGGACCGGATCGTCTCACGCGACCGGCCATTCGAAGTTCTTCAGCCGCTCCATTTCTACGAACTCGCGGCCAGCCGACTTGGTTTCCTACCGGAACCCTTCGCCTTCAGCCTGCGGGCGTTGTCCCGCGTGACGAATCAGATTCGCAGTCGCGGTCGCTTCGACCTGGTCCACGACGTTCAATGCCTCGGCTACGGATTGCTCGGAATGCGCGCTCTCGGACTTCCAGTCGTCACGACCGTACATCATCCGCTCAGCGTCGACCGACGCGCGTCGTTCATTCGTGACGAGACCTTCGACGACGTGATCG
>Ga0310122_10002095_pt1 | contig 12728 bp, 7 predicted proteins | sample CB6_Bottom_1051__FD_203503 | JGI IMG/M metagenome (GOLD analysis project Ga0310122, IMG submission 203503) | Marine microbial communities from Western Arctic Ocean, Canada - CB6_Bottom_1051 | ecosystem: Environmental > Aquatic > Marine > Oceanic | place: Canada: Western Arctic Ocean | collected...
GGACTGTAACGGCAACGGGATACCCGATTACCTCGATATCAACGGGGGAACTTCCGCCGATTGCAATCTGGATGGAATACCAGACGAATGCCAGCTCCTTGAAGGGGACTGCAACCTGAACGGGCTTCTCGATGCTTGTGAGATCTCCGAAGGTAGCGCCAGTGATTGCAATGGAAACGGAATCCCGGACAGTTGTGACCTGGATGAGGGAGCCATGGATTGCGATCTCGACGGCCTCATCGATAGCTGCGAACTGGTCTCGGGGACTGGAACCGATTGCGACGATAACGGGATCCTCGATGAGTGTGATCTGGTATCAGGTGCTTCCGATGAGAACGGCGACGGGATTCTCGACAGTTGCCAGGGAAGTCCCTTCATCCGTGGAGATGGGAATCAGGACGGTTTGCTGGATATCACCGATGCGGTACAGATCCTCGCGGTTCTATTCGGAAATCTGACCTCCAGTTGTCTCTCGGCACTGGACTTCGATGGTGACACTCAGGTGGATCTAGGTGATGTGATCTCGGGGTTGAACTTCATCTTCCTGGCAGGTCCCGAGCCAGCCTCTCCCTTCCCCGGCTGTGACATCCCTTTCGGTGTGCTGGGAGAGTGTGACTCCTTCTCCGGGTGTCCCTAGCGGGAGCTCTGCGGATCAGGGACAGATGCCCTGCTGGCAGTCGAGCGATCCGCTGGTCGGATCAACTCCGCAACCGTTGGCTCCGGGGGCCGGTAGCGGGCCCCCCGAGGAGAAGAGAAGGTCGAGGATCTGCACCGCATCGGCGATGTCGACCGATTCGTCATCGTTAGCATCGCTGGCATCGAAACAACCCGGTGCCAGTCCGGCCGAGAACAGATAATCCAGCACCGACACCGCATCGGCGATATCGACCACAGTGTCCGTATTGCTATCGCCGCGGACGAATGCGTGTGGCGAGTTCCCCTCGATGAAGACGGTGCCATCGGTTCTCAGAGGTGCATAGCCCGCACCACCTTGAACGATCATCGCCTGCACCGGTGGTGAGCCGCCGACGACCGGAAGAACCAGAGCGGTCGATATACCGGAGGGGGCAAGATCATCGATACTCGCCTGCAAAAAGCAGATCGGAACATCAACTCCTGCGGGAATCGTCTCGATACCGTCGAAGTCCATCAAAAGCGTGACCGAAGCAACGCCTGCAGGAGTATCGACATCAAAGGAGAAGAAATCAGCACCCGTGGCTGCTGAACCGCTGATAGATGCATCTTCGAGCAGTAACAGTGCTGGATCGAAGAAGATGGGAAATGCATATCCTTCCGTTTCCAGTTCCAGTTCCGCGACGATCGGGACATCAAACTGGGATCCCGGACTCGTTGTCATGGAGGTGACCGTGATCCGGTTCTGGGGGATGGAAATGTCGGCAGAGCAACTGGCTGGATCGGATGCGAGGCCCTCGTTGATTCCGCGCAGTTCGTAGAGGTTTGTTCCCGGCTCAGGAGAGCGGTCTAGATAAGAACTCATGTCCCCTACGAGATCGGTCAGAAAGGAACCGTTGCGGCGCAACTCGATCGAGTCGTAGATCTCGGGATTGTTCCATTCGAGCAATACTTCCTGCCCTGTCGCGGAACAGGTGAGCGAGTTCACGGGAGATGGGGGATCGATGCCCCCGTCGAGGGGGAAGATCTCATTGAAGGAAGCGGCAGTGCCCGACGATGACGTGAGCAGTGTGTCTACCGCCAGATCTCCTCCGAAAGGAGAGTGAATGAGAATAGCCGGGGTCGACCAGGTCAGCGGTACGTTGAAATCGAGAGTGCCACCCAGCGGTAGGCTGCCAGCGTCGGTGATATCCATGATGGCGCCGGAGTCTCCGGGAAGATCGGTATAGAGGATATTGAAGGCGGTCTCGCCGGTCGGATCGGGGATCCCCAGCAGCGCGAGACCGGGTAGCACGTTGCCGGTGATCTCCGTGACCACGGCGATCGCCTGCATCGTGTCGGTGCCGACAGCGATGACCTGGACCTCGGCGATGATCAGTCCGGCGATGGTGAGAATCGGTGTCGGAATGTAGACATCGACGACCAGACCTCCGACCAGTTGCCCGGGAGCGTAACCGGAGAAGTCGAACGAACCGCGGTCGAACTGGATCAGCATGCTGGAGGGCCCCTCGTTTCCCTCGGGGAAGAATGCATCCTGGATGAAGCCGCTCGGCAGCCCCGCCTGGAGGTTGTCGAAACTGGTGGAGAGGCTCGGATTGAACTGTGCCAGGCAGAGGGCGGGAATCGCAAGGCACGCCAGCAACCAACTTCCGCACAGCAACCTGGTTGTTGACCGGGAGTTTTTGATACCGACCTCCTCTGTTCGCACTTTCCAGGATACTGCTGGTCACTCCGATGCGACAGTTTCGATGTTGAATAAGGTCCTCTTGCATCGGAGATATTGACGAGCAGTTTATTGATCAGCAGGCGTTGTATGTCTCGCAATCGAGCGTGTCGGTGTCGGATGTGTCATAGCCACAGGAGCCTGGACTTGGCGGATCCGGCATCTGCCCGCCGCTGAACAGTGCTGCCAGGGTGTAGATCGGGTCCGCTATATTGACGCTGCCGTCATCGTTGGAGTCGCACGCATCGGTACAGGAACCCGCTGGCCCACCACCGAAGAGAGAGGCGAGTGTGAAGATGGCATCCGCGATGTTGAAGGACCCGTCAGTGTTGCAATCGCCACGCTGAAATTCCGCTCCAAGGGGTTCGGCCAGCGGAAACACCTCTTCGAAAGTAACCGTGGCACCAGTCGTTGAGGTGAAAAAGGTGTCGACGACGAGATCTCCTGCAATAGGAGAGTGAATGAGGACTGGCTCGGTAGTCCAGATCAGGGGAATGTCGAAATCAAGTATTCCACCGAGCGGTAGGCTACCGGCATCGATGACACTCATGACGGCACCGGAGTCTCCAGGAAGATCGGTAAAGAGCACATTGAAGGCGATTTGTCCGGTCGGATTGGGGAATCCGAGCAGTGCGAGACCCGCTACCACGTTACCGGTGATCTCTGTGACTATGGCGATCGCCTCCATGATGTCGGTACTGACCGAGGTGATCTGCACCTCGGCGATGATCTGTCCGGCGATGGTGACGAGCGGTGTCTGAATGAAGATGTCTATTACGGCGCCACCCACCTGTTGCTGGGGCACGTAGCCGGAGAAGTCGAAGGAGCCCCGGTCGAACTGGACCAGCAGACTGGAGGGCCCTTCGCTGCCTTCGGGAAAGAGAACATCCTGGCTGAAGCCGCTCGCTACCCCCGCCTGGAGGTTATCGAAACTGGTGGATACCGAAGGATTGAACTGTGCTGGGCAAAGAGCGGGGAGGGCCAAGCAAGCCAGCAGCACGGCTGCACACAGGATCCTGGCAGATGATCGAGAGTGTTCGATAACGACCTCCCAATGCATGAAGAATCAGGGACAGTTGCTAAAATCGATGCAACTCAGCGCTCCCGGAGTCGGATCTTCCCCACAAACACCATGAGGAGCAGGCGGCAGAGCGCCGTTTCCGAACAGTGCGATCAGGCAGTAAACCGCATCCGCGATGTCGACACCATTGTCGTCATTGGCGTCACAGGCGACCACACAACTGACAATGCCGTTGTTGAAGAGGAAGTTGAGCAGGAAGATCGCATCAGCGATGTCAAATCCACCATCCTGGTTGGTATCACCCCGATTGAAGCCAGCGGGAGGATTGGTGCCCCCATTGAGGGGGAAGATCTCGTTGAAGATTACCTCGATGCCAGTTGTCGAGGTGAGTACCGAATTGACGGTGAGATCTCCTCCGGAGGGAGAGTGAGTGAGGATTGGAGTGGTTGTCCAGGTCAGCGGTACGTCAAAATCGAGAGTCCCACTCAGCGGTAGGGTTCCTGCGTCGGTGACATTCATGATGGCACCGTTGTCTCCGGGAAGATCGGTATAGAGGACATTGAAAGCGGTATCGCCGATGTTGAGAGGGATCCCCAGCAGCGCAAGGCCTGCCGCTACGTTACCTGTGATGTCGGTGATGACAGCGATTCCCTGCATCGTGTCGGTGCCGACCGAGGTGACCAGGACCTCGCCGATGATCTCTCCGGAGACGGTAACGAATATTATCTGAACGAAGACATCGATGACCAGGTCTCCGACCACGTCTCCGGGAGCATATCCGGAGAAGTCGAAGGAACCGTGGTCTAACTGGATCAGCATGGAGGAGGGCCCCTCTTGCCCCTCAGGGAATAACCCCACCTGAGTGAAACCGCTCGGCACCCCTGCCTCGAGGTTATCGAAACTGGTGGACAGGGTCGGATTGAACTGCGCCAGGCACAGAGCGGGAATGGCGAGGCAAGCCAGCAACAGTCCTCCGCACAGGATCCTGAGAGTTGACCGAGAGTTTGAGATATCGACCTCCTCGATTCTTACCAGCCATCATACTGCTGTGAACTGCGAGGTGACAGCGCCCGCCGACCGACCAGACCGGTACCGAAATCGAATCTATTCACCTCCCTTTGCTCAGGAGATCGCTTTCCAGATCGGTTGCGTATCCTCGACTCCGATCAGTCTCTGCTCGAGTCCGGCGTGGAAATAAGAGAGTCGATTGGGATCGAGCCCCATCAACTGGAGCACCGTGGCATGGAGATTTTTGACGTGGAGTGGCTCCTCGACAGCTGCGGCACCCAGTTCGTCGGTGGTCCCGATGCTGGTTCCACCTTTGGTTCCTCCACCGGCCATCCACATCGTGAACCCGTATGAATTGTGATCACGGCCGGTGCCCTTGGCGTACTCGGCGGTGGGTTGACGACCGAACTCGCCACCCCAGATCACGAGAGTTTCATCGAGCATACCGCGTCGCTTGAGGTCCTTGAGAAGTCCTGCTATCGGTAGGTCGGTAGCACCGGCGTGCTTGTCGTGGTTGAACTTCAGGTCTCCATGCGCATCCCAGTTATTGTCGTCATGGTTACCGCCCGAATAAATCTGTACGAAGCGAACACCTCGTTCAACGAGCCTACGAGCCATCAGGCACTTGCGACCGAAGTCCGCGGTCTTTTCACGATCGATGCCGTACAGGGATTTGGTTTCTTCGTCCTCGGTGTTGAGATCGACAGCTTCAGGAGCAGTGCTCTGCATCTGGTAGGCAAGCTCGTAACTGGCGATGCGAGCGGCAAGATCGGGGTTACCGACCCTCGCTGCGGCATGGGCTTCGTTTTCACTGCGCAGGTGATCGAGAACGGACCTCTGGATGCCACCGCCGAGCAACTCGGGAGGTTCGAGATCGAGGATTGGTGGCCCCTGCGAGCGCAGGACGGTGCCCTGGTACTGGCCGGGCATGTAACCGCTCGACCAGTTCTTGGCTCCAGAGATCGGTCCACCGGTATTGTCGAGCATCACGATGAAGCCGGGCAGGTTGTCGTTGAGAGTCCCGAGGCCATAGTTTGCCCACGATCCGAGACAGGGGGCGCCGCTCAGTAACTTCCCGGAGTTCATCATCAACATCGCGGAGCCATGAAGTGGCGAATCGGCAGTCATCGAGTGAAGGAAAGTGATGTCATCGACCATCGATCCGACATTGGGGAACAGATCGCTGACGTACTTTCCGCATTCCCCGTACTGCTTGAAGCTCCACTTCGGTCCAACCACACGACCCATTTTTCGATGACCACCGCGGCCAAAAGTCTTGACCTCGATGTTCTGGCCGTCGAGCGGGTAGAGTTTCGGTTTGTAGTCAAAAGTATCCATGTGACTGGGTCCGCCGTACATGAACAGGAAGATCACGGATTTGGCGCGCGCTGGAATCATCGAAGTCTTCGGTGCCATCGGATTGAGAAAAGCAGTAGATCCATCGGCAGCGAAACTCTGGCTGGAGAAGAAGCCGTTAGAGAGCATGCCACCCAGCGCCAGGGAGGTAAAACCAGCCCCGGCCTCCCACAGGAACTCCCTGCGAGTCCTGCCGCAGAAGTTTCCGATTTTTCTATTTCTCTTTCGATCTTTCATTGCGTTGCTCCATCAATCGATGTGGATGAACTCGTTCAGGCTGAATGTCATCAAGCAGAAGATGTCGATGGCTTTGTTTGCATCGAGATCGAACTCTCTTTGAATCTTTTCGATGAATGCGACATTGTCGCGAATGCGCTGCTCAGTGGGATTGCGCTGTGTGATGAGGTACAGGGCTCGTTCGACCCTGGCCGGTAGAGATTCCTCTTCGTTGAGAAGCCTCCGGGCAAAGATCCTCGCCTGCTCGCCGGTAAAATCACTGTTGAGCATCGTCAGCGCTTGTGTCGGCTGGACCGTGTTGAAACGTACCGGGCAAGAGGCATCGGTATCGGCCATGTCGAAGGCCAGCAACATCGGATGCAGCAGCGATCTCTTGACATGGATGTAGAGGCTTCGCCGAGCCGAGTCCTCGACACTGGAGTGACCCCAGGCGGCACCGGGACGAGACGATGTGGCAAGGACCTCTGCTGGCATCGGTGGGAAGACTCCCGGTCCTCCTCGAGTTCGGTTGAGATTGCCACTGATGGCCAGTACCGAGTCTCGCAGTTCCTCGGCCGACAGCCGCCGCCCTCGGAAGCGCCAAAGGTACAGGTTCTCCGGATCCTTCTGATTGGCCACAGCATCGTACTGGTTGGAGATCTTGAATACGGATGAGGTGACCAGTCGACGAATCAGTCCCTTGAGACTCCAGTGCTCCTCGAGCAGTTCGAGAGCCACTCGGTCGAGCAGCGCCGGATCATGGGGCGGAAGTCCAAATTTTCCAAAATCATTCGGAGTCGGAACGATCGCCTCCCCGAACAGATGCTGCCAGATCCGATTGGAGATCACCCGGGCAGTGCGAGGATTCTCGGGGTTTGCGATCCAGCGTGCCAGTGCCAGTCGACGTCCGGAGGATTCACCGTCACTAGGTGACATGATGTGTGCATCGCCGCCGCCGAGGATTTCCGGGAAACCGGCAAGGACCTTCTCCCCGGGGCTGGATGCGGTGCCACGGATTCGTATGTGACTGGGGGGAGGGTTCTTCCGCTCCTGTGCCGAGAGCACCTGGACCATCTTTTGGTCTGGCCGATGCAACTGGGAGAGCCGTTCGATGGCAAGAGCCAGTCGCTTGCTCTCCGCTTCACCGAGTCGTTCCTCGACCAGTTGGCGATGAGCCGGGAGGGCACCTGGACCGATGTTCAGATCGAGCACCTCGTCGTCTTCGAGAACCCGATTCCAGACTCGAATCTCGTCGATGTTGCCCTGCAGCGTGTGACGATCGGGGAACATCCTGCCGATGCTCAGATGTTCCGGGGCTTCGAGTGTCTGTTTGCCTCCAGTGGCAGAAGCGACCTGGGCACCATCGACCCACAGTATGATGTGACCGGTTTCGCGCTGACGGGTGAAAACGACATGGTGCCACTGCCCATCGGCCATGCCTCCGGGGCCATGAATAAAGGTTTCCGGCTGCCCCACTCCGGCACAGACATGCTGGCCGACCAGCGAGATACCGTAGTCGGCGACCACTCCGCCAATTTCGCCATCGACCAGCCCGGTGCCGCGGAACCAGCGCAGGTCGTCATTACCTCCGGCACCTTCGTGCTCGGTTCGGAACCACAAGGAGATGGAGAAATCATCCTGCACGGGTCTGTCGATGAGGAGCCGATCGTTTTGGTCAAGTTGTAGCGATTTCCCCCGGTATCCTTCGCCGCGTTCGGTTTCACGATCTTCGAAGAAGGTCTGGTTCTGTTGGTCGAAATCGAGATGCAATACCTGTCCTTGCCAGAGTGCTTCCCGCGCTTCCTCCAGTGGTTGTTCACCCCAGCGTTCGCGAACTTCCTCGATGAGATAGCGAACTTCCGCCAGCCGTTCGGTTCTTTCCCTGCGCCAATCCTCGAGCGAACGATCGAAATCATCGGTACCGAGATCGACCGGCAACTTGCGAACGAAGTTACCCGTGTTGATGCCATTTCCTCCACCGGTCTTGTAGGGTTTCAGCCCCTCGAAGAAGGACAGCATGCGGTAGTAGTCTCGTGCTGGGATGGGATCGCCCTTGTGATCGTGACAGCGTGCACAACCGATGCTGATGGCGAGCATCGATCGGCAGGTGGTATCGAGCATGCCGTCGAGGTCATCGAAGACCGCCTGTAGCGGATCCGCCGGTTCGTCATCTCGTATACCCAGATGAAGGAAGCCGGTCGCCACGTGGTGATCGAGGCTCTCCTCCTCCAGTTCGTCACCGGCCAGTTGCAGGGTGAGGAACTGATCGTACGGCATGTCGGAATTGAAGGCATTCACCACCCAGTCCCGATAACGCCAGGCCCCCGGCTTGAGTCGGTCTCGTTCGTAACTGTCGGTTTCTGCCCAGCGAACCAGGTCGAGCCAGTGACGAGCCCAGTGAACTCCGAACTGGGGATCGGCAAGCAATTGATCGACACGTTGTTCCCAGCGATCAGCAGAGGAATCGGCGAGATAACTCTCCACCTCCTCCGGGGTCGCAGGAAGTCCGGTGAGTGCGTAATGCAGCCGTCTCAGCAGTGTCACCTCGTCGGCCTCGGGGGCCGGTTCGATGCCCAACTGCTCGAGGCGGCTGAGCCAGAAGTGGTCGAGGTGACTGATGGCGCGGTTCTCGAGACCCGTGAGTTCGGGAATCTCAATTGCGGTGAGAGGAAGATCACACCAGCGGGGATTCCCTGGAGTCTCTCCCGACGGATCTCCCAGAGATCCGGGCGAAAAGGTCGAGATGCACAGGAATAGGCTGACGATCAGTCCCACGCTGAACATACGCATCGCTTGTGGTTCCCTCCGACAAACTTCACGAAGGCGCAACTTCGTGCTGTTTCACACGATTCCAGGGTAACACGCGATGTCGGTCTGGAGGAGCAGTGCCCGGCTAGACGATGACCTCGTCTTCGTGCGGTCGCAGGGACTCTATGATGAAGGAGATGTGATCATCCTGGTCTACTCCAAGTAGTTCCATTCCGATCCGGACCTCATCCCTGTTGACTCCCTTGGCGAAGCTCTTGTCTTTTAACTTCTTCTTTACCGATTTCGGGGTCAGGTCCTGAAGTCGATTGGGGCGTAGTCTTGCGACGGCGATCACCAGACCGGTCAACTCATCGCAGGCGAGAAGAGCCTTGTCGAGCAATCCTTCGCAGGTGTATCCCCACTTGGTGTAATGACAATGAATGGCATGAGCGATGTCCTGTTCACCGCGCTCCTCCAGGATCGCGGTGATGACCTCGGGATGCTCCTCGGGGTGTTTTTCGTAGTCTGCATCATGAAGCAGGCCGGTGATGGCCCACTTCTCGCGATCCTCGCCGAACTTGTCGGCATAGGCTTCCATGACGATCTCTACCGAACGTACATGGGCGCGCAACGCGGGCGATTCCATCAGGGAATCGAGTATCTTCCTCGCCTCGGTGCGTTCCAATGGTCTCCTTCTGCCGATTGCTGGTTCAGGTCTGGAAGCTCCCCATCACGGACTCGATTTCTTCGACGGTTTTTGGAATCCCTCCTGTGAGATTCACGGGTCCCTCGGCGGTGACCAGGATGTCGTCTTCGATGCGAACTCCGATACCTTCATCGGGCAGATAGATGCCCGGCTCGATGGTGATGACGGAACCCTCCGGAGCAGTTGGATCTGGTTGCACATCGTGGACTTCGAGGCCGATGGGGTGGCCTATCCCGTGCGGGAAAAAGTCACCGTAGCCCGCATCGGTGATGACCTTGCGAGAGATGGCATCGAGTTGGGAGTACTGAACATCCGCTTTCACTGCAGCGATGGTGGTCTCGAGAGATTCGAGCACGATCTGATAGATCTCTTTTTGTCGTTCGGTGAAAACTCCGCTGGCGGGATAGGTACGGGTGACGTCTGAACCATAGCCTCCGGATCCCGCCCCGAACCTTGCACCGCTGTCGATCACGACCAGATCTTGTTCGCCGATGATCTGATCATTGGCCCTGTAATGGAGAATCGTTGCGTTGAATCCACTTCCGACGATGGTGCCATAGAAGGGGCCGCGCGAACCGTGGCTGCGGTAGCTGTGTTCAGCAGCCTCCTGCACGGCGAACTCGGAGATCCCGGGTCTCAGGATCGAGAGGATGGCCCGAAATCCTTCCCCGGTGATTTCTGCCGAGCGCCTGATCATGGCGAGTTCGCTCTCGGACTTGACCGCTCTGAGACGTGGAATGATCAGGCTTCCGTCAAGGATCTCGAGTCCGGGAATCCGTTGTTGCAGTTTCTGAAATACCTCCAGGTCAGGACCCACAGCGCTTTCATGATCGGCAAGCGCATGAAGGCACATTGCTTTCTTCGATCTTGCGCAGATCTGCGCAAGGGTACTGGCGAAGTGATTCGTGCGCATGATGGTCTTGAACCCGAACTTCGAGCGTAGTGAAGAATCGATGATTCCTCGCCAACCATCCCACCGTTCCACTTCGGGCAGATGCGGTGACAGTATCAGGATCTCCTTGTGCGTTTCCCTGGTCGCTGTGGGGTCGAGTACCAGCATGGCACCGGGTTCATCGATGATCCCCGTCAGGTATTCGAAGTGGAGGTGGGGTCGGAACTCTTCCTCGAGTCCTCCGCCGCTTCCGGCAAAGATCACACCGGTGGCACCTGCCAGGTCGGCACTGGTCCTGGCTCGTCGTTGAGCGAACTCATCAGCAGAGATGGCAGCATTGTTCATCGAGTATCCTCCGGGACGGTCGAGGGTGTTTTCAAGGATAACCCTCTCGAAACAAGATTGTCGCGTATGCCCGGGAGAAGGGGAAGCGGTTGGCGGATGATGGATCTTGGCAGTTGACTCCTCCAGGTGGGATGGGGAAAATTGAACCTCGGGCGGGGCCGATCTGTATCGCTACACCCGGTGGTGTCCAATCGAGAATCGAAATGGTGACAGTTCGGTTTCTCGGCGTCTATCTGTGAGGGGATTGTCGATGAGAGTCCTGACACTCTCTGTGCTGTTTTGCATCACCTGCACGCTGATCGGCGGGACGCTCGCCACAGCACAGGTGACCGATTTGCTGGTCGCGCCGTATCTGCAATCTCCGACGCCCACTTCGATGGTGGTTGGCTGGGAGACGCAGGGAAGCAGTCAGAGTCAGGTGGAGTATGGCCTCAGTAGCGCCCTTGGCCTGAGTGCTTCGGGTGCCAGTGTCGCCAGTGGTGGGGGTGCCTTCATCCATCATGTGGATTTGACTGGGCTCTCGTCGGCAACCCGTTACTACTACCGGGTCATCAGCGGCAGCATCGTTAGCCCCATTCATTTCTTCACGACACCGCCTTCCTTGACAGCGGAGACCCCCTTCCAGTTCATCGCCTACTCCGATTGCCAGTACGGCAGCAACGGAATCAAGCACGAGGAAGTGATCAATCAGGGGGTGATCTCATTTTGTGCCCTGCAATATGGTGTTCCGATCGACGAGAGCGTCAGTTTTTCACTGGTGCCCGGCGATCTGGTCTCTACCGGATCGAATCACAGCCACTGGCAAGATCATTTCTTCGGGCAGGCGCAGAATCTGTATCGGCATGTGCCATTGATTCCGGCGCTCGGAAATCATGAGGCGGACGCTCAGTTCTACTTCGACTACATGCAACTGCCCAGCAACGGCACACCGGGATACGAGGAGCACTGGCATTACCTCGACCACCAGAATGTCCGGGTGATCACCCTCGATACCAACTCGGGTTACCGCATCCAGGAGCAACTCGACTGGCTCGCCGTGGTGCTGGAGGATGCGGCACTCGACGATCGCATCGATTTCGTCTTTGCCCAGTTTCACCATCCCCATAAATCGGAGATGTGGACCCCCGGGGAGACCTTCTTCAGCACCCAGATCGTCACCATGGTCGAACAGTTCACCACCGTGACCGGGAAACCATCGATTCATTTCTTCGGACACACCCACGGCTATTCGCGCGGCCAGAGCCGTGATCACCGGCACACGATGGTGAACGTGGCCAGTGCCATGGGATCGCTCGATTACTGGGGGCTCTATCCCAACGTCGATTACGAGGAGTTCGAGTACAGCGTGCCCGAATGGGGTTTCATGTTGATGGAGATCGAGGCGGGGGCAGATCCCAGTTTCCGCCTGCGGCGCGTCAGTCGTGGCAACGATTACATCTTCCGCGACAACGAGGTGATCGACGACATCCAGGTTTGGCGCTACAACATCGCTCCCGAGACACCCGTGCCGCTCTCACCGGGGCCCGGATCGGGAGATGTTTCGGGAGACAACGTCCTGCTGACCGCATCACCCTACTTCGATGCGGAAGGAGATTTCCATATCGAGAGTCAGTGGCAGGTAACGATGACCTCGGGCGACTACATCAACCCGGTTGTCGATGAGTGGCGCCGCTTCCAGAACTGGTACCGGACACCAAACGTGGATCCAGGAATCAGCATCGATACGGTGACCGATTCCGACATGACACACACGGTCTTGCAGACGGCACTGCCGGGCTGCGCCACCGCATACTGGCGTGTGCGTTACCGGGATCGCAGTCTCGGTTGGAGTGACTGGTCCGAGGAGATTTCCTTCGAGGTCGGCAACTCGAGTGCCGGAGCGATGGCACCCGTCCCTGCTGACGGAGGTCAGTACGTCAGTTTCACGCCAGTTCTCCAGTGGTTTCCCTGTGATCCTGCTGATTCCTATGATGTTTATCTCGGATTAAATCCGGTCCTCGGTGCCACTGACTTTCTCGGCAATCAGACCGCTACCACGCATGATCCCGGGGCACTCGAGATACTGACCACCTATTACTGG
>Ga0310122_10002097_pt1 | contig 12722 bp, 8 predicted proteins | sample CB6_Bottom_1051__FD_203503 | JGI IMG/M metagenome (GOLD analysis project Ga0310122, IMG submission 203503) | Marine microbial communities from Western Arctic Ocean, Canada - CB6_Bottom_1051 | ecosystem: Environmental > Aquatic > Marine > Oceanic | place: Canada: Western Arctic Ocean | collected...
TTCTATTAGAATATCTAATAATAAACTTCCAATTAATCCAGTACTTCCAAAAAGTGTAACTTCTTTTGATTTCATTAAATTAATCTACACACAACAAATCAAAATTCAAAAGGGGAGTTTAATTAATAACTTTTTAAGTTTAATCAATAAAATGATAAATTTAATTAACATAAGATAAAATGGATATTTTATATTTCATAAGGTCAATAATTTTTCTTGTAGGTGGTTTAGTTACTATTATTTTTCGTAAAGAACTTAATAATTTTAAGAATCGTTTATTAATTAGATTTGGCTTTAAAAGCAAAGTAAAAAATGAAATAAAAGGTTATTATCAATTAGGAATTGTCTTTATTATAATTTCAGTAATTTTATTTATTGTATCAATTACTCTTTAAAAATACATATCAATAAAAATTTCTTTTAAAAATTTGTTTTTTTTAAAAAAAAAAATACATTTGCGGTACTTTGTATAACATAGTACCTTGTATAATATAATTAATAATACTATATCCTTATGAAAAACCTTTTGAAAAAATTATTTTTATGTGTATTTCTATTACCATTTTTTTCATTTTCAACAATAACAACAAAGCTTGGAGATAAAATAAAAATTGATGGAATAATTGAATCCAAAGAGTGGGGAGGAGCTCAAATTTTTGATATAAAATATGAGTATGATCCAGGATATAATACTCTCCCCCCTTTTAAAACCACAGCTTACGTTACCTACTCTGACACTAAACTCTATGTAGCTTTTGATGCTAAAATAGAAGATATCAAATATCTAAGAGCTTCAATAAGGGAAAGAGATACTGGATTTATGGATGATTGGGTAGCTATTGCTCTTGATACTTATGGTGATAATAGATCGCTAATTCTTATTGGATCTAATGCATATGGTAGTCAAATCGATTTTAAGGAAACTTTGGGTGCTCATGATAGTGATATAAGTTATAATGTAAACTACGAAACAAAAGCGGTTATTGGTGAAGATGGATATGTGGTGGAAATGGCTATTCCTTTTTCAGAGTTACAATATGAAAAAAAAGACACTTTAAGGTGGAAAGCTGCATTCACAAGAACGTCTTGGAAGGAAAGCAGAATTGCTGTCTCAAGTGTAAAATTTGCTAGGGATAATGATTGTATATCATGCCAGATTGATACGTATATTGAGCTTGTAGGGGTCAATCCTAAAAAACGTTTAGAATTTCTTCCTTATATAAGTGGTAATTATGTAGGTAGCTCTGATGGAAATAAAATTAGCTACGATAAGCCTAACTTCAAGGCAGGTTTAAGTGCAAGGTATGATTTGTCTAGCTCTACTGCTCTAGATTTTACAATAAATCCTGATTTTTCACAAGTGGAGGCTGATGTGACAAGAATCAACATTAACTCTCCTTTTGCAATCAACTATCCTGAGAGGAGACCTTTTTTTAATGAAGGAAATGATATTTTAAGTTCTTATGGAAATGCTGTATATACTCGCTCTATAAATAATCCAATTTTTGCAACGAAACTAGTAAATCAAGGGTCTAAACAAAGGGTGTATTTCATTACTTCTTACGATAAGGATACACCCTATTTAGTTCCAGGAGAGAACAGATCTTATTTTGGTAAGGGAGAAGAGAGTTTTGGTAACATCCTTCGCTACCAGAGAACTTTTGAAAATGGATCGAATGTAGGCTTTTTGTCGACCAATAGATTTTATAATGAAGGAGGTATGGGGAATATGTTTGGAGTAGATGCTAAAATCAGATTTAATAAAACCTATAATTTAGATTTTAAGTATGCCAATAGTTTTTCAGAAGAACCAAATAAAGATTGGATATCAAGTTCAGATGTTATTGAAGGTAAAACGGTGGCGCTTGATGGAGAAAAATTTTCTGGTAACGCACTTTCAATAGGATTTAATAGAGTTTCTGAACATTGGGGTACTAGTATTGATTATGATCAATTATCACCACTATTTAGAGCTGATATGGGTTTTATTACACAGAATAATTTTAGAGAGTTTTCTTTTCAACAATCTTATATTAATCAAACAGATAAAAAGGTAACAATGACCTTTGCTGCGATTCAGACAGAAATACAATACAATTTTACTGGAAAACTAAAAAGAGTAAATTTTTTGCCTATGTATGGCATGAGGTTTAAGAATGGATTTAGTTTTGATTATGGATATAGTTATAATGCATTTGAAGAGTATAAAGGAGATGAATTTAAAAATTTTGCTAGTAATTATATTAGTTTTAGGTATACACCAAATGAAAAGATTTCAATTTTTTCTAGAAATTTGATTGGAAAAACAATTGCATATAATATAAGCAATCCTGAGGTTGGAAAAAGGATGAGATTAAATTTTAGAATCAATTTTAGGCCAAATAATAAATTGAGTTTTTCTCCATCTATTAGCTCAGAATCTATGAAATACATAGGTTCAAATGAAAAAATTTATTCAGGTTACATATTAAGACTTAATTCGAAATACCAATTTTCAAATGATTTGTCATTTAAGATTATTGCAGAATATAATGATTTTAGCAGTTCACTATTTATGCAACCTCTTTTGAAATGGAATCCTAATCCATCGACAGTATTTTATATAGGTGGAAATACTGATATTAATCATTTGAAAGAATCTGAAGATAGTTGGTTGACTGATAACTCACAATTATTTTTAAAATTGCAATATTTGTTTAAAATAAATTAATTACTTGAGCACACAGAATTTTGATATACAGATAAGAAAAGGGCTACTAGAATTTTGTGTAATACAAATTGTTTTTAGAGGAGAAGTGTATACCTCGGATATTCTTGAGGAATTAAAAAAATCAAAAATAATTGTAGTTGAGGGGACTCTTTATCCATTACTTAATAGATTGAAAACATTAGGTTTTGTTAAGTATAACTGGAAAGAATCTAAGCATGGACCTCCTAGAAAATATTATTCTCTTACTGACTCTGGAAAAAAACATATGAAGGAATTACTTCAATCTTGGAAAGAAATTGATACTGCTGTGAAAAAAATAATTAAATTAAAATAAGTAATGAATAAAACAATTAATATAAATATAGCTGGAACAGTTTTTAACGTAGATGAAGACGCGTATGACTTATTAAATAAATACTTAGAATCGATTAAATTATATTTTTCAAAAATGGATAAGGATGGTGAAATAATTTCTGACATCGAATCAAGGATAGCAGAAAATTTTCTTTCAAGACTTTCTGATAAAAACAACTCAATCTCACTTTTAAATGTACAGAATATTATAAAAATAATGGGCACATTAGATGATTTTAAAGAAATTTATGATGATGAAAGTAATGAAGAAGACATATTATCTTCAGATGATAAAGATCCTAAAAAATTATATAGAAATATTAGTGATAAAGTAATTGCCGGGGTCGCTTCAGGAATAGGTAATTACTTTCAGGTTGATCCAATAATTATAAGAATTGTATTCTTAGCTTCTCTTTTTATTGGTGGTTTTGGGTTGATAGCGTATATAATTTGTTGGATTGGTATCCCAGCTAAAGATGGCTCTGAACATTTATTAAATAAGAGGTTTTATAGAGATAAAGATGATAAAGTGATTGGTGGCATTGCAATGGGAATTGCAAATTATTTTGGTGTGGATGTATCTATTATAAGAATATTATTTCTTATAAGTATATTTTTTGGTGGAATTGGTCTTATAGTTTACTTCATTTTGTGGTTTATTACTCCCGAAGCAAAGACAGTGGGTGAAAAAATGAGTATGGCGGGATATTCTCTTACTCTCGAAAATATAGAAAAATTTATTAAGAAAAAGATTAATCCTGATAATAAAGAAGAAAATATTCTCATGAAAATTATCTTATTTCCCTTTAGGTTAATTGGCCCCTTCTTAAATGGTTTGATAAAACTTATAGTGCCTATAATAAGGATAATGCTAAGCATTGTTCTTTTTGGACTTTTTATAGCAATAATAGTATTGACTGTATTTTTTGTTTTGAGTCAATTAGAAATAATTGATCATATACCTGTACATATAACAAACTCAGATATAGATTTTTATACGTTAGACGGAATAAATTTATCCGTCATTTTTAATGAAATTCCCTTTGTTATTATATGTACTATTTACTTAAACTTATTTTTAACTTTAACTCTAATTATTATGATGATTACTAAATTTTTATTCAATAGACAACTAACTAAACTATCAACATCTATAGCTATATTTTTTGTTTGGTTAATTACCATTATATTTAATGTAATTGCAATTCCCGTTATGGCTGAAAGATGGCATGATGATGGTCTCATTGATGAGTGGGATGAAACTGGAGTCATTGAAAATTATAAAGAAGTTCAGACTTATACTAAAACTTTTGATATAAAGGATTTTGAAGGTGTAAAAATTAGTATACCAGCAAATATTGTAATAAAAGAATCTGATAAATTCTCGGTTACGATAGATGCAACTGCAAGAGAATTTCAATATTTAGCAGTAGAAAAGTCTTCAGATGATGTATTAAAAATTTATTCTGAGAGAATTAGATGGAGATTGAAACATTGGAAGGGTAGTGACAAAACTTCAATAGTGATAGAGCTCCCTAGTATAAATACTCTTGAAACTTCCTCAGCTAGTAATACTGATATTGAATTCTCCAGTATAGAAGAATTAACACTTGTTTTAAGAGGCGCTTCTGATATAAATATAAACTCTGATATTTCTGAGTTAAACGCTAAAATATCAGGAGCTTCAGATCTTGATATTAATGGTAATGTTGTAGATTCAAATTTCAAAATGTCAGGTGCATCGCGTGTAGATATTGATGGAAGAGGAGAAAGTTTGGTAATTAGGATTAGTGGTGCATCAAAATTTGATGGAAGAGAATTTACTGTGAATACAATTTCATTAATTGCCTCTGGAGCATCAACTTCTCACATTTATTCTGTAGATAGAATTAGTGTAGATGCTTCTTCTGCAAGCAAAGTCTATCATTATGGAACAGGTAGTATTGATGATTTTGATTTATCATCTGCTGCTTCATTTAAGACAGTAGATAAAAAATTACATAAACATCAAGAAAAAAATTAAATTAAGTTTAACTAAATAATAATTATATGGATTCAATAAATAAAAACTGGAAATCAATATTTCTTTTCTCAATTATTTTTTTCGTGCTAGGATATCTAGTAGGAAATAGCTTTAAAGGACATAAACCTATGGGTGGTGTTTTTGTAAGTGATGGTATTAAGGGAATGGATCATATGGGAAATATTTTAAAGGGTGATGGAAAAAATGAACATTTTATCATAAGAGAGTTTAAAAGTAATGATGGTACAATAGACATTACATATGAATCATCTTCATCTTCTATTGATAGTGAAATGGATATTGACAAGATTATTAAAGAAGCAGAAGGAGATTCAAATATGACCATTACAATTGATAGTAGTTTTTCTAATGGTAAAAAGATGATAAAAGTTAAAGTAAGAAAAGAATTACTTCGTGAAGAACACAATAAACTAAAAAATTAAAAATTATAATAATATGAAAATATATTTACTAATACTTACCATAAGTTTTTCATTTATAAAGGGATTTTCTAATCCAAAGACTATAAATGAAGTAGAGACTAATAAAGTTTTTGTATCTAAAGAGAGAGCAATAATTCAAGTTCAATTTGTTGATGAAATTATTAATAACTATTTTGAGAATACAGGTGGCTTAGAAAATTGGGAAAAAATTGAAGGGGTTAAAATGAGTGCGAAAATTAATCAACAAGGGATGGAAATTCCAATAGAAATAACCCAACTAAAAGGTGGAAAGATGATGACCAAAATAAATTTCCAAGGTCAAGAAATAAAACAAGGAGTTTTTGATGGTGAAGTATTATGGAGTGTCAATTTTATCTCACAAAAAGCTGAAAAAAAAGATAAAGAAGCTACTGACATGGTAAAAAATGAAATTGGAGATTTTCCAGATCCATTTTTAAATTATAAAGAAAAAGGCTATAAGGTTGAGTTAATGGGTAATGAATTTGTTGATGGTGTAGAAACCTACAAAGTTAAGTTAATAAAGAAGCCAAATATAATTGAAGGTAAAGAAGTACAGAATATTGCATATTACTTTTTTGATAGCGAAAATTTTGTTCCTATACAAGTTCACCAAGAAATAGTAATTGGTCCAAGTAAAGGGATGATTTCAGAAATTAAATTTAGTGATTATGATGAAGTTGGTGGAGTATATTGGCCATTTTCTATGATTCAGGGAGTCAAAGGGAAACCTGGACAACAAATATCATTTGATAATATTGAAATTAATCCAGTAATAGATGATAGCGAGTTCTCTTTTCCTGAGGAAAACCAAAACGAAAACTAATCTTTTTTTAAAATTTTAAAATAATATAGAATTATGAATAAATTAATTTTACTAATTATATCATCATTTTTGTGCTTTCAAATTAATTTAAAAGCGCAATCAAGTCAAAACATCAAATTAGAAAATTATTTTGGTGATTTAAGGGCAAGACATATTGGTCCTGCAGTAATGAGTGGTAGGATAAATGATCTGGAGATTCACCCATCAAATTCAAAAATAATTTATGCTGGTGCTGCTGGAGGTGGTGTATGGAAATCAAATAATGCAGGTACAACTTTTAATCCAATATTTGATAAATATTGTCAATCTATTGGAGCAATAGAAGTCGACCCTAATGATCCAGATAATACAGTATATGTTGGAACTGGTGAAACTTGGCCAAGAAATAGCGTATCTATAGGAGATGGTTTGTATAAGTCTATAGATGGAGGAAATTCATGGAATAAAATTGGCTTTGAAAATTCAGAAAGAATTGCAAATATTATAGTAAATCCAAAAAATTCTGATGAAATAATCGTTGGAGTTTTAGGAGCACTATGGTCTGATAGTAAAGAAAGAGGAGTTTATAAGTCTGATGATGGTGGAATTTCTTGGAATAAAATATTATATATAAATGAAGCTACTGGATGTGCTGATCTCGTAATTGATCCAAAGAATCCTAATATTATTTATGCATCTATGTGGGAATTTAGAAGAACTGGATGGTCTTTTAATTCTGGTGGAGAAAATAGTGCACTATATAAATCAGAAGATGGAGGCAAAAATTGGAAAAAAATCCATAATGGGTTTCCAGAAGGTAAGCTAGGTAGACTGGCTATAGCTGTTGCTAATTCTAATCCCGAAGTTTTATATACGGTTATTGAGGCAGAAAAAGATGAACATAAAGGGCTGTATAAAAGCATTGATGGTGGAGATACTTGGAAACAAATGAATAATGACTTTGGAATAACAGTTAGACCATTTTATTTTTCAAGAATATCTGTTGACCCAAAAGATGAAAATGTTATTGTAAAAGGAGGATTAAATGGTTCTATTTCAAGAGATGGGGGTGAAACTTTTAAGGATTTAGGACAAATGCACAGTGACATACATGATATAATATTTGATATAAATAATTCAGATATAATTTACACTGGTACTGATGGAGGAGTTTACAGATCTTGGAATGGCGGAAATACAATGGAAATTGTAGAAAATCTTCCATTATCACAATTTTATCATATAAGTGTAGACAACGAAACCCCATATAATGTTTATGGTGGATTGCAAGATAATGGGTCATGGTATGGACCATCTGCAGCACCAGGTGGAATAAAAGCAAAACATTGGAACGTAGTAGGTCGAGGAGATGGTTTTAGAGTATTAAGGCATCCTACTAAAAATATTATTTATTCAGAAATGCAAGGTGCAGAAAGTGTTTGGAGATATGATGTAGATAATAAATTAGTTAAGACAATACAACCACTTCAAGAAAGAGGATTACCAGATTTTAGATTTAATTGGAATACTCCGATAACTGTGACTAATAATCAACCCAATAGAATTTATATTGGTAGTCAATTTTTGCACAAATCGGAAGATATGGGTGATACTTGGGAAATTATTTCACCAGATTTAACTACAAACGATCCCAAAAAACAAAAACAAGAAGATTCTGGAGGATTGTCAGTTGACAACTCAGGAGCAGAAAATCATACTACTATTTTTACTATTGCAGAATCGTCTCTTGATGAAAATATAATTTGGGTTGGAACAGATGATGGAAATGTTCAGGTAACAAACAATAGAGGTAAATCTTGGACTAATACAATCTCAAATATAGATGGTGTACCAATAAATACATGGGTTTATCATATCGAAGCTAGTTCTCATGATCCTAACACAGCTTATGTGGTTTTTGATGGACACACATCAGGTGACATGAAAGCTTATGCATACAAAACAACTGATCTAGGGAAAACATGGACAAATATTATTCCAAATAGTGATGTAAATGCATTTGTCAGAAACATTCAAGAGGATTACGTAGATCCTGATTTGCTTTTTTTAGGTTCTGAACTTGGTCTTTACGTTACTGTTAATGGTGGAAAATCTTGGTCTAAATTCACAAATAATATGCCATCTGTCGCTGTACATTTTATAGAACTTCAAAAACAGACAAATGATTTAGTTATGGGAACTCATGGAAGGGGAGTAATTATAATTGATGATATTTCTCCTCTTAGAGAAATTAATTCTAATGTTTTATCAAAAAAATTACACTTTTTTAAATCTGATGAATATAAAATGAAAGATCAAAGTGGTTTTTCTGGTTTTTTTGGTCTTGAAACCCAATTTGTTGGGGAAAATCCATCAACTGCTTGTGATATTAAATATTTTCTTAGTAAAAGGCATATTTTTGGAAAAATGACATTTGAAATTCAAGACTTAGATGGTAATGTTATTTCAAAATTAGGGGCAGGTAAATCGAAGGGAATAAACATTGTAAGGTGGAATTACACTATTAAACAACCAAAAATTGCAAAGGGAAAAACATTTAGTTTTGGAGGATTTACTTCTCCTAGAGTAGCTGCTGGGAGGTATAAAGCAGTTATTAAAAAAGGGAAAGATGTTTTTGAAAATGAATTTAATGTAATTTATGATGATGCTTCTGGTTTGAGCTCTGAGGATAGAAATTTACAGCATCAAACAATAATGAAATTATATAATATGACGCAAGAACTAGCTTATTTAGTTTACCAATTAGATGTTATTTTATTAGATGAAAACACTGATAGCAAAACAAAGTCTAAATTAAATGAGTTAAAAGAAACGCTTGTAATTACAACTGGAGATAATTATGTAGGGGCTGCTAAACGGCAACTGAGAGAAAAAATGGCTGATCTATATAGTAAAATTGCATCGAGTTATGACAGGCCTTCTCCTACGGAACTTGAAAATTTACATTTAGTTAAAGATATGTTTCAAACAGCTTTTAAGAGTTTTGATAAATTAAAGAAAAAAGTGAAAGTTGAAGATCTAAATTTAAAGTCTTATGAAGATTTTATAAGTGGTTAACTTTTTAACAAAAGTTAATATAAAAAATTATGTAATAATAAATAAGAATGATAAAATTAAGTTTAACTAAATAATAATTATATGGATTCAATAAATAAAAACTGGAAATCAATATTTCTTTTCTCAACTATTTTTTTCGTGCTAGGATATCTAGTAGGAAATAGCCTTAAAGGACATAAACCTATGGGTGGGTTTTTTGTAAGTGATGGTATTAAGGGAATGGGTAATATGGGACATATTTTAAAGGGTGATGGAAAAAATGAACACATTGTTATAAAGAAATTTAAAAATGGTGAAAGTACAATAGATGTTAACATTAATAGTGAAATGGATATTGACAAGATAGAAATGGATATTGACAAGCTAATTAAAGAAGCTGAAGGAGATCCAAATATGACCATTAAAATTGATAGTACTTCAAAGGGTGGTAAGAAAGAAATTAGGATAGAAGTTAGAAAAGAAATACATAGTAAACATATTAATTAATTCGATAATAATTTAGCTAACCTATGTATAACCTAATAAGGATTTATTGGGTAAGTAGATTATCATTTTTTATAATTTTTTAATAATTATATAGGGTTGTAAAGAAAAAGAATATTTGTAAATTAGATTTTACAATATACATTCATCTTAAATATAAATTATTAAGCCATGAAGAATCTAATTAAAATATATCGCTGCTTCTTAATTTCTCTTTTTATTCCATTGTTATCTATAGCACAGAAAATAGATAATGATATGATCAAGGATATGCAGTTTAGACATATCGGTCCAATAGGTAATAGATTAACATCTGTTGCAGGAGTTTCTAATGAACCTTTAATATACTATGTAGGGGCAGCTTCTGGTGGTGTGTGGAAGACTATTGATGGTGGATTGAACTGGAAACCTATATTTGATGGTCAGGAAGTTCATTCTATAGGTGCTATTGCTGTTGCACCATCTGATCCAATGACTATATATGTAGGCACAGGTGAGAGTTCAATTAGATCTAATGTGTCAATCGGTAATGGTGTATATAAGTCTGAAGATGGTGGTGAGACATGGGAACATTTAGGTTTAAAAAATTCAGGAAGGGTTAGTAGAATCATTGTTCATCCAGATAATCCTAACCTTGTATATGTAGGTGCTTTAGGTCATGCTTATTCTCCGCAAAAAGAGAGAGGAGTGTATATGAGTGATAATGGGGGTGTCACATGGAAACATACTTTGTATATAGATGATAATACTGGAATATCCGATATTGTTATGGATCCTAATAATTCAAGGGTTTTATTCGCAGGTGCCTGGCAATTAGAACTTAAAACATGGATAAGGGTAAGCGGAGGACCAGGAAGTGGTATTTTTAAGTCTATTGATGGGGGATTATCATGGAATAGACTTAAAGACAATGGATTACCTAAAAAAGATGTTGGTAAAATAGCGCTTGCTATGACTCCAGCTTCACCTGATAGATTATACGCTCTTATTGAAACAGGAGATGGCATCCCTTATAATGGGAAAGAAACAGAATCTGGAGAATTGTGGAGATCTGAAGATAATGGTAAAACTTTTAAACTTATAAATTCTAATAGAGAATTAGGTTCTAGGCAAGCTTACTACACTAGAATTGCAGCTTCGCCAGATAACGCTAATGAAGTCTATTTTATTAGCTATAGATTCTTTTCTAGTATTGATGGTGGTATCTCTTTAGAAAATCGCTCACAATTATCTTCTCCTAACTGGGATCATCATGAAATGTGGATTGATCCTACTAATGGAGATAGGATGGCAGTGGCTGGTGATGGAGGAATTTCAATTTCTCAAAATAGAGGAAAATCATGGTTAAGGACATTTTTACCTGTAGCTCAACTTTACCATGTAACTACTGATAATAACGTACCTTATAATGTATTAACTAATAGGCAAGATGGTCCATCGATGAAGGGACCTAGTAGAAGTAGGACAGGAAACTGGTTTGGTCCTGGAATGATACAGTCAGGTATGTGGAGAGCTGTTGGAGGTGGTGAGAGTGGTTTTGCAACTGCAGACCCTAAAAATCCAGATATTATATGGTCTAGCGCATCAGGATTTGGACCCCTTGGAGGAATTGTTACTAGATATGACGAGAAAACTAAGCAGTTTAGACAACTAGAGGTATGGCCAGAATTTACTGCTGGAAGCCACGCATCATTATTAAAGTACAGATTCCAGTGGACATTTCCTCTTTTGATTTCTCCACACGACAATAAAACTATTTATGTGACAAGCCAATATGTTCATAAAACAACAAATGATGGTCAGTCATGGGATGTAGTAAGTCCTGATTTAACCTTAGATGATGAGAAGATGCAAGGATTTTCTGGAGGTCTTACAGGAGATAATATTGCTGTTGAATATGCTAATGTTATTTATGCTTTTGATGAGTCCCCTGTGCAAAAAGGTGTATTGTGGGCTGGAACTAATGATGGTCTCGTTCATATCAGTCAAGATAATGGAAAGACATGGAATAATGTTACTAAAAACATTCCTAATCTTCCCAAACTTGGAGTTGTTAGGAATATTGAAGCTTCAAAGTGGAGTGCTGGTAAAGCTTATCTTACAATAGAATTCCATCAAGTTGGAAACTTTGATCCTTATGTATATAAAACAGAAAATTTTGGAAAATCTTGGAAGAAAATTACTAGTGGTATTAAAGAAGGAAATCTAAGCTATACAAGGTGTGTGAAAGAAGATCCAGTTAAAAAAGGACTCTTATACCTTGGAACAGAAAACACATTATACTTGTCTTTTGATGATGGGAAAAATTGGCAAGAAATGATGTCTAATTTACCTCATACTCCTATGTATTGGATAGATATTCAAGAACACTTTAATGATCTTGTTCTTGGAACTTATGGTAGAGGAATATGGATATTAGATGATATTTCACCTTTCCAGCAAATGAATAAAAGCATAATAGAAAAAGACATGCATCTATTTAATATAAAACCATCTTATAGATTTCATAACGTAACAAGCAGCCTTCAAATGTTTCCTGAAGCATCGACAGGCTCTGATCCTCCAAGTGGAGCATCGATTAATTACTGGTTAAAAGAAGAACAAAAAGAAGTAGAAATCATTATAACAAATTTTGATAACGATACTATAAAAACTATTAAGGAAGATGGAGTAAAAGGAATTAACAGAGTGTGGTGGGATTTTCAAGGGGAAAGTACTGATGAAATTATATTAAGGACAAAGCCTTTATATGCTGAATGGGTATCTCTGGATAAAAATAGAGAGAGAAAAATTCCGTTTGAGTTATCA
>Ga0310122_10002100_pt1 | contig 12705 bp, 5 predicted proteins | sample CB6_Bottom_1051__FD_203503 | JGI IMG/M metagenome (GOLD analysis project Ga0310122, IMG submission 203503) | Marine microbial communities from Western Arctic Ocean, Canada - CB6_Bottom_1051 | ecosystem: Environmental > Aquatic > Marine > Oceanic | place: Canada: Western Arctic Ocean | collected...
CTGCGCTCCGGCCGGCTTCTCTAGAACGTGGAATTCAATTCCCGCGATTTTCGAGTAGCGTCGCAACAACACGCGTAACTCGTGGGCGTCATTCTGAACCAGAAAGACATACTGCGTTGCGTCGCGGTCGCGTGTGCATAATGACATTGAGCGAGCGAAATCGACACCGATCTTCGATTCGTCTACCAAACAAACGTCAGGCCGTTCAGAGACAGTCAATTCGGCAACGGATTTCAGCGACTGGACAGCGTCAACTGTCCAATCTGGTTCCACGAATCCGTGTCGTACTTCTGCATGAACTAACGGATCGCTGGCACAAACCAAAATGCGAAGCGCCGACGGGCTGGCCGATTGCGAAAAGTGGTGAGTCATTCTTGTGAGGCTATTTCGTCCCAGAGTATTACCAGCGAGCGTATTTTGAGTGCCGCGAACCAGGGTTGCTTCTAGCAGTCGCGTACTTCGGATGCACGACCGTGATGGCGTACTTAGTGCTTTGTCGCAGCTAAGAATTAGGGTTGGCAGAATCAGCCGGTACGCACTAGCGTCCGGTTATCGCAACGATACCGTGGGCTAGCGCCGAGCGGCTGATCCTAAGATCATGCCGTGACAACGCACTCGTAATCCGCTCGATTGGAAATCTGAATGGAAAAGTTCGGAGAGTCGAAGTGGGTGGAGAGAGGTGAGGGCCGAGTGATACTGTGAAACCGGACACGAGTCAACCCGACTTCGATTCCGCGAGAGAGTAATTCCGCGGCAGTTTTTCGCTCAAATCGACCTGCGATGACTCAGGAATCAGATTCTTAACTTCCATATTGCCATGATGTTGCGTGAGATGTGGCAACGCGATAGCCTCGATGGAACTACAACGTGAAATCATGACGGGATGCACGCGATGGTCGTCGATCGCCCGGCACGACAAACCCCCAAAGTCGCCGTCATCCGCTCGGACAAGTCCGCGCTCGTAGCCGATACGATCCAGGAGATCTATCTACGGCAACGCGTTGGTTAGTAGGTCCCGCAAGCCGAGCGGGACCATCGAATTGCGTCACAGTAATACCTTTTCTTGTTCCCGCTCGGCTCAGGGAACCTACTTGGCGATGTCGTATTAGTTGCTCTGATGTCTGCGATTATGCCATTGCTCGTAATTGCTCAAGGATGATCGGATCATCGATTTCGTCGTCGCGAGCCAGGAGCATTGTTTTGGAAACAACCTCTGCCGTGCGCGGATCGTCATCGGCGAACGGGAGGAATAGGCGGCCTCGGTGCTGAGAATGGACCGGAACGATGCACACCGCTCCCCCTGGCATGCGATGGACGACGCCACTCCCCAAGTGGATGCTGTATTCCCCCAGATGTCCTTTGATCAGCGCGCGAGAGTTCTTCAGCTTCACGTTCTTCAGGCTGAACAACTCACAGGTCTCTCTGAGCAGGCTGGCTCGCATTTCGACTGTTGAGGCGCTCGCCTCGGGATCGATGTCGCCGGTATGAGCCACGCTGACGACCAGGTCAATGTCTCGCATGACCTCGCTGAAGACTCGCGCCGGAACGTCCGTTAGTTTCAGTGGCTTGTATTCGTCGCCGCGACGAAACTGAATTTTGTCGATTGTCAGGTCTTCGACTTCCAGTGGTGTCGTGATGCCATCGTCGAATACAATCGAGACGTTCAGGCCTTCTTCGTGGTACATTTTCCACACGTTTTCGTATTCATCGACCGCCCAACCGCGGCGGCCCCAAAGGGCGTAAGCCTGTTTCGGATTCACTTGATGGCCGGCGTATCGATTCGAAAACGTCTTGTCCTTCTTCTCTTGTCGCGTGACGACATACAATTCTCGAAAGATCTGTTTGAACGGCTGCAGCCGTTCTGCGTAAAAACACTCGTGCTGCCATTTGTCCCAGGCTTTTGACTTGAGCAAATCGTTGGAATGTGCCACACGGAGTTGTTCGTTCTTCTTTACGGATTCCAGCTTGCCGGAGTAATCACGAAGCGCTTTGCCGCGTTTCATCGGGTAGCCCATAATGCCTTCGCCGATTAACACCAGCCGTTGCAGTTGGGGCCAGAGAAGGGCGTGATCGGAAAGCTGCATCAATTCGGCGCCGGAGAAGGAGTCTCCGCGGCACATTGCGATTTCCAACGACCGTTTGACACGTGAGGCCTGTCGCTTCAAGTGCTTGCTGCGTTCGTGGAGTTCCACAAATTTCGCGTCCTTGTTGACGGCTTTCGGCAGCGATTTCAACTGCCCGTCACCCCGGCGAATGGCGAGTTCCGGTTGTGCATGCTCGTCAAGTGACAGCGTCAACGAGACGTCTCCTTTGCTGACGACAACCGGTCCCGCAGCCAGGTCCATGGTGCTTTCGGCTTCCATGGACCATTGCAGGCGCATTGGATCGGCGTAGCCGGCCGTGGATGCCAGGTTTTGCATCCCGATGTCGCAGGCCCTCAGCGCGCCTGGCCGCGTCATGCCACTCAGTTTATTTGCGTATCGACGGTATACCTGCAGCACTTCGTAGCGGTCGACGATGTCCTTGTCGCGTTTTGTTCCACCGGCCAGCGGCAACAATCCAAGCAGCCGCACGTTTTCCTTGAGAAACCGTTTTCGAATACCATCGACGAGCTCCTTTTTCGATGCTGTGCCCAACAGCACATCAGCGATGAATTGAGCGCGCTTGGCCTGCGCCGGCGACGCAGCGAATTTTGCCGCCGCGGCCATGGCCTTCCAGCGTTTTGGGGCGAGTTGCTTGTAGGTGTGGTGAAACCATGCCACGTCGATTGCGCCATCGGAACGTTCTTCGTCCGTCAGCGGCGTGCGCTCGCGGATGATGCGTTCCCACCGCGAAAGTTTCTTCGGCCGGTCTTCTTCTTCGTCCTTCTCATCATCGTCATCGACGTCGTCATCCAAAGCATCATCCATGCCCCACACGTACTTCATGTGTGCCATATACCAGAAGAGTCCTTCGGAGAATCCATCCCACTTCAGTGTGGCCTCGACACAATCGGTCCACTGTGGGGCAAGAAACGCCAGTTGTAACAGGCGTTCTTCGGGAAAGTGACCGTCCTTGATCGCGCCTCGCGTGGCCTTCGCGAACGCGTCGGGCGTGTCGCCTTCTGCGGGAAAGGTCTTCTCGGCCATTGCAGTCAGTGTCGCCGGCCGACTGTCTCGTTCCTGCGAGCGCCAGCCGCGAACTTTCTTGAATCCCTCTGTTCCAAGCGCCGTTAGAAGTTGCAGCAGCGTGTCTTGCCCGCGGTACGCGCCGACCGAAAGCGCGGCATCGGTGGCGACTGTCGCCGCTTCTCCGCGAGCCAGTTCGATCTCTAGAAGGCGGTTTGTACAGCGAGAGACCAGTGCAGCAATTTCGGGCCCAGCAACTAGCTCGCGCACAGCCCGGTTAGACTGCCGCGAAGTAATTGTTGACAATGATTCGAACGACGCTCCCCATCGTCCCTCTTGGTCGGGACCCAAGAGGTGATCGGTGATATCAGCCAGCGTAGCCTGTCGGGCACCAAACGCCTCGAGCACAATATCGAAATCGGGACGAGATCGTCTTGCTCCTTCGAAGGGCTCATCGATCCACCGCAGCAACTGCCAGTATCGAGCTTTCTGTTTCTTCGTCGGCTTTAAGGAGGGAATCGACATGAACAGCTCAATGGCCGTCTGCCAGCGCGAGATTGTAGTCCGACTACGCCAGTCGTATTCGTCGTCATCGAACTCATCACGTTGCGACCGAGTTTCCCGTTTCAGCAACTGCATGTCCTCAGAGATCGTCGCACCGATGGTCTCGATCGCATCCAAGCAGTAGTCGATCGCTCCTTTCGGCGGATGCATAACAAGCAACCAGTCGACAAGGTCGCTAACGATCGATTCATATTTCAATTTCTGGGATCTGGCCGCGCCGAAAAGCAAAGTGGCGACCAATTTGCGATCGGCAGATCCTTTCGCCCAGCGCTGGATTTCCTCGTAGCTGCTCAATTCGCCGCTGACGCGGTCTAAGATATGCGAGCGCAGCAGCTCCAGCCCGTCGCTGTCCTTCAGTGCGGCCGGTCGAGTTCGGTACCACTCGTCCCAGGCCTGGCTCAAGGGGAGCTTCTTAAGCTGTTCCTTGGCTGGTTTTTCAAAGTCGGGGGATGGAAATCCGTAGTCGATTTCGCCCAGCAGTTCTTCGGCAATCTCATCACCCCAACGCTTGAACCGGACCTTCTCGGCACGATGCTTGTGGACCAGATCGTCGAGTGACTTGAGAATCTTCGGAGTCACTGCCGTGAAGCATTTGACTTTGCGTTTCTTTGGAGGCACCGCTTTCGAGCGTTTCGCCGGGTCCATCAATCCGAGGGCGTTGTCGAGTGTCAGGACCTCGCGATCGGACTCAAGGATTCCATCCAGTTGTGACTTCTCGGCCTTAAGGATCTTCTTACGGCCGTCGCGCCACTGCGCTGCGGTTTCGATACAATGCGACCGCTGGCGATCGGCTTCGGCGAGTTGCCTCAGAATTTCCAATCCGGCCAAACGCTGGTTCTGATTTTTGGATGCCAGCAACCGCGACGCGCTGTCCAGAGCCTGGTTGTCGGCGAGCGACAAGATAAGAGCAATAGCGCCGTTGCGTAGATCGGTGGATTTACGTGTCAAGTATCCTTCCAGCCGTAGTGCGTCAGCCGCTTTGATCTTCCGTTTTTGCAGCGATTCGAACGCGCTGTCCCGCACATCCTGCGAGGCATCGCCCGCCAAATCGAGGATGGTCTCTCGCGTCTGCACGTCCCACTTTTTTTGCGCGGCAAGTTTTGTCACGACCTGGGACCGATCCGGCGTATCAAACAGCTTCATGTGCGAAATGAGCCGTGTCGGAGGCAAATCGCCGAGTGACGCAACGAATTGTCCGCTGACGTCACCACGACGCGCGACTTGTTCGGTCCAGGGCCACACCACCGGCTTCAGTTTCGTTGGCTTGGCCGGCATCCGCTGCAGCAGCCGTTCCAGCGCCTCGAAAAGACTCGCCCCGCCCGAAATTTCAGTGGCTTCGAAGTCCTCGTGCATTGATCCGGACAGCACCGCCAGGGCCACGCGCAGGTCTTCGTCGTCGAGTGCTTGCACTCTTGCTGGTTGTGTGATCGGCAGAGCGATCCGTGATAGGTGCAACGCCGCAACGAAGCGCACTTCCACGTTCTTGTGGTCCAGCAGCTTTCCCGCGGGCTTGATCGACGCGGACGCATCGTCGAAAGCGGTCGCCCACAGCGCCAGAGACACGCTTTCGGCGTCGTCGCCAGCCAGTGCCTTCTTTCGTTCGGCAGGTCTTTCCAGCAGGTTAGCAACCATTTCGATCGTGTCGTTCACGACTTTCGTGCTGGCCGCCGCCCACGCCATGCCGAACCAACTGTCCATGGCCTGCACAACCGAACTAAAACGAGAGAGCTTCTGATCCACGATCAGCCGGAGCATGCGCCGAAACGCATCAGGATGCGACTCGACAACTGATTCCAGAATGACTTGTCGCAATCCTTCTTGCCGCTGTGCCGCGAGCAGCATCCTCTCGATCAGCTCCCAACCCTCGGGCCGCGAAGCCGACAACAACGCCGATGTGACGTGACGTCCCATTGCACCAATTTCATGTTCCTTGCGCGCGGACTGACACAGGATGTCGAACACTTCGTCCGACTGTTTCCCGCCCGCATCGATGACGGCTGCCAGCAATCTTGCGACTGCTGCTTCGTACGGACTCCATCCGATTGAAATGTGCGGAACCCATGCTGCAAGCCATTGCGGGGTCAGCACTTCCCTTTGGAACCCGGCGGCAATTGGAAGCATGCCACGCACCCAATCGCCGCGTGTTGCAACCGTCGCTTCAGGAGAATGCGGTGCCCGAAACGGCGTGCGCGAGTAGCCATGGGAATATGGCGACGACTTCATCCACTGCCAGGTGAGTTCGATCTGATCGCCCAGTTGTCCAAAAAACGTGCGGAAAACACGTAACCGATCGCGGCCGGACAGCCCGTCAAGCACATCGCTCTGTTCGCGCTGAAACTCGCCGTTCTTTTCCCAGTGTTCCGGATAGTCCCATTCAGCTCCTTTTGAATCACGACCCAGAAACGAATAACCAATGCCGCGCAACTGGTTCGGCAGCTTCTTCACCGATGGCAGGAATCGATCGACGGGCTCTTGGTCGTCGGCATCCTGAGCGACGCGCCACTTTTCAAGTTGTTTTTTCGCGGCTTCCGGATTCAACATGGCTGTGTCTCTTGGTGTGAGGAGTGGGAATCACTTGAAGACGGCGGCTCTGTTCGAACCGGCACCCGCGCCTTTCCGTGCGGCCGGCCGAGCTTCGTCCGCCGACCTAGCCGCCGGCGAGCAGCGTTAATCGGACAAACGTCAGGCGGCTATCCGGCTTCAGAAATAGCTGAGTGCCCAGGTCGCGTTGCTCAGCACCGTCGACGACGACCACGTACATTCCGTCTTCAAATGCCTGAAGAGCCGTGGCAACCGCCTCCGCGTCATCGACCGTCTGCGGTTTGATTTCACTGCCGCCGGCTGCAATTGTGCCGGCTTCCGCGCCGTCGGCAATTTCGCGCGCCGTCAACACTCGGACAAACTGCCGATCGGTCTGTCGTTTCCGAAACGCAGCAACTTCGTGTCGAACGACACATTCAATCAGATGACGCAGCGTCGTCCCGCCTTCCTCACCGACGCCGTCCGGTGGCCGAACTGAAAAGTCTGCAAAGAGGGCCTTCTTTCGTCCGAGAACCTTACCGCCGACGGTAATCATGGGAAGTTCTCCCTAGCCAGTCGTCCCTGTCAGGTGCTCGTCCCAATTTACTGCGTTGGATCGCGATTGCAACACCTAAGGAACATTTGCAATCCAGCGCGAAGTCGAAGCGCAGTCGATGAACCAGTTCTCGAAGATCGATTCTGGGCGGTGCTAATTCGGCACTTCGGCTACGACGGCCATTGACTGGCAGATCCTAATTGGACAGTGCCACATTGCATGGCCAGCAGTCCGGGGCACATGGGGCAATTGGGCTGCCATCGTTTTGTGAATCATTTTCCGGTCGGTGAGGCTGTTGCAAAATGAGAAATAGACAATGAAAAATGCAAAATGACTGTGAAATCGCAGTTCGCGGCGGCTCACACTTTGCATTTTTCATTTTGTACTTCTTCTCGTTCCCAAGCTCTGCTAGCGGAGCTTGGGAACGTACCGAATCGAAGCTCTGCTTCGGCCGATGAAGAGTTGGCATGGGCTACTCTTACTCGCGCAAAGCAGAGCTTTGCTGCCGTGGGTTCCCAAGAGCTTGGGAACCAGGTAAAAACGCAACTGAGCCATTCACAGCAGGCACTGGTGAACCCAACAGCATTTATTTGGAAACCGAAGAAACCGCACCAATCACTCCCGCGGGTCGCGGAAGATTGTCAGGTCGACCGGTTTGCCGGAATCGAGGAATACCTTTCCGGCAACTTTTTGCAGAATGTCTTTCATGGCCTCGATGTACAGCCGCTGCATCGCCATGTGGCGGGCGGCTGCGTAGCTCTGGATGCCTTCCTGCTCGTCGCGATGAAAGCTTTCGACCATCTTGACGAAGCTGTGCGCCTTGGCTTTCGCGATCTCGACGTTTCGTTGACGATACGTTTCGGCCTCGTCGTTGATTTTTCTCTTCGCGGCCGTTGCTTCGGCTTTGCGTTGCTCGGCATAGTTGTTCGCCTGATTGATGTAAGTCTCTCTGTCGGCCCGCGCGTTCATGACATCCAGGAACTGCGCTTTGACTCGGATGGGCGGATAAACACTGCCGATCGTGACATCCTCGACTTCCAGCCCCAGTTGGTTTTCGCTGGCCAGTTCGCGAGTGCGTCGTAATAGCATCTCCCGCAGTTGTGTGCGCCCCAATGTGTGGACGAAATCGACTCCGCTTTGCAACATGAGGTCGGAAAGCGCCGACTCGGACAGTAACCTCAATCGCCGCTCGGAATTCTGTGTGCCGTACAACCACGCGTCAACATTCATTTCATCAATGCGATAGTGCACACTGAATTGCACGTTCAATATGTTCTTGTCACCACTGAGGAACTGAGATTGCTGCGTTGCATCGACCGCTTGAAGGAACTGACCCGATTCGACGTCGTCCACTTCAGCAGTCCCGACCGTCAATGTGCGAATTTCGTTGACGTTGACGCGATCGATTCGTGTGAATGGCCACGGCAGGTCAAAGTACAAACCGCTCGGCTTTAGAGTCACTGAACCGGTTTCCGTCCGCAGAGCCTTCCCAAACCGGCGGACAGCAGCTTTCTCGTTGCCGCGGACAACGTAGAACCCAAAGCACAGGTACACGATCAGAATGATCGCGATGGCACCGACACACCAACGATTCATGGAGCCACCTCGGTTTTCGCCGGTTTGGCCGACGAATCTGAGGTCTTGGGGACGTCAAGTTTGTTCTCGCTGTTGTTGGCGGGATTAGCGGGATCATCCGCCGGTTTCAGCGTCGTCCTCGGTTCCGGAACACCAGTCTCCGCGGGTTGCTCTTCAATTTCCGGGATGCCTTCGGTCAACATTTTCAACAAGTTGCTGGAAGCCGACAGCACGAGAGTCGTGCGTTCATTCAGAATTGTCCGATACGTGTCGAGTGTCCGAACGACCTTGTAAAACTCGCGGTCTTTCGAGTGGGCTCGGTTCAAGATCGAGATCGCTTCGGCTTCCGCCTCGCCGCGAATTCGCTCGGCATCGGCGTTGGCTCGCGCGAGGATTTCGTTGTATTGCCGATCGGCATGACTCTTGATGACCGTATTTTCAGCCAAGCCGGCACTGCGGTATCGGTCGGCAATCTTTCTGCGTTCGCTCTTCATTCGCTCGAAAACGGCCTGTTGATTTCCGGCCGGCAGGTTGATTCGCTTAATGCGCACGTCGACGATTTCAATTCCCAGCCGGTCGCGGATCGATTCATTTTCGTCAGGGCGTTTTTCAACTTGAGTTTGAACTTGCTTGGAAATTTTGTCCAGCAGTCCGGAATCATCGGCCGGCGGGCCGGCTTCGGGATCCTCGACATTCAGCAGTCCGCTCAATTCAACTTTGCCGATTTCGGTCGACAGGATCGCGCGGACGCGGCTGTCAAGTTGAGCGTGAGCGCGGTCGATCGTTGCGAATGAACGAAAGAACCGCACGACGGGCCGTGAGTCGAGGGCCTGTGAATCCGCCGATGGTGATTCCGCGATCTTCCAACAAATGTAGGCATCGACGGTGATGTTCTTTTTGTCGCTGGTGAAGACTTCGCGGCCACGCGGATCAAACAATTGAACACGGCGGTCGAAACGGCGGACCGTGCCGATGGGCCAAGGAAGTTTGAAGTGAAGGCCTCGATCTTTCGGCTGATCGTAAACGGCAACAATGTGGCCCAATCGTTCGGAAATCACATATTCCGTTTCATCGACAAAAATGACGGAATCGCTCAGTAGCCACGCCGCCAGAAGAAACAGAACGAGGTACAAGAGTGGCCGCAAGCGTCGTGCGCCGCCTTGATCGGGAGTTGTGTTTTCACCAGTGCTCATAGCGTCATTCACTCCTCAAGCGACCGGGGTGTCGGGAAGAGGGTCTCTTCCTCATCGTCGCGCGTTGGAAACGTTTGTTGTAACAGTCCTTGGCCTCCTAGCATCAGTGGGTCGGCTAACAGCAGATGTTGCCTGCCCGATACTTTGGGGTCGAGGATTGTCAAAGGGCGATTGGATAGGGATTGTTCAACGGCATCCCAATAAAGCTGCAAGCCGGTCAGTTCACGGTCCGCGAGATACGCCTGCCGAAGATTTCGAAACCGAGCGGCCTGACCCTCGGCGCCTTGGATTCGTCGAGTGTTTTCTTGCTGTGCGTCCAAAATCTTCGCCGCCGCTTCACCAGACAAAACAGTTCGGCCATCATCCGCAACTTCCCGCAATCGAGACCACAAATCGTCGGTCAGATGCCAACCAGCAACTCCTCCGGTTGTTGACCGGTCGCCGCGTGTGTTTTTCTGATCCACCGACGCGCTAAGCAATCGAATGGCCCGTTCGCCGGCAACGCTGAGCACTTTGCGAGCGTAAAATGCTTCGGCCTCGTTGACGAGCTGTTCGCGTTCTTCCAGAGCATCGGCGACCCGGCGGTACACAGCGACCACCTGTTTGGGAGGATGGATATCCAAGAGATTCAGATCAACGACCTCGATCCCGGCATTGTACGCGGCGATCCCGTCGGCAATTTGTCTCCGGCAACTCCGTTCGATCGTGGCACGTTGGCCGGTCAGGATACCGTCCAACGTGAATCTCGCAGCGACGCGGCGGATTGTGCTTTCCGCAACGGCTCGCAGCATATTTTCGGGTTCGGCGACACCGTACTTGTACTGATACAAGTCGGTGACGCGATAGACGACCTCACCCGTAATCTCGACCGGCACTTCATCACCCGTCAAGACCATTGACTCTTGTGGGATCGATCGATATTTCGAGTCGTTGTGTTCGGTTGTCCATTCAATCGGCGGTTCATGGATTCCTTCCGACGCCGCATCGGTTCCGTTTGAACGAAATCCGATTTGTACCGTACGCATCTCGTCGACACGCATGCGCGTGACTTCCTCGAACGGCGACGGCCACCGCCAATGCGGACCGGCTTTTAGTGTGAACACATTTCCCTGATCGTCGCGAATCACTTTTCCGAATCGCGTGACGATGGCCTGTTCGTCTTGAGTGACGATCAACACTCCGGACAAGCACCAAACGATCAGCAGCGCGGCAAATCCCAGACGCACAAGCATGGCCCAGTGATCCAGGAATCGAAAGACGAGTTGCGTGGGCGAAAGAGTCTCTGTCAGCCATTGAGCCACATTCGACAGCCGCGCCGAAAATTGGCCGATCCGTGTTTCTTCCCACCGTTCGAACCACAGCAGACGCATCGCATTCAGCATGACGGCCATTGACGAAAACTCGTGGAACACGGCAGCAGCGGCGGGTGATAGAATCCCAACCGCGCCGAGTGCCATTCCCAGGAAGTTCATGCCGAAGGCGAACACGAAAATACTTTGACGAATGATGCTGACCAATTGCCGCGACAATCGCAGCAGTCCCGGCAGAGGTTTCAATGGATCGCCCATCAAGACCAAATCACCGGCCTCGGCCGCAATGTCGCTGCCGACTCCGCCCAACGCCAGTCCGACAGTTGCCGTTGCCAGCGCCGGCGCGTCGTTCACACCGTCACCGACCATGGCAACACGGCGGCCTTGCTTGGTGTTTTCTTCAATCCAGTTCGCTTTATCCAGCGGCAACATTTCGGAATCGACTTGCTCGGACAGACCGAGAACTTCCGCAATCGAATTTGCCGGTGCCGACCGATCGCCGGTCAAAATGGCGAATTGTTGGATGCCGGCCGCTCGCAATTCGTCGAGAACATCTTTTGATTCCTGACGAATGGAATCGCGCAGGCCAATCGTTCCCATGATTTGACGATCGGCCGCCACTAAGAGAACTGTCTGTCCCGCCCCGTCCAGTTCGTCCAACCAGCCGACGACCTCGTCAGACAACTCAATCCCTTTCGAGGCGATCAACCGACGGTTGCCAACGGTGACTTCGCATTGCTGATTTCCGTCGGATTCCGCCCAGGACCCGAGTGTTGACGCTTTCATTTTCACCGTGACACCCGAGCCTGGATGCGCCTCGAAGTCGTAGACTCCCGGCACGATGACGTCGCGTTGTTCGGCTTCGCGAACGATCACCCGCGCGATCAAGTGTTCGCTCTGTTTTTCGGCAATCGCGGCAACGCGAAGTAACTCGGTTTCATTCATTGGGCCGCATGTGCGAACGATTCCAAGTTCCAATTCTCCTCGCGTCAGCGTTCCCGTTTTGTCGAAAGCAAACGTGTCGACTTGAGCGAGCCGTTCCAGCGCGATCGAGCCTTTCACGACAACCCCGGTCCGCGCCAACCAGGCCATCGCCGCCATCACGGCAGCGGGAGTCGCCAAAATCAACGGGCACGGACACGCGACAACCAACACGCTGAGCGCCGGCAGGAAACCGGCATCCCATTCTCCGGTCTTCAATCGCCAACCGATCAACGTTGCCAGCGCCACGGCCAACACAACTGGCAAAAACAACCGAGCAATCCGATCGGCCGTGCGTTCCAAAGGCGCTTTGCGTTCGGTGGCTTCGGCGACCAATTTGATGACCTGCGCCAGCGTGGTTTCACCGCCGACTTTTTCGGCTTCGATTTCGAGGGCACCGAATTGGTTCAACGTTCCCGTGAAAACTTCGTCACCGTCCGCCTTGTCGATGGGAAGACTCTCGCCCGTCAACGCACTTTGGTCGACCGACGACGATCCGGAAGTAACTCGGCCATCGACGGGAATTCGTTCGCCAGGCCGGACGGCGATTGTGTCTCCGACGACAACTTCGTCAATCGCGACGTCGGTCTCACGGCCGTCACGTATGATATGTGCGGTCGCGGGACACAGATTAAAGATGCCGCGGATCGCGTGTTGTGCCCGGTCGACGGTGAATCCTTCGATACTTTCGCCGCACAACGCGATGAATACGACAAGGGCCGCCGTGACGGGCTCGCCCAGAATGATGGCGGCCAGACAGGCAATTGTCAGAGCCAACTCGGCTCCGACTCGGCCATCGAACAGACTCTCGAGAGTTTGGTAGAGAATTCGGGCTCCGCCAAACACGGCCGCGAGCAGAGCCAAACGGTAGCCGAATAGTGATCGATATTCGGCCCAAG
>Ga0310122_10002101_pt1 | contig 12704 bp, 8 predicted proteins | sample CB6_Bottom_1051__FD_203503 | JGI IMG/M metagenome (GOLD analysis project Ga0310122, IMG submission 203503) | Marine microbial communities from Western Arctic Ocean, Canada - CB6_Bottom_1051 | ecosystem: Environmental > Aquatic > Marine > Oceanic | place: Canada: Western Arctic Ocean | collected...
CGACCGTCGGGTCGCTTCCCGACATGCCACGCCCCTGTTCCTGCAGAGTCGATGAAGAAGTGATCGTCGAGTCCCTGCTCCTCTACGAGATGCCTGAAGATCCCTTCGGCCAGCGGGGAACGACAAATGTTCCCAAGGCAGACAAAGAGCACGGATGTTTGAGGAGTTCCTTTCGAGGTCGCGTCCATCAGGTTGCTGGATCGGTGGAGGCGAAAGGGTGGATCATCATGATCCGCCTCGTGACGTGGCCAACTTGTAGTTGTGTTACACCCTTGGCAAGGAAGCTCGTTACTTTTCTCTCCGTCGGTTTTCTCGACAAGAAAACCATCGGTATTCAGCCCCTCGAATAGACAGCGAGACCACAAGATTGGGCGTCAATAGCTTCCTCGACCTAGATCTTTCAGAACAGCGCCTTGGTGCTATCGAAGCACTCGGCTGGACCGTTCCCACTCCGATCCAAGCTGAGGCGATTCCGCCGGGCCTAGCGGGTACGGACGTGGTAGGGATCGCCCAGACAGGCACCGGTAAAACTGGGGCGTTCATGATACCGGCGCTGGAGCGGCTTCGTTCGGGAGGTGGTTTGCAGGTGCTTGCCCTGTGCCCGACACGTGAGTTGGCACAGCAAGTTGCTGACGATACGGCTTCACTTGCTATGGGGACGAATATCAGGACTGCCGCAATCTTCGGTGGGGTCGGCTATGGACCCCAGATCGAGGCGCTGGAATCAGGATTTGAAGTGATCGTCGCAACCCCAGGACGCTTCATTGACCATGCTCATTCGAAGCGCGTCGACCTGAGTAATGTGAATTGCCTCGTGCTCGACGAGGCTGATCGTATGCTTGATATGGGTTTTAGACCTCAGATAGAGGAAGTCCTCAGGGAAATGCCCACGAAGCGGCAGACTATGCTCTTCAGCGCGACAATGCCGAACGGTGTGCATGATTTAGCACTCCGTATCACCAGAGAAGCGATCTGGGTTGCAGCCACTCCGTCAGGGACGACTGCCGAGGGGATCGAGGAGATCTTTTACTCGGTTAAACCAGAGAAGAAACCGGATCTCCTCGCCGAACTCCTAAGGGAGCCGGGCTGGGACCAGGTTCTTGTCTTTACGCGGACGAAAGCTGGCGCCGATGTGTTAGATGCAAGGTTGCAGCGTGAAGGGATCCGAACCGATGTCTTACACTCCAACCGCCGTATGCAGCACCGGACACGAGCGCTAGAGCGCTTTGCTCAGGGCAAGGTGAGAGTGTTGGTGGCGACCGATGTCGCACAACGGGGACTCGACGTTGAGGGGATCAGCCATGTAGTCAATTACGACGTGCCACTTGACCCGGAAGACTACGTGCACCGCATAGGACGTACAGGGCGTGCTGGCGCGACCGGTACCGCGATAACCTTTGTAACTGGTGCTGACCTGGGTGCGCTGAAGATTCTAGAGCACCGGCTTGGGCGAGAATTGAACCGGGTCTACATCCCAGAGTATGACTACGCCGGTATGCCTCAAGCCGAGTCTGGTTCAGCCGCGAAGAAGGGGCGGAAGTCTCGATCCCCACTCGGTCTGGGATCGCGTTCAGCCGATGACCTTACGGCGGAGGAACTCGAAGCTCTTCTGGATCCGAAGTCCTGAAATTCGCTGATTCTCAGCAACAGCAGATCACCACTTGAGCGCACAGATGATCTTCAGACAATACGGAATATCCTTCCAGAGTGTGGACCTGAACTTCGACTCCAAGGCGTTGAACGAAGTGGGTTTCCGCCGAAACCACCAGCGATCGATTGGCTCAGATGACTTCCGTTTGGCATACGAGCTTGTCGAGATCCATGAGATTTTTGCTGAAGCTGAAGGTGACGTACAGGATTACACAGAGCAGCAGTTGCTGGACAAACTCGAAAATGAGGTCGACGCTCTGAGTAACAGCTTGGGGGAGGGGGAGGCGCTAGTAATCGAGAACGAGCAGGGCCGTGACTATCCAAAAACCAAACAACAAACATCCAATGTGATCTTAGATGGTGAAAACCGTCTGCATTTCTTCTATACAATTGCTCCCCCGCTAAGAATCGCTCGGTATCGGTATATCACTCGGTAGGTCGAGGGCTGGTGCCCACTGCTAGCGGATTCCGACGGGCTTTCCGTCCAACTGCCAGGAGGGGTCGATTTGGATTGCAAGGTGGGTCAAAGCAGTGACTGCTACGTCTACGATGAAAATTGAGTCTGGGGGAGTTCCGGTTATTACTGAAGGTCCGTTCGCAAGGAAGTAAATCGTACGCTCCTCTTCCGTATCCCCACCGTGCCCACCGTCGGAGCGCCTCCCGTGATCTGTGCTCGAGAGAATTAGCCAATCCTCTTCTCCGTACGTCGCTCGTGCGCGAATCGCTTCGACGAGAATGCCTACATGTTCATCCGCCAGGGCTATCGCACCTCGGTACTCAGATCCTATCGAGTTGTGCTCGTGGCTTACTTCATCCGGATTACCAAGGTAAACAAAGAGAGCATCAGGATCCGAACCCTCTAGCTGCTGTACTGCGAGCTGGACAGATCTGGCGTCGGCCTCAGCCCAACCCACCTCATAGCCATCTAGAACATGCTTAACGTCCACGGCGTCGCTGATAGTTGGCCTGCCTTGGTCGGAGCGACCGAGCGGTACCCAGTCGGCAACTGCAAACGTTGACAATTCAGGTCGAACCTGCTCGATGCGCGTCAGGAAATCTGGGAAATCATCGTAGCGCTCTCCCTCAAACGAGTTATCGGTTACACCGTGCTTCTCAGGCCACACTCCAATTAGCATAGAGGACCAACCCGGCCCGCTTACGGAGGGATATCCTGTCATAGCGTGGCTCGTGAACGAGCCTTCTTCTGCGAGTTTGTCGAGGTTCGGCGTGTTCACATCCATTAAAACATCGGGCCGGATGCCATCGATCCCGATCACCAAAACCTTAGGGGTCAGTGAGTGCTGTGTGACCTGCTCCGGGGTTAGCTCAGTGCAAGCAGAAGCCCAGATCAAGAGAATCAGGCAGCTCAGTTTGGATCTGTACTGGATCACTTTTTCTCCTCACGGTTGCGTGGGTGGTGTGTTACACCCCCAGCTTGGCCACATAGAGTGGCAGTCGCTAACCTTGTCCCGCCATATCAAACCCAGGAGTGATCATGTCGGTTAGAAACGTGGACAGCCTGCCCACCGAAGATGTAGCGGCTGGAACAGGGACGAAGCGTCAGATCCTGATTGGGGCTGATGAGGGACCGAATTTCGCGATGCGACGTTTCATAATGGAACCCGGTGGAGGTATGCCGATGCACACCAACACGGTAGAGCATGAACAGTATGTTCTGAGCGGAGGAGCTCGGGTTCAAATTGGAGAGGACACACACCATGTGAAAGCGGGAGATGTGGTCTATATCCCAGCAGGCGTCCCACACAACTATCAGGCCGATGAAGGTGGTGAACCCTTTGAGTTCATTTGTGTTGTCCCGAATGGACCTGACAGTATCCAACTGCTTGACTGTTAATCTTTTTTTCTTCGCAGGAGACTTGTGTGGGATCGGCGTTAAGGCACACCTTCAGTAGGGGCATGCTGTATCGGATATAGGTGAGTGGCCTTGGCCTCTGCGTACCTACAGCCGGAATGCCTGGGTCACTTTTTCCTACTCCAATGAGACTCTTAGTCAGGCAGCGAGAGTGCTATGATCTCAGCTGGTCGACCTCTACCTCCTACCGCGACCACTACGTACTGCTTGCCCTCATACATGTACGACATCGGTAGCCCGACTTGAGTACTGGGGATTTCAATCTCCGCCAAGATCATTCCAGTTGCCTTGTCATGCGCTCGGAAAACCGGATCTCCGGATATTCCCTCCCCTGCGAAGAGCAACGTCCGTGTCACAAGGAGACCAGCACGTGAAGGCTTCCCAGTCCTGGGGAGGTCCGCAAGGTCGAGCCCAAGGGCTTGGGCAATGCGCGGTCGTGTGTCACCGTTGGCGATCATCCAGGCGTGCTCGCCCGTCGTGAGATCGATCGCCGTAATCCGTCCCCATGGCGGCTTCACGATTGACACCCCTGGGGCTACCTGCGCTCCACCACCACCTCTGATATAATTCATATCGGAGCGGTCTCCTCCCTCCACGAGACCTAGCACAGTCGCCCTCGTGTAGGAGCCTATATAGAGGTGCCCCGTCTCCGGATCCAAGGCCCCGCCTTCCCAATTAGATCCACCTGTCGACGTGGGCATTGAAAGCATCCCTTTCGTGCCGTCGGGGTGGTCTGCCAGAGAAGGTGGTGCATAGATCGGCCCCATCCGGTACTGACTGGCGACCTCGGCTGCCCGAACTCGTATCTCGGGCGTGAAATCGATGAGGTCGTCCTCACTAAAACCCTGTCTGTCAAAAGGTGCGGGCTTGGTCGGAAATGGCTGTGTTGGAGACGTCCACTCACCCGGAGTATCAGTCTGAGGTACCGGTCTCTCTTCGATCGGCCAGATGGGATCGCCTGTTAGTCGGTCAAACACGAAAACGAAACCCTGCTTGGTGATCAGCGCCACGATCTTGCGTTCTACGCCGTCGATCACGAGATCCGCGAGGATCGGTGCAGACGGATTGTCCCAGTCCCAGATATCGTGGTGGATTGTCTGAAAGTGCCACACGCGCTCACCGGTTTTCGAATCCAGGCAGACTATGCTTGTCGAAAACAGGTTGTTGCCATGTCTATGGCCACCGTAATAATCGCCGGTGGGAGCTTCTGTAGGCAGGTAAACGAACCCGGTTTCCGAGTCGTAAGAGATTTGCGCCCAAACGGCAGCATTCCCCGTGTAAGACCAAGAATCATTTTCCCACGTATCAACTCCGAGTTCTCCTGGCTCAGGGATCGTATGAAATGTCCAGAGGAGATCCCCAGTGGTCGCGTTGTATCCGCGGACATCGCCAGGGGTATTAACCATGGAGGGCGGTCGGGCACCCACATGGTGGGCTGATCCTACAACGATCACGTCACCGACGACGGTCGCTGTGGAACTGGCACCGATGGAGCCGACCATCTCAATTCCGTCACGGGCCCTGTGGTCCTCCATGAGGTCCACGATGCCTTCCTTGCCGAAGCTCTCGACCTGGTAGCCAGTAACTGCATCGAGTGCGACCAAATGATATCCGGGTGTGATGACCAAGATGCGACCATTTCCATCCGGGTCCTCCCAGTACGCGACTCCCCGCCCCGAATTTGGTCGAGGGGCAGCTTGGAGGCGTTCCCCTTCATCTATCCGCCAGATCCATAGGGTTTCCCCGGTGCCGGGGTCAATCGCGACCACGCTGCGACGCATGCCTACGGTAGCATATAGCACACCGTTGATCATCAGCGGGGTCGCTTCGGTCTGAGCGAACGGGTTTGGGCCGAAGTTCCGCGCATTCCAACGCCAGACGACTTCGAGATCAGAAGCATTTGACGCATCGATTTGATCGAGTGGTGTGTACCGCGTATGGGCGGCGTCACCACCGTAGACGTGCCACTCGCCGTTGGCCGTGCCTTGCGCAGGCAGAACCGAGGGGAGCAGGAGAAAAGCCAGGAATGCTGCCACGGAACGCTGTTCCATGCGCGGTGCTCCAAGTATTTGGGAACTGGGTGGGATGAAACCTGTGTGAGATGTGCGGACCTCGCCAGAGTTTCAGGACGGTGCCGATTGGAGAGGGTGGATCGTCGGTGTATGCTGTGGAGGGTCGTTGCCGTGTGTCGGAGCGCTCGGTACCGTGCCCCTTACACACAGGCCTTGGATCGATCAAACCATGAAGATTGCAAACCCGGCTCTCACACTGCTGCTCCTCGTTATCGGAACAGTTCCTCTTGGCGCACAGCAAAAACGGCCACTTGATCACGCGGACTATGACGTCTGGAATCGTCTGCAGAATGTTGCTGTTTCCAGTGATGGTCTTTGGCTTGCGTACAGGCTGGTGCCAGGAGATGGAGAGGCCACCCTAGTGCTCCGGAGCCTTAGCGATACCCGCTCCTTAGCTATCGAGCGAGCGACTTCTGCTCGCTTCACGGCAAATGCCGGATACCTAATAGCCCTTATCACACCTATGGAGGATTCCTCAGAGGAGGCTGGCACTCAGGAGCGGAATCAAAATGAGGAAGACGAATCTCCGGATTCACTGGTTGTGGTGAGCTTGTCCGATCTATCCACTTTCAGCAGGGAGAGGGTTCAATCCTTCCGCATCCCGGAGGACGCAGGAGACAGGATCGCATACTTGTTGGAAGAAGAGGACGACGCCGATGATGAGGCGGGGCTAGGTGCAGAAGAGGACGAAGATAATGAAACCGATGAAGCCCCTCGCACGGATGACGGTAGCTCACTTGTGGTGCGCGAACTCAGTTCAGGGCAGGAGCAGAGTTTTGAGCATGTGGTGAGCTATGCGTTCGCCGCTGACGGCTCAACCCTGTTCTTCACCTCTTCGGGAGAAGACGGTGCGGCGGACGGGGTTTTCGGGGTCAGTGCGGGTGGCTCGGCCGAGGCGATCGCCACCGGGGAGGGCCGCTACTTGCAGCTTGCTGTCTCAGATGAGGGATCGGTCGCGTTCTTGACGGACCGTGATGATCGAGACCGAGAGACTCCACGTTTCTCGCTTTACACCTCGACCGGTGGTACTGCGGCTGAGCGGGCGAAACTGGGTTCAGATGGGCTGCCGGTGGGATGGGCGCCGAGCGAGGATGGTGGAGTGTCATTCTCAAAGTCGGGGGGTCGCGTCTTTTTCGGCACGAGGCTTGCCCCCGAGCCCGAACCAGAGAACGAAATACCTGACGATGAGCGTGTTGTCGTCGACATTTGGAACTGGAAGGATCCTTTTCTACAGCCGATGCAACTTCTGCAGGCTGAAGACGAGCGAGGGCGCACATACTCTGCGATGCTCGATATGGAGAGCGGCGAGGTCGTGCAGCTTGAGACAGAGGACCTGCCCACGGTTGCGGTCAGCGAGAACGGAGATGGCGGTATTGCCTTAGGAACCAGCAATCTTCCCTATAGACAGCTGGTTTCATGGGATGGTCGTTACTCTGACCTGTTCCTCGTTGATGTCAGAAACGGTTCGCGACAGGGAATTGCCGAGATGATCCGTGGCGGTGGGAGCCTTTCTCCCGGTGGTTCCTACGTGACAAGATGGGACGGTTTCGAGAAGGCATGGTTTGCTACTAACACCGAGACCCGGGAAACCACAAACCTTACAGCCTCCATCGGTGTCCCGTTCCACGACGTCCTTGATGACCACCCGGATGCACTGCGTTCCTATGGTACTGCAGGTTGGACTGAAGGTGACGAAGCGTTTGTGGTTTATGATCAGTTCGACATTTGGGCGATTGATCCAATGGGTGCGACGGCTCCCAAGAATCTCACAGAGGGTTTGGGCCGCGCCACCAATACCCGATTCAGGATCATAGACGTCGATCCTGATAACCCTTTCATACCGACCGACTCGGATGTCTACCTCAACGCGTTCCAGATCTATACGAAAGCGAACGGGTTCTATCGGGACCATTTTGATGGGGCCAGGGAGCCCGAGCGACTCGTAATGGAGGATGCGAGTTTCGGGGGCGTACGTAAGGCGGAGAAGGGGGACGTGTATATCTACACGCGCTCAACCTTCCAAGAGTTTCCTGATATTTGGGTAGCGAACGAAGATTTTGCGGACGCTCGCAAGGTCACAGATGCGAACCCACAACAGGATGAGTATTTATGGGGCTCAGCGGAGTTGGTTGAGTGGTCTTCAAACGACGGGATTCCGCTTCAGGGCATACTCTACAAGCCGGAGGACTTCGACCCTGAAAAAGAGTACCCGATGATGGTGTATTTCTATGAGCGCTCTTCAGATGGGCTCCATTCCTACACTGTGCCAGCCCCAGGCGGCTCTTCCATCAATCGCAGCTTTTACGTTAGCCGTGGATATCTGCTCTTTGTTCCAGATATCCCGTACATGATTGGATATCCGGGGGAAAGCGCCCTGGACGCTGTGGTCCCCGGTGTGCTTGCACTGGTCCATGAAGGCTTTGTAGACCGAAAACATATCGGAGTCCAGGGTCACTCTTGGGGGGGATACCAGATCGCCTACATGGTCACACGTACAAATCTGTTCACGGCGGCTGAAGCGGGAGCCCCAGTTGCGAACATGGTGAGTGCGTACGGTGGCATTCGCTGGGGTACCGGGATGAGCCGGATGTTTCAGTACGAACGAACCCAGAGCCGGATTGGTGGGTCACTTTGGGACAAGCCACTCCGGTTTATAGAGAACTCACCGATCTTCACTGCCGACAAGATCAATACACCGATCCTCATGATGCATAATGACGAGGATACAGCGGTGCCCTGGGAACAAGGAATCGAGTTTTTTGTTGCGCTTCGGCGGTTGGGCAAGCCGGTATGGCTGCTCAACTACAATGGGGAGCCGCATGGGCTCCGAAAGACTCAGAACCAGAAGGACTGGGCTACTCGGATGCAGCAGTTCTTTGACCATTATCTCATGGATGCCCCTGCCCCAGTCTGGATGGAGGAGGGTGTCCCGGCGCTATTGAAAGGAAAGACTCTTGGACTAGAGATGTCCAAGAAAGTGATCTCTGAAGAAGGTGAGGAGGAGCGCTGATAGGGCCATACTGACATCGAAAGCTAGAGGGCAGTACCTTGGGTTTTCAGGATGCTCTTTGCTATCTCGGGTAGTTGTTCAGCCCAGGAACGCGCGCGTTCGAGCTGTCCAGCGAGACGGAACAACGTGGCCTCGGCACCGAAGCGAGCTACGAAGTGGATACCGATGGGTAGTCCGTCCGGATTCCAATGCAGTGGGACGGACATCGCTGGTTGTCCCGTGACGTTGTAGAGTGGCGTCCATGGGGTGAAATCGAATGCGTGTTTGGCTATGTCGTCGAGCAAACCGATTGCTTTGACCAAGCGTCCTGACCCGATTAGACCGAGGATGCGGAGTTGGAGTTGCTCCACAGCGGCTGGAGCAAGTTCACCGATTCTTGCGGGAGGCGTGGCGAGCGTCGGTGTCAGTAGTATGTCGTGCTTTTCAAAGAATGCACCCACAGATCGTGCCTCACGCTCGAGTAGCCGCAGGGCGCTGCTGAATTCTCTGGCGGAGAGCGACTTGGAGAGTAGGCCGAGGGCCCAGGTCACCGGTTCCAACTCGCTACGCCTGGCTCGTCGGCCAAGCACGGTTTCGGCGTCGTTCATGTCGGCACCCACTTCGCTCGCAATCATCAGCATAAAGGCATGGGCGAACGCATCACTATCGATCTGAGGCCCAGTCTCGCTGAGTTCGTGCCCCAATTCCTCGAGAAGACTGACAGCCTCTTCAACGGCGAGTATACAGTCCGGGTGCACCTCTGGGCCCAGAGTCGGCTTCGTTGTCCAAGCGATCCGAAGTCGACCAGGCGCTCGCTGAACTTCTTCGGCGAATGGACGTTCAGGCAGGGTGATCTCATATGGGGCACCCGGGTCAGCTCCGTGCGTCGCGTCGAGCATTACTGCGCTGTCTCTCACCGAGCGAGAAAGAATGTGTTCCACTGTCGCACCTCGCCAAACTTGTCCCCGAAAGGGCCCTGTCGGAGTCCGCCCTCGGGTAGGTTTGAGACCGAAGAGGCCGCAGCATGATGCTGGAATCCGGATTGAGCCTCCGCCGTCTCCGGCCCCGGCCATAGGGACAAAGCCGGCAGCGACTGCGGCTCCTGAACCGCCACTTGATCCTCCGGGCGTCCGACCCAGATCCCAGGGGTTTCGGCAGGGGCCCCATAACTCGGGTTCCGTGTAGGGGGTGAGTCCGAACTCTGGGAGATTCGTCTTACCGAAGATGGACACACCGGTGGCTCGGAGCCTACGGACAAGTTCCGTATCTTGCTTGGCCACGATATCTGCGGTGAGACGACTCCCGGCGGAAGTGGGGTGTCCGGCAAACTCGTTGCCCAGGTCTTTCGCAAGAAACGGAACCCCAGCGAATACACCAGTTGGGGTGCTCCGCTCGGCTGCGGCGCGAGCGTCCTCTTCCATGAGTCTCACGACCGCGTTGACTTCAGGGTTCAGGATTGAGACTCGTTCGAGCGCTAGGTCGAGAAGCTCCGATGCCGTCACCTCTTTAGCCCGGATGAGTTGGGCGAGGCCGCTGGCGTCGTGGCCGATGTACTCGTCGTGGGTCATTCCTCTTAGCTCTCGGAGTGAGGACAACGCAGAACCATAGATGCCCGATCGTGGTGACGACACTCGAAAGTGATCATCCGCTCCTCTTCTAACCGTTGTACCCGAATGTTTAGCTCGGAGTGTATAGCATTATGATTCTCCGGTATCCCTGTCACGCAGTGCACTGTGTTGGAGGTACGATGTATCAGTCCGATGTCTCGCCGCTTCGGCGCGTCTTGATGAAGCATGCCCGTGACGCCTTCATCACGCCCGGCAGGATTGCCGAGCAGTGGAAGGATCTCCAGTACTCGGGTGCACCAGATTACGAAGTCGCTTGCTGGGAATCGGATGCCCTGGCGACCCTGCTTGAGGAATTGGGTGTGATTGTTGAATGGGTCGCGGGTGGAGACCTCGGCCTGGATTCGATATATGTGCGGGATGCTTCAGTCGTGACCAATGCGGGTGCAGTTCTTTGTCGGATGGGAAAGGAATCTCGTGCCTTGGAGCCAGCGGCGTATGCCCGTGAGTATCCCGAACTCGGGGTCCACATTAGGGGTGTTATAGAGACTCCTGGCACACTTGAAGGAGGCGACGTGATGTGGCTCGATAGTGAGACGCTCGCAGTGGGCCGCAGCCATCGGACAAACGCAGCGGGGATTCTACAACTTCGGGAATTCGTTGCAGACAGTGTTGAGGTACTCGAGGTGCCCTTGCCCGACTGGAAGGGGCCGGGTGACGTCTTTCACCTGATGTCCGTAGTGAGCCCACTCGCTGAGGATCTGATGCTCGTTTACTCGCCGCTACTTCCGGGTTCCTTCCGCCGACAGCTTCTGGATCGAGGTTTCCAACTGGTCGAAGTACCAAATGGAGAGTTCGAGTCGTTGGGGTGCAACGTCCTCGCCGTTGCTCCGTGCGTTGCGTTAGCAGTCGACGGGAATAGTGAGACGCGGCGGCGTTTAGAGGCCGCGGGCGTTGAGGTTCACACCTACCTCGGTATCGAGATTAGCACGAAGGGATATGGCGGACCGACTTGCTTGACCCGGACCCTGGAGAGGGAGATCGCTCGCGGGCCTGAGCTTAGCTAAGGGAGGGTTTCAGTGTCGGCGCTTCTTCGGTCCGACAACCAAGATGGGTCCTCGGCGCGTATCATTGCCGAGGTCGACACCTGGCCCATGGTCCGGGCTCACCAGGTCCGCTGCAAGCGGTACGGAGTATGGTTCGTCCTGACTCGGATCGACTCCGTAGCCGAGGTCCGCCAGCGACTGAATTGTAATAACGCTTAGCGGGTTCTGGACGCCGCTGTTAACAAAAGGACTCATGAGCTCAGCTCCGAACACGGCCTCTCTCCAGTGCGAGTCTTGGGAACCCGGACCCGCCTCATTTTCCACTGGGACTTTCGCACCACCCGTATAGTTCACTCCGCCCGCGTTATCGAAGGCGGTGATCGCGAGTGGGCCAATGAAGTGGGTATCGGCGGATGGGGTCACAGCAGATGGATTTACGAGAAGCTCTTTTCGGTCCCAAATCGTTCCGATACCCAACACGTGACCCATTTCGTGAAGCACAACCGGTATTAGAAGTCCCTGGTCGGTTATACGATCGAAATCGTAAATGTCGAATTCCATCATACCGACAATGGGGTGCTCCGAAATGCCACGTAAATAGCAGGGCCCAGCTCGACCTAGTATAGGCTGTGGACCGTCGATATCCCTGATGCTGACGTAGATCCTCAAGTCGTCGACAACGTCACTGATCATGGGCTGTCCCGAAATACATTCGTTGGCTGGTTGAGGGTTCTCCACGAAGGAGTAGTCGTATATGTCGTCCGTGATGATGCGTTCCCACGTTTCGGCTGCTGTGCGGAAAGCGTCGTCCTGTTCAGTGGTACCGCCGCTCAGGAAGACAAGCTCAATGTTGAAGGGCACGGGGTCGCCCCCAACCGTTGCCTCAAGTGTCACACCGGAAAACTGGTCCCAAGCGAAGAGCAGAATGTGATAGACCCCTGGCTCTGCCGCATTGAGGGTGCACGATTCGGTGGATATCGGGCTTCCCGACGCGCACTTGTAGTCATCTCGATGAGCTGGTCGTTCACCGTGGTGGACGTAGAGATCCAGATCGCCCGTACCTCCTGACGTCGAGATTACTACGTTGCTCGCTGACGACAACTCGAGATTGAAAAGGAGCTCCATGCTGTCAGGGAGTGAAATGTTTCTGACAGGAGTACCCGCGACCAACTCGGTCGCTGCTGCGATCGGAGTGTTTCGTCCCGCGCTGTTGTTGGATTCATCGTGTTCGTCGATGTCGTTGTCAGGATCGATGATCACCTGAGCCGTATGTGGGCCAGCGGCAAGCCTGCCAACATCGAAGCTGATCTCTGTCTCCGCACTGTCTGCGAGCTCGGCAACGTTTGTGGTGGCGAATTGGTTATTGTCAATCAAAAGTCGGACGTCGAAGGCCGAGCCCGTGGTGAAATCCCCCGAATTCGCGATCGTTGCCGTCACGGTGAGGTTCTGGAAGGCTGTGGCGTTTCCTGGGCTGACCACCATACTGCTAACAGTGAGGTCGGCCTTCGG
>Ga0310122_10002104_pt1 | contig 12697 bp, 9 predicted proteins | sample CB6_Bottom_1051__FD_203503 | JGI IMG/M metagenome (GOLD analysis project Ga0310122, IMG submission 203503) | Marine microbial communities from Western Arctic Ocean, Canada - CB6_Bottom_1051 | ecosystem: Environmental > Aquatic > Marine > Oceanic | place: Canada: Western Arctic Ocean | collected...
GTCCCCTCAAGTACGTAGAAGCCCTCGTCCTCACGGGTCTGCACATGCGACGGAGGGCCCCCACCGGGTGGTACCAGCGCCTCCATCATGAAATAGCTTCCGGACGTGTCGGTTCCAGTCGCCAGGTATCGATACTCGTCTCCGGCACCCCGAATCGTCGTGGCCGCGTCGTCGGGACGTACGATCTTGGCCGGGCTCATGCTTCTGCCTGCAAAGTGGGGTACGGGCTCATCCTCTCCCCCCTGGTAATGGATGCCGATCCTACGTCAGTCGGCTTGACTAACGAAAACTCGCGACCTCGCCCACGGTCTGACGATCGAGGCGGCGGAGCACCTGGATGAGTAGCTCCACAGCCTGGTCGAAGTCCGAGCGCTGGATGATGCCCGTGTGTGCATGGAGGTAACGAGTTGGCACGGTCATGTTCACCGTCGGGCGCCCCGTATCGAAACGCTGGATTTCTGCCCCGTCCTCTCCGTAGCCCGTGAGGACGTCCGGCTGGAGTGTAATTCGTACATCCCTGGCAACATCGAAGAACAGGTCGCTGAATTTCCGGTTCGGGATCATGGAGCTGTCTAAGAGGAAGATTCCAGGACCCCCGCCCAAACGCTCCTGAGCCTGGGTCGGTCTCATCCCCGGAAAGTCCGCCGCGACCCCAGCCTCTATGGAGATTCCGATATCCGGGTCGGCGAGTACAACCGAGGTCTGTGCCCCCCGCAGTCCGATTTCTTCCTGGGTGGTGGCCACCCAGACGACCTCCGCAGGGATCCGGATACCCTCGTCCTCGATCCGCCGCGCAGCGACCAGCATTACGGCGAGCCCAACCCGATCATCCCAAGCCTTTGCCGCGTACCGCCCATTGGGAAGGATCGTAAAGGCACTTTCGGGCGCGATACCGTCCCCCGGCCTTATGCCCATGGCCTCCACCTCAGCCGCCGACGTCGCGCCTACGTCGAGAAACGTCTCCTCGAGGGACCAGACCCGATCGCGCTCGGCGCCGGGAGTCACATGGATGGTCCGGATCCCGCTCACTCCCGTCACCCGACCCTCGCGGCCCAGTACGGTCCACCGCTGATCAGGCAGCGCTTGCCGAAGCCATCCTCCCAGCGTCTTCACGCGGATGAAGCCGTCGGGTGTGATGTGCTGCACCATGAGGCCGACTTCATCCAGATGTGCCGTCACCATGACCGTGGGCCCGCCCGCCGAATAATTCCCGCTCGCCAGGACCGACCCGAGGCCATCGAATTGTATGTCTAGGCCCAGGTCCTCGAACTCGCGGACCACGATCTCCCTGACCGCTTCCTCGAAGCCCGAAGGACCCGGTGCTTCGGTCAGAGCCTTCATCAGCGCCGCCGTAACATCCAGGTTCTGTCCGGAAAGCGGCGTGACCAGGACGCCCAATGTCACCGCAAGAATCCACGTATGGCGCATGTCACACCTCGGGAAGAATGTTTAAGTAATCTCGATCTCAGCGATTGCGATCCCCGCTTCACCCGCGACCGAATAGAGGAGATAGGTCCGGCCATCCTCCTCGAAAATCGCAGGGTCCCGAAGCTGATTCACGCGAACGTTGATCGCGTCTCGGACCGAGGGAACCGACGGACGGTCCACGCCCTCCCATAACTCCTGGGGATAGATCACGCTCACCGGATCACCGGACGACCAGGTGGACCAGTCGCCGCTGATGTCCACCCTGCTGAGCAAGATGTGCTCGGGCGTATCGCCCACCCGGGACCAAAATACGTACAACATGTTACCGCGTTTGAGCAGGGCGGAGTGACGCATCGTGCTAGGGAAGAGCCGCACCTCGCTAGCCTCGAAATCTGAAATCCCATCTCTCGACCGATAGAAGATTCCGGGCATGGACATCGCATACCACTGGCCCTGATGCTGAAACCCACGATGGTAGGAACGCGAGATGAGGGGCTCCTTCGCCTCGAAGTGGATCCCGTCCTCGGACGTGGCGACGCGGGTGCGCTGAAAGCGGAAATCCGCTAAGCCGTGGAAATACATGACGATCTCGCGCCTGTCTTCTCGGACGTGAACATCGGGAGAAGCGAGGTGGGATTTCGTTGCACTCTCCAGCCGACCGGGAACACCCTCGACCGGCCTTCGAGCCCAGCCACCCAGCCTGATCTCCTCCTGCACCGCGTCGGGCACACGAGCGGGCTCGGTGCTGAAGTGTGACTGCTCGAGATGAAGGGCCCCCGGCTCGTGGATCGTCCAGGGGCCGGCCAACTCATCGGCATAGGCCAGGCGGATGTAGCTGCCTTTGTGGTCGGCGAAGTAGAGGTAGTATCTCCCGAGCGGGTTCGGAATCCATGCGGGCACACGGATCAGTGACGGGCCCTGGATGTTGATCCCGATTCCTGGACTCAGATCGGGCGTGATGATCGGGTTCCCCACGAAGCGGCGCACCGTGAGATCCGCCGCCATCTCGGGCAGAATTTGGCCCTCCACCGCCGCCGGACCCGAGGACACCAGACCCAGGGTCATGGCAACGAGGCTGGTATAAATAGATGGGTTCATGCGTTCACCTCCCCGCATTGGGCGGGACTGGTCACCCAGGCGGCCTCAAGTCTCTGCGATGCTGTGGCGCGACCAAGATGTCGATCGCAAGCGCGGGGCGCGAGCCTGCGAGCTTACCGGGATCGTGACCTGTTGGATATAGCCGCTACGGCGCCTGTGAAGATCCTCAGCCCGCGAGGATTCTGGGAGGAACTTCGTTGATGGCGGTCGCCATCGGGGTGTATGTCGTAACCGATCTCGATCCCGCCGCCAGTGCCGTACGACCAGGTGAACAGGACCGTTGGCTGTCCGTGTGAGAACGTGCCCTCCGTAGCCACGTCCACTTTCATGAGGTCAGGCGGTGCCACGTAATAGAGCGCCGAACCGTCAGGTGCCCAGACTGGATCGAACGCGACATTTCCCTCTGATACGCGCCACTGCCCGATCGGCTCAGGGAAGCCTCATCGGGGCGTCCTAGGAGGGGATCAGGCCTACCTCTAAGCCCGCTTTCTGAGCAAGCGCTGGGGCGCAGCATCCCGGATTTCCGCTCTAGGGCGCACCCTGCGGCACGACGTCTGGCGTGACCTCCGGCGTAACCGGCAGCTCCATCTCGGGCTCGATCTCCGGCTTGATCTCCGGCAACGGGTGTCCCACGATCGCGATCGTGGATCCGTCCGGACTCACGGCGATGCGGCTGACCGTGATCCCGTCATCCTCCAGGTCCGCAATACGGCGCCAATCCCCGCCCACCTCGGGATCCCACTGATAGATTCGGCTGCCCATAGCCATGAGTAGAACACCTTCGGGGGTCCAGGCGTGGAACTCGCCTCCTCCGACGGTCGAGACAATTCGCCGGACTTCGTGGGTCAGGATGTTGACTTCGGTGATCCACGCCTCGTCGGCTGAGACCCTCTGGACAAAACTCCAGGCGTTCCGACTCGGAATCTTGTGCAGGGAGCGTCCGACTCCTCCAGCCACGACTTCGCTCTCTCCGGTCGTGAGGTCGGCGATCCGGGCGGTGGGAGGGCTGCCCAACACGTAGAGGAGTAGGGTCGTTTCATTACCCCAGGCGTGGTATCCGACGGCGTTCAAATCGCGGAACAACACTTCGCCGTCCATCCCTTGCATCGTAAAACGCCAGACGTGCTGGGTGGAGTCGGCTTCGACGCGTATGGTCGAAAAGGCACGATCTCCCGGAACGGGTGTGGGCGAATACTCACTTTGGTCGGTGCGCGTGATCCGGGTCTCGCGTCTGGAGGAGAGGTAATAGCGGTTGATTTCGGTCTGGACTCGGTCCCCATAGCCATACTCCGTGGTGTACAGGAGCGAGCGACTGTCTGGCGTGAACGCCGGCTGATTGTCGTAGGAGTACGTCCGGTTGGTGATGTTCTGAAGAGGGCCTACGTAGTGGAGACCCTCGAGGACCGAGAGATCGGCTATGTAGATATCCGGCTGCACCGGTCCGACCGGCACCAGGACGGTGTCCTCCGGCTCCTGCGTGGCTTGAAGGGAATCCTGGCCCTTCAACTGGAGCGGCGCGAGCAGGGCGAGCGCGAGGACCGCCACGGCGGACATCCTGAATCTTTCCGGTGAGGTTGCTTCGATCATGGACCAACACTCGTGAGCCTGAGGACTAGCGCCAGTCTGATACCCAGCGCTGGAGAGAACGATTGCTCAAGATCGAATCCGACTTTACCTCGTTAATAGAGGAGCCGGCGGTGGCGCAAGCCCTTGGGTACGGGCACCGCCTCTAAGAAGCCCCGGGGAATGCGCTACCGGCGCCGGCGATCTTTCAGAAGCGCTTTACGGAGGTCCTCCTTGGTCATCCGCCTCATTCCCGTATATTGGCTCTGCGTAAGAACGTTGGCGTGGGCCCCCCGAAGGAGGGGGAGGCTGCCCGCCCGTCCGAAACTCCGGAGCCATGAACCCCGCGAACACCGCTGCGATCGCACAGGCACGAGTGCTAGCTGTGACGGCGCCGGCCGTCGGTGCCGATCCGATGCGCTTTCTACGGCGCGCGGGCGCTGGGCCTCGGGGGTTCTGGGCGAGATCCGACTCCTGGATCGCCCATTCGGGGGCTCTGGCGACCGTGAGCGCCGGAGGGACTCACCCCGAGAGCTCTTTCACCGGGATTGAGGCGAACGCTCTGGACCTCTTCGCTCCCGGCTCCGTTCAGGGCGTGGCCGACGCTCCGGGAGTGAGGTTTTATGGCGGGTTCGCGTTTCGCCCGGAGTACACGACGTCAGACCTCTGGGCGGGGTTTCCGCCGGCCCTCTTCCATGTTCCGGCGTTGGAGCTCCAGAGCGTCGCAGGGGAGGACCCTGTCCTGACCGTGCGGGTCCTTGTCGATCCGGAGCGCGACGGAGCTGAATCCACTCTGACCCGTCTCCTGATACGTGCGGGGCGACTTTGCCAGGAGCTCGAGGCGGGGGGCGATGGGTGTGCGGATTTCGAGGGATCCACGAGGGCGTCCTCAACTCGGGTTGGGTTCACCCGGGCTGAATCCGAGCGGAGCGGCTGGGATGCCGCCGTGAGGGATGCCCTCGCGGCGATCCACGAGGGTCGAGTCTCAAAGGTTGTTCTCGCCCGTACCCTCGACGTGGTCACGGAGAGTCGCCTGGACCCGATCGAAGTCGTCCGGCATCTCTGGACGGAAAACCGCGGCAGTCACGTCTTCTACTTCGAACCGGAGGACGGCTGCGCGTTTCTCGGCGCCGCCCCCGAGACCCTGACGAGCGTGTCCGGAGGCCGGTTCCATGCTACCGCGGTCGCCGGGACGGTGCCGCGCGGGGAGACGGCGAGCGAGCAGGCGCGGTTCGCGGAGCGGCTTCTGGCCAGTGAAAAAGAGGGTGTCGAGCATCGCATCGCACTCGATGACATGGTTTCCCGGCTGGGCCTGCTGGCGGATGAAATCCATGCTCAGCCGGAGCCCCACGTGCTCACTCTGGCCCGCCTCCAGCACCTGGAGACGGAGATCCGGGCTCGGCTTCCCGGGGGTACATCGGCCCTCACGGTGCTCGGTGCGCTCCACCCGACTCCCGCGGTGTGTGGCCTTCCTCGGGACGCCGCCTTCGAGTTCCTCGAAGAGGAGGAGCCTTTCGAGCGCGGTTGGTACGCGGGCCCGGTTGGATGGTTCGATCTGGACGGGAATGGCGTGTTCGTACCGGCGCTTCGTTGTGCGGTGGTCCGGGACCTACGGTGGAGGCTATTTGCCGGGGCTGGAATCGTGGAGGGCTCGGATCCCGGCCTCGAATGGGACGAAACGAGCATCAAGTTCGAGCCGATGCTGAGGGCCCTCGCGGCGAGCGGAGCACGATGAGCGACCCGGCGGTCACGACCGCCTGGGTCAGGGCCTTCATCGATGAATTGGCTTGTGGGGGCGTCGGACATGTCTGCGTCGCCCCGGGGTCCAGATCGACACCGTTGGTCATGGCGTGTGCGAGGGAGGAACGGGTCCGGATCTGGGTCCTTTTGGATGAGCGGTGCGCCGGCTTCTTCGCCCTGGGCCTCGGGAAGGCCACTCGGCGCCCGGCAGCAGTCATCACGACGTCCGGGACTGCCACCGCGAACCTTTTCCCAGCGGTAATCGAGGCGTCACAGGCTGGAGTGCCCCTGCTGGTGCTCACTGCGGACCGGCCGCACGAGCTCCGGGGCACAGACGCGAACCAGACCATCGACCAATCCCGACTCTACGGTTCCTTCGTCCGGGAGAGCCTCGACGCAGGTGAGCCCTCGGCGGATGGGCTCAGGAGCGTGCGGGCGCTCGCGTGCGGGGCCGTCGCCACGACGTTGGGGATGGATCCCGGCCCCGTCCATGTGAATTTTCCCTTCGACAAGCCGCTGGAGCCTGCCGAACTCAGTGCCGAGCAGGCAGCGACTCTCCGTGCGGCGGATCCGGTGGGGCTAGACGGCCACGCGGATGGTACGCTCCTGGTGCCCGTCTTGGAGGGGGAAACCGGCCCTATCGAGGACGAGGTGCGTGCGGTTGCGTCCGCCTTGGCGGCTGGCGGGCGCGGGTTGATCGTCGCAGGTCCCCTCACCGATCCCCAGGCCGTGGGTCCGGCCATCGAGGATCTGGCTCGGGCCACAGGATTTCCCGTGCTCGGCGATCCTCTTTCCGGTGTACGCTTCAGCGAGCACGGGGTGGAGCACTCGGTGACGGCTTACGACCTCTTTCTTCGGGGTATTTCTCCAAGGGATGCGTCGCCTCAACGCGAAGCGTCGCCTCTGCGAGGGGCTTCGCCTTCAGGGGAAGCGTCGCACGACGCGAAACTCAGAGAGGTGCTCAGGCCCGACATTGTTTGCCGGATTGGAGGCGCCCCGACGTCCGCTTCGCTTTTGGCGTTCCTGGGCGGGCTCGGGGACGTCCCGCAGGTGAGGATCACCTCGGGACGTTGCGGTAAGGATCACCTCGGGGTGACTTCACTCGAGGTTCGATCGGAGGTGGCCTCCTTCGTACGGGCCGTCACGGGGGAGTTGTCTGCACTGCGGGCGGTCACCAGAACATCATCTACTCCCGATACGCTCCCGACCTGGCGCGACCAGTGGACGGAGATCGATCAAGCCGCGAGGCAGGCGGTCTGCGCGTATCGAGCCTCCGACGCTGGGGAGCCCTTCGAGGGCGAAATCTTGGCGGCCGTGGTCGCTGGGATCCCCGAGGGCACGACGCTGTTCGTGTCCAATGGATTGCCGGTTCGGGATCTGGACGCGTTCGGCGGGGGAGGGAAGCCGCTTCAGGTATACGGGAACCGCGGCGCGAGCGGAATCGACGGGATCGTGTCCACGGTGGCGGGGATCGCGGCGGCGAGTGAGGGGCCGTCTCCGCTGGTGGCGGTCGTGGGGGACATCGCCTTTTACCACGACATGAACGGACTTCTCGCCGTCGCAAGATACGAGCTGGACATCGTGTTCGTCGTGATCAACAACGACGGTGGAGGCATCTTTCATATGCTTCCCATCCGGGAGCACGAGCCCGAGTTCACCCAGTACGTTGCAACTCCGCACGGGCTCGATTTTCGCCACGCGGCTGAACTGTACGGGATTTCCTACCGGTGTGTGGGCTCTCCGACCGGCTCCGCGGACGCGAGCGCGAGCGCATTCGGAAACGCATTGGAAAATGAGCTCGGGGACGCGCTCGAGGAGGTGCTCACAGGCAGGGGACCGCGGATCTTGGAGGTTCGCAGCGACCGCGACCAAAATCAGCGCGCGCGCGATGCCGTGGTGGAGGCGGTGCGCCGAGCGGTTGGGGCGCTATTGTAACGCATGCACTTTCGAGGCGGGGCAATCCGATGAGCGAGCCGAAGTGGAAGGTCGTCAAGGAATACGAGGACATCACCTACAAGAAGGCGGATGGGGTGGCCCGTATCGCCTTCAACCGGCCTCGAGTACGGAATGCTTTTCGCCCCGGGACGCTGCTGGAGCTCCAGGAGGCGTTCAGGAACGCCGGGGAAGACACGTGCATCGGGGTTGTGCTCTTTACCGGGGAGGGGCCGGCGGAGGACGGCGGCTACGCGTTCTCCTCAGGCGGAGACCAGCGTGTACGCGGCGATGGGGGCTACGTCGGGGACGACGGCGTGCCCCGTCTCAACGTCCTTGAACTCCAGCGTTATATCCGGAGCATGCCCAAGCCCGTCATCTGCTTGGTCGCGGGTTACGCGATCGGCGGGGGGCACGTGCTGCACGTCGTGTGCGACCTGACGCTCGCCGCCGACAACGCCGTGTTTGGCCAGACGGGCCCCAAGGTGGGCAGCTTCGACGGCGGCTTCGGGTCGTCCTTCCTGGCCCGCATGGTGGGCCAGAAGAAGGCACGGGAGATTTGGTACCTGTGCCGCCAGTACAGTGCCGATGAGGCACTCGAGATGGGAATGGTCAATGCGGTTGTGCCCTTGGACGAACTTGAGGCGGAGGGCTGGAAGTGGGCCCAGGAGATCCTCGACAAGAGCCCGCTCGCGATCCGTTTGCTCAAATCCGCCTTCAACGCCGACCTCGATGGGCAGGCGGGGCTTCAGGAGCTCGCCGGGAACGCAACTCTCCTCTTCTACATGACGGAAGAGGCGAAGGAGGCGAAGAACGCCTATCTGGAAAAACGCGAACCGGACTTTCGCAAATTCCCATGGCTGCCCTGGTAGGGATGCCCTCCCGTGACCCGGGCCTCCGCGCCGTGAGCCGGGCCTCCGCGCTGTGACCCGGGCCTCCCCGTCGTGAGTCGGACCTCCGCTTGGATCCAGGCTGCGCGCCCCAAAACCCTGAGTGCTGCCGCCGCTCCTGTCTTCGTCGGGGCGGGCTTGGCGGAGGCGCACGGAGCCTTCGCTTTTTTTCCGGTGTTGGCCGCCTTAACCGGGGCGATCTTCATCCAGATCGGGACGAACTTCGCGAACGACTACTACGATTTCGTCCGGGGGGGCGATACAGCGGACCGGGTCGGCCCGGTGCGCGTGACCCAGGCAGGGCTGATTCCTGCTGACCACGTATGGCGGGGAATGGTGGCTGTGCTCGTTGCCGCCGCCTCGGTCGGCGTCTACCTGGTGGCCGTGGGCGGGTGGCCCATCGTGTGGATCGGCCTCGCGTCACTCCTCTGTGCGGTTGCCTACACGGGCGGACCCTATCCGCTCGCGTATCACGGTCTGGGCGATCCGTTCGTCTTCGTGTTTTTCGGTCTGGTTGCCGTGGGCGGCACGTACTGGGTGCAGGCACTGGCTCTCCCCGGCGAGGTGCTCCTGGCCGGTGCGGGCATGGGCGCGCTGAGTACGGCGATTCTGGTGGTCAACAACCTCAGGGATATCGACACCGACACCTCGGCCGGCAAACGTACTCTGGCCGTCCGTTTGGGCCGAAATGGGAGCCGGGTCGAGTACGCCATTCTGATCGCACTCGGGTTCACCGTTCCGGTCCTCGGGGTGGGCGTTTACCAGTGGCCGGCGGCGGCGCTGATCGCGCTCGGCGCGGGGGCCGTCACCGTCTCACCGCTGACGCTCATCCTGACCAGGGACGACCCGCGGGAACTGATCCCGGCGCTGGCGGGCACCGCCCGCGTGGTCGGGCTGTACGGCCTGCTTCTGGCCGGGGGATTGGCGTTCGGGTGAGTGATCCGCTGAGGGCGGTGGCCCAGACCCGCCCCGACGCTCCGGCCCTGGACGACGGCAGCGATGTCTGGACGTACGCCGAGCTCGACGCTGGGGTAGGCCGCATGGCCCGTCGCCTCGCGCCTCTTGGGGCCGGACCGGGCTCGACCGTGGCGCTCGTGGCCCACCCCAACGCCTTGTCTATCCAGGCCCTGTGGGCGGTCCCCCGCACCGGCGCCGTCGTTGCGCCGCTCAATCCCAGGTTGGGCGCGGCCTCCATGGAGCGGGCGCTCGACGTGATCGGGCCCGACCTGATTCTCAGCACCGAGCAGGACGTGCGCGATCCGGCGCTCAAAGCGGCGCTCGATCCGGACTGGGTCACTACGCTCGACGATCTGCCCAAGCCGGTGGACGAAAAGCGTGGGGGTGCCGTCGTGCACGCAGCATCCGCGCCGGGCGCCACGCCCGAACCCGAGCCGAGCCCCTTCGCCCTCCTCTGGACCTCCGGTACGTCTGGTGACGCCAGCGCGGTCCCCATCCTTTCGTCGGCCCTCGAAGCGAGCGCCCGCGCGTCGGTCGCACGCTTGGCCCTTGCCGAGGCGGATCGCTGGTACGCCTCCTTGTCCCTGGGCCACGTCGGGGGACTCGCGCTCGTGCATCGAGCGGCCTACGTCGGGTGCACGCTGCTGGTGCGGGGGCGGTTCTCCGCGGAGGTGCTGGGGGAGTTGATCGGCCGGGAGGGTCTGACCCACGCCTCGCTCGTTCCCACCATGTTGGCGCTGCTTCTCGAGGTGAGGGCAGGGGAGTCCGCTCCCTCGACACTTCGGTGCCTTCTGGTCGGTGGTGCGGACGCTGGCGGCGCGTTGGTTCCAAACGCCATTGAGCAGGGATATCCGATCGCACTGACCTACGGGCTGACGGAGGCGTGTTCGCAGGTGGCGACCGCACCCCCGGACCTTGTCGCGGGGAAGCCCGGTACGGTGGGCCCTCCGATCGACGGCCTCGAGTTGCGGATTCGCGAGAGCAGAGAGATCTGCGTACGAGGCGGCACGGTGTCGCCCGGTGCGGCGGATGAGGAGGGTTGGCTCGCCACAGGCGACCTCGGCCGACTCGATGGTGATGGCCATCTCTGGATCCTCGGCCGGATCAGCGATCGGATCGTGACCGGGGGAGCGAACGTCGATCCACGATCCGTGGAGGTCGTGCTGGAGGGCCTGTCAGGCGTCTTCCGTGCTTCCGTCGTAGGCCTTCCCGATGACGTCTGGGGCGAAACAGTTGCGGCGCTCATCGTACCCGATCCGGGGGCGGAAGCGGATCCGGGGGCGTTGATGGCACAGGCCCGAGACCGGCTTTCTACCGCCGAGTTGCCCACGCGCGTCGAGTTTGCCGATACACTTCCCCTCAACGCGAACGGTAAGATTGACCGGGACGCGGTGCGTGGGGCTCTTCGGGCGTCCCGCACGCTTGACGGTGCCTGATGGCCACCTGACGCCGGCTGAGGCGAGGCTGATGGCGACCACACTTTTCGCGGCGATTCTCTCGGGCGATCTTCTTGCGGCTATCTTCTCGCGGCTATCTTGATCCAACCATATTTTGCCGACAATCTCGCGGCTTCCGTGGCGGGGCCAAGCGATTCCCGATTCGGCGGCACGACACGCGACCGAGGGACATGAGCTTACTGGAAGAGTACCGCTGGAGGGGTATGCTGCAGGACTCTACCGAGGGAGCGGAGGCCGCCCTCGTCGAGGCTCCGGTCACGGCGTATATCGGCTTCGATCCCACCGCGGCGAGCCTGCATGTGGGTTCGCTCATGCCCATCATGGGCCTCGTTCACCTGCAGAGGGCCGGTCATCATCCGCTCGTGCTCGTGGGTGGCGGGACCGGGCTCATAGGCGATCCCTCCGGCAGGACTGAGGAGCGCCAACTCCTCACGAGGGAAGAGACCGCCGAAAACATCGCGGCAATCCGACGGCAGCTAGAGCACTTTCTCGACTTCGACGGCGCCACCAACCCAGCCCGGACCGTCGACAATCTGGACTGGCTCGGTGAAATCGCCATGGTCGACTTCCTTCGCGACGTCGGCAAGCACTTTTCCGTGAACGCGCTCCTCAAGAAGGAGTCTGTCCGGCGGCGGGTGGAGGACGAAGAGACGGGGATTTCCTACACGGAGTTCAGTTACGCGCTACTCCAGGCGTACGACTTCGTTCAGTTGAACGAGCGCTACGGATGTACGCTCCAGATGGGCGGCAGCGATCAGTGGGGAAACATCACGGCGGGCATCGACCTGGTCCGCCGTATGCGAGGAGAGAGGGCGTACGGCATCACGTATCCCCTCATGACGGGGGCCGGTGGCCACAAGTTCGGCAAGACCGAAGCAGGCGCCGTCTGGCTCGACCCGGCACTCACGTCCCCCTACCGGTTCTACCAGTTCTGGATGACGGTCGATGACCGGGACGTCATTCAGTATCTCCGGTACTTCACGCTGCTCGGTCCCGAAGAGATCTCCGAACTCGAATCGACCCATGGTGAGCGGCCGCAGAAGCGCGGCGCCCACCGCGCGCTCGCCGAGGACGTGACAGGGCGAGTCCATGGCGAAGATGGCCTGGCGAGTGCGCAGCGGGCCACCGAGGTGCTTTTTGGTGGCGAGATTGCCGGTCTCGGCGCTGACGAAATCGCGGATGTCTTCGCGGATGTCCCTTCGAGCGAGATCGCCCGGGCTGGGCTGGAGGGCGACGGTACGGGCGTCCTCGATCTGTTCGCCGACGCGGGTGTGTGCAAGTCGCGGGGCGAGGCGAGGCGTTCCGTCGAGGGCGGAGGTCTCTCCATCAACAACGTCCGCGTCGAGAAAGTCGAGGCGATGGTCATGATCGCGGATGCGATCGAGGGGAAGTTCTTGATCCTCCGGAAGGGCAAGAAAAACTATCACATGGTGCGTATCGCGTAGCTAGAACACGGTTTGCCAGGAAACGACCAGTGTCCGAGAAATTGACATCTGCGGCCCATTCAGGTCTTCGTGGATCGGGTAGTAGAATTCGATCGAGAGCCGATGTTCCGCCGCCATGCCGTCGCGGAAGTAAAGGTTCATTCCCAAGGGGATGAGGACGCGTTCCCCCCCCTGAGCGAACGGGTTC
>Ga0310122_10002106_pt1 | contig 12696 bp, 13 predicted proteins | sample CB6_Bottom_1051__FD_203503 | JGI IMG/M metagenome (GOLD analysis project Ga0310122, IMG submission 203503) | Marine microbial communities from Western Arctic Ocean, Canada - CB6_Bottom_1051 | ecosystem: Environmental > Aquatic > Marine > Oceanic | place: Canada: Western Arctic Ocean | collected...
TCCTCGATGCTTACCTTCAGGATCGTAGTCACGCTGTTCTTCTTTAAGTAGATGCTCTAAAACTTCTTCTAACACCAATAGGCGAGTTAAATCACTATTTGGAAGTAGATTTATCTCGACTTCATCACCGACCTTAATCCCCCGTTTTTGAGCCTCTCCTGCATTAATCTCCAACGCATATCGAGCAGGCTTTTCAGGACTATAAAGAGTATCGTTGCCTAAAACAGATATGAGAGTATTTCTAGAGATATCAACGACTTTCTTATCCTCACTAATCCAGATGACATCTAATGAGAATTTCATCCCTCGCATAGTGATGACAGGATGCCCATCCAAATCAAAAAACATTCCAGTACCTGTTGCTAATTCATCCCGTCCTGAAAGGCCCGTAACAGGATCAGTAGCAACTTCCACTGGAATCTCTACATCATCGATAAGGACTGTAGATATATCTGTATGTTTGATTAAATCGGTAGACATATTACATTTTTACGTAAAGACTAAAATCCAACAAGCAATAGCGGTAAGCACATCTGCTACCACTGCTACCATCATTACATAAACTAAGATTTTTCCATTCCATCCCCATGCTACCCGCATTTAGAGTAACCACATTCTATGCAAGAAGAACATCCTTCTGACATAAAGAGTGCTCCATCACACTCTGGACACCGTGACCCACCCACTACTATCTCGCTAAAATTCTCTAATGTAGTCGCATCCCCATGACCGTTAGCATGGATAGAAACGCCACCAGAGCCTGATAGCACCTGTCCTATGCCATCAGCAAGGGATAATACCATTTTACTGTTATTCCATACAGGACAACAAGTAATACCTAACAATTGTTTTGTAATAACCTCTGCTGGTATTCCATATTGAATTGCAGTAGAGATTAAACGACACATAGCTTCAGTATCAGCAGCCTGGCATTTACCAGTTTTGCCAATGGTAGCAAAAACCTCATACATCTGGTCTTTATCATAATTAACGGTTACATACATCTTGCCGTGCCCAGTAGATATAGCCGTCGTAGACCCCACTAATATCGAAGGTCGAGAGCCAGGAGCCTCTATTGTCGCTGTTTCGGACATGTTAGCTGTAGAAACTAACACTTCACGCTCTCTGGACCCACGTCGATAGACGGTTATACCCTTACAATTCAAATCCCAGGCTTGGTCATAAGCAACAGCAATATCCGACTCAGTAGCTTCGCTAGGAAGATTGATAGTCTTAGAGATACCTGAATCTACATATTTCTGAAAGGTAGCTTGCATGATGATGTGCTTATCATAGTGAATCTCATCACTAACAGTAAACACTTTACGAAGCTTCGGATCCATCAGCCCATCGATACTGTGTCCATCATCCAGATATTCAGCAATAGCATTATGAGACATATCAAGACGCTGTTTTAAATCATCATTAATATAGAAAAGTTCCATGTTTTCTAATGCAGCCGACATATTATGCTTTTTATATGCCAATGCAAATAATGGCTCGATTCCACTAGAACAATTAGCAATCATGCTGATTGTGCCGGTAGGAGCGATAGACAATCTCCATGCATTACGCATGGTTTCCCACGCACCACCATTAATCTTATTTAATGGAGACTTATCAAAGGCGGGAAAACTGCCTTTCTGTTTACCAATCTCAGCCGAAGTTTGGTCTGCGTGTTCTTTAAGAACAGAACCAATCTTATCTGCTAGTTTTACAGCTTTATCACTATCATATGGAATATTAAGACGAACCAATAAATCAGCAAAACCCATGATGCCTAAGCCAATCTTACGAGTAGATTGATTCATGGCCGTCGTATATTCCGTAGGATGCTGATTGGCATCCACGACATTATCTAAAAATCGAACACATGTAGTAACAACCTTAGCAAAACGTTCTTCATCAAAGAATACGTCTGCAGCATCAGTAGTATCTACATATTCAATAAATTTACCAACATTAATACTACCTAGATTACACGACTCACCTGATAACAGAGGCTGTTCCCCACAGGGGTTAGTAGCATTGATTTGTCCTAGCGCAGGTGTAGAGTTATCTTGATTGATTCTATCTAACCACACCATGCCAGGTTCCCCATTCATCCACGCGCCTTTGATAATCTCATTATAAAGATCACCGGCCTTGATAAATCGTCCATCCATACTCTCAATAGGAGCATCATAATAATTACGATCTAAAGGCCATGTAAGATGAATATATTGATCCTGCCTAACTGCTTGCATGAAATTACTATCCGCACCTACGGAAATATTGAAGTTAGTAATCTGACCTTCAGTATTCTTACAATGGATAAATTCTTCAATATCAGGATGATAGACTTCCATGATAGCCATGTGTGCCCCATCACGTTTCCCACCTTGTGTAATCATAGTACCTACCTGAGAAAGTACTCGTAACACATGGACAGGCCCACACGCCTTACCTTGAGTAGTGCTTATGCCATGACCTCTAGGACGTAATGCGGAAAGACTGAAACCGATGCCCCCACCAAACTTCTCAATCATCGCTTGGTCATGGGCAACACGCATTATATCTTCCATGCTATCGGGGATATCCATCACATAACATGCCGACATAGTACCTTGACCTGTACCCGCATTCATGAGCGTAGGGCTATTAGGAAGAAAATCCAATGCCCACATCAAATCAAAGAATTCACGTTCTAGTTCTTTGACCTGTTTACCAGTAGCCCCATATTTGTACTCAACCTCAGCCATAGTACGGGCCACTCTATCAAACATGCCTTCGGCATCTTCAATAATATTGCCATGTTCACCTTTCAGGTAATACCTCTTCTCTAAAATTTTAGAAGCATTATCCGTTAGGGTATATGTAGCTGCTTTCACTTTCCTCACTCCACTTTTTACAAAATAAAAAACGGCTCCAGTGCCTCAGATACTAACCAGAAGCCGTTTAATTACCAGGGTCTATATATATTTATGCCACTACGGAGATACACGTAATTCGCCCCATTTAGCTATCATCAATGCATCGATAGCATCTTGTGATAGTTTACTAATATCTTTACCTAAAATTTTAATAGCCATCGCCTTCACCTTATCCTTATCGGCTCCACCATCGCCAATGACATCCTTTTTCCACGTCTTCACATTGACTGTGAAAACATCCATGTCATGTTCCATGAATACAACACGACACATGGCTAACACATGAACTAACTTAATCAGGGACTGCCGGTTCTGAACTAGGGGAATATCCTCAATACAAACTAAGTCGTCTGGAGAAACATTTGAGGCTACCCACGGAAGAAACTGTAAGTACAGTTCCTTAAGTCTTGCTTCCCATGACTTCAATTTTGAAGTCAATTCTACCACAACATAACCATCTAAGGAAAGGGTTGCAATGGCAATTTTAGAAGTACTGAGGTCTAGGCCCAAAACACTCATATCTTAAAACGTTCTTGTCCACGTCGTGTGATTACGCGGCTAATAGTCTCAAATTGAGAATCATAAAGACTTAAACGACCTTTCAATAATTTCAATTCACCATTAAGTTCAATAGTACGAATTTTAAGTTGTTGTAATTGATCATCTTCCGCAAGAGCCTGCCCTTTTAAAGAGTCCTTCAGAAGACGTTTTTCCGATTCTTTTTCTAGAACGGCAATTTTAGACGATAATAGCAAGTCATAACCTTCAGACAGAATAGAATGTTCTCCATCTAAACGAGATATCTGATAATTTAGATAACTTCGCCATGCTCCTAAAAATAAAAGCCAATTATCTATCTCAATATCGGTTAAACGGTCTGCATTAATGGGAAAAGTGTAATGATGATTACCCTCAGGCCGTTCAGGTACTGGATATTGAATATCAAGGTTATGTAATTCGGCTGCTTTATTTAAAAATATAGATACTTTAACCATGTTAAATTCCTTTTATAAAATAATCTTTTTCGCAAGTAGCCCTATAATTACACCAATCATGTTTCCATTCCTTTTGATATGGAAAATGTTCACCACTATCTAAATATTTTTGTACTTGTCTAAACTTCTCTAAAGTAGTCGAAATAATAGACTCATTACGTTCTGTTTCACAGATGATATATTGTTGATTATTTTTATTAATATAGAAAATAACCCCTTCATTGATATCTGTCATTAAAGAATACATATTCCATTGAATCAAATGATCATGTCTAGGAAGATATTCCGCAAACTTAGGATTCTTTGGTTCAGCCATACTCTTTAATTCTAAAAGAATCTCTTTATCATCAGACGGACGCTTAATGATTGCATCATAGAATCCCCTAATAGGTGGGTCATCATAAGTAACTTCTTGTTCAGATGATACCATTAATCCCGTATCTACTAATTTTCTCTCTATGAATTCATGAAATACTGTACCAATGCCCATACGACGAAGATTTTGCGAAGCTATGGGATCTTGGTCATATCCTAACATATAGTAATACAGTGCTCGTGGGCATAGATGAGCTTGCGAAGGACTAAAATTAGTTCGTTTATATGATGCTCGTTGTTGAGTTAAATCATATGCATCAAATGCTGATTCTATCCAATGTTTTTCTCGTTCTTGTAATATTTGACTAAGCTTAGGCATTTATTTGCTCCTGCGCGTATTTTAATAAATTATCAACAAATTCGGCTTTAAAAGACGATTTAACAATCTTTAGCGGATACCTCCATATCTCAATATTATAATTAGTTCGAATATGTGCATCCCGATATTCGTCTCTACGTGTCATATGATATGGGCCATCAATCTCTAACGCTAACATCAAATCAGGAATGTATATATCTACGACATATGGCTCAAAGTCTTGTTCTAAGATACTACCAAAGCCAGCTTCTTTAACCCAAGAAGCCATTAAGAACTGCGTTGGAGTATCTTTCTTGCTAGGTTCTGCCCTCATCTATCTATACGCTTCATAGTAGGATTATTAGTATCCCAATTGGACGTATTAGCCCCACCAGAACGGTCAGTGACACGTGTAGTGCTCAGTAGCTTTTCTGCCAGTAATGCAACATCACCCGGATCTTCTGCATGTAGTAATGTATTGTCATTAGCTGGTAATTCTTCCTGCCCAATAGCACGGTCTGGTTCATCTATATAGTTTGGAACTTCCATTATCTCTGTTTTAATCTTACGCTTACGAGGCTTCCTAGCAGGTTTTTTAAGACCTTCACTAATCTCTGCAGTCATTTCCGCATATATAGCCCTAGCATCGTCACGTAGACGATTAGAAAATTTCTCTGCTATTTCAGCAGCCAAATCTTCATCTATATGATAAACACCCTCAAGCATGCTACCAAAACTGCGAAGAATACTATCTAAATCACCAGCTAATGTACCTACTGAAGATTGTGTAGCCATTACGCTATACTCCTTATCTCTTTTTCAATCAATGTTCGTAATTCATCATTATCTTTCATCAATTGTAAGAACTTTTCTTTACCCAATGCTTTATATAAAATTTCACCAGTTTCTTTATCAGGGTAAGCATATTGAGGCCCATTTCTAACAATGATTCCTAAATCTGAAGCCACCATAAACGCTTCATAAATGGGGTCAGGTAAACCCGTATAGTAAAAAGGCACACTAGAAGTCAATAAAGGTGTATGAGTCTTATTTTTCTCCGCCTTCATTTCTATAAAGAACCCTTGAGGATTCTTTTGATCTCCTATTGTCTCACCCTTTTTCACACGTACCATAATACGAGAGAAAAACTCTTGTCCTTTACCACCTGGGAGAGCATCACGAGTAATATAACCACCTATACCCGCCCTAATCTGATTAATCAATATCACAGCAGTTTTTTCATTAGAGGGACCCAACTTTCGAAATAACTGATTCATTAATCTAGCTTGTAGACCAATACTCAAATGATCCATACCCTCCTTTGCTTCAGCCGTAGGCAATAAAGCGGCTATGGAATCAAGAACTACTAAATCTATACGTTGTTCACATAATGCCAGTAAAATATCTAAGGACCGTTCTCCCGTATCAGGACGAGATACTATCAAATCCTTAGTTATGATACCTACATTAGCTGACCATTCAGGGTCATAAGAGAATTCAGCATCAATAAAACCACAAGTGTAGCCTAAGGTTTGAGCATGCGCAATGATGCGTTGACTGATGTACGTTTTACCTGATGATTGATAGCCAAATAGCTCCGTGACTGCCTGTCTAGGCACTCCGCCACCTAACATAGTATCTAAGGCTGGCATGCCTGTAGGGATACGAACAGTATTTAAGGCATCATCATCGCCTACTACTAAATTAGTTTTAAGTTCCTTATTTATACTAGCAACAATTCTATCGATATTGGTCATTATTCTGCCTCTATTTTATCTTCATCATCTATGTGCACCAAATCACCCCATGATGCCGTTGATCGTTGTAGATCAACTTTAAGAGGAACACCTGATGGCATAGGAAAATCCTGCATAATACTACGTATCTCTTCACCATCCTTTTCAGTAATATTATCAAAGAGAATCTGGTCATGAACCGTATTTCTAATTTTCCCTCCCACCGATTCTACGTATTTTGAAGTCCGAAGCAACGCAATCTTTATGATATCGGCAGCTGTGCCTTGAATAACATAGTTATTAGCAGTAAACGGTTTATCGACAAATAACTTACGCCCAAACTTACTCCTAACGTAACCATTACGTTCTGCTTCAAGCATAAGGGCTTTAGAGTGTGCACGAAGTTGGGGGAAATTTGAATGAAAATAATTTAATACTGTATCCGCTTGAGTCTTATTCATTCCAAGTTTCTTTTGAATACCATTCGAACCTGATCCATATAATACACTAAAATTCAAATGTTTCCCGATTTGACGTTCCTCTTTGCTTATGTCATTGATGTCCTTATTAAAAGCTAATGAAGATACAAAACTATGCATATCCATATCGTTTTTAAATGCATCAATCATATTCCTTTGTTTAGATATATCAGCGGCTATACGTAACTCAATCTGAGAATAGTCAAAATCAAAGAACTCATTATCAGGCACAAACATACGCCTAATCTGCCCATGCTTAGGTATATTTTGCTGATTAGGCTTACTACTAGAAAATCTACCAGTACGTGTTCCTGTCGCATTCCAATGAGGATGGACTCTACCTTCTAAGTCTTTGTATGGTTCCAAGTAAGTTGAAGTTAATTTACCTAATTCACGCCACCTCAGTACCAACTCAGCAACCTTCGTACCAACTGGATGATTAATAAGTTCTAAAGCAGACTTATCAACACTACGCTGACCAGTCTCTGTTTCCGCAGGAGGAGTAATTCGTAGACGATCATAAAAATACTCCTGAAGTTGCTTAGTAGAGGCCAGCTCCACAGGTTTACCAATAATCTCATAGAGAGAATCTTGGATAACTCGTTGTTCCACACTAAATTCTTTTAAAAGTTGATTAATATACTGTGTATCAACACGTACCCCCTCTTGTTCCATCTTTACAATAATCGGTATTAACTTATGCTCAACTTTAAATAAATATTCACAATCAGCCATCACATCATCTATATATAGATGTGCCAAAGCTTTAGTTAAAATAGTATCTAATACTGCATATGGATCCATAAACTCTGAAGGGACTTGATGATAGCCTTTCAAACGATACTGCTTTATATACTCTTTAATAGTACCTTCAGCAGCCCCCGCAACAGAACCAAATTCTGCTTCTCCTAAATCTTTTAAGCCATGAGCCTCAGCTGGATTCTTAAGATGGGCTAACCGAAGTGTATCTACTATCTTCGTAGGCATACCTGTGCCATATGTTTCCCGCAACATATGCAAATCAAATTCTGCATTGTGGAAAACATAAGTCTTATGTTCCGATGCAAATAATGTATTCATCAACATACCGATATTATTCGTACCATAATCGGTATTACGGATGAAAATTCCTTTATCATCCCACGCTAACGATACTCCAAATGCCCGATCAGTAGTCCAATCCAATCCTGTTGTTTCCGTATCGACAGCAACAAAACTGTCTTTACTACTCAGGATCGAATCTTTGACATCATCTAGGTTCGTCGTATCGAATAGGCTGTAAGACGGTAATTTCTTCTTTACCAGTGCCAATTCTAAATGCTCCATTAAATTTATCTAAACGCTCTACGTACACCGTGTTATCTTCAAAAGCCGATATACACTTAATTAAAAAAGGAAGTGAGAAATACGTGCGAGAGAAGTCTTTTACGATATCTGCTTCAACGAATAACTCCGCTTCAATAACAGCATTAGGTACGTAGACATCTAATCCTGCTAAACCAACTGTTCCATACTCTTGAATACTGCTACTAAGCCCCACCATATCATCTTTAGTAGTCTGTAACGCTAATCTAAACGACTCCAACAATTTCTGTCTATTAGCGGTGAATAACAATTCGCCATCAGCATCAGCCATAGCATAGACAGTATTAGGATATTTCTCATTTGCCGTCCGTGTAGCGATTAATGTCGGCCCATCAGACATAACAATCTGTTGACGGGCAGAGATACCCACTTGAATATTAGTATTAGAAAACAATCTACCGACTACAGCGGCATATTCAGGAGGCATAATTATCTCAGGTAATGTCTCTCCTGAAAATGGAACACTGGTCGCATATTGATATATAGAACCAGCCCCTGAGATAAAGAATTGCCCATCTTTATTACCTAGATACGAATAAGTTAATCCCATATTTTCATAAGTTTTAGAAACAAAATCCTTGGATTTCATCAATGCCCGAAGAAAGTCTCTCTCTACAGTACAACTTATTTGCATCGAAGGTTTTTCTGGTATCTCATCATAAGGCCCATCAAGATAAGGCACAGTCACCTTAGATTGATTTGATTTTATGACAACAGCTTTCTTAGCATTAATACTAATATCTATATATTCAGTTTTAAATCCATTCACTATATTTCGTAATACTGTTGAATCAACTGAAAATGTGAATTCTTCCTCTCCTTGGGACTCTAATCCATCCCATATGGGCATATAACTGTCCTGCCAAAAACTTAACTGCCCATCTATATTAGCTCCAAGTAGAGGAAATGAAGAATTAGACCGTAGAGCGGAAGTGATGATTGTCAACTTCCGCTCTAAGTCATTACGATTAACCGTTACCACTAGAAGCTTGTTTTAGCTTTCCCATTCGCTACTTTGGCAAGTTGATCTTCCATAGAGGCCATGCGCCTACCAAGTTCAACCAGTAACGATTCATTCTCTGTCACATCAGTAGTAGTTATAACCTCACCCATGTGTTCCTCTAATTCCGCCCATGCTTCTTTAACTACTTCTAATGCTCGATCAATCTGAGGCTTAGCTTCTTGTTCGGTATCGATATCAGCAATGGTTATGGAAGGGCGGAAAAAATTATATCCGCCCCCAGTAGCCATCTTTAATGTTAGACCTAGTTCCACGGTAACCTTAGACATTTTATAGTTCCTCGATATTAGCCATATTAGTATAAGCAGCTTCTGTGGCTTCCTTTTCAGCAGGAGTAGCGACAGTCTCTGTATTAAATGTTGGCAAATCTACTTCAGTAGTTAATTTAGCAGCAATCAACTCTAAATCAGGCAAATTATTTTCCATGTCAAGAATCTCTTGAGCATAATCATTTTGCACTTGAGTATCAGACAACTCTAATGCGTATTGAGTAATATTAGCAGGCCGACTAGAACGATAATCAAATGTACGAGTCAACAAACTACTATAGACTTCATACTTTTCTTCAATATTCTTGAATAAAGTGAAGGACGTATTAAGCAACTGAGGCTTTTTCACAGTTTCACGATAAAACTGTCGATTACCTTTAGGTACTAAATCCCAAGGTTCTTGACCATCACGATCAAGGAAAGGATTCTGCTCCGCATGGAATGTGCCATAGTGAAAGACCCACGTGAGATAACGACTCGTAGCCTTAGCAATACGCTCATCGCCTGATACACAATGTTCACAAGGAGTAGAGATTACTGGCCCACTCTCATTAACATTCACCCGCGAACAGTATTCATAACTAGTAAACTGCTGTCCTTTAGCAGATGTACCAGGAATACCATGAAATCTACTCATATCACCGTTGGTAAATTCCGTTATAAACCTAAGAACCGCATGTTCTCCTGGCCTGATACGAACCGTATTACGCCAGATAGAATTAGGATTCCTAAAGTCGTTATTGGTGCTATCACCAGACCCCGTGTTTTGATACATACCTTTACTAATTAGTGGCATTTTAAGAACGCTCCATCATATATTTAATATCTTTTTTTAGTGCCTTGAGTTTCCAGTAAGAGTGATATTCTAGACTTGAGAAATCTTGCATATCGCCAAAATCTTTGGCCTTTCCCGGTGGAAACGTATACTCCACACTCAAACCTAGTTTCATTAATATATCAGTGGTCTTGTAAGCCATTTTAAGGCCACTGCTATCCTTGTCTGGACAGATAACGACTGTCCTAGCTAACGTGCCTAGAATCTTAGCCTGTTCATGCGACACATTACCGCCAAAAGTGCATACTGTATTTGTCACCCCCTGTTGATGTGCATTTATAGAATCGAATAGCCCTTCCACTATAATGATTTTACCATCACGTGGTTGAACCTTATCCAGTGGAAATACAGCTTTATCCTTATCCATCCCTTTACTATTAACGTATTTAGGATTACGAGAAATATTACGCTGTACACTCCCCAATAATTCACCATTCTGATAAATCGGTACTATGATACTATCGAAAGCCACATGGTACCGTATGTCAAAATCCTTGATAGTCTGATTTGTAATACCCCGCTGTATGAGATAAGGATTATCTACAGCCGAAGGTAATTGAGCCACATCATATCTAATATCATCGTCACCTATAGTCTTTGGTTTAAATTCATATTGATTGATATATAGTTCTGGAAATTTATCAATTAATATTTGATAAAGATTACGGTTAGGTTCTAGCTTCTCTAGCAACCGCTTCATCCCATCACGACCTTTGATACACCCATTGAAGCAGTGATACGCACCTTTACGTATATTGATAGCTAGAGAAGCGTTCCTGTCATCATGCCAGGGGCAATAAGCTACCACTTCTTCACCAGTTCTTTTAGTGAAGATTAAACCAGCATCTTCTAAAAATTCTACTATCGTCATTATTTTCTAATCTGTTGTGCTACTTGCAATGAGAAATATAAAACTATTGTTGTAAACAATGCACAGGCTATCGCACCTGACCAGACTCCTAGATACATTGAATATTCAGCTATACGATACCCACCATATGCGAATCCAGCATTAACTGCTATGTACAGACTAAAAGTCGATACTAGCCATAGACATTGTAGGGACTTCACTAAAGGAATTGCCAATATCACCCGAATCGGTGTCAAAAGTAATCGGATAAGATCCTGGCACTTGGCGACCACTACGGATAAGAGGTATAGCAACCTCTCTAACATTAGGACTATCCTTAGCCCCGCCGATTGACACCAAAATATCAACAAATCGGTTGAAATCGTAACCGTAGGCAACGTTGGACGCACTAGCAGGCGTTGAAGAATTCTCATTACCGCCCCTTTCCCTTCCTGATTGATTAGTAACTAATAAACAAATATTGGCTTGTGTAGATAGTGTTTTTAGACCTCGACAGATATTCCTAATCTGCTCCCAACTCTGACTGCCGTGTTCTTCATCCTGCATAAGGTAAATACCGTCTACCAGCACTAAATCAGGTTTCTTGGACTTCACCACACTAGCAACACTAGAAACGGTAAATCTATCCGATGGAGTATGCAAATAATATTCTAGATCTTTACGCTTCAAATCCTCAGATTCAAGAAGCTTTTGTAGATTATCTTCAATTCCAGGGACACCATAAAGAAGTTTTTCATGAGAAATAGGATATCCTTTCTCATACGCTAAAATAGTATCTATTCTAGCGTCCATGTTCAATTTATTTAGTTCGGGCGATATGATTACAACTCGTGACCCACGTAAATAATTTGCGAGTGCAATCTTTAACCCTAACCAACTTTTACCGATCTTGGTATCAGCGATTATGCCGACAAATTGACCATGCAATAACATGACTGGAAAATTATCAAACGGCTCGATACCCCACCACATACGCTGCTCTGATATCCCATCCGCCCTTAATTTATACTCTTCTAAGCGTTTAATGGGGTCTGAGTCTACTACTACTTGGCTACTATCATCTTGACGTTGTAGCCCTTGTAGCTGATTAATCAAGCCCACTACAGCAGCTTCAGCATCTAACTGGATGGCATCCTCATGCCCTTTCATTGCCGTATAGATACTACGTCGAACAAACTCTTTCCGAAATTCTTCGGCAATAGCATCAAAATCACTAGTAGGGGCATACTTAAACGTGGGAAATCTCGCATTAATATGCGTAAGGTCAGGAGCTTTGCCCCACTGAACAATGAAGTCCCAGATATACGCAGCCGGTTCGGGGAAATAGGGGAAGTGCCGAGGACTTAGCTTATATTTTTGTCTTAATATGTTTAGATGTTCTGGTGTTTTTAATGAACTAATAAGTATACGTTCTATTTCTTCTGGTTCCATTCTATCCTCTTATTTGTGACCTCCCAACCTTTTGATTGGAACTAGAGTCTAGCACATTTGACCTGACCCCGTCAATAGGCAATTTCGTGCCTAATAGGAGCTTTCAGAA
>Ga0310122_10002109_pt1 | contig 12686 bp, 12 predicted proteins | sample CB6_Bottom_1051__FD_203503 | JGI IMG/M metagenome (GOLD analysis project Ga0310122, IMG submission 203503) | Marine microbial communities from Western Arctic Ocean, Canada - CB6_Bottom_1051 | ecosystem: Environmental > Aquatic > Marine > Oceanic | place: Canada: Western Arctic Ocean | collected...
CGGGACGAAGTCTGACATTCCGGTGACGGCGCGGCCCATTATCGACCCAGATGAAAGGCACGCCACGTTCGATCGCATCCAAAATCTGTCGGTGTATCGGTCGCGAATGACCCTTCCTATCGCTCAGCGAATCGAAGGCAGTTGCCTTGTGGAGATTACGCTGCGCGGGACGCCTGAGCCGAGTCCTTGACGCTCTCTCTGAAGCTATTGTGACCCAGCGCTGAGTTTCTGACAGATCCATTCAGTTCCAACGGGGCGGTTCCGTCAGAACTCAGAGTCCAAGCAGGCGCGAATATGCATTAAACACCAAGGGTGCGGCCGTTGGACCGCACCCTTGGGTTGCTTCGTTGTGTAGTTTTGAAAAACTACGTTAGCTGGCTTACCAGCGCTCTCGACGACCACCGCCATCGTTGCCGCCGCCGCGGTATCCACCGCCGCCGCCACCGCCGCCGCCGCCGCCGCCACGCGGAGCTTGCTCCTTGGCCTCGTTTACGACGATCGGTCGACCATCGAGCTCAGAACCGTTCATTTCTGAAATGGCCTGTTGTGTTGGACCCTCCTCCGTGAAGGTCACGAATCCGAAACCGCGTGACCGTCCGGTCTCACGATCACTGATTACCGTTGCCTCTTCAATTGCACCAAACCGCTCGAAAGCTGCTTGGAGACCTGACGAATCCGTCGCCCAGGCTAGGCTACCAATAAATAACTTCTTACCCATAAATCTATTCTCGTTCGTGGGAATCCCATCGAATGTTCAAATTTGAACATATCGAACTGCCGTTACGTACGGTTATCGTCCCACATTCTGTTTCTGCACCAGGCTGCGAAATCAACCGCGCGACATCGTCTTATAGACGAAATCGCGTGGTATTTCGGCCGGGTACTCAATCAAGGATAACCGACGAACGGCGAAAATGGTGATCATTCACGACAATCGGCTTCGGTCAGGAATCAGGCCCGTGCCAAAAACCTAGGTCATGCGTTGTACTGAACCGGCCAAGAGTGGATTCGTTGTCTCAAAAACAGGTGTTTTTGACACCTTCGAGAAGGTCCTACATGACGATCAGCATAAGTCTCACAGAAAAGATATTTTCGATTCCTCACACGTTGGTTTTGGTAATGCTAGTCTGCCTCGACACTGAGTTCTGACAGAACCCACTGACCCCACTTGTGATATTCGATATGTTCGGGCTTAAGCAGTTCGGCAGCATCGTGGGCCTGACCCACACGGCGATAATCATCCCCGTGCTGATCGGACCGATCATGGCGGGTCTGATTTTCGATTCGACAGACGGTTACAACCTGATGTTCGCTATCACATTCGGGATTCTGATCGTCTCGATCCTGAGTTTCTTGATGGCGAGGGTTCCAACCCAAACCCCTCGGTCCTGAGCGGGGCATTCGACCCGGGTGCTACCGGTGCGATTGGGTACCTGCATTAACGCCCTCTTCAGGATCGTCGTCCGAGCCGTGGGCATGCGATTCGTGGGCGTGGGCGTGCTGCTGCATTTCGACAGCTTGGTGGTTTTTCGACCTGTTACTCAGTCGCCTCGCAACAGCAACCGCTTCCACGATCACGAGCAGGCCGATTGCGGTCAGCACAACGCTGCCGCCGGGGGCAATATCGGCATAAAAAGCAACGACCATACCCGTCACCGCAACGAATATCCCGATGATCGACGAGGCGACAACGGTCCGGGTCAAGCCCTGGGTAACCCGCAGGCTGATCAACACCGGAATTACGATCAGGGCACCGACGAGCAGCAGGCCGACCACGCGCATCGAAACCGTAATCGTCGCCCCGGTCAGAACTGCCAGCCCCAGGTTCAACAGGTGCACCCGGACCCCGTTGATCTTTGCAAGGTCGGCGTCGAACGTAACCTGGGCCAACTCCGAACTGAACAACACCATAAACAGGGCGATCACCACTGCCAGAATCGCCATCCACCAGAGGTCGGTCGTCGAAACCGTCAGGACGCTCCCGAACAGATACGAAAACAGCGTGCTGTTAAAACCCTCGGCAATGCTGATCAGAACAACCGCCACCGCCAGTGCCCCGTACAGGAAAACCGCCAGTGCGGCATCTCCGGGCAGGAGCCTGCGCATTCGCAGTTCTTCGATGGACACCGCAGCTGCTGTCGTCGTCACCAGGGCGACCGCGGGTGCGAATGTCTTTGTCAGGAGGGCGACTGCCACCCCCGCCAGGGCAACATGAGACAGCGTGTCGGCCATCAGCGACAGCCTGCGCAGTACAAGAAACACCCCGAACGCCGGAGCCGTCGCACCCACCAGCACCGATGCGACGATCGCCCGGTTCATAAATTCATACTGAAATATCTCTGGCATAGGGCTAACGGTGTGTGTGCTCGGGATCATGCATCAACACGTCTACCGGGAATCCGTACAGACCCGAAAGCGCCTGCGCGTCGAGTTGGTGCACCGGTCCGTGAAAAACTATGTCCGTGTTGATACAAGCGATCGTCGTGGCCTCACGCATCACAGCCCCAATATCGTGCGAGACCATGACAATAGTGATTCCAAGATCGCGGTTCAAACGGCGGATCATCGAGTGAAACTGCTCTTCACCCGCCGCGTCGATACCGGCCACCGGTTCGTCCATGACCAGCAAGTCGGGGCGGCGAACGAGCGATCTCGCGATCAGCATTCTCTGTTGCTGGCCTATCGAAAGGTCCGAAACCCTGCGGTCTGCGAGCTTACGCACCCCGGCCAGCTCCATAGCGTCGTCAACTCGTTGCGCTGATTTCTTGCTTTTGAACATCGCAAACGGGTCGAATCCGGAATAGGTGCCAAAACTGACTACCTCCCTCACCGATGCAGGAAACCGGGACTCAGTTGCCTGCGTACGCTGCGGAACGTAGCCAACTCGGTACCAATCGGTGAACCTGTCGGACGGGACGCCAAACAGCAACACACGGCCCGATGTCGGTTTCAGCAGGCCCAAGGCCAGCTTCATCAGCGTGGTTTTTCCCGAACCGTTTGGACCCAGAATTGCAGCGAACTCCCCCGGCGTAATCGAAAAATTGATATCGCGGACTGCAGCTTCCGAGTTGTAGCTGAACCATGTCTCATCGAAGCGAATCGGAACTTGCTCCGGAGTGAACGATACCGTGGAGTGCGAATCATGAAACTGAGATTCAGTCTCATTTACCGACGCCAGTTCGACGGTGTTATCGTGTTCAGCCATTGATGGTCGAATTACCCGCTGCCAGTTCGGCAAGACATGAGTTACAGGTGATGAAGATTTCCATCCGGTGACCGATAATATCGCCGTCGATCTCGTTCGCCAGCGAACGCATTACCCTCTCTACAGTAGAATGCCTGAACTCCCCTACCGCACCACAGCGGGAACAGACGGTGTGGTGGTGGTGTTCGATGCGGGCGATGCTGTACATCGGCGCGCCATCGAGAATCGGCAGTTTGCAGAGTGCGCCGGCATCAACCAGGTGCCGAATCGTCCGGTAAACGGTTGCCCTGCCCACCCCTGGCAGGTCGCGGCACAGCTGCTCGGCGGTGAACGCATCGCTCAATCCCTCGATGCGGTCGGTCACAGCTGTCCTGGCAGTCGTCCGTCGCAGGCCGCGGTCCTCCAGTGCGTTGCCCAGGTTAACCTCGGCCGACCGGGTTGTAGAAAGCGTTGAACTAGTCATATATGACCTTCACTTACTGATACTTGGTATCAATATCTAACCGTTTAAAACAGTATACATCCCGAATGCGGGGGCCTCGCGCACGAGTCGTGAAGCAGTCCCGACGCTCCCCGGCATACGCCGACGTCAATCGCCTCAGTAAGCCTGGACTTCCATAATCGTCAGCACAGCCGCAATAACCGAAATCACAATTACGGCTGCAACCAGCCTCGCAACCGGCTGCTGGCCGGTTTGAAGTGATACGCGGGGTGTCTCGACAAAGCTGAACGGGCTTGAAACCGCGACCAACCGCTCTCGTGGTGCGATAAAAAATGCGATGAGTCCGCCCGCAAGGAGCCCGCCGATGTGGGCGGCGTTATCGATCCCGCTGACTGAGAGGCCGAAAACAATGTTTATCGCTACTATCACGCCAATCGAAGTCAGCTGCTGCCTGCCTACCTGGCCGAGCAGTCGTCGATTCAGCAGCAGGTACACCCCGAACGCCCCGAATATTCCGAACACCGCACCGCTGGCACCGACGCTGAGATTGGGCCCGGCAACGAAGCTGGCCACGTTGCCGATGACCCCGGCAGCCAGGTAAAGCGCAACAAAATTTCGGGCCCCGAAGATACGTTCGACCATGGAGCCGAAGATGATCAGTCCAAACAGGTTCGTGAGCAGGTGAAAAAAGCCGACGTGAAGGAACATCGGCAGTGCGAGCCGCCAGTACTCCCCATCAGCGATCAACGGGCCAAACTTCGCCCCCCAGTCGATCAGGTTCAGCAGCCCGGCCCGGCCGGCCGTTCCACCGGTAATCAGCACACCGATGAAGAACACTACGTTGAGCGCGGCGAAAAAACTGGTGGCCGGAGCTCCCCGTATACTCGCGGAGAGTGGTTGACGTTGACCGGTGTATTGCCGCAAATTACTCAAACTCCCTTTAAGTGCAACGTGGCGGTTGTCTGCATTTTTGGACGTACCGAAATCGTTGTCCGGTATGCTGAAGACCATCTGATTGGCCCTTGCGAACGTATGGCCAGTGATAAATTGCAGAGCGATAATCCATTCGATTCGTCAAGCACCCAGGGGCGATCTCGCTCCTGCGCATGGCACTCCAGGTGGACCGTCTCTTAGTCACATTACAGTGGTAGTCAATTGACCGAACATGTGAAAACACGAATCCTTGTGATCGATGATGAAGAATCGATCAGGTACGCTGCCGATGCCGGACTCGAGTTCCTCGGCGATTACGACGTGCATTTCGCTCGTGACGGCAAAACAGGGATCGAAGATAAAGCTTTTCTCCCGACCTTCTCCTCGTCGACCTTGTCCTGCCGACTATCAGCGGGATAGAAGTCCTCGATGCGATCCGCAACGACCCGGATATTCATCGGCCCACTCGAATCGTTCCGATGACAGGTCATTCCAATCCTCTGCCGGGTCAACTTTTTGAAGATGTCGGAATCGATCGAATCCTCAACAAACCATTCAAACTTGAGCAACTGAAGACCGCTCTATTCGATTGATGGAGAACGATTTTCACGGTATTTCGACCGATTTGACGATCCCCGGTGAATGCGACTCCTGTCTCATCCGACGGATTAGTGATAGTTCGCCTGTGTTGCACGATTGGAACCCCGGTTCACCCGCAGGCGGTAAAAGGAAAGATTATTCGCCATCCTTCCACGGACAGGAGAAATGCCTGTGCTGGTTGTAGAAGACGATGCCGCCACACGAGATTCCGGTGATGCCCATGCTCGAAGAGCTGGGCATCACCGGAATCGAAACAGCGAACGGTGGCGAATAGGCGACCGAGGCACTAAAAAACGCGCTTACAGCACTCTTATTCTCGATCTTATGATGCCGAAAGTTGACGGTTACGAGGTTTTACGAGCGCTGCGCGATGGGACGAGCAAGCGCCCGGACCGGGTGATCGTAATGACCGCACATACCCAGCCCGCAGAGCTCGACGGAATAGTTGCACCCGGTGCCGCGACGTGTTCATGCCCAAGCCGTTCAGCCTGGAAGAACTGGGATCTATTCTCTCTAATTCGCCTGGATGATGTCCAGCTCGGGCAGATCCTGAAGAACGCCGCGATCAACTGCCAGTGAAAACAGCTTTTGGAGGGCCGCACGACCCTCCTCGCCCATGTCCACAGTATCGTCGTTGACATACATCCGGACAAACTTTTTGCCGTCTTCGGGATCTATCCCCCGGCCAAAGCTCAGGGCGTAATCGAGCGCCTCGTCCTCGTGTTCCCGGGCGTAGTTGATACTCGCCAGCGATGCGTTCGCGATCTGCTGGGCCAGGTCGGCGCCGATGTGCCGGCTGACGAGATCGACACCCAGCGGTATCGGCAGACCGGTAGCCTCGAACCATTTTTCACCCAGGCTCATCACTCCGTGGAAACCCTGTTTTTCGTACAAAATTTGCCCCTCATGAAGCAATATTCCAGCCTCGGCCCGTCCATCGTTCACAGCAGGCCCAACATCATCGAAATCGACGAACAGCGGTTCGCAGTCCTTCGGTCCGAAAATCTGGAACAGCAACCACGACGTCGTAAACCGTCCGGGCACCGCGACGCGCTTGCCTTCCAACTCCGATTCCGACAGCGACCCAAGCGAAACGACCGCGGGGCCGTAGTTGCGTCCCACCGAAGAGCCGCACGACATGATCCGATAGTGCTCGGCTACCTGCGGGTACCGCGCGGCAGATATGGCCGTTACCGGCAATTTTCCAGTCGCAGCCAGCACGTTAAGCGACTCGATATCCTCCATGCGGTGACCGACTTTGTAGCCGGGAATTTCCACGATTTTCTTCTCCATGGCGTAAAACATGAATGCGTCGTCGGCGTCGGGGCTGTGGCCAAAAATAATCGTGTTGTCGTTGATTGTCATCTGGTCTTTTTCTTCGTACTGTTTGCGGTCAATTCGCGAGTGTGGGCGTCGGCCTTGCGGCAGAACCTTCGACGATTTCATAGTTGGTCAACCGCTGGATTGGCGAGAACCCGGCCTCGGAGATCATCTCGCGAACTTCGTCCTCGGTCGTCCGGTTGTAGAATCCCGCAGCCAGCATTACGTTCTCATCGAACAGGGTTCCGCCAAAGTCGTCGGCACCGAAACGCAACGCGATCTGGCCGGTCTTTTTGCCCTCCGAAAACCATGAAGCCTGTATGTGCGGGACGTTGTCGAGCATGATGCGTGAGAGCGCAATTATCCTGAGGTATTGGTTCGGGCCTGCCTCTTCATCGACGTGCTTTGCAAGCGCCGTGTTGTCTTTCTTGTAGGACCACGGGATAAACGCGGTAAACCCGCCCTCGTTCCCGTTCGCGAGGGCAAGGTCCTGAACTTGTCGGATATGCTCCAGCGATTCAACAACATGGCGGTCCTTTTCAACATGGCCGTACATCATCGTCGCGGTGGTCTTGAACCCAACCCGGTGGGCCGCTTCGTGCACCTCGGTCCACTGGTCGACCGTATCTTTTGGTCTGAACCTTGAAACGACCGCCTTCACTTCGTTGGAAAGGATTTCGGAACCCCCACCCGGCATGGAGCGCTGACCCGCTGCCCAGAGCACCTCGAAGACCTCTTCGTAGTTCAACTCGGATACTTCTGTCATCCGGACAATCTCGGGTGCCGACCAGTAGTGAGGTGCCACGTCGGGGAACCGTTTTACCGTTTCAGAGACCATCTCCACGTAGTAGTCGAGTTGCAGTTCTGAGTTCAGTCCGCCCTGCATGAGTACCGTGCGGACGCCGTTCATTCGTGCACGCTCGATCTTGTCCATGATCTGTTCGACCGTGTAGGTGTAGGCGGAAGGGTCGTTCGGGTCGGTCCTGTAAAACGCGCAGAACGAACAGTAGGCGTCGCACAGGTTCGTGTAGTTGAGGTTGGTATCGACAACGTACGAAACGCTGTTATTCGAGTTGTGATGCTGACGCCAGTACTCGGCGAGCGGGGCGAGATCGAGCAGCTCGGCCTCGGTCATAAGCCACAGGCCCTCTTCGCCGGTGATTCTCTCGCCAGCGAAAACTTTTTCGGTAATTTGCTTAAGCATTTTTCTTTTCTTTTTTTTGACTCAGGGTGTGGCCGCGGCCTCCGCGGTGCACATCGATTACGCGGTGGAAATAACCTCGTGTTTCGCCTGCTCGACGATTACATTTTCCAGCGATGGCGGTCGCCATTCTGGCAACAGTTCGAGCCTCCGCCTGAACTCCTGCTGACCTCTTCGCTCTCTCGGGCCCAGGAAATATGTGAAGGCCCGAATATAATCGGCGACATCCGATTCTGACATGCCCGGGGTAGCTCTTTCTCGACTGATCTTGAGAACTGAAAAAAAATCCGTTCCGGCTTGAGTGGCTTGCGAAACCAGCCGTTCCAGTTGATTGGCCCTCTCGCGTGGAACATCTGCGCGAATCACCCACTCGGCGAAAACGAACGGGAGGCCCGTCAACCCCTTCCACGACCGGCCCAGGTCGTAGCGGTACGGGTACTGCCCGGATGAACGGCGCTCCAGCGCTGGATCGCCAATCCAGAGCGCTGCGTCGTGCGACTCATCGGTCCGAACGAATTCGTGTCCGGACACGTTCCACAGATCGGCGAACAACACCCTCAGCAGTTGTATCGAAGTGGCAGTATGTGTGGTCACCGCAATTCTTTTGCCGTTGAGCTTGTCTACGGGCAGGTGCGAAAACAGGAACACGCTGTTCGCGGATCCGTCCGAAGCGACCCCTAGATTGCCGAGCGGTCGCACGGCGTCGCCGAGTCTGAACACCTCGGCTGTCGGCAATGGCCCTGCTGCGAGATCGCCGCGATCCACGGCAGCGGCCATTGCGCGAGGCGGCATCGCGACCAATTCGCACGATTCCTCAGGCAGGTGTCGATAAAACACTTCCGAGTTGAGGTAAGTCATGTGCCCGACCCTCAGGCCGGAACTTCCGGGCTCAATAAGCTGGTCCGTGGGAACGGACCGATTAGTACTCATAAACTTTTATCTCGTTGTACAGGGCGTCACGTTCAACCGGGATTCTCCGTGCTTCCCTGATCGACCAAGCCATACGCTCCCTCGCCCTACCGGCCGGGGAATCGGCCAGTGCAGCGTGCGCGATCCGCTCTTTTCCGATCGTGCCGTCCAGGTCGTTCGCACCGAAGTTCAGCCCGATGCTCGCAGTCGCCTCGCCGAGCATTACCCAGTAGCTCTTGATGTACTTGATGTTGTCGAGCATCAACCGGGCCGTCGCGATCATCTTCAGATCGTCCATGGCGGGCGTGTGGCGGGGTCGCAACCGGGTCATTCCAACCTGGTACTCGAGCGGGATAAAGGCCAGGAACCCGCCGGTCTCGTCCTGGATGTTCCGTAAGCGGATCAGGTGATCGACCCGCTCTTCAAACGTCTCAATATGTCCGTACAGAAGCGTGCAGTTCGTCGGAATACCCATCCGGTGTGCGATCTTGTGGATATCCGCCCACCGGTCGCCGTTCGCCTTGCCGGGGAGCAATATCTTGTGAACCCTGGGTGAAAAGACCTCCGCGCCACCGCCCGGCATCGACTGCAGGCCCGCCTCTTTCAAGATCGCAAGCGATTCTTCGGGAGTGACCTTCCAGCGGCGTTGAAAATAGTCGATTTCAGAAGCGGTAAAGGCCTTGATCTGAAGCTTTGGATTCTTTTCATGAATGGCCCGAATCATCTCGACGTAGTATTCGAACGGCCACGTCGGGTGGTGTCCGCCAACAATGTGAATCTCGTGGATATCGTCGTCGACGTGATCGAGAATCTCTTCGACGGTCATCTCGTAGGCGTCCTCATCGCCCGGTTTCTTTGCAAAGTCACAGAACTTGCAGCTGAGTACGCAGATATTCGTCGGGTTCACGTGACGGTTCAGCACAAAGTAAACCTTATCGCCGGTAACCCGCTTCTTCGCGAAATCGGCCATCCGCCCAACGCCCGAAATATCGTCGGAATCGAGCAGCGTGACACCCTCGGCACCCGAGAGCCTGTCCCCGGCCTGGACCTTGTCCCAGATCGGGAAAAGACGCCTGTCCGAAAGATGAATATCGACCTGAACTTCAGGGTCGGCTAGTTCCAGTAACGGGACCATTTAGCATCCACTTTCTTCACTATTTCAGGATCCATGACCAGCGGCGGCTGATAGCCCTGCTTCCACGTTGCATCGATACCCATAACACCCGAATACACCGGGGCCAGGCCACGGAACTCAGATCGCGAGAACACCACGTCCCTCACCGCGTCGAACCTGGTGAAGATCCCCCAGAGGAGACTCTCGTTGTCGTCGAGATCGACGTCATCGGAAACGGCAGCAACGATCTTCACGCCGCCAAGTAACGGGTTATCGACAAGCTTCTGTACCACCACTCTCCCCTCGCCTGCCGTCTGCACGACCAGCATGGTCTTGCCAACGAGCCGGTGTTTCCCGATGCCGGGGGCTATCGAACCGATATCTGCCGGAAGCGCCACAGCAGTGGAGGAACCTTCGCCGTCTGGTCCGGCGGTCGCATCGAGGATCATCTTCGAACCCTTGTGCACCGCTTCGCCGGTGAAATCGAGCGTGTCGGCTGCGGTCCGGGCGATCAGGTGAAAATCTTCTTCAGCATCAAAATTGCGCCTGATCGCCTGCATGACCTGCCCCGGGTTGCGCGGGTTCACGTCGGGGCCAACCAACACCAGCGTCTTGGTCAGTGAAAGCTGTCCTTCCCCGAACAGGCCAAGCGCCGTCTTAATTGGTTCGCGGGCATAACGAGGATCGACCGAAACGACCAGCAGATTGTGAAATCCGGCCTCGTAGTAGGCCCACATGTCCCTGATCTCGCGTCGCAAAAGTCGGATCAGCGGGGTCAGTGCTAGCTGAGCGGCGTCGCCAAGATACCGGTCTTCCTGCGGGGGCCTGCCAACGACCGTCGCCGGGTATATCGCGTTTTTGCGACGTGTGACACGGGTAATTTCAAACACCGGGTGATCGGCGGCCTGCGAATAGTGGCCGAAATGGTCGCCAAACGGGCCCTCCAGTCGGCGCACCCCCGGCTTTACAACGCCCTCGAACACGAACTCAGCGTGCGCAGGGACCCTTAGATCAATAGTTTTGGCCTTCGTCAGTGGCGTTCTCTGACCCCGTACGATGCCCGAAAAGGCGACCTCGTCGAGACCCTCAGGTAGCGGCATGATGGCGGCGAGGATCAGCGAGGGGTCGCCACCTACCGCCACCGCCATTTCCAGCGGCCTGCCCTGTCTTTCGGCAAGCTGGTAGTGGAAGCCCCCACCCTTCTGAATCTGCATGTGCATGCCCGTTGTGCGCTGGTCGTACACCTGCATTCGGTACATGCCCATGTTCCCGGCACCGGTCTCCGGATCGCGGCTGATCACGAGGGGCAGGGTGACAAACCGGCCGCCGTCTTCAGGCCAGCATTTCAATATGGGAAGCCGATCGAGCCGGGGCTCTTCGACGACCTGCTGCGAAAGCGCCCGCCGTGTGTTTTTCGGCCTGATCTTCAGTAGCCGCCAGCCGGTTTTTCTATTGCGCCAGAATGCACCGGGGCTCGGAGGGTTCACGTCTTCCATGAACCTCACGATCTCTTCTCCAAGCGCCTCGGGAGGTCGGCCCAGTGCAAGCTCGATCCGCCGCATCGAGGCCATCGAGTTGATGACCAGCGGATAATCGGAGCCCTTCACGTTTTCAAACAGTAGCGCGGGAAGGCCCTCTTTCACGGCACGGGTCGCGATTTCGGTCACTTCAAGCTCGGCGTCGACTTCCTCGGTCACCCGGTGGATCTCACCCTCTTTTTCCAGGAGTTTGAGGAACGACTGCAGGTCGGTAAACGCCACCTACTGGATTCCCTCTTCAGAATAGCCCTGAGGTTCCGGTCCGAGCCAGGTTTTCATTACCTTAGAGTCGATCCCGAGCGATGCAAGAATTCTTCCCGCGACCATGTCGACAAGGTCGTCGATGCTTTTCGGATTATGGTAGAACCCGGGCGAAGCGGGCAATACGATCGCCCCAGCCTCGGTGACCGCAGTCATGTTCCGCAGGTGGATCAGGCTGAGGGGCATTTCGCGCGGGACAAGCACCAACCGTCTTCGCTCTTTCAGGCACACATCCGCTGCCCGTTCGAGAAGACCGTTCGAAATGCCATGGGCGATGCGCCCGAGCGTCCCGCCTGAGCACGGTACGACGACCATGCCATCGACAGCGAACGAACCCGAGGCTATCGGCGCCGCCACGTCCTTGTGGTGATACAACTCAAAAGTTCCTGCGAAATCGGGAACGTTTGCCCACTCAAGCAGGGTGGGCGTGTCGGCTTCGGTGTTCCCGGTCAACACCAGGTCTTCCTCGACAGCGAGCACCTTGCGACCGGCGTCGGTTATCACGGCTTTCACATCATGACCGGCCCCTAACACCTGTTCGAGAACACGCCTTGCGTACGGGGTGCCGCTGGCCCCGGCGATTCCAAGCACATAAACGCCCATCAGATCACCTCACCAATTACTACGAAAGTACCGAAAACCAGTGCGATCACGCCGTTCATCGTGAAAAATGCCATGTCCAGTTTTGAAAGGCCGCTGGCCGATACCAGCGACTGTTCGTATGTAAGCAATACCGCGGCAGCCGCGACGCCAACGAAATACAGTGCTCCCGCGCCGAACACGATGCCCGCAAACGCAAGCAGCATCACTGCCACCACGTGCAGCCCCCTTGACGCCACGAGGGCGGCCGGAATCCCGAATTTCGCGGGAATCGAATGGAGGCCCTGCTCACGGTCGATCTTGAAATCGGCAGTCGCGTACAACACATCGAAACCGGCAACCCACGCCATCGAACCGAGACCGATCAGAACGAATCCGAAGGGCATGCTGCCGGTCAGCGCCAGCGACACCGCAGGTGGGACAATGAGATAGACCGCACCCATGCCGAAGTGGGCCAGCCAGGTGAAGCGCTTCAGGTACGGGTAGCCGATCATCACGGCCAGCGGGATGAGAGCGAGTCGCCACGTAACCGGATCGAGTTGCGATGTCGCAATTCCGAAGAT
>Ga0310122_10002110_pt1 | contig 12685 bp, 7 predicted proteins | sample CB6_Bottom_1051__FD_203503 | JGI IMG/M metagenome (GOLD analysis project Ga0310122, IMG submission 203503) | Marine microbial communities from Western Arctic Ocean, Canada - CB6_Bottom_1051 | ecosystem: Environmental > Aquatic > Marine > Oceanic | place: Canada: Western Arctic Ocean | collected...
CGGTGGTTCGATGTTGCCCTCGCAGGGACTCGACAAGCGTGCCGACCCCTGGTTCGGATACAGTTGGCCGCAGGAGGCGTACTACCCACCGGCGGCGACGGGCATGCGGGGCAGCCACGCGGGTTCATTTGAGGTCGCGCATGGCTTCCGTGACGGACGCACGTGGACCGGAGAGGACTCGGGCGAACGCTATGACATGGTCGTTGTAGGTGGGGGGCTGAGCGGGCTGTCGGCCGGTTTCTTCTTCCACGAGAGCGCCGGGCCGGGATCTCGTGTTCTGATCCTCGACAACCACGACGACTTCGGAGGCCACGCCAAGCGCAACGAGTTCTCATACGGTGATCGCACGCTCTTGCTCAACGGCGGCACGTCGAACCTCGAGGCTACCCATCATTACTCGACGGTCGCCCGCACCTTATTGGCCGCGGTCGGTCTGGATCTCGAGCGGGCAGAGGCGGCCGACGCCACGAGTCGAAGCTTTTACGGATCGTTGGGCTTGACGGGAAGCACCTTCTTCAGCCAAGAGGTCTTCGGGAACGATCGACTGGTGACCGGCTCCGCGGGAGGGTTCGGGCCAAGTGCCGCCCGACGTGGCTGGCGGGAGTGGCTCGCGCAGACTCCGTTGTCCGAGGACGCGCAGCGAGACATCGTGAGGCTTGAGGAGACCGGTTCGCCGCTGGACAGCTGGTCCGAGCTCTCGGACGGAGAGCGGAAGACGAGGCTCGCTAGGATGAGCTACGCGACCTTCCTCCTCGACCACGCTCGCGTCCAACCGGAAGTCCTTTCGATCTACAACGACCGACCGAAGGGCCTCTTCTGTGTTGGTATCGACGCGCTGCCGGCGCTCTTCGCCTGGGCGATGGGCTATCCGGGATTCCAACAGCTCGGCCTGCAGCCGTTGTCTCGGGTCGGACCGCTCACGCACATCGGTGGTGGGCAGCATGGTCGTGAACGACAGTTCAGCGGTGGGCCCACGATCGAGCTTCCCGACGGTAACGCGACGCTCGCTCGACTCCTCGTGCGGGCGATGATCCCCGACGCCCTGCCAGGGTCGACACTGGAGGACTCAATCATGGCTCGCGTCGATTACTCGCGGCTCGACCGCGAGGGCTCGACCGTGCGAGTCAGGCTCAACAGCACAGTGGTCCGAGTTCAGCATCGTGGGAGTCCGGAGAATGCATCGGAGGTCGAGGTGACGTACGTGGGCCAGGACGGGAGTGCTCGGACCGTTCGCGCGAACCACGTCGTCATGGCGTGCCACAACGACATGATCCCCTACATCTGCCCGGAGATGTCACCCGAGCAAAAGGCCGCGCTCGGTTATGGCGAGCGCATGCCGATTGTGTACACGAACGTACTGATCCGGAACTGGACGGCGTTCGCGAATCTCGGCATCCGGAGCGTTACTTGTCCCGGCATGTATCACTCGAACTTCAGCCTGGGGCGTGCCATGGAGATTGGGGCCTACAACCCCCCGCGGTCCCCCGAAGACCCGATGGTCCTCCATATGACGCGCACACCCTGTGCGCCAGGGTTCCCCAAGAAGGAGCAGCATCGACGCGGTCGCCGGGACCTCCTGGAGACCACCTTCGAGACGTTCGAGCACAATATCAGGGACCAGATCGGGCGCGCTCTCTCGAGCGGAGGATTTGACCCCGCGCGGGATATCGTGGCGATCACCGTGAACCGCTGGCCTCATGGGTACGCGTACTCGTACGATACGCTCGACGACTCGATCGAATGGGCGTTGTTCGAAGCTGACGACCGGCCGTGCGTCATCGGCCGTCAACGTTTCGGCCGCATCTCGATCGCGAACTCCGACGCGGCCGCGACGCCCCACACGGACGCGGCGATCGATGAAGGATATCGCGCTGTCGGCGAGCAGTTCGTGGTAAAGAGTAGGGCTGGAGTGGCCGAAGCGGATCTGCCGGAATGAGGCAAGCGCTGGCCCCTTACATCGAGTCACGTTGTTCAGGGATTTTTCGTGACCAGTGAGATGCTCCTGGCTAAGCCAAGCTGCTATCCGGTTAGGTCACGAAGTGGATTAGTTGCTAACTCGTCAGTTCCTGAATAACCTCTGGTTGCTCCACTTCAGGGTTTATGAAATATCTCGTCTTCAAGTCATTCTGGAGGATGGAATGAAATCGCTTCCGTGGTTGGCCCTCGTGATCCTGGTCCTTGTGTCGCCTTTTCGGGTAGATGCTCAACAGATCACGGGTACCGTGCGAGACCAAACTACCGGTTCACCGATTGCGTCCGCGCAAATTTTCATCGAGGAACTCGGTATCGGGGTGCTGAGCCAAGAGAGCGGCCAGTATCTCTTACTGAGTGTACCGGTGGGGACACACACGGTGACAGTGTCTCAACTCGGTTACCGAACTGAAACGAGCGAGGTAACCGTGTCCGCTGGCGCCACAGCCGTTCAAGATTTTGTCATGAGTGCCCAGGCACTCCAGCTAGACGAGATTATCGTGACGGGTACAGCCACAGGATCCCGGGTGCGGGAGATCGGGAACTCCATCGGCCGGTTAGACGCCAGCATTGCCGAGGTTCAACCAATCATTAACCTCTCGGATCTCTTGCGTGGTCGGATGCCCGGCGTAGTGATACAGCAAGGGTCGGGTGACGTTGGAACCGCCTCCACGATCAAGATCCGTGGCAGCTCTACTATGCGGAGGGTGAACGACGGACCACTGATCTATATCGACGGAATCAGGGCGAGCAACCGGATGGAAAGTGGAGGCAGGGACGTCTCCCGGATTGACGACCTCGACCCGGCGATGATCGAGAGTCTGGAGGTGATCAAGGGCCCGGCAGCTGCCACGCTCTACGGCACCGAGGCCGCTAACGGCGTAATCAATATCACAACGAAAAAGGGTGCTGTTGGTGAGGCGCAATGGAACTTCACAATGCGCCAGGGAAGCCAGTGGTTCCGCGACCCCGCGGGGCGTACTCCCACCAACTGGGGTGTGAACCCGAATACTGGCCAGATCGAGTCGCTCAACATCCTGGAGAATAAGACGGAGCGGGATCTGATGTTCCACAATGGGCGCACTCAATATTACGGGATAGACGTTTCGGGCGGCTCCGACCGGTTCCGTTACTTCGTAGCCGGGTCAGCCGCGATGGATGATGGCGTGACCGAGAACAGCTGGGCGAACAAGTACAACGGCCGGCTCAACATCACCGCTCAGCCGAGTGACAACGTCACGCTGAGTGCGAACGCTGGCCTCGGGTTGATTCGTATGCGGATTCCTAGTGACTATCCGTATGAAGAAGCGGTCTATGCAGGCCCAGCCGATTGTGCTCGCGTTCCTGATCGTCGCTGCTACCGCAGGGGAATCCCGGAGGCTCGAGTAGCCAGGGACTTTGATCATAACAATGCGAACCGCATGACTGCGGGGTTCACGGCAACTCACACGCCCTTCGATTGGTTAACGCACAGACTGACTTTTGGCACCGATCTGACCAACCAGACAGAGGATAATTTGGATGCCTTCCTGGGTCCTGATTTTGCGCCGTACTATAGCTCCAGCGGTAGACTTGGAGGGAGAAGAATAAATCGGGAAGCGGTCATCTACACGACGTTCGACTACGCCGCGACTGGTGAACGAACATTGTCGGATGACCTAGCCTCGACCACGTCGGTTGGTTTCCAGGTCTATACCAAATCCGTTAAGGATTTGACTGCATCCGGGAGACGTTTCCCGGCGTTGGGCCTGTCGGCAGTTAGTGCTACAGGTCAAGATCGGACGGGGTCAGACGGTCTCGTCGAGAACAACACGGTTGGCGCGTACCTGCAGCAGCAGTTCGGCTGGCAGGACCGTTTCTTTATTACGGGAGCGGTGCGGGCTGACGACAATAGCTCATTCGGTGAAAACTTCGACCTAGTCTACTATCCGAAGGTGAGCACATCCGTTGTGGTGAATGACGCGTTACGCGTTAGGGCTGCGTACGGCGAATCCGGCCAGCAGCCTGATGCGTTCGACGCTCTTCGCAGCTTTACGACCCGCCTGTCACCCACCGGTGGCGCGACGGTGACTCCGTTGTCACCAGGCAACAGTGAGCTTGGACCGGAACGGGGCGTGGAGATTGAAGCGGGATTCGATGCGACGTTGTTTGGTGGTCGTGTGACGGTTGATTTCACCTACTACGATCAGACAACCAAGGATGCGATCGTAGGACGGTATGTTCCGCCTTCCACGGGGTTCACGGGCCGGCAGTTTGTGAACATCGGTGAGATCAAGAACCGAGGCATCGAGCTTGGACTCGGAGCTCGGATCATCGAAAGCCCAGGCTTTGACTGGGATCTGTACCTCAACATGAGCACCAACAAGAATGAGGTCACAGATCTCGGTTTGAAGGAAGGCGACGATGGCTACCTGTCTTTGGGATGGTCGACACGCCATCAAGTGGGCTACCCGGTTGGCTCGCTTTTCGCCCCCCAAGTGGGTTTTGCTCAGTTCATACCCGGTACTGACAAGATCGACAAGTCAACCATGACTTGTGATGCTTCGCCAGGGCCGGGCCTGGGGCCAATCCCAAACGGGTCGGGAGTTCAGGTTGCTTGTGATGAGGCTGCATGGATCTATCAGGGACATCCGGATCCCTCTCTTGAGGCGTCCCTCTCTTCATCCTTCCAGATAGGAGATCGGCTGACCATATCAGGTCTGGTCCAGGCGAAGATGGGTCAAACGAAATATGATCTGCAGGGTTGGTGGAGGTACGCAGCATTCCACCAGACCAGGATGAATCTCTATCCACAGGAGTACGATCCCAGGCTGGTTGCCGAAGCCCAGTTTGGTTCCAGCGGCGAGTTCGCGTTATGGGTCAATCCAGCTGGATTCATCCGATGGAGGGAACTATCAGCAACGTACCAGATGCCGAGTGAATGGGCTCAGATGCTTGGCTCAAATCGTGGTTCGATCACGCTCGGTGCACGCAATCTCGCAATGCTCTGGACTGAGTGGCAGGAATGGCCGCACCACGATCCAGAGGTGGTAGATCCCAGTAACACGTTCAGTGGAAATAGGGAACCGCAGGAAGACTCTGCGGTGCCACCACTGACGTCTTTGGTACTCACCATCCGCCTGAATCGATAGGGGGATGAAAATCATGAAAAAGACATCAATGAACTTCAAGCCAGGAGCCTCCCACATGAGCAGACGTGCATGCGGATCCAGGCCAGCAATAGTCCGTTTCACTCCCGCTCTCGCGCTCAGCTTGGTTCTCGTTCTAGGAGGATGTGACTCGCTTGATTCTCTGCTCAGCGTGGATGCTCCATCGAGGGTCGTAGCAAGTGATTTGACTAACCCGAGTGCGGCTGGACTGCTGGTCAAAAGTGTGGCCAATGAATTGCGTTGCGCTGTTGCCTGGTATGCAGCGGCGAGTGCCCTTACCGGGATGGAGTGGGCTGACGCCTCTAACAACTCCGTCACAAACATCTGGGACTCACGGAACCACGACACGAGCGGTTACGGGGCGCAGTACGCGAACGCTGACTGCGGGAGTGGCCAACCGGCGGTGTACAAGCCCCTCTCAAGGGCGCGTTGGATCGCTGATTATACGCTGGGTAACCTGGCCGAGTGGGAGACAGCGGATGTGCCTGATAAGGCAGCATATACGGCTGAGGTGTCCATGTATGCAGGATATGCATACACGCTCTTTGGTGAAGCCATGTGTTCCGTCGCCTTCGATGGGGGACCTGAGCAGACCAGAGCTGAGTCCTGGAACCTCGCTGTCAGCCGCTTCGACCAAGCAATTTCTGGAGGGAGTGGAGATGTCCAGAATGCGGCTAGGGTTGGTAAAGCCAGGGCGCTTCTAAACCTCGGTCAGAAGAGTGACGCTGCAAGTGTCGCTTCTAACGTACCAGCTGGCTTCAAGTTCGAGCTGCAGTTTTCCAGCGACGCCAGTGTCACGAAGAACCCACTTTGGTATCAAAATCATGACAATCAAAGTGTGACGATCGCGGAAACGCGTAAGGACCAGACGTTTGGCGGAATGGCTGATCCGCGGATAGCAGTGACCAATTCGGAAATCGCACACCCGACAACGGGCATTGTGGTGTGGACAGCAGATAAGTTCCCCAGCGTGAGTAGCCCTCTTGAGCTAGCTACCTGGGAAGAGGCACAGCTTATCAAGGCTGAGGCCGAGCACGCCGCCGGGAATCTCGCAGGCGCGGTCACAATCATTAACACATTGCATACGAATGCCGGTCTACCAGCGTTTGCAAGTACTAATGCCCAAGAGGTCATGGATCAGATCGTCTACGAGCGGTCGGCAGAAATGTTCTTAGAGGGCCATCACCTCTACGACATCACGCGCTACAACATTCCGCTCATCCCGGCTGTCGGAACGTATTCACCGTTTGGAGACACTTTCGGAAACGACATGTGCTTCAGACTTCCGGCTACCGAGTTCCAGAACAACGAGAATATTGGTTAGGGAGAGCGATCCGATCGGCGCCTAAGTCGGCGTAAGAGCCTTAAGGTGGGGGTTCTTTGGAGCAGTGGGTGGGGACGGACCCGGATTCGGGTCCGTCCCCACACGTTTATGAGCTTCAAGCGGTCCTGAAGATCCCTGGTTTGTTAGCGTCCCGTGACGATGTTGATTACCCCAGACTGATGTCCGGTGCCCCAACGTATGGTCGCGTCGATGGCCCTGATGAACTCCATTCGCCGTATCTGATCCGGAGGGATCTGGTGAAGCGTCATGAGCCCTCCATGCCGAACTTCATCGATGTACACGATCGGATAAGACGCCCCTGGGTTCGCGAAAGAAACCTGGCCGCGGGCTCGGAGCCAATTGGGGCGCAGGCGCTCTATTAGGTCATATGTGGTTGGCTCTGCGTCACCATCGCGAAGGATCTCTTCTCGTAGGAGCTCATCCCGGAATGTTCGCCGCTCGCCGTCATCACTCGCCGGTGATGGTGGGCGGCTGAATGGATTCGGAACGCTTGTGCAGGCTCCAAGGCAGACCAGCACTGCTAGGCTGAGTGCGTTGACCGTACACCGCATAGGGTAAGGCAATCGACGTATCATAGCCCTTATGCTCCCGAGAGTAACCGCTTCGCAGTTTAGCTTACGTCTCCGGCCTCCGCATCCTCTCTAGGCTAGCCCGGCTCCTTTGGCAAAGGCCCTTCTCCAGGCTCCTGGCCTCCACTGGATCCAGTGACGAGGCGGGTCCAGCTAAATGCGAGCGCGACAATGCCAACGGCGAATCCGATCGTTTGCACAGTGCTGAAGCGCCACACCTCGAGCAAGCGCACATCTTGTGATGCCACAGCCGCCATCCCGACCTCAGTAGAAACGATGGAGTCATTTCTCATCAAGGGGTCCGTGACGGTCATGATCTCTCCGTTCGTCAGTGTGAAACGCACGGATAACGGCTGTTCTTCAAGGATCACTGCGCGTGGACTGACAGTCGTAGGTTGCCAGCTATGGCATCCCGTCAGCAGCGCGATAAGGAGTGCGGCTATGAACCGCCGCGCTAGAGGGACCTGTGTTCTCATATAAGACTTTCTCTCATTCGGCTTGGCTGCTAGTAGTCTTGTTGTTCTTCAATGTATCAAAACCGGCCGGTTCCCGAACACAGGGCCACTGAATCACACACCGCCGTCGCTGAAAAGGCATTTCCGAGGTTATGATCCCGGCCCGAATCCATCCGGCACCGAGAGGCGCCAAGTTCCGGAGCCACACGAATGATCTCAAGACGTCACTTCCTAGAAACGTCCACCGCTGCTGCTGCAGGTTTGACACTGGCCGGATGTGAGCCGACCGAGGTGTCCGGGGAGGCGCTCCCTCCTTCGATCGCCCGGTTGGAATCTTGGGCTGACCGAGCGCGTCCCATCACTACGAACGAGCGTGCGGCACGGGTCGAGAAAGCCAAACAGCTCATGAGCGAGCAAGGACTCAACGGCCTCGCTCTCTGCGGTGGTACTTCAATGGTCTACTTCACGAACATCGGCTGGGGTGGTGGTGAGCGACTCTTCACCGTCGTGATCCCCCTACAAGGTGACGCTTTCGTGGTATGCCCCGCATTCGAGGAAGGCCGAGCGAGAGAGCAACTAGCACTCGGCCCGCTGGGTGGGTCGCAGGTATATACATGGGAGGAGCACGAGAGCCCATACGAGCGGGTGGCTCAAGGGCTGGGAGATCGCGGGATCAAGACCGGTAGGCTCGGTGTTGAGGAGACCATGCAGTTCCGGTTCAGCAACGGTATCGCACTTGCGGCACCCGCCATCGATATGGTCGATGCCACGCCGGTGAGCGGCGGCTGCCGCGGTGTAAAGGACGCGCACGAGATCGAACTCATGACGCTCGCCAACGAAGTAACACTCACCGCGTACAAAGCGGCGTACCTCGCGATGGAAGAGGGCATGACCCAGAGTGACGTCGGCGGCCTCATCAGCTCGGCTCATCAGCGCCTCGGCTTTTCCGGTTCAGCCAGCGTGCAGACTGGTGAGTGGTCTGCGTTACCCCATGGCTCGATCACTCCCCAGGTGATCCGCGAGGGTACCATTCTGCTCATCGACGGGGGATGCGGGGTCGAGGGATACCGCTCTGACATGAGTCGCACCTTCGTGCTTGGTCAACCCTCTGATATCATGAGAGAGCGCTTCGACATCGAGCTCGAGGCCCAGACCACAGCGCACCATGCGGCAGGTCCGGGTGTGTTACCCGAGGATGTCGACGCGGCGGCTCGGAAGGTGATCGAGGACGCCGGTTACGGTCCGGGATACACGTACTTCACACACCGGGTTGGTCACGGGATCGGGATGGACGGGCATGAGTGGCCCTACCTTGTGAAGGGGAACCGCACGCCGCTGATTACTGGAAATGTGTTCAGCGACGAGCCTGGGATCTACGTACCGGGTGAGTTCGGGGTTCGGCTAGAGGACTGCATGTATATCACCGACAGTGGCGCCGAGCTATTCACCCCGCAGAGCCCGTCGTTGGAAGATCCCTTCGGGAACTGGGATCACTAGAGCGGACTCAGTCGTTGATCGCATCGAGGACGAGAACTAGCCCCCAGTACCCTTGCTGTAGCTGGGACTCCTGGCGCATCTATCAACACTGTTTTGTGCGTCTGATGTGACACTCCCACCGGGCTTCCTCGGCCTAGACGACGTAACGTTGATCCGTCGGCCTAGAGTGGCCAGAACCAGGGAATCAAGAGTGTGCCCAAGACCCAGAATATGAGGTTGAGGGGTGCTCCCACACGAATGAAATCCGCGAACCGGTATTGGCCGGGCCCATAGATCATCGTGTTCGTTTGGTAGCCAACCGGCGTCATGAAGCTCGACGACGCCGCAAACACGATCGCGAACATGAAGGCACGAGGGTTCGCGTCGATCGCATGCGCGGTGGTGATCGCAATGGGGAGTAACAGCGCGACGGTCGCGTTGTTCGACATCACTTCTGTCATCAACATGGTGAGGCCGAAAAATGCAGCAAGCATAACAATCGGCCCGAATCCACCGATCCCGTCGATCATCCCCTCCGCCAGCATCATCGAAGCTCCGGTTTTTTCCATTGCGGCGCCTAGCGCAAGCATACCCGCGAGTAGGAAGAGTACGCTCCACTCGATTGCCCCGTACGCTTCCTCCGTCGAAATGCACCCGCTCACAACCATCATCAGGGCGCCCGCGGCGGCGGCAGCCACAATCGACAGCAATCCGGTTGCTGCGATCACGACAACCGAGACCACGATGACCAGCGCTTTGGTGGCCTTGCGCCAGTTAAAACGTGGAATCCCGGCCCTGGACACCAGCAGGAACACACGCTGCCGGGTGAGATGCTCGATCTGGCCGTTCGGTACGTCGATCAGCAGCGTGTCTCCCGGCATCAGCTTCATGTTGTGGAACTCGCCATACGTTAGCGCTCCGTGCTGACGTATGGCGAGCACCTCGGCTCCGTAGTTCTCTCGTAGATGTGACTCGGCGAGGGACTTCCCTACCAACGGTGAGCTGGGCCCCACCACCGCCTCAACGAGCCTGGTGTCGGTGGACTCGATGTCCTTATCACGCCACTTCATGCTCAAACCAAGGGTCACTCCGACGCGGTCCTTCAGCTCGTTGATCGTGCGCAGATCGCCCTTGATTCGAAGAACGTCGTGTTCACGAAGGATGGTCTCAGGAGTCGGGCGCAGGGTGTCCTTGCCGCGCTCGATCTGGAGAATTTCAATACCGAGTTCTTGGACAAGCGGCGCCGACACCAGCGACTGGCCGACTGACTTCGATCCCTCCTGCAGTACAAGGTCTGTCAGGTAGTCGCCCAGACCGAAGCTCTTCGTGAGGTCCCCTTTGCTGCGGTGGTCAGGAACGAGCTTTCTGCCCACCGTCATCATATAGGTGACTCCGACAGCGAAAAAAATCACGCCCAGCTTGGTGAACTCGAACATGCCGAAGGCTTCGAGCCCTGCCTCCTCGGCTATCGAGCTTGCCAGGATGTTGGTCGACGTCCCAAGCACGGTGCACATGCCTCCAAACATGGAAGCGAAGGAGAGGGGCATCAGCAGTTTCGAGGGGCTCGTGTGTGCTCGCTGCGCGACGACGATGACAACAGGGATCAGGATCGCCACCGCAGCCGTATTGTTCAGACAGGATGACAGCACACCCACACCCACCATCAGTACGAACAGCATCAACTCCGAGCTACGCCGGGCCAGTCTCCCGAGCCCTCTGCCAACGAAATTCACCGCACCGCTCCGGAACATTCCAGCACTGAGCACGAACATCGCGCCGACCGTGACGGTTGCGGAGTTGGCGAAGCCAGCCAAGCCCTCCGCTGGGGTGAGAATGCCAGAGACGAGAAGCGTGATCATAACAAAGATGGCCACGACGTCGGTGGAGAATTTTTCGGTGACAAACAGCACCACTGCACAGATCGTCAAGACCAGTACGAAGACGATTTCCCACGTCACTTGTTCCCCCTGTGCTCGATGTATTGGCCGGATGCCGAAGAATACACTGGTGTATACCGCATCTCACCCCAAAGACTTCTCATATGCGGAGCGAGCGAATGACCCCTGGGGTACCCCTCCCTATTCGAACCCAAAGACCACTGGTAGAAGAAATGCTACAATGGCTGCCCATGCGGCATAGACCGGAAGGTAATTCGCAATGACGCGATCCATTGCGGCGAACCCGGCTTTGCGTCGGACCAAGCCGATGTACGTCACGCATATCCACACGAGATGCACTAAGACGATCACGTTGGCTCCCAGCACGGTTACGCGATTTGGCGTGAATCCGAAAGATACGAGCCTGAACAGGATGGCCGACAGCGCGATCGCGTCGATCAACAGGGTCACACCAACGAGCGCAAGGGTGACATAGTCGATCAACCCCACATCCGACTCTCCATTGCGTTCCACCAACGAGAAAACGGAGATGCCGAGCACCAGCAACAGCAGACCATTGAAGGTGATGAGAGAATCTCGATCAATGAACGGGTTCTCGCCTTCGACAAACGTGACTATGAGATAGATGACGACCATGACGAGGAAGAGGGGCGCAAAGACGCGCGCAAGCACGGGCGCGATCGCGGTGCGTCGATTGAACACGGCATCGAATAGATAAGTCGCGCCCACGGGTACAGCCGCAGCGCAGAAAATACCAACGTTAGGGAAATACCAATCCGCAATGTCGAGGTCGATCGATTGGAACAAGAGGACCGTCATGCCGCTGAGTACCATCCCCGCGAGCCCGACGAGACTAGTGAGAATGACCAATTCGCCATTGTAGCGTACGAAGCGAACCCGCGAGTGCGCATCGCGCCACGAGTCCCCTAAGAAGACCAGTCCAAGGTAGGCCCACAACGCCAGTGGGAGGTGAATCAGCGCCATGACTACTGAATCAGTGTAGTACCAATCCTCCCCGAGTCTGGTAGCTGGAAGCAGGCTGACATAACCGACCGCTACGACGGCCAGGCTCACACCGGCCATCAGCAGTGCACGATCGGGACGCCTAACCAAGAAATAGCCAGCGAGCCCCAGGATGATCCACAACGGCGCAAGACGCGGGTAGTACCACCACCCCCCGAGCCAGGTAGCTGGCAATCGTACGAGTGCACCGACTGCCACGCAGATCCCGAGTGCGTACCAGAGGTTAGTCCCGTGTTTGGCACCCAGCACTGCTTCGTCGTGCTTGAGGCGTGCCCTCCAAACGTGCAACGCCATCGAATCGTGCGCAGCATGGAACGCTTCGTCGAGCGATTCGCGAAACGCTTCCGGATCTTGCCGATATAGCGCCTCGAGTTCTTCGGGATCGTCAAGACGATCGAGGATGAGGGAAGTGGTTGTTGTCATTGCGCCATGAATTCGGTCTTTGTCGATATGACTGTTCCGTTGGCAAGATGCGTACCGCCTCTTAATCCACGCCAGGGAAGTGACCTCCAGTACCCACACCCCCCTAAACGGGCGGCAATCCTAGCGCATCCACCAACAGTGTTTTGCGCGTCCGATGTGGTGCCCCCGACACCCCTGGTGCTCGGACACCGAAAGACATCTCTTGCCAATAACTGTTGTCTGTAGGGAGCGGAGTACTATGAAAAAGAGATCTGGGTCTCGGAGAAGCGCGTTTGCCTGCATCGTTGGATTCACAGCTGTGTCCTTGCTTGCACTGAGTGCCTGCCAGCAGGGCGGCGAGGTGATCATCATCGACGGCGACGACATCGGCGGCGTG
>Ga0310122_10002112_pt1 | contig 12682 bp, 9 predicted proteins | sample CB6_Bottom_1051__FD_203503 | JGI IMG/M metagenome (GOLD analysis project Ga0310122, IMG submission 203503) | Marine microbial communities from Western Arctic Ocean, Canada - CB6_Bottom_1051 | ecosystem: Environmental > Aquatic > Marine > Oceanic | place: Canada: Western Arctic Ocean | collected...
GACCCCGCTGTGAAGATAATCGGTGAGGGTGGAAGTGAATGCCCGCCGGCCGAGCTCGATACGGACGGCAAGATAGCCAACTACGACGCCGCCGTGGGCGAAATCTGTCGCGTGGCCGAAGACACGTCGTTGTTCCAGGGCTACTACGAGAACGACGACGCCAACTCGAGCAAGTACCGCGACGGTGTTTACCACTCCGGGGACCTCGGCCACATCCTCGAGCGCGACGGCGAACGCTTTCTCTTCTTCGACGGCCGCACCGATGACTGGATACGCAAGGACGGCGAAAACTTTTCGGCCATGCAGGTATCGCGGCTGATCTCCGAGCATCCCGACTTTCCGTTGGCCGCGGCCTACGGCGTGCCCTGCTCGGTGTCGGACGAGCTCGTGATGGCTGCCGTCAAGATGCGCGAGGGGATCGAGTTCGACCCCCAGTCGCTGTTCGACTACTGCGAGCAGCAGATCGAGCACGGTGGCATGGATCGCAAGTGGTTTCCCGACTTCGTGCGCGTGGTCGACGACTTCGAGTATACCGGCACGCAGAAGATCCTCGTGCGCAATTTGAAGGCCGACCACTATCATCCCGGGCGTGTGCCGGGATCCATTTACTGGCGCGAGCGCGGTGACGAGGGCTACAAGCCGCTGGCCGGCGAGGACTGGCAGCGCCTGCGCACGACTTTCGAGGCCGCCGAGCGCCTCGACCTCCTCGACCGCTGAAGGGGGGGGCTTTGGGGCAAAAAAGGGCATGGCCAGTGCTTGGCGCGTGTAGTAGTGTCATTAAAGGAGTATCAGGATCAGCGATGCATGATTTTCTCGGTAAGGTGGCCGTCATAACGGGCGGCGCCAGTGGCATAGGCAGGGCGCTTGGCGAAAGGGCCGTTGCCGAGGGCATGAAGGTGGTACTGGCCGATGTAGAGGAGGCCCCCCTCGCGCTTGCCGCGGCCGAGCTTGGCTCGGGTGGCGCGCCGGTGCTGCCGGTGGTCACCGACGTTACCAGTACTGCCGATGTCGAGTCGCTGGCCGAGCGCGTCTTTGCCGAGTACGGGCAGGTGAACCTGCTGTGCAACAACGCCGGCGTGTTCTGCGCGGGGACGGCCTGGGATAGTAGCGACGACGACTGGCGCTGGGTGTTCGACGTCAACGTATTCGGCATCGCCAACTGCCTGCGCAGTTTCATCCCGCGCATGATAGCCAACGGCGAGCAGGGCTACGTGGTCAACACCTCGTCGATGGCCGGTCTTACGTCGATGCCCTTCGTGGCGGTTTACCACGCGAGCAAGCACGCGGTGGTGGCCATGAGTGAATGCCTGCATCACGAGCTGTCGTTCAAGGGCACCAATATCCGCGTGTCGGTGCTTTGTCCCGAGGCCGTTTCAACCAACATCAACGGTGCCGAACGAAACCGGCCTGCGTCACGCGCCGCGACCGGGGCCAACAACGAGGAGAGGCAGGTGGTCAACGACGCCATTGACGAGGCGATGGCCGACGCAGTTTCGGCAACCGCTATCGCCGAGCGCACCTTTGCCGCCGTGCGAGCAGAGCGCTTCTACGTGCTGCCGGGTGATAATCCCTGGGTGTACCTGGCCCACCGGCGCATGGCCGGCCTGCGCGACCGAGAGAACCCCACCTTCATGAGTCCCGACGAGGTGTCCACTCTCCCGGTCGGCATGAAAGTGGTCGGCTGAGCCGACACCGCCCCACTCTGCAGGCAAGCCAATGACAACGACGACTATAGGCGAAGTTGCCGGGCTGTGGCGCTACCCGGTCAAGTCGATGCAGGGCGAGACGCTGGCGAGTGCTGTCCTGGGCAGCGACGGCGTGGCGGGCGACCGCGGCTGGGCGCTGCGCGACGAAAAAGCAGGCGAGATACGCGGCGCCAAGAAAATGCCCCTGCTCATGCGCTGCTCGGCGAGCTACAGCTCGGTTTCAGAAGAGAGCGGCATCGGGCCAGTGCGCATGACCCTGCCCGACGGCTCAAGCCTGGACAGCAGTGCTTCCGACGCCAACGCCGTGCTTTCGCGCCTGCTCGGCCGCGAGGTCACGCTGTGGCCGCGACAGCCGGCTGACAATGCCGCGCATTATCGCCGCGGCGCGCCCGACAACGAGGACTTCGAAGAAGAGATCAGGCAGATATTTTCTCGCCTGCCCGGTGAGCCACTGCCCGACCTGTCGGTGTTTCCAGAAGAACTCATGGAGCACACCTCGCCGCTGGGCACTTATTTTGACGCCTTCCCGCTGCACCTGCTCACCACCGCCTCGCTGGCGCACATGGCCGACCTCAACCCCGAGGCCGCCTGGGAACCAGCCCGCTTCAGGCCCAACCTGCTCATCCGCACTGTAGCCGAGGTGCAGGGACTCGTGGAGGCCGGTTGGCAGGGCGCGCGCCTGAAAATCGGCGAGGTCGAACTCGACTCGCTGATGCCGACCGTGAGGTGCGGAATGACTACGCGCGCTACCGCCGGCCTGCCCGACGACCCGTCGGTGCTGCGCAGCATTGTCGGTGACGCCGGCCAGGACCTCGGCAGTTATGCCGGGGTGGCCCGCGCCGGACAGATAGGGCTGGGCGACCCCGTGGAACTGCTGGTGGACTGAGAGTCGGTGGCAGGCGCAGGCCGGCCCCGGCCCGGCGTGCTACGCAACCTTGGCTACCTGGCAGGGCTGAAAACGGTGGTGTGGACAGCCGGTAAACGGATCGCGGTCGGCCGCGTCGCTGAGCAGGTTCATGTTCACACCCACGGTCTCGAGCTCACCGTTGTCGTTTTCGTGCTGCATGCCGAAACCATTGGGGATGGCCACGTGCCCGTCCTGGAGTCGCTTGTCTACGGTGGCCGGTAACTCCACGCTTGCCCTGCGCGTGGACACGCGCACCGTCTCGCCGTCGGTTATGTCGAGGCGCTCGGCGTCGGCCGGGCTGATCGACAGCTGGCAGTGCGGCCCGCGCCCCTTGCGCCAGTTGGGGTCTCGCTGAATGGTGTTTGCCGTCCAGCGGGTACGCAGGCCGTTGCCCAGTATCATGGGGTAGTCAGGGTCGGAGGGCATACCGTTGGTGACCGCCCGTTGTATCTCCTCGAGCATCTCGGGCACTGCGAGGTGGGCGCGGCCGTCGTCGTGGCCGATGTGGTCCACGAGGTTGGTGGTCTCGTCGAGGCAGGCGATCTCAACTCCCTCGGGGTGGTCCAGTATGCGTCGGAATATTTCTTCGCCCAGTTCGCCCGGAGTCTTGTCGCTCCAGTCGTTGCCCAGGGTGCGCAGTACCGCGTCGTGGCGCTGCATGGCGTTGGCCTGGCACAGCGCCCACACGGCCACCAGCGATGGCGCCGGCATGTGGCGGCCCACCGACCGGTATGCCCAGCTCACGATCTGGGTCTCGGCGTCCAGCCCGCGCGAGGCAGGGCCCGCCACCAGTTCCAGCGCGCGCGCAAAAAACGCGGCACGCTCGGCGACGGGATCTTCGCCGCAGGCAATCTCGTTGAGCTCATCGGGTAGCGGTTCCACCAGTCCCATTTCCTCGAGCAGGCGCGTGTAGATTTCCGGCTCCGGCCTGGTGTCGGGCGGGGCCGGCACCACCGGCGGCCTGACCTGCACCTCGATCTGCGGGTGGCGGCGCGGGAAGTTGGCCAACTCCCACTTTTCGTAACCGCAGGGCACGGGCAGTACGTAGTCGGCCTCGCGCGCAGTCTCGGTCATGGCGGGGTCGATGACGACCAGCAGGTCGAGAGCCGCAACCGCTTCGCGCCACTTGCCGGTGTCGGAATATGACAGCAGCGGGTTACCTCCCTCAACGATCAGCGCACGTATGCGCTCTGGATGGTCGACCAGTATCTCCTCTGGCGCCAGGGTGGGAGAAAACATTCCGAAGTTGCCCAGCGCACGAATGGCCGGTATGCCCGAGGCCAGTGCTCTTACGGGCTCGGCTTTCCTGTTGGCGCTGCGCGTTGCCGGCAGAAAACTCTCGATGAAATGCATGCCACCGGGGTTACCGAAATTGCCGGTTATGCAGGCCAGGATGCGTATGAGGTAAGACACCAGCGTGGAGTAAGGGGTCTGCTCAACGCCAAGATCGAAGAAAAAGGACGCCGAAGGTGCCGTGGCGAAATCTCGGGCGAGCTGCTCCAGTTCGGCTGCCTCGATGCCCGCGCGCGAGGCCATCTCGGCTACGTTGATGGGGCCGAGCGCGTCGCGTACTTTATTGAAACCGGTAGTGGTCGACCGCAGGAACTCGGCATCGAAAAGTTCGTTCTGCACGATGCTCGCGGCCATGCCCAGCAACAACTGGGCGTCGCTGCCCGGGCGTACCTGCAGGTGACGGTCAGCCCCGCGGGTGGTTTCGGTCTCGCGAGGGTCCAGGACGACGACGGTGCACGATTCCTTCTTCTCCAGGGCCTTGAAGGTGTCCAGCGCGCGGTGGCCCCGGTGACTGATCTTGGGATTGGTGCCCATGACGACCATGAAGGCCGTGTTGTCGACGTCGGCGTGCATGAACGCAGCCGGCGAAGCGTCGAATATCCACGAGTCGACCAGGTGGTGCTGGGTTTTTTCCTGGGCGTAGGCGTTGAACCACTTGCGCGTGCCGAAGGCTCTCAAAAAGCCCGTGGCGTACGGGGCGTCCATGTGGTTGCCCTGTCCTCCAACGCCCGACAGTCCCAGTGACCCCGGGCCGTGAGTGTCGCGCAGGTTTCTCAGGCGGCCGGCGATCTCGGTGATAGCCGTGTCCCAGTCGATCTGCTCAAAGCTGCCGTCGTCGCGGCGCCTGAGCGGGTGCTCGACGCGCAGCGGGTGATCAATGTAGTTGGTGATGGTCACGCCCTTGTTGCAGATGTAACCCTGCGTAAAGGGGTTGGTGGGGTCGGCGCGTACATCGGTTATGCGGCCGTCGGCCACGTCTACGCGCAGCCCGCAGTTGTGGCTGCATAGCACGCAGGCCGTGGCGAGATCGCTGCCGTCGAGCTCTATGGGCGTACTTGAAATAGATGGGTGGGCGGCGGCTGTAGTCATAGGTTTCTCACGGTTCAGACCCATGCATAAGGGACTGATTTTATAGCCCAGGCAAGTTTCAATCGACTGCTAAGGCAGGTATGCGGTCGGCCCTGCAGCGAGATCAGCTGTAAACCTGGCTTAGCGACGGCAGCAGGTCGTGGACGCCGAGATGGCTGATTTAGCCAGTGTTTTTAAGGGCTGTGCCAAGTGCGGGGACTTGGTACGCAGCTTGCTGTGACAAGATCGCACAGCCGAATCAGGCACAGGAGGCCGGCTTCAAGCCGGCCACTTGATCCCGTCCGGCCCACAGACAGCAACACAAAACCGAACGAGGAGTAAACACCATGAGAAATAACAAACACAACAACAACACGCTACGCGCGACTGCCTGGATGGTGTGCGCGCTGTTGACCGTTGCCACGGCGGGTATCCTCGCAGTGAGCCCGGCGGTGGCTAACCACCTGGAGGCCAAGATGTACGGCATCGATAACTGGGACCAGGACTGTATACAGAACAGCCTGAACTGGAGCGCCCAGGTCGACCGTTGGTACAACGAGATAGACGATCACGGCTGGTACCATCAGGACGGGCGTTTCGTGGATACCGGGATGAACCGTACGCCGTTCTGCGATCCCGACGCGGCCGCGCCCTGCAGCGACGGTTCTCGCATGGATGAGGGCGACGCCGTCATGATCTTCATGCACGGTAGCGACAGTGGCAACCACTGGCGCGGAGCGCTCAGGTTCAACGGTGGAGCCGCGGTCAACGATTGTTGGATAGATGCTCCCGAGTCGGGCACCGAGTTTGGCGCGGGCGCCGAACTCTACGCGGGCGATACGGATATGGAGTACCTGCACCTCTCGTCGTGCAACAGCATGGACGATGACAATCTGTCCAATTCCTGGCGCATGTTTCGCGACCCGATTGACAGCCCGCAGAACGGCCGTCGGTTGCACCAGGCTGACGGTTTTCACGGTTTTATGTGGATAGGGCCCAGCCTCAGAGCCGACTACGAGGACTTTGCCAACGACGCGTTTTCGGTCTCGATCAAGGACTCGTGGATGGACAACATGCGGCGCAATAACATGGGTGCCAACAACGACGACCAGTGCCCGGTGGCCCTGGCAGTAGGCAGCAACAGGGCCGACTGTTTCAACCGCATAGACAACGAGCGCTACAACAACACCATGAGCGATCCATCGACCATCGGGTACTACTGTTACTACTACTACGACGGTTGTGACCCAGCGGGCGAAACCCCTTTCACGGATCCCAACTGAACAATCAAGGCATACAGGAGAATAAGACAATGAAAATCACAAAGAGAAACATAGCCGGCCTGGTCGCGATATTCGCTGCCCTGCAGTTGACGATCGTACCGGCCCAATCACAACAGAGCTGCCCCGAGCTTCATGAACTGGCTGGTGGTTCGCTTCCCAGCCTGGTGGGTGACGTGGACACCATGGCGGCACTGGTCGCGGTGGCTGGAGACCCGGGCATAGCGGCGTCGATGAGCGGCGACAAGAAGGCGCTCAAGTTAGCGCTCAATGCCATAGGGGCTCGCAGTCTGAAGGCCTCCAAGGGCGACTGCCGTTTCGACGGTCGGCGTAAACGCTCCGACGGCCGCCATGACGAAGAGGCCGTGCACTGTGACTACAAGGCGCGCAAGACCGGCGCTACGTTGAGCATCAAGGCGGCCGAGGGCAGGCTCACCTTCCTCGATCCCACGCGCAGCTTCCAAGCCCAAAGCGACCCTGACAACGCTGTGACTGACTCCGCGGCTGCCGAGACGATCAAGGCGGTCGCGATAGCCTTCGGCCTCGACGAGAATCAGCTGGACTACCAGCTGGCCGATATCGCCAGGGTCAAGGTGGCCTCGGTGCCGTTGAGCGAGTCGGGCTTTCCCGACACCGACGCCGCAACTGTGCAGGTGGCGGAGGTCTACACGGCCGTTCCTCGCCAGGTGCAGGGAGTAGGCGTGTACGGGTCGAGGATACAGGTGTCGATTGATCACCGAGGACAGGTGGCCCGCATGCACCTGCGCTGGCCCGAATTCAGGGTCTGCGAGGGCAACGAGGCTTCGCGTCTGGGCCCCCGCGTGCTCGACCCCTCCAAGGTAAAAATCGCGATTGCCGAAGAGGTTGGCGAGCAGTGGGCTTGCGGTACGGTAGCAGGGCTGCGCAGCAGCATTATGTACGTGCCCGCTTCCGAGGTGGACAGCCCCGGTACGGACAGCGACGAGACCGCCAATGCCTCAGGTGGCGACGATGACGGCTCAGCTGGCTGCTACGTGCCCGCCCTGGTTGTACAGGTGACCGGGCCCGAGCCGCTCGAAGATTCCGGTGAGATTTCTTACGCGGGAGCCGAGTACCTGCTGCCGCTGTTCGCGGGTAACGAGGACCCGAACGACGGCTGACCGACCACGAGACCATCTCCCCTGGACGGCCCGGCCGGCATCAATGCCGACCGGGTCGTTTTTTTTGGTGGGTGCCAGCAAAATGCGCAGCAGGCTCAGCTTTTGAGCTAGCGGTGGGTTTAATGTGAGTGGGTTGTCCGGCAAGCGGTGGAAGGCTCCATCAGTCTGCCGGGCAGGCGCTCGGGGCGGCTGTGGTCAGTCGCCCCGGGTGTTAACAACTGCCGCCGCGCCGGGCTAGTCTGGCGTGGCCGTGATTGGCGGCCGGGCCGGGTGCGGCCCAGGGGACAAGCATGGGTATAGTAATCATAGTTCTGCTCGCCGGGGTTCTGGCGACTACGATTGTGCTGATTCTGCGCGGCGGCGGCCAGCAGGAGCTGGACACCCGCGAGCTCGAGCAGCGTATTCACGATGACCTCACAAAAGGGCTGGGCGACAGTCGTCGCGAGAGTTCCGAGGACGCCGGCCGCTTGCGCGGCGAGGTAAACCAGCAACTCGAGCGCGTTCAGACTTCGCTGGTGACGAGTACCGACCAGCTACGCGGCACGCTCGACGAGCGCGTGCGCGAAATGCAGGAGAGCAACTCGAAGAAACTCGACGAGATGCGGCACACCGTTGACGAAAAGCTGCAGGGCACGCTCGAGAAACGCCTGGGCGAGTCTTTCAAGCTGGTGAGCGAGCGCCTGGAGGCCGTGCAGAAGGGACTGGGCGAAATGCAGGAGCTGGCCGGCGGCGTGCGCGATCTCAAGAGTGTGCTCACCAACGTCAAGGCGCGTGGTACCTGGGGCGAAGTGCAACTGGGCGCGCTGCTCGAGCAGGTGCTTACTTCCTCGCAGTACGACCGCAACGTCAAGACCCGCGAGGGCTCCGACGATCTCGTGGAGTTTGCCGTGCGCCTACCCGGCTCCCGCGACGAACCCGACAGCTGCGTGTGGATGCCCATCGATTCGAAGTTTCCGCAGGAGGACTACCTGCGCCTGGTCGACGCCGCCGATCGTGCCGATGCCGAGGGCGTGGCCGAGGCGAGCAAGGCGCTGGTGCGGGTGGTGAAGAAATCGGCGGCCGATATCGCTGACAAGTACCTCGACCCGCCGCACACCACCGACTTTGCGATACTGTTTCTGCCCACCGAGGGGCTGTACGCCGAGGTGATACGGCAGCCGGGCCTGGTCGAGGATCTGCAGTCAAGTCATCGCGTGACGGTGGCCGGTCCGTCTACCCTGCTGGCCCAGCTCAACGCCCTGCGCATGGGCTTTCGGACGCTGGCGATTGAAAAACGCAGCAGCGAAGTGTGGAAGGTGCTGGCCGCGGTGAAGAGCGAGTTCGGCAAGTTCGGCGACGTGTTGGCCAAGGTCAAGAAGCAGCTTAACACGGCTGCCAGCACCATAGAGCAGACCGAGACGCGCACGCGTGCCATGGAGCGCAAGCTGCGATCGGTAGAGGAGCTGCCCGATGCCAGGGACGGCCAGCTGGTGGGTCTTGATGGCCCCGGGGACACGGACGACGACGATGACGACGGCGTGCTCAAGCTGGCCGTCGTCGAAAAGGACTGACCGCCCGCGCAGGCCGCTTGCGCTGACTTTACCCGGTGCGGCCCATGCATAAGGGTAGTCGCCGCATGACTGAGCAGGGAACGAACAGCCCGGGAGCAATCAGCCCGGGCGGCAACAACCCGGGCGACAACAAGGCGAGCGACGGTTACTCCAACTACGTCTTGTGGGTGTTGTTCGCGGTTTACGTGATCAACTTCATCGACCGGCAGGTGCTGTCGGTCTTCATCGGGCCCATCAAGGAAGAATTCGGCGTCTCGGACACCCACATGGGCCTGCTCGTGGGCTTCGCCTTCGCGTTGTTCTACACGATCGCCGGCATACCGATCGCGCGCTGGGCCGACAGGGGCAATCGCCGCACGATAATAGCCATTGGCCTCACTGTGTGGAGCGCGATGACGGTGGCTACCGGGCTCACGCGCAGCTTCGCGCAGATGGCCCTGGCGCGCGTGGGTGTCGGTGTGGGCGAGGCGGCCGGCAGCCCGCCGGCGCACTCGCTGATCAGCGATTACTTTCCGCCCGAGCGTCGCGCCCGCGCCATGGGGATCTATTCCTGGGGCGTGTACGTGGGCTCGGCCATCGCCTACCTGGGCGGCGGCTACCTCAGGGCTAACTTCGATTGGCGCACGGCCTTTATCGTGCTCGGCCTGCCCGGCCTCGTGATGGCGGTGGTCGTGCGGCTGACGGTGCGCGAGCCGCCGCGCGGTATGTCCGAAAACGTGACGACCCCCGTAGAGCCGACCACGTTGCGGGAGACCTTGTCTTACCTGCTGGGTTGCCGCAGCTGGCTGTACCTCGTGGCGGGCTCAAGCCTGCTGTCGATCACCGGCTACGGCGTGCTGATGTGGGGCTACGAGTTCTTCGGTCGCGTACACGGTATGGCTCCGGTGGAGATCGGGGTGTGGATGGCTGTCGTCGTCGGACTGGGTGGCAGCGCGGGTGCTTACGCGGGTGGCTACCTCTGCGACCGACTGTCGCGCGTAGACGTGGCCTGGTACATGCGCCTGCCGGCGATAGTGACGCTGGCGAGCCTTCCCTTTGCGGCGCTGTTTCTACTGAGCGACGCTCCGGGCGAGGCCCTGGCGTTCTTCTTCGTGTTCTACGTGCTGTCGAACATGTACGTACCGGCCATGCACACGCTCAACCAGAATCTCGCGCGCCTGCGCATGCGTGCCACCGCGGCGGCCATACTGTTGTTCGTCGTCAACCTCGTGGGAGCCGGTGCCGGCCCATCGCTGGTGGGATTTCTCAACGACGCTTTCGCGCCCGCATACGGCCAGCTGGCAATACGCTGGTCGCTGCTCACCGTGGCCTCTACGGGTCTGCTGGGGGCGCTGCTGTTCTACCTCTCGAGCCGCCACCTGGCCGGTGACTTCGCCCGCCGCGACACCGAGTAGCATCCAAGGGCGGTCTTGGCCGACCCCCCCCCCTGACGGGGGGGAGCGTGGTGAGATTTCTACTCCGTTTTCTAATTCGCACCGCGCCAGTGAGTGCGCTATTTGGCTAACGCCTGGGCAACCGCTGGGCAGCAGCTGCCCAGCGGTTGCCCAGGCGTTGGGCGGCAGGCCGGGTGGGGCTGCCTGTTAGAGCGGAAAACCGACCGGGGAGTACTGGCACAATCGTTGCTGTGAAGGGGACTGTCCCGAGGGCTTTTAGCCCAACAGCTTGTTGGCCGCGCGAGATCCCGGAGCAAGGGAATTCAAGTGATAGAATCTGCCTTGATAATAGCCGGCTTTCTACTGGTAGCCGTGCTGGTACCCAGCAACTAGGGCCGGGCCTTGGGCGGGGTGTGAGCAAAAGCCTCCACCGCCTCGGGGCTGGGCCAGCGGCGAGCTACTGGCGGGCCAGGCCGGCGTGATTGCGCGACCCGCGCACTCGGCTGCCGCTGCAACCAGCGCCACACCGCCCGGCAGGCGAGTGCGTCGGGCAGGGCGCGGTGGTGCGGCCCGTGCCAGCGATAGCCGATGTGGCGCGCGGCGAAGTCGAGTCCCTGGCGGCGCCAGTTGCCGTGGTGGGCGTCCCACACCCGTTGCGAACGGGCGAAGCCGAGCATGGCGCAGTCAACGCGCCGCGCCCAGGCGAGCTCGCCTGGAAAAAATCGCGTATCGGCGTCGGCGTCAAAGAAAACAACCTGCCGCTCCACGGTGAGTCGATATATCTCGGGCCACAGCTCGTCGAGCGTGGGTGCGTCGCGCAGCATGGCTCGGCTGATACCGTGAATGTTGACCGCGCGATCGGGCATGCCGCGGCCGGGGTCAACCAGGCTGTCGAGCAGCACGTGGCCCGAGTCGTCGACCACCGCGATCTCGACCATGCGGTCGCCCTCGGCCGGATCCATGCCGGTGGCCTCTATGTCGACAAACACCGCGGGGCGGATTGGTACACGCTTGTCGCGCAGGCGGGCTCGCAGCTGGGCACCGGGCGAACTGTTCTTCTGTCGCCACGCCGCCATACAGCCATTGTGCCGCAAGGTGCCGCCTAACGGCAAGCCTCGCCAGGTAGCTGTGCGCCCGCTGGCGCTGGCCTCGGAACATCGGCAGATTGTCGGTTCGGGAGGACAAGCAACTTTGGACGTAACACTGGAAGGTAAGGTGGCCATCATAACCGGCGGCAGCCGCGGCATAGGGCAGGGCATCGCAGAAGAGTTCCTCATGTCGGGTGCGCGGGCAGTGGTGGTGACCACGCGCCGGCAGGAAAACGCCGACGCGGTTTGCGAGGCCATCAAGCAATCGGTGGGCGCTGATACCGCGGCCCGCCTGCAGGCCGTGGTCGCCCGCGCCGAATTGGCCGACGATGCCCACACGACTGTTGCGGCCGTGGTGGCCGAGCATGGCTCCTGCGATATCCTGGTCAACAACGCCGGCACCAATCCCGCGCCCGGTCACATGGGCGAGGTCGAACTCGCGGCCGTAGACAAGACCTGGCTCGTCAACCAGCGCGGGCCCCTGGCCTGGGCCCAGGCCGCGTGGCAGGGCTGGATGAAAGAACACGGCGGCGTCATCATCAACACCGCCAGCGTGGGCGGTCTCATGCCCGGTCCGTACATAGGCGCCTACAACGTTTCGAAGGCGGCGCTGATACACCTGACCCGGCAGATGGCCATGGACATGGCTCCCACGGTGCGGGTGAACGCCGTGGCGCCGGCCGTGGTAAAGACGCGGCTGTCGGAGATGCTGTGGTCCACCAACGAGCAGGCCGCCATAGACCAGCACCCGCTCAAGCGCCTGGGCACACCCGGGGACGTGGCCAACGCGGTAACCTTCCTGGCTTCCGATCGCGCCTCGTGGATAACCGGCATCACCATGCCCATAGACGGCGGCGTGTCGGGTTGCGGCGGCGGGGGCTGATGGCTGGCGGAGATTCCACTGGCAGCCGGAGAAAACCGATGACCGATACACAAGACAAGCGGGCTTTGATCGTTGAGCGCGAGGGTGCGGTGGTCACACTGATCAACAACGACGCGCCCCGTAACCGCATGAGCATGGCCTACATGGATGAGCTCGAGGAGCAGGTGGCCGCACTCGCCGAGGACAGGTCAGTCAGGGCAGTGGTATTCTCGGCGGCCGGCGAAGAGAATTTTTCGGTTGGCATGAATCTCAAGGAACTGCCTGCCGGCATTGAGAAGATGGGCGGTCCCGAGGCGCTTTTCGATCAGCGCCTGCGAGTACTGGCCGCCATCGAGCAGATGCCCAAGCCCACCATCGCGCTGCTCTACGGCTACTGCCTGGGCGGCGGCCTCGAG
>Ga0310122_10002115_pt1 | contig 12672 bp, 8 predicted proteins | sample CB6_Bottom_1051__FD_203503 | JGI IMG/M metagenome (GOLD analysis project Ga0310122, IMG submission 203503) | Marine microbial communities from Western Arctic Ocean, Canada - CB6_Bottom_1051 | ecosystem: Environmental > Aquatic > Marine > Oceanic | place: Canada: Western Arctic Ocean | collected...
CTTGGCGCTGCGATTCAGTTTGCCCGTTCCCCGAGCGGCTGGCATCGGCGCTCTGGCCGAACCCGCAACGGGATTTGGCCGCGGAGAAACATCGCTGCAATCCAGCACCGCGCGTCAGACGCTTGGAATGCCCATGCCGATGCTAGACGCCGGCATTGATCGCCTATTCGAACAACGCGAAGATGGCTTTCTCGAACGGCTGGACGCCACACCGGAAACGATTCACGAAAAGGTGGCGTAGGGTTTCCCAACGACACACACGGTATCAAACCCGCTTCCCCGCCGACACGGGTGTACGGACCGGGGACATGGCAAGGTAACTTTGAATGGCCGTTATTCAAATTTTCGCTTGCTGCTTTTCTCTGCCGTCGGAAAGTTCTTTGGAATCGATTGAGTCACTTTGCCCGTTGCCGCCCATTCGGTGCCTCGTTGAAGCGAGACGATGAATCCGACGCACTCTTGGGAATAGTCGGCATGGCCCATTGGCGTGTGGAAGACGCGGCCTTTGCCGTACTTGATCGTCATCAGCATGGGTTCGTGACGTCCGGAACCGCCTTTGTCCTTTGATGCGTACGCCGTTGCCAGAATCCGCATGTTGACTGCCGGACCGCGTAGGTAGTCGTACAGTTCGTCCTTTGCGTGCATCCATTCGGCCGGCATGCCTCTTGTGATGGGATGCTCGCGGTCGCGGACGACAATCGGGAATGGATGCTGCGCGCCATGATGTCCGCCGCGCCCCGGGCTCTCGTCGCGGATCAGTTTGCCGTCGTCGTTTAAGTAGACGTAGGGACCGGATTTCTCGTTGCGGCCCTCCCAACCGCCCAGCCCGATGATTTCGTTGTACTCCGGCCAATTCCCGAACGAGTTATTCGCGGCGTGAACCACGACAAAGCCGCCTCCGCCAGCAACGTATTCGACGAACGAGTTTTGTGTTTCCTTCGGCCAAGTCGCCGCACCGTGTCCAAAGTTCGAGATCACAACATTGTACTTGGAAAACTCCGGTTTGAAATCCGGGTCTGACTGAGGCCGCTTCGTCACCGTTGTTTCGAATCCTTTCAAGGGATACTGCTTTAACAGGTTCTCGCCATTCCACGTGAATCTCGTGCGTGCGATGTCGACCGTGAAGAGTTTTGTGTCTTCCAAGTACTTCTTCATCATGAACGTCGTCTTCGGCCACGCTCCGTGATTGTTCTGGCCGTCAATGATTAAAGCCCGCATCGTCTCGGCGAATGAACTAGTCGTGAGTGCCAACACGAGCAGCGCAGTCAGAATCCAAGTTCATTTTCTCATGACGTGTTTCCTTGTCTTGATTGGTCGGAATTCGGTTTGTCAATATTGACGAGAGGTAATTTCAAAACCGGTAGACGCTGAATTAATTTTGACTGTAGCCGGAGTCGCAAGACTTCGGGGAATTGAAGGTTTACCGCAGCCCGAAGTCTTGCGACTCCGGCTACAACACGATTTTGAAACTACCATTAACAGTTCGGCCCTCCCGAAGCCGTCGCGGATACGGTGGCTGGTCTGACCGTTTCCAGTGGCGGCAGAGCATCTTCGAGGATTCCTTTCGCTCGTGGCATCAACAGCAGCGCTTCGATAATCATCCAGGCTTGGATCGCCAGAATGGCAGCGCCGTTCCAAAACAGCAGAGTTTTGTCCTTGTGCCACCAACCGTTCTCGGGGTTAAACATATTCCAGAGCATGGCCCATGCCGGCATGATCAGCATCACGACCATCGGGATCGCGGCGAACCAGACGGGTTTTCCACGCCGCCAAAGATAAAACACGGTCACCATGAACGCCAAACCTGCAAGCAATTGATTCGTGGCCCCAAACAACGGCCACAGAATCAGACCACCGGTACCGGCACTGCCGCCAGGCGTCGACGGGATCATGGCCACGATGCCGGCCAGGACGACGGCCAGCAGCGTAGCAAGATATTTGTTCGTCAACGGAGTTACCCGCAGAGTTCCCGCTAGTTCTTGAATGACATACCGTTGTAAGCGAGTCGCGCTGTCGAGTGTTGTCGCGGCGAAACAAGCTACCAGGACAGCGATCATGCCGATTCCTAGCTTGAGCGGAATGCCAATCGACGTCAGAAAATTCGCCGCTCCGTTGACGAAAGCTCCGACTTTGTTGTACAGCTTGAATTCGGACCATTTCTTGCCGATGTCGTACTGAGCACTCCAAGCAGCACGACCGGTGGCGTGCGTTCCGTCGGCCTCGAGCCGAGCTTCGTAGCGGTAACCGCCGGCGGCTGCTGAGTCGGGCACGCGGTCGAAAGCTCCCATGCCAACTCCGGCACAACAAGCCAGAATGACCATTACCGCCAAACCGCCTTCCAGCAACATCGATCCATACGCGACGTATTGAGCATCGGTTTCTTTGTCGATTTGTTTGCTGGTCGTGCCGCTGCTAACCAGACAATGAAATCCGCTGCAGGCTCCGCAAGCAATCGTGATAAACAGGAATGGCCAAATCGGCGGTGCATCGACGGGTATTTGAGTTGCAATGGCAGGCGCACTCTCCGCGAGTTGTGCGTCGCCGTTTGCTCCGGCCACGATCACACCAATCATCAGCAGGGCCAACGCCACAACAAGCTGGTGACTGTTGATGTAGTCACGCGGTTGCAGCATCATCCAGACGGGCAACACCGACGCGCAGAAGCAGTAAACGAGTAACGCGAACGTCCACATCGTCGTGACGTTCAAGATGCTGCCTTCGCCCAGTCCGAGAGTTGACTTGAGTGACTCGACCGGAGCGGCGATATCGATCGGAACGGCGTAGGCTCCCAACCACACGCAAAAATAAATGACGGCCAATGCGGCCAGCGACGGAGCTAGCAGTCCTCCACCCTTGCGATAAACCCACAATCCGATCGCAACGGCCAGCGGCAGCGAAACCCAGGTGGGCAACACACTTTCGGGGTAGTGCTTGAAGATGACGGCGATCACCAGTCCAAAAATTGCCAGCACAACCGTCAACGCCATGAACAGGATCACTAAGAACAGGACACGGGCTCGCGGATTGATCAGCCGGCCGGCAACTTCTCCGACCGTTTGGCCACGGTTTCTCAGCGAGATAACCAGCGCGCCAAAGTCGTGAACAGCCCCGATGAAAATCGAGCCCAGCAAGACCCACAGCAGCGCTGGCAGCCAGCCCCAGAAAACAGCGATGGCCGGCCCGACGATCGGACCAGTCCCCGCGATGCTGGTAAAATGGTGCCCGAAGATGACTTGCCGCTTCGTCGGCACGAAATCGACGTCGTCGCGCAACTGGTGGCTGGGGACTTCGGCTTGCTCATCAAGATTGAAGATCCGCTTCGAAAGCCATCGCCCGTAAGTGTGGTACGCAATGATGTAGCCAACGAAAGAACCAACGGCGATCAACAGTGTCAACATTGCGAGCGGCCTTTGATTTTGAAACAGTGAGTTTGGTGATCGGCTGGATTCTCTATCACATTATATTCACTCTCCGCGACACGCAACGCGACGACGATGCTCGAAGTTTTCCGGATCGGCAAATCCCGAATATTCGGATCATCAGACCAATCCGTCGCGACAGGATCGTCCCAAGTCCGTTTGCGATCACGATTAAGGTCGTAAGCCGGCGTGCCAATCGGCATCACCAGAAAAGGCGCCAAGCTTTGACACCCGTTCCATCAACGGAGCGTTTTTCGTTAATCAAAACTCGTCATCACGAGTCACACGGACGATTACAAATATTGAATGAGAAAAAGTATTAAAGACGCGTCCTTGACGGACTTCCGCGGGGCCAAACTAACAGAACAAATTACGCTCAACCAGAACCAATCAAGACGACGGATTCGGTCTGAGCTTTGAAATATCGCCGGGGACAACTCGGCACAGGATCGACGAGCCGCGCCGCTAATCTCGTCGATCCGTAAGAGAAGGAGTTCAAAGGATGCTTGTACTGTCGAGACAGCGCGACGAAAGCATCGTCATCGGGGACAACATCGTCATAACGATCGTTGATATCCGCGGTGATAAGGTACGATTGGGAATCGATGCGCCAAAAGAAATCCCTGTTCACAGACAGGAAGTTTACGACGCCATTCAACGCGAAAACATGCGTGCTGCCGAGGAGCAAGCGAAACCCGACGTCACCGAAACGGTAGCGAATAAGTCCGAGTCGGGCGACGACGCCTGACATTGCATGCCATACCGGACGGCCAATCCGCGTTACGCCGCGCCATCGAATCAACATTGCCACAAACGAGGACGCTGTGCATCAAGTGCAGCGTCCTTCACGCCATTTACGAGGCAGACATTTTCCCGGCGATCGCCCAATTAATTAAGAATTCAGCTCATCAACCGATCAGCGCAAACTGACTTAGTGCTCGATTGATTCCAAGACGAGCATTCACGCTGCCTCACGGTTCTTTCTCGGCTTGCCAAGTTATCAAACGGTCTTTAAGATAAACGTTGATTGATGCGTCGTCGTACCCACCTGAGTCCTCCTTCGGCAACATCACCATCGATTGCACGTAGAATCAAAGTGTGGCCCTCGAATGTCCCGTGGCGATCAACAAGAGACGTTGTCTTTGATTTCATTGGCCGACGCATTCTGTTTCACACCGAGCATCAGCCGACAAATGCGCCTGACGATCTTTGTTTCAACATTGACGGCCATTGCCATCACATCCGCGCCGGTCATACATGCGGACGAAGAATCGGTTTCGTATTCACAGGTCACCGTCGATCCCGTGAACGTCGAACTTGTCGGACCCAATGCCCGCTTTCGTCTGTTGGTGTACGGCAACGCAAAAGGAACTCGCGTTGTTGATCTCACCCGATCGGCAACATTTCGCACGCAATCTCCGGCAGTCGTCGAGATTTCTCGGGACGGAAACCTACGTGCCGTTGCTGACGGGCACGGCAGCGTGGAAGTCGTTGTAGGCAAACACAAAGTTCAAGTTAAGGTGAAAGTCTCGGAGTCCACGATTCCCAGGACACTCAATTTTGAAAACGACATTATCCCAATTTTCAGCCGTTATGGATGCAATGCCTCCGGATGCCACGGCAAAGCCGAAGGTCAGAATGGATTCAAGCTGTCCGTGTTCGGATTCAATCCAGAAGCCGACAGGGTTGCACTGAAGGACGAAGGCCGCGGGCGACGCGTGTTTCCAACGGTTCCCGATCGCAGCCTGTTGTTGCAAAAGGCGGCGGGTGGGCTGCCGCACGGCGGAGGCATTCGCATTCGTCGAAACGCCGCCGAATACAAGACACTTCGAAGCTGGATCGCTGCCGGCATGCCGTTCGGCGACGAGTCCGATCCAAGAGTTGTTTCGATTGACGTTGCACCCAACGAACGGCGGATGTCGACCAATTCGCAACAACAACTGCGAGTCGTGGCGACGTATTCCGATGGCAGAAAAGTGGATGTCACCGACCACGCCCGATTCCAATCAAACAACGAAACCCTGGCGCGGGTCGATGAATTCGGAATCGTCCGGGCCGGTGAGAATCCCGGTGAAGTGGCAGTCATGGCAAGTTACATGGGCGCGGTGGATGTCTTTCGAAGCCTGATACCGCAAAAGAGAGCCCGAACGGATATCCCAAGTCCGACAGTCCTGAATTTCATCGACGAATTGGTCGATGCAAAACTGAGCAAACTCAACATTGTGCCGTCCGGGCTTTGTGACGACGCCGATTTTCTTCGCCGTGTTCATCTTGACATCATCGGTACGTTGCCGACCGCGATAGAAGCCCGTGCTTTTCTCAACGACAAGAAGCCAGGCCGTCGGAGAAAACTGGTCGACGATCTATTAAAGAGGCCGGAATACGCCGACTTTTGGGCGCTGAAATGGGCGGATTTGTTGCGAGTCGATCGGCTCAAATTGGGCCACAAGGGCGCCTATAACTATTACCGATGGATTCGCGACAGCTTTGCCAGTAATCGGTCGTACAATCAATTCGCTCGGGAAATTGTCACGGCAACTGGTTCGCTGAACGATGCCCCGTCTGGATATCTCTACAAAGCTGTCGGCGATCCTGGCAAGGTCGCGAGTACGGTTTCGCAGGTGTTGCTGGGCGTCCGCCTGGAATGTGCACAGTGCCACCATCATCCGTATGATCGTTGGAGCCAATCCGATTATTACGGGATGCAGTCGTTTTTTACGCAAGTGAAGTTCAAGGGCTCTCCTCGCGGCGCAATACTGACGACACTGACGAATCCCACGACGAAACATCCGCGATATGGAACGAATGTGTTTGCTCACGCGCTGATGGAACCCCAACCGACAGCAAATCCGCCGGGCGACCGCCGGAAGGTTCTTGCTGATTGGATGACCGATGCGAAGAACCCGTTGTTTGCTCAGAATCTCGTCAATCGCATGTGGGCTCATTTTTTGGGACGCGGGATTATTGAACCGGTCGACGATGTCCGGTTGACCAACCCGCCGACGAACCCGGAATTGTTGTCAGGGCTTTCCAAGCGATTCGTCGAGAGTGGTTTCAACATTCACGAACTAATTCGCACGATCACTTCCTCGCGGACGTATCAGTTATCGTCAACTCCGAATGCGACCAACGAACGCGACGAACAAAACTATTCGCGGGCGCTGTTCAAGCGTGTTGATGCCGAGGTCTTGTTCGACGCGATTTGCCAGACCACCGGAGTCAGCGAAAAATTTCGGGGAATGCCGACGGGATACCGTGCGATCCAATTGTGGGACAGCCAGGTTCCGCACTATTTTCTGAGATTGTTCGGGCGGCCGATTAGGGCCACTCCATGCGAATGCGAGCGAACGGCCGAAACGAACGTGTCGCAGGTGCTGCACATCCTGAATTCCCCCAAAATTCATGATAAACTATCTCACGACGGCGGACGTATCGCCAAGCTCGTGAGAACAGTTCCCGATGACGGCCGATTGATTGAAGAATTGTATCTGACGTTTTACAGCCGATTTCCGTCCGCGGATGAACTCGCAACCGCGGCTTCATATTTCAATGAGAATGCAAACCGTCGTCAGGCTGCGGAAGATATCGCCTGGAGCATGATGAATACGGTAGAATTTCTGTTTAATCACTAAGAAAACTTGACCTGATGTCGTTATGGGAGATTCCCAATGAGTAGACATGATTTCTGCGACAAAATCGGTCGGCGTGACATGCTGCGTCTTGGTGTCGCCAGCACGTTGGGCTGCTCACTGGGAATGTCCGAACTTCTGCAGCGACAGGCCCTCGCGAAGGAAGCCGGATCCCTTCAGGCCAATAAAGATGTCTCGCTGATCATCCTGTTCCTACGGGGCGGGCTGAGCACGATCGATACGCTTGATCTCAAGACCGAGGCTCCGCCGGAATTTCGTGGCGAGTTTGGGCCGATCGATTCCAATGTCGCCGGTATCCAGCTTTGTGAACATCTGCCCGCGCTGGCGAAACAAGCCGACAAGTTCTCGTTGATCCGGTCGTTCACTCACAACAATTCCGGGCACGGCCAAGCCGATCATTACATGTTGACGGGATATCATCCCACCGCCGGATTCAACGGAGGCTTAAAGCCCAACAATCAGCGTCCGTCGCACGGTTCCATTATCGCCAAAAAACTGGGGCCGAGGGGCTCGGTGCCGCCTTATGTCTGTTTGCCAAAAATGCACAATTCCGCCGGTGCCGCGTATCTCGGCAGCACGGCCGCGCCATTCGTTGTGAATGCCGATCCGAACGCTCCGGACTTTTCGGTTCCCGATCTTGTTCCCCCCGTCGCGATTAGTGCATCTCGATTGGGCGCGCGACGCAGCCTGATCAAGAAGATCGACCGATACCAAAAGAGTGCCGAAGTTCGCGGCAACCGAACTGCCCGGTCACTGAGTACGTTTCAGAAGAAGGCGTTCGAATTGATCACTTCGGACAAAACGAAAAATGCGTTTGACATCGAATCCGAATCAGACAGCCTTCGCGAGGAATACGGACGTCATTCGTTGGGCCAATCATGCCTGATGGCGCGTCGGTTGGTCGAAGCGGGTGTCCGTTGCGTGACCATCGACCACACCAACTGGGACACTCACTACAACAACTTCAAAGTCCTCAAAGAAGACTTGCTACCGCACTTGGACGCCGGACTCCCGACGTTGCTGCGTGATCTCGCCGATCGTGGAATGCTCGAGTCGACGTTGGTTTGCGTGATGGGCGAATTTGGTCGCACGCCGCGTGTCAACAAGTCGGCAGGTCGCGATCATTGGGGACCGTCAAACACGATTCTGTTATCGGGTGGTGGAATCAAAGGCGGCCGCGTAATTGGAAAGACGAATGTCCGCGGCGAACGGCCCGACGGAGCCCCAATCGGCCCCGAAGATCTCGCCGCAACGATGTATCGGCTGATTGGAATCAATCCCGAGGACGAATTCCGCACGCCGGAAGGCCGTCCGATCAAGATCGTCAACAACGGCACGGTCGTCGAAGGATTGTTGTAGCAGTCAATTCAATTTCGAATTGTCGGTAGCTGGATTCGCCAGAATTCAGGCTCTTGATCAAGCCCGAAATTTGGCCAATCCGGCTACTTTAGCATCTAATCATCGACCACTGACTCGTAACGGTATCGCTATGAAACTGGATCGACTTCGCACCACCGCATTGATATTTGTTGCGACATGCGTTTGCTCTGCAATTCATGCGAAGTCGGCGGACGCCGAGACTCCGGGAATTGCCTACATCTATCCGGCGGGCGGCCAACGCGGTCAGACAATTCCATTTCGTGTCGGTGGGTACTACTTATTTGAAGGATGTCCGTTCCGAATGACCGGTGGCGGCGTCACCGCGTCGAAGCGAATCGAACGGACTGAAACGATCTGGTTCGAAGGACCGGTCATTCCCATGCCGGCCTCGCAGGCGAAAGAGAACTACCCGAAGGATTACACCGGACAAGTCGCGATCACGAAGGACGCCCGAACCGGTCTCCGTCGTTGGCGAGTTTCAACTTCGCAGGGCGTCACTCCGTCGATGCCGTTCATTGTCGGAGACCTTCCCGAAGTCATCGAAAAAGAAGTCGACGGAGCGGCAATTCCCACGCCCGTTCAATTGCCGGTCACGATTAATGGCCGGATCTTTCCACGGGAAGACATCGATGTTTGGACGTTTGACGCGAAAGCGGGCGAAGTCATCACTTGTGAAGTTATGGCGGCACGTTTCGGATCTCCGTTGGACTCACGCTTGGAAGTACGCGGCCCCAACGGCCGCCGAATTGCCGAAAACGTGGACGGCTTCGGGACGGATTCATTTCTCCGCTTCAAGACACCGGCGGACGGAAAATACTCGATCCACATTCATGACATCAATTTCAACGGACTGCAACATTTTGTGTATCGGCTGACGATCACGAATCAGTCGTATCTGGATGCGATGTATCCGATGGGCGGCCAACGTGGTTCGACGATCGAATTCGATTTAGAAGGTGCTTCACTCGCCCGCCCCACGGCCGTCGTCGCATTGCCAAGTAAAAATACTGCGTCGTTTCGGTTTTACACGGGGCAGGGTGCGGAATCGACGAACAGTTTCGATCTGGAAGTCAGCGATCTGCCCGAACGACTGGAGGCCGAGCCGAACAACGCGGCCCAGGCGGCAACCAGGTTTATCGCTCCAGCGGTATTGAATGGACGCATTAACGAACCTGGTGACGTCGATCGTTGGACGTTCGCGGCCAAGAAAGGCGACGAGTTGACTCTCGAGGTCCGTGCCAGCCGGCTTGGTTCGCCGCTGGATTCCGTTGTGACGCTGTTCGATCCGGCTGGGAAGCAAGTCGTGCAGTCCGACGACATTTCCGGTGGGCAAACGGATTCCCGCTTTTCCCGGAAGATTGCGGCCGATGGCCGCTATTCCATTCAAATTGAGGACCGGTTGCCGACTCGCGGAGGCCGGAGGTTCGCGTATCGGCTATACGTTACGAAGAAAAAACCAGGTGCCTCATTTCAACTGTCGTTTCCGGCGGAGGTCGTCAACGTACCGCGCGGCGGAGAAGTGAAATGGAAAATCAACGTCGATCGCGGCGGCGGATTCATGGATGAGATTCGGTTGTCGCTGGAAGGTCTGCCGAAAGGCGTCACTTGCGATGCTGACAAAGTCGGCAAGAGTCAGAAAAACGTGCAGATTACACTCAAGGCTGAAGAGAACGCATCAGTCGTCAATGCAACAATCAAACTCAAGGGAATTGGAAAACAAGACGGCGCGGAAATTGTGCGATACGCCGCAGTGCCAATCGGATTTCTCGACGAACCCCGCCACGCAGCCGTCCTCGCCGTGACCGTACCGACTCCATTTAAGTTTTTTGCTCCGTTCGCCACAAAGTATTCGCCGCGCGGCTCGATGTTCACGCATCATTATCAGATCGATCGCGGCGGATTCGAAGGACGGTTGGAAGTCGACATGGCCGACCGTCAGGCGCGGCATCTGCAAGGAGTCACCGGTTCGCGGATTACGATTTCACCAGACGAAAACGAGTTTGATTATTCGATTGCTCTGCCATCCTGGATGGAAATCGGCCGCACCAGCCGAACCTGCGTGATGATTTATGGAATCGTCGAAGATCCCGACGGCACGAAACACAAGGTCTGTTACTCGTCTCAAGCTCAGGATGACCAGATGATTATCCTTGTCGACCCCACGCGGTTGAGCATCAAGACGCGCCGCCAAACGGTGCAAGCCACGCCCGGCCAATCGGTCAAAGTTCCGTTTCAAGTCAAACGTGGAGTCAACCTGACGGGTCCGGTCAAAGTCGAGATGGTCTTATCGAAACATATCCGTGGGCTATCAGCAACTCCGGTCACTTTGTCGGCTAACGACAACGACGGCGAACTGAATATCACGTTCGACAAACAGGACATCGGGCCGTTCAACATGCCGGTGATTCTTCGCGCGACGATTATGGACGAACGTCAGTTGCCCGTCACGTCGGAAAGCGGATTGACGGTCGTCACGGCCGATGCTACTTGAATTCGAAATCACCGGATTGCGGTAGTTCTTCCAGAGTCGACAACCCGAATACCGATAAGAACCGGCCCGTCGTCCGATACTTGACGTCCTTGCGTCCGCCGTCACCGCGTTCGATTTCGATCAGTTCGCGCCGCAATAGTTGCCTCAAGGAACCGGCAGGATTCGATTTTCCGGCATGTTCGATTTCCTGTTTCGAAACGGGTTGCCGATAGGCGACCAGCGACAAGACTTCTAAGATTTCCTGTGACAGTTTCACATCCTTCGGCCCGTGCCCGAACACGCGGCTGCGGAGCGGTTCGAATTCCGCTCGCAACACCAGCCGGTAGCCGCCTTCGCCGAGTATGATTTCGTAGGGCCGCTGTTCGCCACGGTACTGCTGATTGAGCGCATCGACCGAACGTTCCACGACATCCAATGCATTGTCGGCTTGCAGTAATTGACGCAGCTTTTTTGTGGTGAGCGGCATTCCGCCAACAAACAAGGCCGCTTCAATGACTTGCTTCTCACTGACACGTCTGGATTGATCAGCTCCCGACGATGATTCCGCTTCTTCAACTGTCACGGTGCCGGCGGAATCCTCAATCGTCGATTCCGTGGGACCGGCGTTTGGCTCAGCCGAGCCGTCGTCGTGTGGATGGTCGCGCGTCGTCGAGTTATCCAGTTCCCGCTCGACAGCCTCATTGGCCTGCAGCGCGCGCAGATAGGCTTCCTCAATTTCGTTGTCGAAGGATTCGTCGTCCGCGAAAGAAAGATCACCATCGGCCGACAAATCGGCGTCGGATCCAGTCGGCTCGTGCGGATCGATTATGTCATCATTCATGGGAGCGGGACTATACTTCCCACTCGGACGTTACCGCAAGATGTTCCTGTTTCTCAGCATCGACATTGTGAGCCGGCAAGCCACCAGAACTGCCAATCTTTAGTATCAAAACTCAGCGTCGACTAGTTTTGAATCTACGTCTCGTGGACTTCGCGCGCAATTCCTTTGCAGCCCGGCGGCTGATTGCATCTGCGTGATAAATCGGTTCGGGTAACCGATGTAATCCGCAGAGTTGTTTTGCGAGCCGGGCCGCGTCGATCGTGTCGATTTTGTGGCCAGGCGAAACGAAAAACGGCCGATTCTCACGTTGTGATTTCGCGGCAAACCCAACGACTTCTCCGTCGAGTTCAATCGGATGAAGTTCTTCGGACGATGCATCATTGAGATCGACACTGCCACATAACAACGATTTCGCGATTCCGACGCTGACGCAACCCGTTGCCACTCCAACTTGAGTAGCAATGCCGGCGCGCCGTGGATGCAATATGCCGTTGCCGTCAACGAAGACGACGTCCGCCATTCGGCCTTTCCGTTGAACGGCTTCGAGTAATTTCAGCAGAACGGGGATTTCGCGATAGGCGAGGAATCCAGGAATGTACGGAAATCGGACTTTTCGTCTTTGTACGGTTGACCACAGAAGCTCGAGCGTTGTGCAATCAACCAACGCGTATGCCGCGATTGCGGTGTCTGGTGCAATGTACGAGACATCCACACCGGCAACCTGTTTCGGCAGTTTCCCCAGCGGCCGACATTTCACACGCGCGGACACTTCCAGTTGCTGTTCGATGAGAGTGGCGAGCGGACGATTCGACGCAAACTCATCGAACCGCAGTCTATTCAAATCAACGCGGCCATTTTCGATGTCAATTCCGTCCGAGCGAAGCCGTTCCGCTTTTTCATTCGAGTCGCGCG
>Ga0310122_10002116_pt1 | contig 12669 bp, 11 predicted proteins | sample CB6_Bottom_1051__FD_203503 | JGI IMG/M metagenome (GOLD analysis project Ga0310122, IMG submission 203503) | Marine microbial communities from Western Arctic Ocean, Canada - CB6_Bottom_1051 | ecosystem: Environmental > Aquatic > Marine > Oceanic | place: Canada: Western Arctic Ocean | collected...
GCTGGCAAGGAGATACCTTGGTCGTGGAGTCGGAGAACTTCAACGGCAGGGCATGGCTGAATGAAGCAGGAGATGTCACCAGTCATGCACAGACTGTCGTTGAGACGTTCACTCCGGTCAGCCCGACACAGCTGATGTATCGAGAAGAATCGAGCTCAGGCACAGCCTCGGATCTGCACATCCTGACTTTTGGAAATGAAACAGTTTCCCAGCCCCTCATTCAGTCAGAATTTGATGAAGACTATTCGATGATCTCTCCGGACGGCCGCTACATACTCTATGAGTCCAATGAAACGGGATCGACACAAATTCTAGTTCGCCCCTTTCCGAACGTGGAGGACGGGTGGTGGAAGGTTTCCAGGAATGGCGGAAATGAACCTCGCTGGGGGCCAGACGGCCAGGAGATATACTACGAACTTAACGACGCATTAATGGTGGTAAGCGTTGAAACTGAGCCTACTTTCTCAGCAGGGAACTCAAGAGTCTTGATTGATGGACCGTACATACTGGCAAACGCTGGCGGCACCAAAGACTGGCATCTCGGTGACCATCTCAAGGAGGCCGCTGGGCGTGCTGGCTTAGATCTCGATGAGATGGAGAAGGCGATTGAGCATCCTGAATCCCATCATGAAGAGGTCGAACAGAACCAACAGGCATTGGAGGAATGTGGCCACTGGGGTGTGCCGACGTTCGTCTTCGAGAAGGAGCCGTTTTTCGGTCAGGATCGACTCGATTCACTGCGTTGGCGACTGGAACAGCAGCGTGTTCCACATCGCGGCTAACTATGCTCAGGATCAGAAGAGTTGGTCGCGCCGGCTGCTGGAGTAAGCTGCTGGCGACGGCGACAATCTCAACCAGATAATCGAAGTGGAGGACTCGGCGCCATGGTTAGGATGATTGCTCTGTGCGGGGCGGTTACATTCGCCGCGACGGCTGTGGCGCACCATTCACCAAATGTGCATTTCGATCGCAACGATGTTGTGGAGATTGAAGGCGTTTTGACCGAAGTTGAGTGGCGGAATCCCCATATTCAATTGACGATCACAACGCGCGACGAAAACGGCAGCAAGGTCGTATGGCAAGTCGAGGAATCCAACCGCAACGTGCAATTGCGTCGTGGTGTAACCGAGGATGACTATCAGGTTGGTGAGGTTATCCGGGTGGCTGGATTCCGGGGGCTACGCAATCGAACCGCAATTTTTGCAACGAACACGTTGTTGGTCAGTGGTCGGGAATTACTGGGCTCAACAGCTTCGGGGCCTCGCTGGACCTCGGATCTGGTGATGACGAAGGGAGACTATCAAGCCTCGAAGTTGGCAAGGCCGGCCATCGGCTCGAATAGCCTTTTTCGCGTGTGGAGTGTCGCTGCCGAAACACATCTTCCGGGGACGAGTCGGGCGGGCAGTCCGCTGTGGAAGGATAGCTACCCGTTAACGCAGGAGGCGCAGGTGGTTCTGGAGACATGGGATCCAGTAGCCGACAATCCGTATCTCAACTGCGAGCACGGGTTGCCCGCGATCATGGACGCCATTGCTCCGATGGAGTTCGTTCTAGAAGATCCCGACATTCTGCTTCGACTGGAGGAGCAGGATGTGGTGCGCAGGATTTATATGGGATCCGCTCCGACCAGGGCGGTACCGAGTCCGTACGGGTATTCCAATGGGCGCTGGGAGGGCGAGACACTTGTCGTGACTACGACGGAGATCGGCTGGCCATGGTTCGATCAGTCCGGGGTGCCGCAATCAGAAGCACTTCGTCTCATCGAGAGATTCTCAGTTAGCGAGGACGGCCAACACTTGGACTACTCGGTGGAAGCGACCGATCCCGCCGTGTTCACTGAGACGGTGCTGATGGAGAAGCGCTGGATCTGGATACCGGGCGAGGAGGTAAAGCCTTATGACTGTAGTTACGAGCGACATGACCTTTAGAGCGCTGACTTTCTTCGCGGTCCTCGTGGGCGTTATCAGCCATACGACAGCGAACGGCCAGGCATCCGGTACGGAACCCGCTGGTTCTGAAGTGAATTTCTCCGGTGTCTATGTCGCCGTGTTTGTAGGTGAACCGAATATCGTTTTCGAGCCTGACGTGTACCCGTTCACCGCGCAGGCGGAGCGAGCGTACAACGCCTACGACCCGGCCGTTGCGGATCCCACGGTAGGAAACGACTGCGCACCAGAGCGCATTCCCGCACTCCTCTGGTCAGCCGATCCTATGGAAATTGTTCATGGGGACGGAAGAATCGTGATGCGCTTCGAAAGGGGCGATACGGTCCGTTCCATACCGGTGGACGGTGCCGCGGCACCAGCGGGCCAACCGAGCACCGAACTCGGCTACTCAGTGGCGCATTGGGTGGGAGATGTGCTGACGATCGAGACAACGCATCTGCTGGGCGGGATCATAGTTAACGATATGGGCCAACCAATCAGCCAGGAGGCCCGAATTACGGAGCGGTACTGGCGCGAGCCCGGAGAGAACAATTTGCAGATGGAGCTTCTGGTCGATGACCCGGTGAACTATACGGAGCCCCTGAAGCTGGGACGGTTGTGGGGCTGGTCGCCGGATGAGCGGGTTCGGCCATGGAACTGTTTCAGCTTGCAGCCCCCCCGGGATTCGGAACCCGTCAATGTAGATGAACTGGCGCGCATGTTGGAAGAACTGTAAGAATGGCTTGACCGTGTCCCGCGGATGCATGGCCCTCCACAGCCAGCTAGACGCCGCGTATGATGGCTACCGTAGAACAACGACACAATCGGATTCTTAAAGGGGAACAATGATGAAATGCGCATCCATCGCAGCGCTGGGCGCGTTGCTTCTTATCGGTCGCGGGGCTTCTGCGCAGATGACACTGTTCGACGGCAGCAGCCTGGACGGCTGGGCCACTTCCGGAGACGCGAACTGGAGCCTGGTCGACGGTGCCGTAGAGGCGACTAGTGGAAACGGCCATCTGATCAACGAGAATTCCTATTCCGACTTCGTCTTGACCCTCGAGTTCTGGGTCGATGACCCAGCCAACAGCGGAGTGTTCATTCGGTGTGCAGATCGGGACGCGATTGGTCCAGACTCGTGTTATGAAGTCAACATTTACGACCAACGTGAGGATCAGACCTATCGCACGGGCGGCATCGTCAACTTCGCGTCGCCGACGGCTCAGATCGATGCCGGTGGGCAGTGGAACACCTACGAGATCCGCGCTGAAGGCACGCGACTGCTGGTCACGTTGAATGGCACGGTGACCGTTGACATTGAGGACAGCACCTATTCCGACGGTCCGTTCACTCTGCAATATGGCAGCGGTGTCGTGAAATTCCGGAACGTGCAGATTCAACGACTTTGAGGTTACGCTCGGGCTGAAATCTGCGCTACGCCTGATATCTAGCGCCGCAACCGCTGCATGTCCGGGGGAGATGAATTGAAGAAAATTGGCCTTGGCCAGACGCTCAGTAGAAACGTCAGCCGAAACCTGGCTAAGGTGTCTATGGGTCTGCTTGCGGGGATCGGATTGCTGGCCGCCGGGTGGGCCCAGACGCCGGATGTCGCCACACCGACGCCGCTGATCGACCAAGACGAGACACTGAAGGTTTCCGATCACGTTTACGTGATACTCGACGACGATGTCGGGTTCGTCCCCAACGTGGGAATCGTTGTTGGCGATCGGGCCACTCTGGTCATCGATACCGGACTGGGGTTACCGAACGGAGAGATCGTGCTCGGGGAAACGAACAAGGTCAGCACGAATACCGAGCTGTATGTCGCCTCCACGCATTATCATTCCGAGCACGAACTCGGTGCAGGGGCGTTTCCGGCCAGTGCTACGATGATCCGATCCCGTGATCAGCAGCAGGACCTTGACGAATTCCGTCTATCTCACGCGGAGCGATTCTCCCGGATGTCGGCAGTCATGGCCGGACTCCTGGAGGGCGCGGAGTTCAGGCAGGCCGATATTTATTTCGAAGACGAGTACAGCCTCGACCTTGGTGGAGTGACCGTGCGAATCTACGCTGTAGGGCCTGCCCATACACGGGGAGATACGGCGTTCTTTGTCGAAGAGGACGGCGTGCTGTTCTCCGGCGACGTCGCGGTGCGTCGGTATCCTAGGTTTTCAAGTTCTACCTCTGGCGTCAGAGTGTGGCGGGAGGCACTGGAGCTACTCGCCGGGCTGAACGCGGAACTCGTCGTGCCGAGCCATGGACCCATGGGCGACGCCCGAGTGATCGAGAGTTATGATGAGTATTTCTCGACGCTGCAGTTGCGTGTCAGGGAGCTTAAATCTCAGGGGTGCCCCGTCGATGCGATTGCTGAGCTGTTGACGGGCGAGTTCGAGCCCCGGTACTCGGATTGGCCGAGCGACGGTGTTGAGAGGATTGGGGGCATGGTGAGAGCGGCCCATGCCGAGGCGCCGTAATAAACGGTCCTAGGAGCATAGTTTCGGGAGACGACTTGAAGAAACCTAATCTCAGTCAAACGCTTCAGCTCTTTCTATGGTTCGGAGTGTCCGCACTCGTTCCGTTGAAGAGTCTGGGGCACCACTCCCATGCGAACTATTTACAGGGAGAGTGGTTATTTTTAGAGGGCACCGTTAGGGAGATTCACTGGATGAATCCTCACAGCTGGATCTACCTCGATGTCGTGGATTCGGCTGGACAGTCGAAAGCCTGGGCGATTGAGGGCGCCAGCATCACGACGCTTAGGCGAGACGGCTGGACCCAGGAAAGCATAGAAGTCGGCGACGTGCTCACCATGAGATGCCATCCACTAAAAGATGGGTCAAGGGGTTGCCTTCTTGGGTATATCACGCTGGATGATGGTTCAGAGAAGGAATTCGACTAACCCGTTGACCTGACTTCTTGGAGAAAAAATCATGCGCCTGTTAAATATCACAAAACTAATGTCTCTGGCGCTTGGTCTGGTGCTCCCGGGAGTTGCTTACGCGCAGGGCTGGATTAAATACGTCAATGAAGAAGATCAGTTCATTGTCAATTTTCCCAGCGAGCCCGAGTTACTTGAGGTTGATTACATCACCGAATCCGGTGCCGTTATCCCATCCCGCATCTACGGCGTAGCAAATGAGAATAGCCGCTATGCCATTACGGTAGTCGACTATACAGTGGCTGAGCAGGCACACGTCGCGCGATGTCGTCGACTGGAGGCGGAGACCGATAGCGTAAGTCCTAATCAATGCGGAGGCCGCGGGCATCTGACTGACATTAGGGGCTCGATTGCGTTCGAGGCATGGAATATTCGCCGACGTAAAAGTGGTGAAATCACCTATGACGCCTATGGTCACGTAGATGGAGTTCCTGGTCACCAAATACAGATACTCCATCCGGATGAGTCTCGATCTTTCATCGGACTCTATATGCATCAGCGTCGACTCTATGTTCTCGAAGGAACCGTGCCGGGCGATTACCCACCTCCTGGGCTCTTTCAGCAGTCCCTAGGAATGCTGGATGAGATGGGAAGACGGGTTCGTTACCAGAGTGACGCCGAGGGCAACTACTCCCGTATCCAAACTTCTTATGAGTATGTCGGTGAAGAGGATCCGGTTACTGGGGAACCCGTGTCAGACTCTTCCACGGGCAATGATGGCCGAATTAGGAACCCTGGCGAAAGAACTGGAACGTGGATTCCGGAAGCATCTGCCAGGGTTTTCGAATTGCGGACCTACACGACAGAGGATGGAAAGCTGCCGAACCTGTTGGCTCTGTTTCGTGACCACGCAACGCGGCTTTTCGAAAAGCATGGAATGACCCACGTCGGTTACTGGGTGCCACAAGACTCACCGGAGTCCGAGAACACGCTGATCTACGTAGTCTCGCACGATAGCCGCGAGGCGGCTCAAGAAAGCTGGGGGGCATTTCGTGCGGATCCCGAGTGGCAGCGTGTAGCGGAAGAGTCGCAGGCAGATGGACGAATCGTCGCAAACATCGCGTCGGTGTTCATCGAATCCACCGATTTCTCGCCGGGTCAGTGACCTGACCGCATTAACTGGCCCAGAGATTTAATATGGCTGAGACACACCAAGTTCGTCACTGGGTTGCGATTGCTGGCGTCGCCATCGCGGCGCTAATTGGAGCTGGCGCGATCGCGCAGAGCACGGCATATAGACATACCGAGGGCTGGGCCCATATTCCTGAGGCGTTCGAGTGGGGTCAGGTGATTGCGGTTGACGTGGACGCGCAGGGCAATGTCTATGCATTCCATCGTTGTTCCTCTACGGCATGCGTCGGGCGCAGCGAGCCGCCCCTGCTTAAGTTCGACTCGTCGGGCAAGCATGTGATGAGCTGGGGCTCTGGGATGTTGGTGTGGCCGCACGGCCTGGATGTCGATGGTGAAGGAAACATTTGGATTACCGATGGGCGTGCGGACAGCGGCCGAGGCGAACAAGTATTCAAGATCAGCACGGACGGTGAAGTTCTGATGACCATCGGTACCGCAGGCGTTGCCGGAGACGGTCCGTACACTTTTGACGGAGTCTCGGATGTGCAGGTCGCTGACAACGGCGATATTTTTGTCGCGGACGGCCATAACAATAGCCGCATTGTGAAGTATTCGCCTGAAGGCGAGTTCATTATGGAGTGGGGAAAGGCTGGTTCGGCGCCGGGAGAGTTCAACCAACCGCACGCCCTGGCAATGGATTCCCAGGGGCGGCTATTTGTCGCCGATCGTGAGAATTTGCGAATTCAGATATTCGACCAGGAAGGGAATTTCATCGACGAATGGTCGCAGTTTGGCCGCACTAGCGGGATCGCGATCAGTTCCACCGACACGCTCTATGTTGCCGCGCAGAATGACGCATATCCTGATTTCGAGACCGGCATTTATGTGGCGAGCGCGCTGGACGGATCTATCAAGGGATTGATCAGCGATACCTACACTGAGAGTGTCGCGGCTGATCATAACGAGAGGGTATACACGGGCATACGGGGGCGTTCTGGTGAGCCGCAGGTCAGCGTCGATGCGCTGCAGCGATTCGTAGCGCAGTAAATACCCGAATGAGCATTCAGCCAGGTAAGTGAGCGTCCGCTCCTCTAGTCGCGCGTTTTGAAATTCCAAGAGATGCAGCCGTGGATGATTATGCCGTAAGGCCTGCGACGGTGGCGGATGAGGCAGCCGTCAGTGCTTTGCTGCGAGCGTCGTATCCGATACTGATGAGGGCAGCGTATGACGCAATAGTGCTCGGTCCTGCGCTGGAGTTAATGACGAAGGCCAATCCGGCGCTCCTGGCGTCAGGCTCCCATGATGGAATACATAGGGACGATCGACCAGGGAAGCACGAGTTCTGGGTTTAGAATGTTTAGTGATAGGCGTGAGATCGGCTCCGCGGCTCAGAAGGAGTTCGAGCGACATCGTTGGGCATTGGCCGCATTGGTGAGTAGCCGAATTACCGCTTTCTAGCAGACGTTCAGAATATGCGAATCCTGGCGAGCGGAGGGCCGCTGTTCGCTGGCTGCGAAGTGGGTGGTGCCGGAAGGGTGGCCTCAACACTTCGCTGTTAAGATAGACGTACTGGTCAGAGCGCAACTATCAATAGGCGCATAATAGGCCCAACCAAAAGAGAACAATCGAGGGGGCTGATGAAACAGAAAACAATAGGGGTTACGGCGGCTGTAATTTTCGCCGGACCAGTGTTGGGCCATCACAGCGATGCGGCGCTGGAGATGAATACCGTGGTGACACTAGAGGGAACCGTCACTGAATATACACTGCGAAATCCGCATAGCTATTTCGTTGTGGAGACCACGAGCGAAGTCGGCGAGACGGTTTCGTGGGAAGTACAGATGGGCTCGGCGCTCAGTATGTCGAGAAGAGGCTGGGCGGCCGACACGCTTTCGCTGGGCGATCACGTCGTGGTCGGTGTGCGCCCTGCGCGCAGCGGACGACCTTACGGACTGCTCACGTCGGTTGAAAAGGAAGGGTTGCCCATTTCGTATGAACGGCTGCCGCCTCCTGACGTAGAAGTCAGTTCGACCACGATCGAGGGTGTATGGATCGTGGACCTAGAAAGCCTGGGGCCCGATTACCCGGGCGGTCTCGATCAGCTGACGGCGCGCGAACTGACTTTAACCGAGAGCGGTCAAGCTGCCTACGAGACCTTCGACCAGGATTCGCTCGAAAACCCCGAACTCTCCTGTATTACGAAGCCGACGCCCGGTGGACTCATCTATACGGACATATATCCGCTGGAGATTGAGTTCATCGAGGAGGAAGAGATCGTCATGATTCGAGTTCAGTACTTCGATCAAGAGCGAACGGTATACATGGACGGACGTGAGCATCCCCCGGCCGACGAGCGTACTCACGAGGGGCATTCGATCGGTGAGTGGGAAGGAGACGTCTTGGTCGTGGACACGACGAACTTTGCGGACGACCGGTCGCCTTACCAAAACGGGATTCCTTCCGGAGCGCAGAAGCATGTCGTAGAGCGTTATCGATTGCGCGAGGGCGGAACTCGCATGACGCTTCAGTTCAGGCTTGAGGATCCCGAGTACATCGTAGGGTTCATGACTCACACGAGAGACTTACGTTATTCTCCACACATCGAGATGACGCCGTTCAACTGTGATCTGGAAGCGACGAGACGGTACTTGCCAACACAATAGCGCCAGAGGGCGTACACGCTGTATACAGAGAAAGAATGAGGATGATTCGAATTGGCCTGCTGCTTAGCGGGTTGCTCGGCGCTTCTTGTGCTGTCGCCCATCATGCTGCAGCGGGACTTTACGATCGGAGCGCGATCGGTGAGATTGAGGGCGCGATCACCTCTATTTTCTGGCGCAACCCGCACGTTCGCTTAGGCATTACTCGCGTTAACGAGAATGGAGAGGATGAAGCTTGGGAAGTCGAGTTCGGTTCCGTAAACACGGTGGAACGGCTCGGCGTCAGTCGAGACGCGGTCGAAGTCGGCGATCGAGTAAGCGTTTCGGGAATCCTGGGCCGGGACGGGCGTCAGGCGATGTTTGCGGACTCGATCACGTTATCCAGCGGTGAGGAGCTGCCACTCCAGGCCAGCGTCGAGCGTCGCTATGGACTGACCGACGATGCTATCCGTAACGCTCGGAATGTCGACGCAGAACTGCGAGCAGATATCTTTAGAATCTGGCTTCCAAGCGAACGCCCTAATACCGGTGCCGGCACGACCCAATACCCCTTAACGGAAGCCGGCCGCATCGCGCAATCTGAGTGGGATCCTGCACAGGATCCGGCATTGCGGTGCATTCCGCCTGGGCTACCGACCGCAATGGATAACCCCTACCCGATAGAGTTTCGAGATCAGGGCGACTCGATCATCTTGCTTCTTGAGGAATGGGATGGGATCCGCACAATTTTCATGAATGACGCGAGCTCCGGTACCCCGGCACAACCACGGATGGGTTTCTCAGTGGGCCGTTGGGAGGGCAACACGCTCATAGTTGAGACAACTGATATCGGCTGGCGCTACGTCGATGACCTGGGGACGCCGCAGAGTGAAAATGTCGTTATCACCGAGCGCTTCACACTTAGTCCGGACGGGACGGAGCTGGATTGGGAGGCACGGATTTCGGACCCCTTGAATTTCACAGAACCGGTTGTGATGGAGGGTGCATGGGTCTGGATACCCGGCCAAGAGATCAAACCCTTTAATTGTGCGCTGCCTGAGAATGCCGGTTAGAGAAACTAAGACCGTCATGGCGTCATCGGAAGTCATCAACGGCGCGCGCATCTGCTCGTAGAAAGGATAGGCCGATGGTTCTTGATAGGTCATTTCCAGCGCGCGAGCGCTGCGGGACGCAGGGTCGCTCGAGCAGCGCCAGTCGATCACGACGCCCCTGTTAGTGGTCAACGGCACGCTGGACGGATTAGTCCCGGTCTCCGACCTAACGCTGACGCATGAATCGGCCGTAGACTCGGACCTGTGGTTGTTGGGCCGCGGTGATCACTGCGCAATAGAGTACTGGCCGGTCGTGATTCCTCAGCTTGCCGATTGGTTGATCGAAAAAATCTCTCGCTAGTTTCGACCTGGCGCGGTTGAGCTAAAGGATCGCTCAGCCGTACCGGAGTGATGGGATGAGTCTGAAAAATAAAACCGTTATCGTTTCCGGAGGCAGTCGTGGCATCGGACTGGCTATCGCCATGCGTGCCGCACGAGCGGGAGCCAATATCGTCGTCGCCGCTAAGACCACTAAGCCACACCCCGTCTTGTCGGGCACGATTCACACGGCGGCCGCGGAAATCGAATCGGCTGGCGGTCACGCCTTGCCGATCGTCTGTGATGTCCGTGATGAAGCACAGATCCAATCTGTCGTGGAGCAAGCCGTTGCCACGTTCGGTGGGATCGACGCATTGGTTCTGAATGCCAGCGCGCTTACTTTGGAGGGTACGTTGGATATTTCGACGAAGAGATTCGACCTGATGTCCGACATCAATCTGCGCGGCACGTTTCTGATGGGTAAGGCATGCGTGCCACACTTAATTGAAGCGGAAAACCCACACATTTTGACTATCTCACCGCCGCTCGAATTCTCGGATCATTGGTGGGGCGATCATCTTCCCTGGACGATGATGAAATACTCGATGAGCCTGTGTGTTCGAGGATGGACGCAGGAGTTCAAAGACGTGGGCGTCGCGGTGAATGCGCTTTGGCCGCGAACTACGATCTCAACGGCGGCGACGAAATTACTCGGCGACGAAATCTTCGACAATTCACGTAAACCGGAAATTATGGCCGACGCAGCTTATTGGATTCTGACTCAGAAGAGTCGGCAATGCTCAGGAAATTATTTCCTTGACGAAACGGTGCTTCGCGATAGTGGGGTGACAGAATTTGAGGACTACGCGAACGATCCATCGACTCCGTTATTTACCGACTTACTGGTAGACGAGCCAGACGGCGTTTACTTTAAGAAGACGTCCTGACGAGTTGGAAGGTGCGGGTCTGACCCGGCCGTACTCGGCTTTGGGGAGGAGACGCCACCGTCTGGCGACCGGCAAACGGTACTGACTTTGCGAGCTCTTCATTGTTGATGGTGCCGGGAGGGCGGCCTCAACGCTTCGCTGCAGAATAGACGCCCTAGTCAGGGCGTCGCTAGCTATCGACTCCGGCCGTCCTCGGGGAAATAGGGTCTCGGGGCTGAGTTGAGCTTACAGAAAAAACCCGGTTAGACGCCACTCAAGAAATGAGTTTATGCATGCCGGTTACTCCGATTCTAGTTTGGCTAGACATCAACATGGGCCGCCTTCGCCAGGGTTAAAAAAATTTGCAAACTTGGGCTCACTGGCTGCCTGATACGAGTAAGCTCTATCGAGCTGAAGGAGAGCCTGCAATGTTTCATGTCGTTCGTGTGGGGGTCGTCGCAGTAGGAGTCGTGGTCATGATGATCGGGGCATCTGGGGAGCGAGTGGCCGCCCAATCGAATCCCGTGCCCAATCCCTATCAGTCGATTCTGGACTGGGCCAAGCTCCCACAGGGAAGGACATGGGGACAGATGGCGGCGCTCGATATCGATAGTCACGGCAACGTCTGGGCGGTTGAACGATGCGGAGGTACCACCTGTAACGGTCGGCCCGAAGCGCCTGTTCTCGCGTTCGGCCCGTCAGGTGATGTCGTGAAGAGCCTTGGCGCAGGAGTCTTTGTCTTTCCTCACGGCATCGCCATCGACGACGACGACAACCTGTGGATCACCGACGGCCGGGCGACGGACGAAAAAGGGCATCAGGTCATCAAGTTCAGCCCGGACGGAGAAATCGTGATGAGGCTGGGCACGGCCGGCGTAGCCGGCGAGGGTCCTGACACGTTCAATGGACCGTCCGCCGTCGCAATCGCTCTCAATGGTGACATCTTCGTCGGCGACGGACACGACGCCGGGACGAACGCGCGCGTCGTGAAGTTCTCGAAGGACGGGACGTTTATCAAGGCATGGGGACAAAAGGGTGTGGGTCCGGGCGAATTTGCGACACCCCACTCCCTCGCGTTCGATTCCAGGGGCCGGCTGTTTGTCGGGGATCGCGAGAACAATCGGATTCAACTCTTTACTCAGGATGGAACGTTCCTCGAAGAATGGACGCAGTTCGGCCGGCCAAGCGGGATGTGGATCGACAGCAATGACGTCATCTACGTCGTCGATTCCCAATCGAACATGACGCTGAATCCAGGGTTCACGCGCGGCCTTCGAATCGGAAGTGCCAGAGACGGGTCGGTTACAGCGTTCATTCCCCATCCTAACCCTGATCCCGCCTCCCCAGCGGCCGAAGGTGTGGTGATTGATGCCGCCGGCAACGTCTACACGGCGGGAAACGACGAGCCCGTGGCGAAGCACGTGCCGATAGAGAGGTGAGTCGATCTAGCTCGTCGGTTTCTCGCTCTGATAGCGATGACGGCCGTAGGCATCAGGAAGAAGGTACAATCCAGATCTCGTAAGAAATATGAAGTGGAGAAAGGCATGTCAACACTCCGAATTCTCGTGTCCATCCTGGTTTTTTCTGCCGTGGTCTCTTCTATGGCGGCAGCGCAGCATGGTATGCCCGGGGGGATTCCGATGAGCTTCTTCGTTACCAGCGAGCCGATTGGAGATGGTGGTAATTTGGGTGGCTTGGCCGGAGCAGACGCGCATTGCCAAAATTTAGCTACGGTCGTTGGTGCGGGAGACTCTACGTGGCAGGCTTACCTCAGCACACAGGCTCGGCCTGGCAAAC
>Ga0310122_10002117_pt1 | contig 12668 bp, 13 predicted proteins | sample CB6_Bottom_1051__FD_203503 | JGI IMG/M metagenome (GOLD analysis project Ga0310122, IMG submission 203503) | Marine microbial communities from Western Arctic Ocean, Canada - CB6_Bottom_1051 | ecosystem: Environmental > Aquatic > Marine > Oceanic | place: Canada: Western Arctic Ocean | collected...
TCGTCAGACCCTCGAGCAAATTCAGCCCGGCTGTGCTCGACCAAAGACCAAGCGGCGCAGGAAACGACTGTCCAGTTAATTCTTGGACACTACACTAGCGCCCACGCGATGAGCCCCGACTCGGACTGCATCAGGCGATCGTCGAGTGACATGGACGGTGGAAGCGACACCGCGGCATCGCCGGGGGGACGGCCGGCTACTTCCGCCGGGTGTTCAGCGGGGGTGTGATTCGGGAGTGTGTGTAGCACCTGGACAGTCTTGGTCTGCGACATCTGACTCCTCCGCGCTTCGTTGGATCGATCCAACGCGAGGATATCGAGTGACAGATGTGCCAGCGCCTCGTCAACTGGTCGAATCGGATTTGCTCAGACCGAATTTCTCGATGCGGTACCGGATCTGGTCCCGGTTCAACCCGAGGAGTGCTGCAGCGCGCGTCTGGTTCCACTGGGTCCGTTCGAGCGCCTGCGCGACCAGGTCCTGTTCCAGCTTCTCGAGATTCAGATCGCCTGTCGGCAACTGGACGCCCTCGGCCATCTCGGAGCGCGAGCCGAGCAGCGGGAAGTCTTCCAGGTCGAGCCTGTCATTTTCCGCGAGCAGCATGGCGCGCTCGACCGCGTTGCGTACTTCCCGGACATTGCCGGGCCAGGGATACCGTTCGAGCGCCGCGAACACCTTGGGGGTGGCCCCCAGGACCCGCTTGCGGAACTCGCGGTTGAACTGGTCGATGTAGTACTTGACCAGCACCGAGATGTCGGCGGCTCGCTCGCGGAGCGGCGGAAGCCGGACCGGCAGCACGTCGAGCCGGTAGTACAGATCCTCCCGGAAGGTGCCGTTACGCACCTCTTCCTCCAGATTCTTGTTCGTCGCGGCGATGATACGAACGTCCACATGGATATCCTGCGCGCCGCCCACACGCTTGAACATCTTTTCCTCCAAGAACCGCAAGAGCTTAGCTTGCAGTGTCGGCGCCATTTCGCCGATCTCGTCCAGAAACACCGACCCGCCATCGGCCGACTCGAGGAGTCCCCGCTTCTGCTGCCGGGCGTCGGTGAAGGCGCCGCGTTCGTGACCGAACAGCTCGGCCTCGAGCAGCGTGTCGGTGAGCGCCGAGCAGGTGATGTTCATGAACGGCCGCGAGGCTCGGCTGCTGGCGTAGTGGATGACCTTGGCCGCCAGGTCCTTGCCGGTGCCGCTTTCGCCGGTCAGGAGGACCGTGGAGGCAGGGCTGCCCGCGATCTTCACGAGCAAGTCCTTGATCTGCTGCATCGCGGGCGAGCTGCCCACGATGCGGTCGATGCCCCACGGTTCGGCCTGGCTGGCGCGCAGGGCCCGGACCTCGCGCCGAAGACGGGTAGTGTCGAGCGGCTTCTCGACCAGCACGGCGATTTCGTCCAGATTGAACGGTTTGGTGGCGTAGTGATAGGCCCCTGCCTTCATGATCTCGACCGCGGTCGCCACGTCCGAGAAAGCGGTTAGCAAGATGACCAGCGTGTCCGGGTCTTGACGGCGAAGCTCCTTCAGGACCTTCAGGCCGTTGGTATCCGGCAGCCGGTAGTCCAGCAGCACTAGGGCGACCCTCTCGCCAGACTGGGCCAGCGCTTCTGCGCCCGTCTCCGCCTCGAGTGTTCGGTATCCGTCCTGTGAAAGACGTTCGACGAGCGACCAGCGGATGAGCTGCTCGTCGTCTACCGCCAGGACCGTTGCCTTGGACATTCTGCGGGAATCATACAGGGGAGCGCGGTGGACAGCCGTCGGGTCGTTGCCAACGGAGTGGGGGATTTTTCGCATGGCGGATCTCCGGCAGACCGCGCACCGGACTGCGCGGATTGGGTCTGGGAGGATGCGGATTATTCCGCTGCCCCTGTCTATTCAAGAGTTATGCCAGATGCCGTCTACACCCAAGGCCGCCGCCAGTATCCACGATCGTTCTCTGAAGGAACTCCAGGACACCAAGTTCGCCCTCGACCAGTCGGCGATCGTCGCCACGACCGACGTGGAAGGGAAGATCACCTACGTGAACGAGAAGTTCTGCCAGATTTCCGGCTACTCCGAGGCGGAGCTGTTGGGACAGGACCACCGCATCATCAACTCGGGTCACCACCCGAAGGCGTTCTTCCGTCAGCTCTGGACCACGATCGCGAGCGGGGAGGTCTGGACCGGCGAGATCCGGAACCTGACCAAGGAGGGCGAAGTCTACTGGGTCGACACCACGATCGTGCCGTTTCTGAACGACGACGGACAGCCGTATCATTACATGGCGATCCGGTTCGAGATCACCGAGCGCAAGCGCGCCGAGGCGCAACTGCGCGGGTAAGAGACGCTGGCTCGGCTGGGGGAGATGGCGGCCGTGGTCGCGCACGAGGTGAAGAACCCGCTGGCCGGCATTCGGGGCGCCTTGCAGGTGATCGGCGGCCGGATGGAGGCGGGGGCTCCGGAGCGGGCGGTCATCGACGATATCCAGATCCGGATCGATGCTCTCAACCAGATGGTGCAGGATCTGTTGCTGTTCGCCAGACCCATTCCGCCCACCATGACGCCCACCGCCGTCACAACGCTGGTGTCGGGTACGGCATCGATGCTGCACCAGGACCCGGCCTGGGCCGATGTCGAGATCCTGCTGCCCAACGAGGGGCCAACGCTGCGGCTGGATGCCTCCCAGATCCAGGTCGTGCTGTTCAACGTGCTGCTCAACGCGGCCCAGGCGATGAACGGGCAGGGGCGCATCGACGTGACGGTCGAGACCACCGATGCGTGGTGCGAGATCGCAGTGTGCGACAACGGTCCCGGGTTCGACGGCAGCACTCGCGACAAACTGTTCGAACCGTTCTTCACCACCAAGCACCGCGGCAGTGGGCTGGGGCTCTCGACGCCGAAACGAGTAGTGGAGACCAGGGGCTCGGGAACGAGACGCTGGCTTCCGCTCCGCGGTCCACAGCGGGCATCCTTCGATGCACGGAGCGCCTCGGTGGCCTCCTCAAACATTACGCACGGGCGGTCTAGCGATGGGCATCCTCAATCGATCGGCCGTGATCATCCGCCCGTTACCGCCCTACCTCGCCTGGGCCACGCGGGACGACACCACCAACATCGTCGAGCGCGTCTTCGAGGACCTACGCACGGAGCCTCACGTGTACCTCTTGCCCGACTATGAAGACGCAGAGTCGGCACGTGAGGTCCGCGACGATTTCTGGCCGGACCTGTTCGCCGCGATGTTGAATTGTTGGCTGACGGATGAGCCGCAGTGGCCGCAGGACCGGACGCAGGAGATGTTTCGCGAGTGGTTCGACGTTCAGTTGTATCCGAGCGTCGAGAATTTGCATGTGGATGAGGAGCTGATCGAGCTCGACTAGGCGCTCCTGGGCCTTCGGCGATTCCAGATTACCGGCGGCTCAATATTCGGATAGGCCGCGGTTGTGCCCCCTGTGAAGTAGAGACGGCCATCGGTCTGGGCACGCTGGCCCAGGAGCCGCATGAAGTTGCGCACTCGATGGGCGTCGGCTAGGCGACGCATTCGTCGCCCCCGGGGAGCGCCAGCAGCTGCATCCACAGATTATAGCGGGCGCCGCACCGCGAATTGATGGCCCGTATTTGGGACGCACTACACTAGAGTCTCACGGTGCAGGAGAACAGATGATGCGAGATCGCACACAGCGCACGCCGGCCGTCGCGGCGATCGGGGTGTTCCTCGGGCTCGTGGCCGGCGCTACCGCGCAGAGCTGTTCGAGCTCGCCCGATCTGACGACGTCCCGGCCGCTCACCATCTCCGCCGGGTTGTCCCAAACGCACTTCTGGGTCGGCAACTACATGGACCCATTCGCCGATGCGATCGAGGCGGAGACCGACCTTGCCTTTACCCGCTTCTATGCCGGAGAGTTGGTGGCGGTCGGTGGGGAGCTCGATGCGCTGGAGAGCGGCGTGATCAGTGTGGCCGCGCCGCTGCTGGCTCCGTATCACGAGGGGCGCTTTCCGTTATCGGACGTGACGCAGCTTCCGACCTATGGCACCGATTCGCCCATGATCACGCGCGCATTTCAGCGTCTGCTCGCCTCGGAGGCGGAGGTGACCGATGGGACAACCTTCTACGACTACGAGATCGCGGACAAAGGGCTCGTCGCCTGGGGACTTGGCGCCACCGGGGCCTACGCCATCTCCACCACCGGAGCCGAGCTCACCCGTCCCGCCGATTTCCGTGGGATGCCGGTTCGTGCTGGGTCGGCGCTGCACACGATCGTGCTCGAGCGTCTCGGTGTCACGCCCGTGACCATGCCGGCCGCCTCGGCGTATGAAGCGTTGTCCCGTGGCACCATCGACGGCATCATTCTGTCGATAGGCGATTGGGTGTCGTACTCCCTCGAGGAGCTACTCACCTACACGGTCACGGACGTGGCGATCGGCCACTGGCAAAGCTATCTCGCGGTAACCGAGCGGATGTGGAATGGCCTGACGGCCGAACAGCGTGACACCTGGGATCGGGTAGCTCGTGCGGGCGCGACCCGCAACGCCGAGTACATCGACGAGCAAGACCGAGCCGTCCGAGCCCGGGCTGCCGCCAACGGCGCCACCTTCGTGGCGGTGCAGCAGCTCCCCACGGCGATGCGCGACCACATTGCCCGCGCGGCGACCGAGACGTGGGTTCAGTGGATCGAGCAGACCGAGCGCAACGGCCACCCAGCCAGGGCCACTGCCGTCTTGTGGGCCGAGGTCGTGCTGGCCCAGGGCGGCGCGCTGCCGGAGGGCGTCGCCGACTACCTCGGGCTCCGTCGCTGACCCGGGCCGACGCCAAGGCGCCTATTCTCTTCCATGTCGCAGGGTCTCATCATCGGGGTCGTCGTCCTCTATTTCGTGCTCTTTCTGGTCCTGGGCCAGCACGTGGCGACGGTGCTCTTCGCGTCGGGCCTGCTGGGCATCGCGCTCTGGGTTGGGCCGCAGGTCTTCGACGGCATCATCGGCACCAACGTCTTCTTCACCGCCTCGACCTACTCGCTCTCGATCATCCCGCTCTATCTGCTGATGGCCCAGATGCTCCTGCGGGGCGGGGTGGTCGTCGACCTGTTTCGCGTCGGCCACCGGCTCGCCGGTCACCGGCGATTCCCGTTGGGGCTCGCCACGGTCGTCTCGGGCGGTCTGCTCGGCGCGGTGTCCGGGTCGGGCGCCGCCACCTCGGCGGCCCTCGCCACGCTCGCGGCGCCCCAACTCGAGCAGATCGGTTACACGCGACGGATGTCGGTCGCCATCGCGGCGGTTGCGGGATCGCTGTCGGCGATTATCCCGCCAAGCCTGATCATGATCATCTACGGGTCGCTGACGTCAGTCTCGATCGGCCATCTTTTCATGGGCGCGTTGCTGCCGGCCGGCCTGTGCATCGGCGTGTACATCGCGTGCCTGGGGCTCTTCGGGGAAGTCAAGCCCGGGGTGGTCGCCGGACCGGTGGGGAACGCGGTTGGTGACGACGGTGACGGGGCCGCGGGCAGCCTGCCCGCGTTTGTCTTCGTGGTCGTCCTGATGGTCGTGGTCTTCGGCGGTATCTACGGAGGGGTGGTCACGGCGGGCGAGGCCGGGGCGCTCGGTGCGTTCACCGCGCTCATCGGCATGATCGTGATGGGACGCGTTGATGTTCGCGGCATCGGCATGGCCCTGACGGACTCCGTACGGGTGACTGCCATGATCATGCTCATCGTGATCGGGTCGCAGATCTTTGGTCGGTTCCTGTCGTACTCGCGGCTGCCGCACGAGCTGCTTGCGCTGCTCGAGCCGCTGCTGGCCAACCCCACGCTCGTCGTCGCGCTTCTGCTCGGGGCGTTCTTCGTCTTCGGCCTGTTCCTGGAGTCGGCCGCCGTGATGGTGCTGCTCATCCCCGTCATGATGCCGATCCTCGAGGCGACCGAGGTCGACCTGCTCTGGTTCGGGGTCATGGCGTCGTTCATGATTTCGTTGGGCCTGCTGACGCCGCCCGTCGGCCTGGCGGCGTACGCGGCGTCGACGGCGGCCGGCCACCCCGTCGGCCCGGTATTCCGGATGACCTCGGTGTTCGCCCTGAGCGCGGCGGTCGTCGTGTCGGCCGCGATGCTCTGGTTTCCCGCCATGGTGACATGGCTCCCGAGCACACTTCGATAGGGTTGGCATGCGCATCTGGACCTGGCTGGGGCGACTCGAGGGGGGCATGGCATCGGTGGGTGCCGGGCTGTGTCTGCTGGCGATGATGCTCATGACGGTCGTCAGCGTCTTCGGACGGTACCTGCTGGGTGCCGATCTCATCCCGGGTGGCTACAACATCATCGAGCGCCTGCTCTTTCCGCTGCTGGTCTTCTGGGCGCTGCCGCTGGCCCATCGCGAGGGTACGTTCCCGCGTTTGGAGATGATGCAGGACGCCCTACCGGCGCGTGCCTACGCCTGGGTGACTGCCGTCGTGTTGGCGGTGGAAGCCCTCGTCTTCGGCCTCCTGCTGTGGCATGTGACGTCGTTCGCGTGGCAAGGCTACGTGAGCGCACGCCAGATGCAAGTCGGTACGACCTACTGGCCCTTGTATCCCGTGCTTGCGATGGTGCCGCTGTCGTTCGGGCTGATGCTCATCGAGATGGTGCGGCTCGTGGTCGTGGACGTGCGCAAAGCGTGTGCCAGATCGCGCCTGGCCCGGATCAACTCGATCGGTTCTACGGAATGACGACGGGCCCTTCGGCGACGAACTCGACATCGAAATTGTCCCCGTGAACGTCTACGAGGCGCTTGATCTCGTCCTCCGCGACCTTCATCACGTGACGCCGGTTTTCTTCGAGCTGGCGCTGCCCGCCAGTTCCGTGCTGTGCTGGCTGTAGTTGAACCAGAGCTTGAACCGCCTGTCGGCTCCCGCATGCGACATCGCGCCCGGTCCCAGGCGCCCCTCGACGTAAGCCGCGATGACCTCGGTTTCCGGATTTTCGTGGCTGCCGTTGGATGTGAAGACGTAGTGGTCCGCCGTCACCCGCCGAGCGAGCTCGTTGCTTGTGTTCGCCTCAGCGCCATGGTGCGGGACCTTGAAGACATCGCTTTGCATGCCTTGGTCCGCCGCCAGCAGGCCGGCGTGCTCGAGACCCGCGAGGATGTCTTGCGCCGCTCCATCGCCTGTCATCAGAATACGCTGGTCGTCTTCCTCGAGCAGGAACATGATCGAGGCGATGTTGGGGGGCGTGACATCCCCGATGTTGCCCAGGCCGGCTTGCTTGACGGAGAAGGCGAGGAAGTCCAACGCGTTGCCGGTCGGGAACTCCCGTTGGAACTCCTTCTTCATGTCCTCGACCTTCTCCCCGTTCTTCTTAACCCACGTGTTCCAGGCTTTGAAGGAGTCGTCGAAGCTTTTTTGGGTCGGGCCTACAAGATGGACTGTTACGCCGTTCACGGCGGTTGGGGCGGGGTCTGCAGTCGCAGCAGCCTCGGCTCGCCGACCGCGCGGTCGAGGGGCCGTTGAACGTGATGCCCATCGGACTGTGGGACAGCATGAGCTCCAGCTCGATGGCGCGCTTGGCCCCTTGGGCCAGACGTCCGAACTGCGATCCGTAGGTCGTGTCCTTCAGGGTGGAGCTGGCCTCGAGGAGTTGGGAGTGGAAGCCGAGGGCGTTGGTGACCTTGGTCGAGGCATCCTTGAACGTCTCGCCGAACGAGTTGTGCCAGAGCTGCCTAATTCGGGGCACGCGCGGCTGCTCCGGTTCGTCGATCTGCGCACCGCCGGGCTCGTCGTTCTGGAAGTCGAAGATGGCCCAGCTCCGCCGCCGATCGATGAGATCCACAACGTCCGTGATGTGATCCTCGTCGATGTGCGACACGCAGACGAGGTCGAGCGTTTTTCCGTCCGCGGCCATCTGGCCCAGCGTTGGCAGGGCGCTGGCCTTGAATCCTCCCTTGCGGCCGCCATCGACCATGATGTTGGCGTTCTTTCCCTCGATCAGGAGGCAATCGCCGTCCCCTACCTTGAATGCGGTGAACTTCATGGGCTCCCCCCACCCCTCACGAGCATGCCTCGGCCTCCGCGACGCAGGCATCCGGATCGATGCGCCCGAAGCCGGCGTCGTCACGCCACGCGTAGTCGGATCCCGGCAGCGGTACCGTCATGCGCAGCATGATCCCCTTGACCTGAGCGGGTGTGAGCTTGGGTGCGATGTTCAGCATCAGGCCGGCCACGCCGGTGACGTAGGGACTGGCCATGCTCGTTCCGCTCATGCGGATCCACGTCTGCTTCGGATGAAACCCGCATGCGGCCGTCACGTTCGTTCCGGGAGCGCATAGCTCGGGCTTGCGCTGTCCATCTCGTGTGGGCCCCTGGCTGCTGGTGATCGCCACACGTTCGGCTTCGGCGTCGAGGTTTGCGACCGCGATGGCGCCTCGCGTGCAGGCCAAGGAGCTGAGGCTGGTGCGATCGACATTCGACGCCGTCGTGAAGAAGGCGGGATAGTGCCACTTCCGTTGCGGCGTCAGCCCCTGGACGGGGATGGGATCGTCGCGTTCGATCCATCCGTCGTACGTCCCGTCGCGAATCTCGATACCGTGCAGTCGGATCGTCCAGGTGCCCGGTGCGACCCGATACGTGCCGTCCGGGCCGGTGGTGGGTTTGAGATAGATAGAAATGCGGTTGGCTCCATTTTCGGAGATGTAGAGCTCGTTGAAGATGCTGACTTCCGTTCCGAGTGGCTTGTCTTGCGCATCGAGGGCCTCGGCGACAACGGACACCCCGGGCGGCACGACCCCTTCGGTCTTGGCGTCCTCGGAATTCGTAGGATCTTCGTAGCGGATCCACTTGCCCGCGCCCGGCGGTCGTACCCAGACCCCCAATCGGTCTTGGGGCGCATACCAGATCTCGAGTTCGTTCTGGGAGACGTCCTCGATCGGAAAGCCGGCTACCTCGAGCGTGATGTCTTTGCGCAGACCGCGGGCCGCGATGCGGCCGCCGGTGTGGATCCGTCCCACAACGAATCCGAGATCGTCGGTCGTCTTTCCCTCCTCCTGGCCGGCATTGCCCGCGGCGATGCAGACGCAGCGACCCGGGTGATCGAGGGCGGCATCGATCCAGCGGCATGCGCCGCTGGTTCCGTCGTGGGCGTGCCCGTTCGTGCCCAGACTGATATTGATGGCAACTGCGGAGTAGCCCTCATCGTCCTTGAGCTGGAACAGATAGTCGACGGCGTCGTTGATTCGGGTCGAATCGGTGAACGCCCGCCACCGCTCCCAATCCTCTGTCGGGAGATGAATCAGCACGGCGGCGATGTCGGCGTTTGGACAGATGCCGCTCGCGCCAGCAGCGATGCTGGCGACGTGGGTGCCGTGCGAGCCCGGAACGATGCACGACTGCTGTTCGAGGTGGTACGGGGCGATCTGGTGCTCGGCGCTCGCCGCGATTGCCCGATCCAGATGCTTCTTCAGAAACTCACTTCCGTAGTGGAAGCGCCCATCGGGCCCGGGCGCGGGCCGTCCTCCGGCCTTGCCCTGATCCCAGATAGTCACGAGCACCTTCTTCCAACGCCCGCCGTCCACTCTGCGCCATCTGCCGCAGCTTAGGCGAGGCATTCCAGATCCGCTGGACAACGGATGTCTTTCCGCGTCGGTCCTCACTCATGAATCCCGCTTTCCTCGCCCATTTGGGGAAAGCGGTATTGTGCCCACGCCCTTCTCCTTGTGCAAGAGGCTTCGAAGATCTGGCGGCCAGGGGGGTGAGATCCGGAGGCGTCTGGGGTTCGGCCGGGCTCGCTAGCGGAGCGGCGCGGCGGTTAGATTGTCAAGGCATCAGCGTGCGAGTCTGGGCCTCACCATCCACCGAACGCTACGAGTCGGTTGTGGCTGTGGAGCGCGCGCCGCGGCGTACGTCCGAACGCCGGCCGGGTGACCCCGGCCGGCGGTGCTGTCTGATGTGGAGCGACCGTCGTCAGCGGCGGTCGCGATAGGAGTCGACCGGGGGGAGCTGTGCGCCGGACAGGTCGGCCGGAACGCTCTCCTCGGCGACGACCGTATGGGTCAGCGTACCGATTCCCTCGATGGTGGCGCTGATCGTCTCGCCCGCCTGCAGATACCCAGAGCCTGTCGCGCGCTGGACGCGACCGGCGCCGGTTCCGCCGGACGTCCCGCTTTGCAGCACGTCACCAGGGAATACCGTGATGAGCGACGACGCGTACTCGATCAGCTCCGGGATGTTATGGATCATGTCTCCCGCCCGGGCCTCCTGGACGGTCACGCCGTCGATGACCAGGCTCTGGTGCAGGCGCTCCATCGGATCGCCGTAGAACTCCTTTGGCACGATCCACGGCCCATGGGGCGCGAACGTGTCATGGCCTTTACCGACGAACCAGTCCGAACCGGAGCCGTAGCCACCCGGAGGACGCCCGCCACGATCGGAGATATCCATGGCGACCATGTAGCCGAACACGTGGTCGTATGCACGGCTCGCGGAAATGTACTTGCCCGCGCGGCCGAATACGATAGCCATTTCGACTTCCCATTCGATCCGGTTGCGGCCGAAGGGCATTATGATGTCATCGCCGCTCCCGATGATCGCGCCGCGGGTGGGCTTCAAGAAGAGGTAGGGCACGCCCCGGTTCTCTTTCCGCTCCTGGGTCCGCGCCTGCAGGTCTTCCTCCGTGCAGCCCTCGCATGCGTGCGTATAGAAGTTGACCGCCGCATTCATGAGCTTGCCCGGATACATGATCGGGGGAAGGATGCGGACGTTCTCGACGTCGTGGACATACGGCGCGCGCATGCTCCCCGAGAGCCGGTTGTTCGCGACGAGATCGTTGACGATCTCGTAGAGCCGGAACTTGAGGCCATACTCGTATTGGCCGATCAGCTCGAGCATGTCGACCGGCATGGTGAGATGGGGGTAGGTCGGATTCACCTCCAGCTCGGCATTCGCGGCGTCGATGTCGACGATGAGGGCGTCCCGCAGCACGAGCGCCGTGATCGCCTCTCCGTCGATCTGGAACGTTCCTACCTTGAACGGCTCAGCGGACTCCAGGGCCTGGGCTCCAAGGGAAGCCGGACCCGCGAGCACCACCAGCAGGGCAGCGAGAATCGTCGATCGCATTCAGTCCTCCGTGTGAATCATGTTCAGCGTGTCAAGGCGAGAATGACCGAACCCGAGGGTTGACGTCAAGGCCATTCGTGCGCGAACACGCTCGTCGACCAGCCGACTCGCACACGAGTGAAGGCTCATGCCCCCTCTGCGGCTTGTGTTGGAACCATTGGCCGACGTGATCGTCGTGGAACGTCGGCGCTCATCGCGCTGCCGTGTCGGTTCGAGGCTCACGGTGTTGGCGCCCTCCGCAGCGGTGAAGGGTGAGGTCTGCGCGGCGTGTGGGTGTCGATAGTGTAGTCGCACACGCCTGATTGTCGCCGACGGGAGCTCAGGGGCGGCGGTACGGGGGCGTCCAGCACGATTCGAACGCCCCATCAACTGGTCGCATCCGGCCTACGCCAACAAGCACATCGTGCACCGGAACAACACCGAGATCATTCGCGCCTCGCTGGATGCGAACGACTACTAAGTAGGACGTCCGGACTCTACCGCTTGCCTATCTCGCAACACGGCAAGGGCGACGGGACCAAGCGCGACGACGGCACCAGAGCACGCGAAGGCCCAGCCCCAGGAGTTGATACTGTCCCCGCCGGCGCCACTGATGCTGGTCAGGTCCAGCGCGACCCCGAAGAGCAACGGCCCGGCGAAGGAGCCGATAAAGCCGATGCTGGAATGGACGGCCATCGTCGCGCCCCGGTAGCCCTCCGGCGCCGCTGCCATTACCCCGGCGGTCACCGAGGAGGATTCGCCGGTGATGGTCCAGCCGTAGATCATGACCAGGGCCACCACGACCCAGAACGGTGCCCCGGCGGCAAAACCCACACCGCAGGCCAGAGTCGCGGAGGTCCACTGGATGATGGTGATGGCTCGGTGGCGGCCGATGCGTCGCGACAGTTCGTTGCCCAGTACACTGGACGGCAATCCGAACAAGTTGGCAAGGGCGGCCCAGGCTGTGGCCGACAGCAGCATGCCCTGGCCCGGATGGGTGGCGGCGGCGAACACCAGGAACGCGACCATCCAGGACCGGCAGGCGAAGAGCTCGAAGTTGTGAACGGCGTAGGCGAAGACGTAGCCCATGGCGGCGCGGCAACGCAGCACCGGGCGGAAATCCAGCAGGTGGGTGCTGGGCGCCTGATGCGGCCTGGGATCCGTATGGGGCAAGAGCGCCACCGAGAGCAGCGCACCCAGTAGCGGCCCCGCCACCGTGACCGCGAAGGCCGTCTGCCAATCCCACTGGGCGGCGATTTCACCGGCCATGAAGAACGACAGCGACGTGCCGATGCCGAAGCTGGCCGTGTAGAAGGCCACGGCGCGGCTATTGTCGTGGCCAGGACGGATGTGCTCCAGGTGATCGGTGAGTAGCTTCAGGCCCGGCATATAGGAACCGGCCAGGCCGATGCCGCCCAGGGCGCGGAACAGCATGGCCGCCCAGAAGCCGTCGGTGACCGTGGCGAAGCCCAGGCTGGCGAGGGCGCTCAATATGAGACAGAAAAGATAGATACGTCGGGGCGGCAGGCGGTCGGTCAGGCTCACCAGCACCGGCACGGCGACCAGATAGCCGGCGAAATAGATGCCGTTGATCCAGCCGGCGTCGGTCGTTGACAGGCTCCAGACGTCGATGAACGTGGGCAGCAGGGCC
>Ga0310122_10002118_pt1 | contig 12667 bp, 14 predicted proteins | sample CB6_Bottom_1051__FD_203503 | JGI IMG/M metagenome (GOLD analysis project Ga0310122, IMG submission 203503) | Marine microbial communities from Western Arctic Ocean, Canada - CB6_Bottom_1051 | ecosystem: Environmental > Aquatic > Marine > Oceanic | place: Canada: Western Arctic Ocean | collected...
AAATGCAATCATATAGAGGAGGGAAGTTATGAGTGAGAATACCTACAACGGGAGTTGTTTCTGTGGTGCGGTCCAACTGACAGTAACCGGCGCGCCCGCTGCCATGGGTTACTGCCATTGTGAGTCGTGCCGCCACTGGTCGGCAGGGCCGGTCAACGCATTCACCCTGTGGCAGCCCGACGCGGTTGTGGTCACCCAGGGCGCTGACAACTTGGCCAGCTATGCCAAGACTGACAACAGTCACCGCAAGTGGTGCAAAACGTGTGGTGGGCACGTATTTACCGAGCACCCAGGGATGGGCCTTACGGATGTGTACGCCGCAGTGATACCCGACCTGCCCTTCCAGCCTGGGGTTCACGTCTTCTACGAAGAAACGGTGCTGCGCATCCACGACGGCATTACAAAACAGAAGGATGTTCCCACTGAAATGGGTGGCTCCGGTGTAGAACTTCCCGAATAGCTAGCTCTTAGTGCCTTCGCTGATGGCGAGGTCATCTAAAGAAATTTTCCGACGTAGGCGATTCGCTTGCTGAACGCGGGCAAGTACGCGTCGAAGACTACGGGGTAAGTCTCAGTACAGTCATAACGGAAGATCCCCACTCCGCGAGGGATGCGCAGTTTCTGGTCGATATGGCGCCACGGGGAATTCTACAACAGACAATGAGGGAGGCTGGGCTTCACTCTGTATTTGCTTAACATTCCGGCTTCGCATAAAGAGAGAGGCATGGCTGAGCAACGGATATTCACTGAACGTGACGACTGCTTCCACTTCGAAGAGATGGCCAGCGACTGGTGGGCAACCGAGACTGCGTGGTTCTCATTTTCTCACCCAGAGCGTCGTTTGGGCGGTTGGTTCTACACCATGGTGCGGCCCAATATTGGCACGGTAGCAGGCGGTGCTTGGATCTGGGACGACTCAGCCCATCTGCCGTGGGAGATCCTCTACTCGGCGAACTACACGGCTCTTGAGATGCCGCGCGATCAAGACTTGAACGACATTACTCTGCCCACAGGCGTTTCAATCCGCGTAATCGAACCGTGTATGTCCTACGCGCTGGGTTATAACGATGACGGGCGTCTTCAGGCGTCGTTGCGCTTCGATGGCGTGATGCCACCCGAGCCCCTGACCAGCACCGGCTCGACATTTGGACGTTCGCACCATTTCGATCAGATCGGGCGCGTGAGCGGGCAGATCGTACTACACGGTGAGACCATTGCTATCGATTGTCTTGCCGTGCGCGATCGTACCTGGGGACGACGGCGGGAGGACCGCCCGCGTCAGGCGGCCTATGTCACGGGTGTAGCCAGTCCTGAGCACGGATTTCTCGCGGTCACGAACGTTGAGAAAGAGCGTAATCCAGTCGCCTACGGCTTTCTCCGCCGCGATGGACGGACCCTACCGCTGACCCAAGGCGAGCGGCGTCTTGAGCGGGACAGCGCAAATGGTTGGATCACGCGCGTCGAGATCCAAGCGAGCGATACCGAGGGACGCGAACTCCATGCTATGGGTAAGCCGCTGAGTCGGCTCGTGATTAATCGCCACACGTTTATCGATATCAACAGCCTGATTGAGTGGAACATCAACGGCGAGAGCGGTCATGGCGAGGACCAAGACATGTGGCCCGTCCATCGTTGGTCCCGCATGCGCCGGAATGCCCGAACAGCAAATGGAGTCAACGCCTGATGTCTGACTATATCCAACTGGCTCCAGACGAACTCTTAGAGCGGATCGCTCGGACGCTCAAAAAAGACATCGGACCGGCAGTTGAGGCAGCCTACCCCAAGACACAAGCGTTCATGGCGGCGGTCGTATTACAAAAACTCGCTGGTCAGTTACGACTGGCAGACGAACATGCCGCCACGAGTCAAGACGATTTAAAAGAACTCGCCGAGGAGCTCGATCAACTTACCGGCTCACAAGATACGCCCCCTTCCCTTCAGGCCGCTGTGAAGACTTTGCGCCAAGCCCTCGACACAACGAGTGTGTCCCATCTGATTGAAACATTATATGCAACCCGATCCGAGCTAGGTGAGGAGCGCTTTGAGAGCCTCATGGGTCGGGTCCGGGTGCGACTTCGCGCGCGCGTCGATCGCGAGATGGTGTACGCAGCATGAGCACGGTGCAACAGGCTGCTGACGACCAAGACATGGCGGAACGTATCCGCCAGTATATTGAGACACAGCTGCAAAATGCGTCGGACCTTCGCCTCGAAGCGTTAGAGCGGATTGCTGTGGGCTGGTCCCACGAAACCTGGCTCTTTGACGCGCACTGGACCGAGAACGGCATACCGAAAACTCAAGGGCTGTGCCTGCGACGTGATCCAGGCAATGCGCTGTTGCGGCACTTCTCGGACCTGGGCGAGCAGTTCCGCGTTCTGCAGTGTTTGGAGTCCACGCCACTTCCAACCCCTAAGCCGTATTGGTATGAAAGTGACCCGAGCATTCTGGGCACGCCGTTTCTTGTCATGGAGAAAGTCGCCGGAACGTGTCCCAGCCCCTGGGGCTCGGCCGGCAGACGCTTTTACGCTGAGGCTGCAGAGCGGGGAAAACTTCCTGAGAGCTTTACCTCTGCTCTAGCCACGCTGCATACCATCGATTGGCAGGCGGTCGGTCTGTCGTTCTTGGGCGTACCTGAGCCCGGAAAAGACTTTGCGCGGCGCGAAGTACAAAAATGGTGCGAGCTGGTAAAACTCTCTCAGCAGGAGCCCCATCCGATCCTCATAGACCTCATCGGCTGGCTGAAGGCCAACGCCCCTGTAACCAAACGCCTCACGCTGGTCCACGGAGCATATCGCACCGGCAACCTGTTGATCGACAACGATCAAATCTCTGCCGTCCTAGATTGGGAGCTACAGGTCGTCGGAGACCCGATGTACGATGTGGCCTATGTGCTTACTGACCTCAACCGTGAGGGAAGTGAGTTGCTGTCTCATCTTGTCGAGCGGGAGGCCTTCTTCCGGGACTATGAGAAAGCCACTGGGATCGAGATCGACGAAGCGGTCTGTCAGTACTACGGCATGCTGTACCAACTGCGCTCAGTAGCCTTTTGGATGAGTGCGGCGGGCTTGTACGCCGCAGGCCGAAGCGACGACATTCGGCTCGCCCGCACAGCCTGGTCCGTGCCCGTGGTATTAGACGGGGCCGCACGCGCGCTCGGCTATTAAACCTCCCTAGGCCCTCGGCACTTACAGGCAAGGCTCAGGGCGGAGTGCCTCGGCTTGATTGGCTCCGTCTCACGACCCGTCTCACTAAATGCCCAATTCACCCCGAACAGTTGCCGTCACCCAAAAGGCAAATCTTTACGAGCAAGGTTTCTCTCCAACCGTTCATTAATGGCGGAGAAAATCTTTTCAAACCTCTGCTGTGAATTCTGTGTCAGAATACTTTCAGGCTTAGACGCCATCTTCTTTAGCAGGAGACGCGTCGGCCTTGTCTTGTGGAATTCTATGGTCAAGCCCTTGAAAGCAGCTTCAACATGTTTCGATATCCGGGGGATATTCGCGTTCAGATTAAGAGACTTGCCTTTTAGCTCTTGCGAGTAACTTTCTTTGACCAAAGAGATATACACATCAGAATCGAGCAAGTCCTCGATATCGGCTTGCGGTGATGGACTGTCTTCAAACGCCTCTGAAACGAACATGACATTCTGTTCTCTAATTAGCTTTGCCTTTACAATGTCATCTTTCGTCTCTCTCGCACGTGGCTCTTCATCAAGAAGTGCCAGGACTCTGAGTTGCTCAGACGCCAGAAGAGCAACCATGTAGTTAATCTTCTGCGCTCCACCAGCAGGAGTGATAGTCAAATCCTCATGCAATGACGTTCGGCCAATATCCCTCAGGTAGTCTGATATCGACGAAAGCATCCAGTAGTCTGTTACACCCTCAGGGATTCTCGGTCCTTGGACCAGCGGGCGCATTTGAACAGGAAGTTACAGTTTCAAAAATAAAGGGATAGACTCCACATGTTTGAGAGGCCAGCTAGTCCAGAATCTTAATCGAGATGAAGACCAACCGCTTACTTGCTTCTGCGATATCCGAAGCGATGGGGCGTCCATCCCCGTCAAGCGCAACTCCGGCATGGGGCGCATCGCGGGGTGTCGCCACCAGGAAGTCATGGAGGGCTGTCTGCACCCGCGTCGAGCTATCCGCCAGCACGCTAGGCTTTCCGACGATATTGCGGCCCCGGAGCGTCAGTTTAACCTCATCAGTGTGGCGGAGATTGTGCCACCACTTGTAACTCCTGTCGGTAAAGCAATGTAGATGACCATCCGTGGCGTGATAGCTCACCGGCGTCGAATAGGTCTTTCCGCTCTTTCGGCCCTTGAATTCCAAGAGGAGAGTGTTGCGGCTCAGGACTCCGTGCAGTGGCGAGCGTAGAATGCACTTCACGACCGGATTGATCACTGAATAGAGTGCTTTACTCACGATGCGCTCTCGGCTGGACCAGGTTCGAGTTAACCCCCGGTACGAATTTTCGTCGGCTCGAGGGTCAGTAAACAGAACCCGTCACGGCCGCTTCGCCAGACTTCGAGCATCTGTCGCTTCGCAGGATCTTCGAGGTCCCAGTACCGTGGCGCGATCCGCTCGGCCAACTCGAAGCCGCCGGTGTCACTTATCGAAACACAGCCGTCGAACGCCACCCATCGTTCCGGCTCGTCGAGATGGTTTGTCACGAGTACCGAGGCTTTCGGATCGCGGCGGAGGCGGCGCACCTTCGGCGTAGAAGCGTCGGCGAACATCCGCACGACCTCGCCGTCCCAGTCGAACCAGATCGGAACCCCCATGGGGGTTCCCTCTTGGCGATTGGTCAGAAGGACAGCAAGTCTGGGCGTAGCGAGAAACTGGTCTCGGCTCTCGTCGTTCTCGAAGTGGCTCGAAGTCGCCATGGGGTACTCCTTTCTGATCTCCAGCGTTTCAATGGCGGGCAAGGACATCTTGTAGCCCCTCGCGCAAGACGGTGAGCTGACGCATGCGTGTCCACCGTGCAGGATCCAGCAGCGCATTGATCGCAATGCCGTCTACCAATGCGAAGATGCGATCCACGATGTCGTGACAGGCAGGCAGCGGGCGGAAATTCCGCAGCCCTTCGACTATCGTGTTGCGGACGGCGTTGCAGCGGGCAGTGCGCCGGTCTTCATGGTCCGAACGTTCGACGCAGCACCTCGGCGAGCTCAGTGACAATCTCGGGAGAAGTAACAAGTATGTAGCGTTGGGAAAGCGATGCCCGCCAGACAGGTGCAACCCGTCCCCGTGGATACACGAAGGCTGAAATAAGCACATTTGCATCAAGAACGGCGCGCATGGCGTCGCTCTTTGCGGTGTTCGTGAATGATGCGGTCGATATTTTTTTCTTTGATGCCCATTTTTTTCGCCTGGGCAGACGCATACCGGTTCAATTCCGCTTCTTCCCGCATGAGTTCTTCTTTGGTCATGGGATTCCTGCGCTCTTCTTCCTGCGCTTCCCGGATAAGCTTCATGGCCCAGGCTTCATCGAATGCCTCGCGCTGATCGTGGTACTTTTTATACACGCGCACCATGTCACGAAAAAGTTCGCTCTTGGTCAGGTGCTCAGCTTTTGCCAAGCGCTCAACCTGCCTGGCAATGGGCGGCGGGACAGAAAATCCTATGGTTTCAGTGGTGCGTGGCATAGCCGTCCTCGGAGTTTAACTTCGTTCAACTCATTGTATCGTTCGAGAGGAAAACATCAAGGAAAAAGGAGTGAGTTGCCTCCCTGTGTGCTACCGATAAAACCAGTAGTCATGCACCGAACATGGAAGCGAGGGCTGCCCGCGTGAGCAACACGGTGAGAACCGGACTGGCGTTTGATTGTCCGGCCGATACGGTTGAGAGCCGCAAGAACACAGCGAGCCCGTGACGATCACCACGTACTCATGCGGTAACAAAAAGTTCCCCAAGCTCGGGCACGGTTTCGCCATGTTCAAGCCTGTCAGCAAGGGTGCGGAGCGCAAGCGCCTCAACCTTGGCCCGGACTTCCTCCGGTGTGGCCCCGTAGGCCATGACCCCTGCTAAGTCCGGGATTTCGGCAATCCAACGGCCCTCTTCCTCCTGCTCAAGCTCAATGCGTAGCATAGAGCACCCTCCGTAGCGAAAAACGGGTTAAAAAGACACCTCGCCAATGGCACCCTCAGCCCTTCGGCAAGCCTAACACCCGCTCGCCCATGATATTGCGCTGAATCTCACTCGTACCCCCAGAAATCGTATACTGCCGCGCGCTCAGCACGCGATTGACCCAGCGCAGCGCGTCGGGCACGGCTTCTGACGGGAGGTCTACCACGGCATTATGCCCGAGCAACTCGCTGGCAAACGCAGCAATCCGCACCCCCAGCTCAGAGCTACACAGTTTCAGCATCGACCCTTCGGGACCCGGAGGTTGTCCTTTGAGCTGTTTGGTCAGCCCCCGCAAACGAGTGTATTTGAGACTTTCATTTTCAATCGCCAGTTGAGCGATGCGTTGACGCACCCAGGACTGGCTCCAGGCCGGCTCACCATTGACCTCGACCTGATGTGCGAGCTGAGCCAAGCGCTTGATTTGATCACCCTGGCTGCCGCCGCCTGCGATCCCGCGCTCAAACATGAGCGTGGTGATGGTCACCTTCCAGCCCTCGTTCAACGGTCCAACAAGATTTGCTTTAGGCACGCGGACATCTTCAAAGAAAATCTCATTAAAATGGGCATGGCCGTTTATCAGGACCAGGGGCCGTACTGTCACGCCGGGTGTTTTCATATCAACCAGCAAATAGCTGATGCCTCTATGTTTGGGCGCATCAGGATCGGTACGAACGAGCATGAAAATCCAGTCCGCGTACTGCGCGCCCGAGGTCCAGACTTTCTGGCCGTTCACCACAAACTCGTCGCCATCTTCCACGGCTCGCGTTTGCAGGCTGGCTAAGTCTGAACCTGCACCGGGCTCTGAATAACCCTGACACCAGATATCGTCGCCGCGCAGTATGCGCCGTAGGAATTTTTCTTTTTGCGCAGCCGCCCCCCACTGCATGAGGGTTGGGCCACACAGCGCAATGCCCGAGAAGCCAGGTAGGATAGGCGCCCGCGCCCGTGTGTACTCCTCGTCAAACACTACCTGTTCCATCAACCCTGCTCCGCGCCCGCCGTACTCTGTGGGCCAGGGAATGCCGACCCAGCCACCTTCATACATTTTGCGTTGCCAGGCACGGCGTTTGTCAAACGTCTCCCGGTCGGGTGCAACGCGTTCATCCATCGCATCCTCGACGCACAACTCTGATGGCAGATGAACTTCCAGCCAGCTGTGCAAGTCGGCTCGAAATTTCTCTTGTTCAGGAGTGTATTGAAAATTCATGCCGCAGTCCGGTCAGCTCCTGACTTACACAAAGCGCGGCGTGGTATACACCGGCAAACCAAAGGCCCGTCGGCCGAGCAAGGCCTTACCTTCAGTACCGGCAAAGGGCTGATGGATGATAGCGGCGCGCACGTCGCGATACATCTGTTCCATGGGATTCTTTTTAAACAATGCTGCCCCACCGACCATACGCATGGCTTGATCCACGACCTGTACACAGCTCTCCATGACAAATTGATAACAGGAAATCAGATTAACCAGGTCATCCTGACTGCGCGCCGCAATATCATCGTGCGCTGCGGCTGTTTGATGCAACATGGCTCGCGCAGAGCGCAGACCTATTTCCATTTCCGCCGCCAGCAGTTGATTGCCAGGGTAGTGCGTCATGGGCTGATCAAACGGCTCTTGAGTCCGCCCTGCTACCCAGCTCATGGCATAATCACGCGCAGCCTGAGCGAGGCCGAGATAACAAGCCGGGCCGGAAGCCACCCACCAGGCGGCAATGATATTGGATAATGCATCCCAGGTTTGTACGGGTCGGGGGACCGCTGCATCCTCCGATATAAACACATTGTCCCACACCACATCATTACTGAGCGACGAGCGGATGCTCATCGTGTCCCAGTTCGTTTGAATCTGGACGCCCTCGGTATCGGACTGCAGGAAACACAACAGGCACTGAGGTCCCTTCTCCGGGTCGTTATTCCGAGCGGTAGTCAACAAATAGTCGGCGCAGGCAGACATGGTCCCAAACCCACTGCGGCCATTAATCACATACCCGCCGTCTACCTTCTTCGCTTGGCGGGTCGTATCGTTGATACCGCCATAGCCGACCGAGCTGTTCATCTTAGGGTCACTCACCGGACCGGCAAAGATAATCTTGTCGTTGACAACAGCCTTGAGCATCGGCTCGATAGCGTCGAGCTTAAGGCCCTCACCTTTTTGGTTGAGCCGCCACAGGTCAGCAATAATGGACACGGAGATATGATGCATATTGACCGCAATGGCCATGGGCAAATCCCCACACGCCAAGCGTTCTTGGGCTAAGGCAACGTCTAAAGGAACTGCCCCACCCCCGCCTAACTCCTCAGGCACGATCAGCGCGGCATAGCCCGAGGCCTTCATGGCAGCCACATTTTCATGCGGAAAACTACTGTCGTTGTCGTGCTGGGCAACCCGCGTTTTAAAATCGTCGGCGTGGGTGGCGGCCATGTCGATAAAACGTTGTTGGCGCTCGGTGTAATTTTTCTGCATAGCTCAGGTCTCTTTTTTGGAGGGGCTGTGGATTTCTAGTCTTGTGCCTCGTTCCGGGACATGTGTTTCATCGTCTAGTTCATTGGCGCCTGTATCGTTACTGTACTACAGTGCGCGCCCCATCCCAGCAAGAGTAAGCGTTCTTACCTGTGCTGTATCTTGGAGACGCAGTGTAGTAATACTATGGCGCAGCGAGAAAGGAGCTTGGCAATGAAAGTGATTGATGGCGATAGCCACTTTATGGAACCGCTTGATCTATACCCTCGCTACATCGATCCGGCATTTCGGGACCGAGCCATGCGCGTCGAGAATGATCCGGCAAGCGGCGAGCCCAAAATCCTTATTGATGGCAAACCCTTAAAGATGGTCAATACGGCAGATCTCTTAGCAGCCGTGGTTGCGTATGGACAGAAAGAGGCCGGCCAGGATGTGAGTAATTTCGATCAATATCTGGCTCTGAGCCCTGACTGGCAAGACATGGATAAGCGGATTCAGTTCCTGGATGCCGAAGGAATTCATGCCCAGGTGATCTACCCCACGCTGGGTTTGTTGTGGGAGGGCAGTGTTGATGACCCGGTGTTTGCCGACGCCCTGAGTCGGGCCTATAACACCTGGGCGTTTGAACTGTGTGCGGGTCATAGCGATCGGCTTTTTCCAGCCGCCCATATCTCGCTGCGCGACGCACCGCTTGCCGTACGTGAACTCAAGCGGGTCGCCAAGCTCGGCTGTCGTACGATTTTTGTTGCAGCCGCTCCGATCAATGGGCGCAGTTTTGGGCATCCGGACTTCGATCCCATCTGGGCTGAGGTACAAGATCTAGACTTGAGTGTGGGTATACACCTGACTGGACATCGGCATTCCACAGGCAGGGAATGGTACCGTGATCGAGATCCGGGCATGATGTTCGTCACCATGAATCTCATCCAAGACCCGCGTATGGCCCTGACCACCATGGTATACGATGGCGTGTTGGAGCGCTTTCCCCGCCTACGGGTGGCCACCATAGAAGCCATGGTAGGTTGGATTGGAGAATGGCTGGAGCGGCTCGACTACCGCTATAAATACATGGGCCATACCTCGCAGATGAAACGCTCGGCCTCGGAATATTTCGAACGTAATATTTGGATTAACGGCGATCCCGAGGAGAAGATGTTCCCGTTGATCGTACAGTTTGCCGGGGATGAAAAATTCTTTATCGGCTCTGACTATCCACACGCCGAAGGATTTGTAGAGCCCGTGCGCAAAGCCCGCGAGACCTTGTCGTCTTTGCCGGCTGCATCGGTGGACAAGATTCTGGGGGGAAATGCGAGTCGTTTCTTTGGGATTTGATAGGCTATCCCACTCAGCCAGCCCATCGTAACGCTACGGCCAAGGAGGCAATCTGCATGGCCGGACCACTTGAAGGCATTAGGGTGCTTGATCTGACCCGACTCGCGCCCGGACCGTTTTGCACCATGATTTTAGGGGACTTCGGGGCTGATATCATCCGTGTTCAAGAACCGGGGCCACCGACCGGACGGCGGGCCGAGCAAGCTGGAGCGGCTGGAACAAAAATGGCCGGCGCTGGTGGTGCTGTCGCTCATAATGCGCTTCACCGCAATAAAAAGAGCGTTGGTATTAATTTGAAAGACTCCGAAGCCCGCGAGATTTTTTACCAATTGGTCCGCGAGGCTGACGTACTGGTCGAAGAAATGCGGCCTGGTGTAGCCCAGCGTTTAGGCATTGATTACGACACGCTGAAAGAGATGAATCCACGTCTCATCTACTGCGCCATCACTGGCTATGGACAAACCGGCCCGTACGCCAAACTGGCTGGACATGATCTGAACTATATTGCCCAAGCCGGAGCACTGGGACTCATTGGTGATAAAGATGGCAATCCGGTTATTCCGCAAAACTTGGTTGCCGATTATGCGGGTGGAGGTATGCATGGGGCCATAGGCGTGCTCACCGCCCTTTTTGCCCGAGAAAAAACGGGTCGGGGACAGTTTGTCGATATTGCCATGATGGATGGCAGTATGTATCTGATTGTGCAGTTCCTGTCGGCCTATTATGGCAACGGTGAAATTCCTCAGCGGGGCAAATCTTTCGCTGGGGGAGGACTCCCCTATTACAATGTGTACGAAACTAAGGATGCTAAACACATAACCCTGGGATCGATAGAGCCATGGTTTTTTGCCAATCTATGCCGCGCGGTTGATCGGGAAGATCTGATTCCCTACCAGCAGGATAACGAAAAGCGGCCTGAGATCGCAGCGTTCCTAGTCGAGACGATGAAAACCAGAACGCGCGATGAATGGTTTGTCTACCTGAATGAAACCGACCAATGTGTGGGCAAGATGCTCAGCCTTGATGAGCTTGAGCATGACCCCCAGGTGCAAGCCCGGCAAATGATTATTGAGGTCGACGATCCAATACATGGCACAGTGAAACAAGTCGGTATCGGCCCAAAACTGTCCGATACCCCCGGCTCGGTTCGGCACGTTGCCCCAGATCTAGGACAGCATACGGACGAAATCCTAGGAGACTTGGGCATTGCCTCAGCAGATATCAGTCGCCTGCGCGAAAAGGGGGCAATCCTATAAAGCAGTGAGTCAGTCCGGCAGTTGCTGAGAGGTCGCTCACAACTGAGAGGTCGCTCACAAAAGTCCCTAGAGGCGTGCCTTCTATAAGACTAGGGCTACTTATAGGGATCTTAGAGCTACTAACAACAGTCCGTCCTGTCCCATACGTCTGGATACCTGCTTTCGCAGGTATGACACAACAAGGATTGTCATTCCCGTGAAAACGGGAATCTAGGGGCTGGGACGCTGACAATGCGCGCCAGGCAGTTTGTTATGCATTCGTAGCAACGAGAAGACGGCACATGACTGACTATTACAATCTGGGCTCCTATAGTCGGACTGTCTCAACCACATCACCAGAGGCGCAACTCTGGTTCGATCGTGGTCTCATCTGGTGTTATGGCTTCAATCATGAAGAGTCGGTTCGCTGTTTCAAAAAAGCCGCAGTGGCAGATCAGAACTGTGCTATCGCCTACTGGGGAATCGCCTACGCAGCTGGCCCTAATTATAACAAGCCCTGGGAAGCATTTGACGCCACGGATTTAACCCAATCGCTCACTGAAATTTATACAGCTGCCCAGGAAGCACTAGCACGGAGAGACACAGCATCCGACATTGAGCAGGCGCTCATTCATGCGCTTCAACACCGTTGCCCATCCGAGACAGCGGTAGAGAATCCGAATATCTGGAACGATACCTACGCGAACGCCATGCGTGGCGTGTACGAAGCGTTCCCAGAGGATCTTGATGTGTGCAGCTTGTTTGCCGAAGCACTTATGAACCGGACCCCCTGTGCCTTATGGAATCTCAAATCAGGAGAAGCAGCCGAAGGTGCGAGTACGCTAGAAGCTATTACTGTCCTAGAAAAGGCATTCCAGCGTATAGAGCAAACGGACGCGGAGCCTCATCCTGGCCTGCTGCATATGTACATCCACTTGATGGAGATGTCGCCGCATCCCGAGCAGGCACTACGTGCCTGCGATGCCCTCCGAGACCTGGTACCCGACTCTGGCCACTTGCAACATATGCCGACCCATATCGACGTACTGTGTGGACATTATGACAACGTAGTGACTTCAAATTCTCGGGCCATTGTTGCTGACCAGAAGTTTCTCGAACGTGAGGGGGCGCTGAATTTCTATTCGCTGTACCGCTGTCACGACTATCACTTCAAGTTATACGGGGCCATGTTCCTTGGCCAGTATAAACCCGCTTTAGAGGCGGCGAATGAGATGGTTACGACGCTGCCGGAAGACCTTCTTACAGTCAAAAGCCCACCAATGGCGGACTGGACCGAAGGCTTTGTGTCAATGAAGATGCACGTCCTCATACGGTTCGGGGAGTGGCAGGCTATTCTGGATGAATCTCTCCCGGAGAATCAAGAGCTCTTTTGTGTGACCACGGCGATGATGCATTATGCCAAAGGCATTGCCTATGCGACTCTGGGAAACGTTAAAGCCGCGGACGGCGAGCAGCAACTGTTCGAAGCTGCCGTCCCTCGTGTGCCGGACACG
>Ga0310122_10002119_pt1 | contig 12662 bp, 12 predicted proteins | sample CB6_Bottom_1051__FD_203503 | JGI IMG/M metagenome (GOLD analysis project Ga0310122, IMG submission 203503) | Marine microbial communities from Western Arctic Ocean, Canada - CB6_Bottom_1051 | ecosystem: Environmental > Aquatic > Marine > Oceanic | place: Canada: Western Arctic Ocean | collected...
TGGCTCCGCTACCGGTGTGCGGAACCCCTAGAGAGCTCGCCACGAGCACGGCCCTCGCGAGAGCCCGCTACAGGCCGGTAGCCCCTGGTTCAGTGGTTCAGGCGGAGCGAACCGGATAGGCAGAGAATTTCCTATCCGCGAACTATCCGCCGGCGCAGCTCGCACGATGAACGGGTCCCTGCGCGCCTGAGTGCATGAGTTCGCCAGCGTCGCCGACGTCGAGCCTGAGTTGCCCTGAATCGGACGCCTCTGAAAACCTTCTCAGGGGCTCCCCCAAGGTTGCACTCATTCGCTGGCTTGCCGAGCAGAGCATCCCACCCACCGCGCAACCCTTCAGAGAAGAATTCTCATATTTTCAGGATGGACGCGCGTAGAATGGGCGCGGGAGAAGCGGTCCCCCGCACCCTTGTCGATGGGCTTCACTCGATTTTCGTCGGAATTTGAGTTCCACCCGCGCGCTTTCCGAGCAATCGGGCCCGCGATGCGCTTGGCCGGAGGCCTGCTCCTTGGCCTTGCGTCTGCGGGGGCGGTTCGCGCCGGTCCGGTGCCGGGCTATTACGATCCGGTGAACGCCTCAAACGCTGAGGTACTTCGGGCTTCCCTGCACGCAGTCATCGACGATCACCAGCGCTTCCCCTACACGTCCACCGCGACGGACACCTGGGACATCCTCGAGCAGGCCGACGAGAATTCGTGGAATACCGCCGAGATCCTCGATGTCTATTTGAACGCGAGCTTTCCCAAATTCGGTGGGGGTGGCGGCGGCTACAACCGGGAGCACACCTGGCCCAGTTCCTACGGCTTCCCCACCGATGGGAGCCAGAACTATCCCTACTCGGACTGCCACCATCTCTTTCTCTCGGACGAGAGTTACAACAGTTCCCGGAGCAACAAGCTTTACGGACAATGCGACGGGAGCTGCGCCGAGCGCGTCACCGTCGCCAATGGCGGCGTCGGGGGCGGGGGCGGGTTCTATCCCGGGCAGTCCAATTGGACCACCACGGGAATCTGGGAAACCTGGGCCGAACGCCAGGGGGATGTCGCGAGGGCGCTCTTCTATATGGATGTTCGCTATGCGGGCGGGACCCACGGCGGCACGGGTGCCTCCGAACCCGATCTGATTCTGACCGACGAGGAGACTCTGGTCGCCACCACGGGGACGAACGCGTCCGTGGCCTACATGGGGTTCCTCTCGACTTTGCTCACCTGGCATGCCGCCGACCCGGTGGATGCCCGAGAACAATGGCGCAACGATGTCATCGACGGCTATCAGGGCAATCGCAATCCCTTCATCGACCACCCGGATTGGGTGGCCTGCCTGTTTGCGGACGTCTGCGGGGGCGGTGGCGTGCCCGCCGCCCCAAGCGGGCTTCAGGCCCTGTCGACGGCCGAGTCGGTCGAACTCGATTGGAACGACAACTTCGAGCCGGATCTCGCGGGCTACCGCGTGATGCGGGCTCTGGCTCCGGGGGGACCTTATGTGCCATTGCAACTGGGGCTGTTGACATCGAGCCAGTTCACGGATGTCTCCGTGAACAGTGGTTCGTTCTACTACTATGTGGTCACGGCGGTGGATGTGGATGGCGACGAGTCGGTCCTGAGCGCCGAAATGGCAGTGCCGGTGGGTGTCTCGCCCTGGATCAATGAAATTCACTACGACAATTCCGGTGCCGACGCCGACGAAGGCGTGGAGATCGCCGGCCTGGCAGGGATCGATCTGACGGGTTGGCAGCTCGTGACCTACAACGGAAACGGAGGCGGGGTCACGACCACGCTTGCGCTCAGCGGAGGGCTCGCCGATGACGGCAGCGGCTTCGGCTTTCTCTTCTTCCCGCTGGCATCCTTGCAGAACGGAACGGCCGATGGTCTGGCCCTGGTGGCTCCGGGAGGAGTCGTCGTGGAGTTTCTCAGCTACGAAGGTGCCGTGGTGGCGGTGGGGGGCGCGGCCAATGGGATGACGTCGACAGATATCGGGGTCAGCGAGAGTTCCTCGACCATGCTGGGCGATTCCTTGCAACTCCAGGGACAGGGCAGCCAGGCCGCAGATTTCAGCTGGGCGGCTCCCGGGCCCCATACCCGGGGAGCGGTCAATACCGGCCAGGAGTTATTCAAATCGGTCTCCGCAGTGCCGACACTTTCGCACGGAGCGCTGATCGCCTGTGTGGCTGCGATGCTGGCCTCCGGGCTATGGATGGCGCTCCGCCAAGGAGGTCCAAAGGACCAACGATCAACGAGAAATTCATCGTAAGAAGAGAGTTCTTGAGTACGCAGAGCGGATCGCGAATGTCAAAAAGGCATGCCGCCATTTCGGCGTGGCAAGATCGGTCGGTGCGGTGATGAGAACTCTTAATCACCGCATATTTTACCGTGAATACTTGCGAGCACACCAATTGGCTCCTATAAACACCGCAAGAGGTGCGGTGAATTGACATTCATTCACGATCTGACGGATTGGCCCCATTTCTCTTGGGATGACGGGGCCTTGGCCGGCGTTCTCGCCGCCGTCCGGCACAAGCAGGGCAGACATCTGGGCAAGATGGAGAGCCTCGGTTTCGAGCTCCGCGCAGAGGCCGGCCTCACTACGCTCACGGACGAAGTCGTGAAATCCTCCGCAATCGAAGGCGAGCACCTCGACCCCGCGGAGGTCCGCTCGTCGATTGCTCGAAAACTTGGGCTCGATGTCGCGGGCCACCCAGAGCCTGGACGAGAGGTCGAAGGCATCGTCGAAATGATGCTGGATGCGTCGCGAAATTTCGAAGCCCCGCTCACAGCGGAACGTCTAGCAGGCTGGCACGCCGCGCTCTTTCCAACCGGTAGAAGCGGCATGAGCCGAATCACTGTCGGTGCATGGCGCACTGCCGAGTCAGGTCCGATGCAGGTCGTCTCGGGACCCATCGGTCGTGAAAGAGTCCACTACGAAGCACCGGCGGCCGAGCGCCTTGAAGCCGAGATGGAATCCTATCTACAGTGGTTCAACGCAGATCCAGATGTCGACCCCGTTCTAAAAGCGGCCATCGCGCACTTCTGGTTCGTGACGATCCATCCATTCGAGGATGGCAATGGACGAATCGCCCGCGCGATCGCTGACATGGCACTCGCTCGAGCCGACAAGACGAAGGAACGCTTCTACAGCATGTCTTCGGGAATCGAGGCAGAGCGAAGGGAGTACTACATCCAGTTGGAATCGGCGCAGCGTGGCAACCTCGACATCATCAATTGGCTCGTGTGGTTCCTGGATTGTCTCGATCGCACCCTTGACGGTGCGAATGAAAAGCTCACGTCCGTCCTTCACAAGGCGAGGGTGTGGGAGCGAATCAACGTGAGCCCGGTCAATGCTCGACAACGAAAGGTCATCAACCGGATGCTCGACGACTTCAAGGGTCACCTGACCACATCGAAGTACGCCAAGCTCGCGAAATGCTCGAATGACACCGCGCTCCGGGACATCCGTGAGTTGCTAGCGCGAGGCATCGTCGCACAGAACTCAGGCGGAGGGCGAAGTACCAGCTATCGAATCGCCAACCCCGACGAGGTCTCCGCCTAAGACCCCCACCGACGGCTGGGGCATGGTGAGGAATACGAACGCGTGAGGAACGGATACGAGACCCGGTTCGAACTAGCGACTCACTACTGACCATTCGAGGAATGGTCATCCGTTCATACTCGCCACTCGCCACTCGCTCGCGGCTCCCCCTTCCGTTAGCAAGAGAAACCGAACCCGAGGAAGATCAATGAGTTACGCCTCAGCCAGCGGAGAGGAGCGGCAACAAGCGGCAATGCGATGAAATGGCGACGGCATACGGCACCCAGCCGGCACTCAAAATCCGCGCTGAACTAATTGCAAGGCGCAAAAACCTAGAGATTACGCGGGCAACATGGAGGCAATCTGAAGCCGCCCGGAAATTTTTTCGAACTCTTGAGGCGGTTGAATATAGAGTGGTAACCGGATGTTCAACTTCATGATGCGAAACGACGAGACGGTATCGAGCCCACTCTGTCTGATTCTGCTCAATGCGGCTCAGATTTGTTTCGTGGAGGACACAAGGAAATGAGCCCTAACACCCCCGCCTGCGCAGCCCTAGTGCGAATTACTCTGATACTCACTTTAATGGTCGGGCTCTCTGCACCCGCGGGAGCGGCTGTTCTCGCCGTGAGCGCGTCGATGGATGGACCGACGGCCAATGCCGGAGCCGGAACCGGTTCGCCCGGCGTCGGAACACTGACCGGTACCTTCGACGACGTCACTAAACAGCTGAGCTGGAGCATTACCTGGAGCGGATTGATCGGGACTCCTTCGGCGATGCATTTTCATGGTCCTGCCGGGCCGGGCGTGAACGCAGGCGTACAGGTCGGCACAGGCATCGCGGGTCCGCCCGTCGTCGGCAGCGCAGTTCTGACTGTCGCACAAGAAGCGGACATCCTGGCCGGTCTCTGGTACTTGAATCTTCATACCACCACATTTGGGGGTGGCGAGATTCGCGGACAGGTCTCCGTCGCGAGTCCGCCGTCGGCGGTGTACGGACCTGGCCTGTTGCTTGTGATGCCTCTGATGGTCGCCGCGGGGTTCACACGGGTCCGTCGGCAAACACGCGTCTAGAACCTGAGTTCAACCAAGAGTCGATCAGCTGCTTTTGGATCTTCTTTGGGATCGCGTTTCAGCGAGAGCAAGGAGCCGGCTTCCTGTCATGGAGACCATCGAAGCCATCGTCGAGATCCCTGTGGTACCCGCCGTAGAATGTGCTTCGAGGCACGCCTAACGGGCAGAGCCTCGAAGCACCGGTAGGTTAGGTGTTCCCTCGACCAGAGGCCGGATGATCTCCAGCTTCTCGGATGCTATGCGCCTCACGAAGCGTCCTGCTCGCCATGAAATGACCCATCAGGCTTTTTTGAGCACACGGTTCTTGAGCCGTGATCTCAGCGACAACTTCTTTGAGTTCTCGGTTCTCGCTTCGCAGAACCTTGACTTCGTCGCTGGCGGCTTCTTGGACTGTATCGCCCGCCAGCTGCTTCTTACCCGCCTCGAGAAAGTCCTGGCTCCATCGCTAATCGGTAGTCGAGGTTGGAAGCAATGCCTTCCCTGCGGCTGAGCTCGGAAACGCTCTGCTCGCCTCGTAGCCCTTCAAGCACGATCCGGATCTTTTCTTCTGGAGAGAACTTCCTACGGGGTTCGCCGACGGGTCTCTCGCACTGCGGTTTCCACTGGATTGTTTCTTAAGAATCGGCATCTCGACACGCTCCCCTTAGGGGTCACGGAGCCCGGAATGTGTCTCTAAGCCTAGAGGGCCTTCGAGAGCGAATCCTGCTGACGGGTTACAGATTTGTTCCCAAAATTTTTCCCAATAAGCGGAAGGCTCCTCCACGAACTTCAGAAAGCCTTCACTGAAACACACTAAGACAATATGAAGAAAACCTTTTGTTCAGGACACCTTCACTTTGTTAAGAGACGCTTCATTTTGAAGTGGTTGGTCTCTGGAATCCCTGCAGCAGGCCTGAAAGGGCTTCGTCGCGACTGGTTCTGGACCGTGCTGTCGGCAGAGGAAACCGATATGAGAGATTCAAGAATCCGATGTGTTTTTTTCAATATCCGCGATCGTTGGGATCATCTTCTCGGAGCGCGGACGCCGTTGCTGACCGCAGCCGTTCTGGTTTTCGCGGTCTCCTCCGGCGCAGAGCCTGCGTTCTGGCTCCAAGTCAGCGTATGAGCATTGAACGAAACCCCCGCAGCGGGCCAGGCGGCGGGCCCCCGCGGCGCTCGATCCGGGCGAACGTGTCGCTGGTGGTGGTCGCCATGGTGGCGGTCTTCGCCACGCTGCTCAGCTTTACGGTGAGCACCGGAGAGATCCTCGTGAAGCAGCAGCAGCTGCAGGATTTCGCGGATGCCACCGCTCTGGCCGGTGCTGCGGCGCTTCGGGACGGGGAGGATGCCCTCCTGGCCGTGGCCAGCGCGGCGGCCCTGATGGGCCAGCCCGACGGGGCGCCCTTCCCCGACATGATTCTCCCGATCGATGCAATCGAGGTGGGCCGGTACGACTTCATCCAGGGAGTCTTCCATCCGCTGTCCGCCGGAAACGACGGCGTGCCCGCGGTGCGTGTTTCGTTGCCGCTCTCCGTCGCGGTCGGAGGCGATGCCGCCCGCCCGCCGGCTTTCCTCATGTCGTCCTTCTTGAGGGATCAACTGGGGATCGAACGCATATCCATGCACGCAGAGGCCATCGCGGTGGTTCGACCTCGAGATATCGTGATCGTCCAGGATATTACTGGCTCTTTCCAGGATGAGTTCGAGTTCGCGCGTCAAGCCGACCTGGCCCTGGTCGACATCATTGCCACGTCTTACGGCGGGCTGGGAGATCAGATCGGAGTCATCACGTTCGGCCGCGAGGCCTACACCGAGTTCCCGCTTACCCCGGTGGCGGAGGGGATCGAACTCCTCAAGGAGTTCCTCGGCTTGACGATGGAGGTTTGCACCACCAGCAGTACCCGCCATCGCTTTGCGAATCGTGATGATCATCGACGATACGACCCGACGGATCCGACCGATACCTCCGGACGGCGTCTGCGCAGGGTCAATTGCCAGGGAACCGGTACCGGGCCGGCCCTCGTCCACGCGACCACCATGCTCGACCATGCCGTCGCCCGCGGATCCGATCCCGTCATCGTCTTGCTGACCGATGGCGTTCCCTGTCACTACGTCTGGTGGCAGACCTCGAGCCAGTGGGTCGAGAACGGAAAGCGGGAAGCGATCGAGGCCGCCATCGCGGCCAAAGAAAAGGGCATCCGCGTCTTCGTCGTAGATCTGTCGTTTCCGCCGTTTGGCCCCGATAACTCCTGCCTGGCTCACGGAAGTGGTTTCAATGTCGATCTCGCGAGTCACGGGTTCGGTACGACCACCGACAATCCAGCGGAACTCGAAAGAAAACTTCTTGAAGTTGCCAACAAGCTCACGCTTCGATTGGTGCGATAGGCATGATGAGAGAAAGCGAATCCATGACCAAGAAAATTCTACGGGTCGCTCGCTCGAGTAGGCAAGGCCTGCTCCCGCGTCGTTTCGCTCGCATCCGCCTCGTCTCGCAGATTCGAAGTCCATGCACACACGGGATCGGAAAGCGCGTCAGAGCGGTCTCGAATGTGCGGCGGAGGCCCGATCGATCTTGGAGAGGGTGCTGCCGAAACCAAGCTGGAGACCTGGTGAAAGCCAGTTTCCAATAACAAGGAGAACCAAAATGCTCATGAAATTCCTTCGCGAAGAAAGCGGGATGGAGATGGTGGAGTGGTCGCTTGTAGCCATTCTCTTCGCCCTTGTCGCAGGTGTGGCTTTTACAGGAGTCGGAACTGCTGTGGCGACCGCACTGGGTAACGTCGCGACCTCGATCACGGGAGTGCCGTAATTCCGTAGGGCTGAATTAGGACGCCAGTTATTATGATGCCAGCAGTCATTCAAAACCCCGTATCCCGAAATCCCTACGCGGCCGTCGCCGATTTCTCGTCGACGACGTGTCGTACGCCACGGGTCTCGAGATCGAGTTCGGTTCTGATCGCACTCCTGGTGTCGGCCAGTCTACTGGTAGCGGCCTACTGGATGAGGCTGCCCCCACTTGCGGGGGCAGCCTTCTACCTGTTTTTCGCCGTCGAGTACGACCTGCGAACTTCGCGGATTCCGAACTGGCTCAATGCCAGCGGGCTCCTCGGGGCGCTGGTATTGGCTTTCGCTCTTGGCGGGGGCGCGGCGGTGGGCGGCGCGGGCCTTGGAGCGGTGATCGCCCTGCTGCCCGCACTGCTGCTCTATCGCGTGGGGCTCCTGGGGGCCGGCGATGCCAAGGGAATCGCTGTTCTCGGCTCTCTTCACGGCCCGCTCGCGGTGCCCGGCCTCTATCTCTGGATGCTCCTCGCGGGCGCGCTGCTCTCCATGGGCATGCTTGGCGTGCGGGGAGAACTCGGAGCCTTCTTCCGCCGCTGGGGCCGCACGTTGAAAGTACTTCTTCGATCGCGCCGCTTCGTCCATGCCCGGCCCGAGGCCGGGAGCGCGGCTGCCGGAGGGATTCCCTTTGCCTTGTGCATGGCTTTTGGAAGTTTTGCCCAGTGGTTTTGGGGGTCGCCTTGATGGCATCGAAAGTCCTCACGGTCGGCCGGCGAAACGAACGCGGAACCGCGATGGTCGAGTTGACGTTCGCGCTCCCATTGTTGGTCGTCATGCTCTTCGGCGTGATGGAATTTGGTCGACTCTTCGTGGAGTGGCAGATCGTGCAGTCCTCCGCCCGCTCCGGCGCGCGCTCCGCCAGTCTCTATCGAGCCCAATGCCTGCCCGATGCCGTAAGGAACGAAGTGACCGCCACGGTCAATGCCGTCCTGTCCGCGAATCCACTCACCAAGGCGCGGACACTGGAGGTCGAGGTATCGAACCCCTGTTCGACCCAGGCCAGTCAGCTCTGCTGCGTGACTGTCCGCTTGCATACGGATCTGGGCGTTCTTCAAAGCATCGTCGAGATCGTATCCGGGAAACCGAACGTGATTCTTGCATCGACCGCGGTGATGCGTCCCGAAGCCGCTGTTGGTGTCTCTGGTGGCATGGCCAGTTGTGCGGCGGGTATCTGATGAGCTGGCACCCCATTATCAATACTCGGGCCGAGAGAAGCCTCTTCGCCGGGAACCAGAGAAACGCAAGCAGATCGATAGATAGGCGGATTGAAATAAAATGACCCCTCGAACTCTCGGCCTCCTGTTCTTGTCGTTGACCCTCGCTGCGGCCGCTGGATACTCGAACTGGCGCTACCTGGTCGCTGCAAACGAGCCCGGAGCCGCCACCAGTGCCCCGGCCGCGCTGCGGGATGTAGTCGTTGCGAGGACCGATCTCGCTGTTTCCGAGCGGATGAATTCTCTCATGCTCACGGTTGTGCAATGGCCCGAGGAGTTGGCTCCAAAAGGTTCTTTCGAGCACGTCGAAGATGTCGTGAAGCGGATTCCGAGGAGACGCTTTACCCCGGGAGAGCCAATCCTCGAAGCGGGGCTCTTTGCCGAGGGCGCACTCGGTGGTCTCTCGCCCCTGATTCAGATCGGGCTCCGCGCCATGTCGGTTCAGGTGGACGAAATCATAGGCATTGCGGGCTTCGTCACGGTCGGCTCAACGGTGGACGTGCTGGCAACTCTGCGCCGAACGATCGAGAGCGAAGCATTCTCCCAGGTCATATTGGAAAACGTGCGCGTACTCGCGGTGGATCGAACCCTGGATCCCCGCAGAGCAGATTCGGACGAGCGCGTCAGCGTCGTGACCCTCGAGGTCACTCCGACCCAAGCGAAAAAGCTTGCCTTCGCGTCGTCCCAGGGGAGCATCCAACTCGCCCTGCGAAACTCCGCAGACGCAGAGAAGGCTTCGAGCTCGAGCGTCGGGGCGCCCCATCTCAAGGGAGAGGTTGCGAAGCTCAACGGGAGTTCTCGGCAGGTCGTGGTTCTTCGCGGCCTCGAGCGATCATTCGAAAGCTTTCCGCCTGAATCGACCGGCGACGCGAGGCCGACCGAGGCCGACCGCCCTGCAAGGTATGGGCAGAGGGGAAGTTTCGTGAGCGCCGCGGCCGTGTCCGGAAAGGGGACTCAGTGATGATCTCGCTTCCCGCCTGCTTCGGATCGAGCCCCGGGTGCTGGGTGTCCGGGCCAGTTCATTGGCTCCTGCCGGCTTGGATCGCTTTCTTTTTTCTTTTCGCCGGAGATCTTCACGCGGAGGGCAACGCTTCCGCCTCGAGGACACGATGCCTGGCGCAAGGCGACTTCGAGTGCACTCCATCGACCGTAATGCTGAAGATGGGGCCGGGCGTAGAAGGGCGCCGTAGAAGATTCGAATTGATACGCGGCCGGGCCATGTTGCTCGAGACGCCTTTCGCAGTGAGTCGTGTTGCGTTGGGTGATCCGAAGATCGCAGATGTCGTCGTCCTGGACCCTCACCAGATCAACATCGTGCCTTTGGAAGTGGGCGACACCAATCTCATCGTCTGGGGGGAAGGTGGAAGGGTGGCTGCGGCCATCGACCTCGAGGTGGGGAATAGCCATACACTCCTGCAAGCCGAACTTCGCCGCATTCTCGAAAACGACAGCATCGTACTCGACGGCAGTCGAGGCGCAGTCGTGCTCAAAGGAACGGTCGAAAGCCCGATTCAAATGGAGCACGCCCTGAACGTCACGAAGGCCCTGCTGGGGCTGGTTCAGACCGGGGAAGGTGGGGCCCAGAACCCGGCTTCGGGTCCTCGCTTGGTCAACCTTCTCAAAGTCGGCGGCAATCAACAGGTCATGCTCGAGGTGATCGTTGCAGAAATGGACCGCCGGTTGACCCGGAATCTGGGCACCAATCTCGCTGGCGTATATGGGTCAGGCGGCACGGATGTCAATCTGTTCAGCCTCCTCCAGGGATTGTCCCGCCTCGAAAACACTGCTGCTCCCCAGGTGCTCGATCTGTCGAGCCGAGTCAACTTCATTTCGACCATCTCGAGGGGCAGCGATAGCCTCGATATCTTCATCGAAGCGATTCAAGCGGACGGCCTGATCAAGATTCTCGCCGAGCCCAATCTTGTCGCTCGCAGCGGAGGGAGCGCGGAATTTCTCGTGGGTGGGGAAGTGCCCATCCCCGTCCCCCAAGCGGGGACCTTCGGCGCAGTGGGCGTCGAGTTCAAGCCATTCGGCGTGGGAGTCAAGTTCAAGCCCACTGTGCTGACGTCCAAGCGAATCTACATTGATGTCAGTACGGAGGTGAGTGAACCGAACCCTACCCTTGGCCTCCAAAGCTCCGGAATCACGGTCCCCGGTTTCAATACGCGACGAGTCGCAACCGCCGTGGAGCTCGGCAACGGCGAAAGCTTCGCGATCGCCGGTCTGCTGCGAGACGACGTTTCCGAAAGTATCAGCAAACTTCCGGGGCTCGGCGATATCCCGATTCTCGGCGCGCTGTTTCGGAGCACTCAGTTCGAACGCAAGCAGACCGAGCTCGTTATCATCGTAACGCCCCGGCTGGTTTCGCCGGGTCCGCCCGGACGTCCGGCTTTGCCGACAGATCATTTCGTGATCCCGACCGCCCTGGAATTCTTCCTGCACGGTTCCATGGAGTCCACGAAAGAAACCGAAACAGAAAAGGCGCCGAAGCCCGACACGGACTCGGTCTGGAGCCTCGAGAAGGACGCGACCGAATTCGACGCGGGAGGGGGGGCGATCTCTCCCTCCGACCTCTTGGAGCCCGGCACTACCCGCCCCCGGATTGCCGATTTGTTTGCGGGGGAAATAGGTCACGAGCTCAGCGTCCAGGGCGCCGAGGGAGAACTCCAATGAAATCGAGAACAAGCCCGAGAATCAACCTCCACGGCTGCGTGCTGCTGCTGTGCATCTCGACCGGACTCCTGAGTGGATGTTTGGGAATTCCGCTCGGGGAGGTCGAGAAACACTGGGGCGAGGCCTATGCGAAGACAATGCGGGCACAGATCGAAAACGCCGCGCCAGACCCGGCGGAGAAGACGTCGTATTCGACCGAGCTTGGCGAAGTCGATGCGCTGACTTCCGATCTGATCCTGGAGAACTATCAAACCGATGTGAAGCGTACTCCGGCCGAAGAGCGGGAGACCTTCGTGATCGATACGGGGCTTAACTGAGTCGCCCGAGCTTTCGGGCTGGCGCGATTAGGGGGTGAGAGGTGGGCAGTATGGAGAACTTGGCAGTGCTCCTGGTTTCGGACGATCCGGTTCTCCGCAGGGCGATCATCACGGCGCTCGAAGCTGCCGAGCATCTGGAACTTCGGGAGGCGATTGGAAGCGCCGGGGACCTCGAAGACGCGGCCTGGAAGCTGGTACCCGATCTGATCGTCGCAACACTCGGTGACGATCCCGAGATGATGTTTGAAGCACTCGCCGCTCTCGGCCAGCGATGCCCAGAAGTCATCCTCTGCGGACCTGCTGAGCGAAGCGATCTCATCATTCGGTCGATGCGAATCGGCGTTCGCGAGTATATCCCGCTGCCGATCGAGCCAGACGACCTGCTACGCGTCATGGAGCGTTTGTCGCTGGCACGCGCGACCCGCGATCCGATCAACCGGGGCCGAATCCTTTCGATCATGGGGGCCAAGGGCGGCGTAGGCGCCACCACGGTCACCTGTCAAATTGGTTCCGCTCTACAGCTGCTGGGCGCGCAGACCACGATCATCGATCTGAACCTGCTGTCGGGTGATGTCGCCCTCTATCACGATCTGTCTCCGACTTTCGGAGTCGCCGATCTCGAACGTGAAAGCGGTGAAATCGATCGGACCTACCTGCAGTCGCTCATCGAAATCCACTCATCGGGTGTCGGCCTGATGGCATCGCCGCTTCACGTCCATGCGGAGCCTTTGGTTCGGCCAGCTCGATTGCAGCAGGCGCTCGGCCTGATTCAGGATTTCAGCGATTTCGTCCTGATCGACCTTCCCCGAGATTGCGGGGATCTGGGGATCGCCGCCATCGAACTCACGGATCGGGTTCTCGTTGTTACTTCGCTCGATGTTCCGTCGCTGGCACACTGCAAGTTGCAGCTTCGCCGTCTGGATCAATCGGGCGTACCGCGCCAGTCGACCCACGTCGTCGCGAACAATTCCGACCCGGATACGAGCCTGAGTACAAAGGACATCCGCGGGTTCCTGGGCAGGCCGATCGACTTCCATCTTCCGA
>Ga0310122_10002120_pt1 | contig 12660 bp, 15 predicted proteins | sample CB6_Bottom_1051__FD_203503 | JGI IMG/M metagenome (GOLD analysis project Ga0310122, IMG submission 203503) | Marine microbial communities from Western Arctic Ocean, Canada - CB6_Bottom_1051 | ecosystem: Environmental > Aquatic > Marine > Oceanic | place: Canada: Western Arctic Ocean | collected...
CCTGTGTCATGTGGACGAGGAGAGAGTTCTGAGAAGTACACTTCCCCATCTTTTACAAAAAATTCCACACCAAAGATACCACGTCCACCCAAACCATCAGTCACAGTTTTGGCAATGTCTTTTGCTTTTTGCAGTGTCTCATCAGGCATAGGCATTGGTTGCCATGACAAAATGAAGTCTCCATCTTTTTGTACATGACCAATGGCATCACAAAAGGTTGTACCTGTTTCGTTACGTACCGTTAAAAGGGTGATTTCGTAGTCAAAAGTGATGAACTCTTCCACAATGAGTTCCGAAGCATCACCTCTGGCTTCTTTGGCTATCTCCCATGACTTTTCAATGTCTGCAGGGGTCTTTGCAATACTTTGTCCATGGCCTGAACTTGACATGACAGGTTTGATGACACAAGGAAAACCTATGCGTTCACCTGCTTCTTTAAGACCTTCAAATGTGCTAACAAACTCAAAGCCTGAAGTTTTAAGTCCTAACTCTTCAGCGGCAAAGAGACGAATGTTTTTACGGTTCATGGTTTTGTTTACGGCTTCAGCATTAGGAATGACATGAAAACCTCTTTTTTCTGCTTCAAAAAGTGCAGAGATAGAAATGGCTTCCACTTCAGGCAAAATGTAGGTAGGCTGTTCTTTTTCAATAAGCGCAAGCACGGCTGCTTCATCTTGCATGTCTATGGCATACGCACGGTTAGCCACCAAGTGTGCAGGTGCATTTTCATACTTGTCTACTGCAATAACTTCAATGCCAAGTCTTTGTGCTTCAATAGCAACTTCTTTACCAAGTTCACCAGAACCGAGTAACATAATTTTAATAGCGTCTTTTTGAAGGGTACTTGTGAATGTCATAGGGGAAACCTTTTGGAAAATATTAGATTAATTTTAGCGAAAATTCACTAATATCCAATGTGTAAAAAGGTTTTTTTTAATACTTTACATAGAAAGAGGCGGTGCTTTGTGCAAAACAGCACCCCTTTTGTCTTGAAGGTGATACGTTTAGGGCAAAAAGAAAAGTCTTTTTTCGCCTCTAGTTATTTCCCAAGATTCTTCTATTTCCCAAGATTCTTCTTGGCATGTTCAGCTACGATGTCAGCATTGATGGCTTTACCGCCAATACCCCAGTCACCCTCTTTTGTTTCATCAATAATAACAAAAGTTAAATCTTTTAGACCGGGAATAACACTATCCATCGCATCGGTAAGTTTTTCGATAAGCTCTACTTTTTGCCTAGAGCTATAAACATTTTCTACAAGTTTTACGTTAATAAGTGGCATCATATATCCTTTCTTCTCTGTAATCATTTTTTTGCTATATTTGACTCTTTCATGACTTCAAAGGCATCCAAAGGATCCTCAAACGCAATAAAAAGCACACAAGGATCTCCCTTCTCACAGTAGGCTCTGTGTGCTCTTTTTGCTGGTCCGTACGCATACATACCTGTTGTCAGTGTTTCACTTGTCTGCCCATCATAAGTAACTTTTAGTGTCCCTGAGAGTAAAATCATACGTTCTGCTGAGGTATGCCAGTGATGAGGTATTGAAAATTCAGCAGGCACTTTAAACAAAATGTCTACATTGTCTTTTTCGGGGTCACCATGTAGCACAGCAATTTCACAGCCATCCCCAATAAATACTGGACAATGCCCCCACTTTAAAGAAACATCCGTATGTTTGTATGTGACTGCAAGATCTTTGACATCTTCAGCATGTAAAGGGAAAGATAAAAAGAGTAAAACAAAGAGAGATAAGATTAGCCTAAGGCTTTGAATGGTCATGAAAAAATCCTTTAATAGTATTTTCTAACATTAAACTATAACATTTTATTATTTAATGTCTGGAGCGTGAAAAAAACATAGAAAAGATGCATATAAAATAGAAGTACTTTTCAACCATTATATATAGGGGCATCGCCAAGTAGCGGAAACAACATGTCTGCACTAGAGATGTTACAAAATGTATCTCATGGAGGGTAATACAAAATGAGCAAATAGGGCTATTCTTGGGATAGTTTCTGAATATAACGATGATTAGTGCTACTTATGTGCATAATATTAACGATTCTTATGCTTAAAAGAGTAAAAAGGTAACAGTGACTGTTCTTTATGGGTTAGTGCTTCGGTGGTTTAATTAATATTTTATACTTTGTGAGTATAATCCAATTAACTTTTTTGTATTATAAAGGAGCAAACTATGTTAAAAAAAGTCATTGAAGAAGGACCTGCTGGTTACATGCCACAGTCCGCACCTGCCATGGGTGTAGAACTTGCACCAGAAGGTGAAGCTTTACTCTACGGTAATATTGTTTCTGAAGAAGAAGCAATGAGAGATGCTGCAATAGCACTCCTAACTAAAGACAACCCAACAATTTTCCCTGGGCCACAAATTTTATGGGACTGGAGAGACGATGTTGCTGAAAAAGCAGAAAAGTTATTAGAACTTGCATCTGAGATTCCTAACTGTAAAATCATTCCAATGCCAGATTACAGACCTAAATATCCTAAAATTGATGTTAAGGCTGAGATTAACCCAAATCACCCTAACTTAACAATCCTTGATAATAAAATCAAAGCTTGTGTGTTTATTGGTGTTCACTGTCACTACGCGAACCTTACACTTAGAATGATTCGTGCTGGTACTGATTGTTATACTATTGCATTGTGTGCCTACATGGGTCACGAAGAAGCAATGGCATCAATTAGAGATATCCATGCAGATGATATTACAAGATTTAAAGAAATTATCATTGAAGAAAGAAACAAACTAGGCATTAAGTGGGAAACTACTTTACCACCTGAAAATCCATCTTTACCAAAAGAGGATAACAGTACATTATCACCTGCTGATTATGGCGAGTACAGAAGTCTCATCATATCTAGAAAAGGTGAACATGTTGCAGAAGTTGAATAAGGAGAATAGATGAGTACAAATACAAGACCAATACTAAACAAAAAAGAAGTAGAGATGAACTACCTCTTGCACGAAGCTCCAAGAGAGAAACACTTTATTACAGGTGCGCAAGCAATGTCTGAAGCTGTTAAAAGAGCAAACGTAGATATGGCTATTGCTTATCCTATTACACCACAATCAGAGGTAATGCACCTTGTTGGTGATGTTTATGCACAAGGGCACATCAAAGAGTACTACAGAGCTGAAGAAGAACTTGGAACTATGTCTGCAATCGCAGGTGCTTCAAGAGCAGGTGTTCGTCTGTTTACAGCAACATCAGGACCAGGACTTTTACGTGGACTTGAAGCAATCGTTTCATGGCCAGGACACAGAGTTCCAGCAGTACTTGGAATCTTGACACGTGTTGTAAATGCACCTCTATCAATCCAGCCTGATAACATTGAAATGGCGTACATGATGCACTGTGGTGCTGTTATGTTACATGCTGAAAACCAACAAGATACATTTGACTTCACACTTGCAGCTTTTGCAATTTCTGAAAAAGTTGATGTTTATATTCCAGTTGCAGTTGCTACAGAAGGTTTCTTCGTAACACACGCAAAAGGTTATGTTGACATGATGTCTGAAGATTTAGTTTATACACCTTTTGACCCAGTTGCTTCTCCAGTTCCAGCAATGGACAATGAAACTCCACCAGCGAGAATTCAAAGAGATGCGCCTGTTCAAAAATCAAACTTTATGTCTTACTTGATTCACTCAGTATGGCAACAAGAGATTTGGGATTCAAATGCACGTGCAATGAAGTACATCTATGAGTACCTTGGTGGACCAATCGAAGTTACTAACCCTGAATCGCAAGTATTTGTTCTTGCATCTGGTTGTGCTGCTGCACAAGCTAGAGAAGCACACAGATATGCACAAGAAGAAGGTTTAAGCGTTGGACTTATCAAAGTTAAAGCTATTAGACCATTCCCTAAACAAGAAATCAGAGATGCAGTTAAAAATGCTACGGCATTGATTGTTCCTGAGCACAACATTATTGGTTGGTTGTCTACGGAAGTTAAAGCGTGTATCCCTAATGGTGGTATCGTTGTTGATGGTCCAAGAGTTTACGGTGGTATGACACTTCCTGTTGAATTAATCATGAGTGAACTTTATGACGCTCTTGGTGTTGAAAATAATATAAAACTATAAGAAAAAGGAAATAGTATGAGTTTAAAATATATAACCCCGGTTGCAAGATTTAAAAAATACTTGCCAAAAGATTATGTTGAGTTAATTGATTATGGTCCATTTGGAAAGACTCAAGATGAGGCTGGTCCAGGTAACATGGGACAATTTAAAGAGCTTATGGAAGAGCACCCTATGTGTTCTGGTTGTTGGATGGCATATTACATCAGATTGATTTTTGCTTCACTTCCATGTCCTGAAGAAACAGTAACTATTGGTACTGCTGGTTGTGGTCGTTTGGCTATTTCTCAAGCTGCTGTTCCATTTGTTTACGGTAACTACGGAGATCAAAATGCAATGGCTTCTGGCCTTACTCGTGCATTTAGACTACGTTTCCCTGACAAACAAAAAGATGTTATCACTATTGCTGGTGATGGTGGAACTATGGATATTGGTTTCTCTATGACTATGCACTCATGGATTCGTGGTGAGAAATTTACTACAATCATGCTTGACAACGAAGTTTACGGAAACACTGGTGGTCAATCATCAGGTATGTCACCAAAAGGTGCTGTACTTAAAATGGCTCCAATGGGTAAAGATTTTGAAAAAATGCCTGCGACTGACTTAGCAAAAGCTGCTGGTTGTGTATACATTGTAAGAATGTCTCCAACTAACATCAAAAAAGCTGCAAAAGTAATCAGAAGAGCAATCTTCGTTGCACGTGAAGTTGGACCAACATTTATTCAAGCGTACACATCTTGTAACATCGAATACTCTATTCCTACAGAAGAAGTATTTGCAGATGCTAAAGCACAAGAAAAAGATCGTTTCACATTTGACGAATACATGACTGAGGAAGCGAAAGCAGTAATCGAGCGTGTTGAATCTGAAGAAAAAGCGGCTAAAAAAGCAAGAAAAGCAGAGGCGGTACATTAATATGGCTGAGCATAAAAGATATAACATAAGAATTTCTGGACTAGGTGGACAGGGGGTTGTAACTACAGCTCACATCCTTGGAACAGCAATGGATAATGCAGGTAAATTTGCATCTTTGGTACCATTTTTTGGTTCTGAAAAAAGAATGGCACCAGTTGAAGCATACGTAAGAGCTTCAACTCAACCAATTTATGAAGTGGGTGAAGTTATTTACCCAGACATTATTTTGATCTACCATGCACAAGTTGTAACACACGGTAAATCATACACAATGCCTTTCTATACAGGTCTTAAGCCAAATGCTTTGATTATCATCAACACGGACAGAGATGTTCTACAGCCTGAAGACATTAAAGTTATTAAAGACTTAAATGCTAAAGTTGTTCAATTTGATGCAACTGCATTGGCAATAAAAATTGCTGGTACTGAACTTGCAACAAACATGGCAATGATGGGTATGCTTCTTGGTCTTACTAAACTAGTAAATGAAGATGACATTGAAAAAGCGGTTAGAGAAAGATTCTTAGGAAACTCATTTGTTGCTTCTGGTGGTACTGCCGCTCTAGATTCTGCAATTGAGAAAAAGTTTAAGAAAAAAGAAGATCTACTAGCTAAAAACATGGAAGTTATTCATGAAACTTTCGTATTGGCTGACCAAGTAGATTTATCAACTGATGAAACTATCATTCAGTTTGATGTTTAATTAAAAAAGGAATAGAATGTACTATGTAGCAAGAGTTGATGCTGATAAATGTGCTGAGTACAAGTGTAATACTTGTACATTATACTGTCCAGAAGCGAATACGCTTATGTTCGACAAAGAAGGTAACACTTCTTGGGTAGATGAAGACAGATGTAAAGGGTGTGCAATTTGTGTATACGTTTGTAGTGACATGCTAAACCGTGATTGTATCACGATGGCAATGGCTACTCCAACCGAAGTATAAGTTCCAACCATTTAGTCACCCTTCTTGGGTGGCTAGACTCAATAAACTCCCCTCTTTTTCAAAGATTTAAAACCTCCAAAACCAAAACAATTTCTTCCAAATCTTCTTCAGTTTAATTTAAAGTTATTCACAAGTTAATTTTAGAGAATAATGCTAAAATGACGCAATTAAAACTAAAGGATTGTAGTGAAAATTACAGTAGAAAAATTAGACGATATAAACTTCATTATTTCTGGTAATATTGATAATAGTGTGATAGACGATAAAATTAAAGTACTTAACGAAGCAGCAGCCAAAAAAGATGTGAAAAAAGATGTTGAGCCTATAGACAAAGAAAAACAAAAACAAGACATTGAAGAAGAAGCAGCAGGTCTTGTGTTTAAAGAGTTTGTAGCAAGAGGTGTAAAAGAAGCGAACATAGACGTAGACACACTTTTAGGTCAACCAGCACTTAGACAGTATGAGCAAAAAGAGGACTGTGTACACTTTGAAGTAGAACTATCTACAAGCCCAGAGATTGATACCAGTATCGAATACATGGACGTTGTGCCAAACTTTAAACAACTCGATGCCTCTCCTGAAGCCGTTGAAGCGAAATTGACTGCATTTGCAGAGCAACAAGCACCTTTCAAAGCTATAGCCAAAGCAAAACCTGTTGAAAATGGTGATGTAGCGGTCATAGACTTCGCAGGATACATCGATGATAAAACATTTGAAGGCGGGTCTTCTGAGAAATTTAATCTAAAAATTGGTTCTAACTCATTCATCCCTGGATTTGAAGAGCAAATCATTGGCATGGAATATGGTGAAGAGAGAGAAGTGAAAGTACATTTCCCTGAAGATTATTCTGCAGAAGATTTAGCAGGTAAAGAAGCGACATTTATGGTGAAACTGCACGAAATACAAGAACAAAAAGCGGAAGAGCCAGATGATGCTTTTGCAAAAAAGATTCTTTCAGATGACAAAGCAACACTCACCACACTAAAAGAAAAATTTGCAGAACAACTCACTTCGGAAGAACTGTCTGAAATCTATGTGCGTGACCTTAAACCAAAGATTGTAAAAGGTTTGCTTTCTAAGTTTGACTTCACGCTTCCAAATAACATCGTAGAACAAGAGATCGATGCAAAAATATCTGAGAAAGCAAGACATTTTTCAGAAGATGATCATAAGATGTATAGAGATGATAAAGCTAAATTTAACGACCTTAGAGAGTCTGTACGTAATGAAGCAAGAGCCACGGTTAAGATTGCACTTATCATTGAAGCATTGGCTGAAAAAGAGGGAATTGTGGTCAATGAGCATGAAGTACATGCAGCCCTTGGCTACCAAGCCATGATGAGAGGTCAGGATGCGCAAGAGCTTGTGAAGTATTATGAAGACAATAACTTAATGAACTCAGCAAAGATGGGACTCACCGAAGATAAACTTTTTGGTAAATTACTTGGATTTGACAAAAAATAACTAAGGCTTAATGATGCAGAGTAAAGAAGATGCGTGGGTTCAAAACATTTGGGACTGGGCAGATAAAAATAAGGTACCAGACCTAGAATGGGTAGAACATGACTCTTATGTCAAAGGGGGTTACTTTAGGGGTTTACCAAGAGATAAAGAAGCGCTTGTAAACTTAGAACGGCTCAATCTTCTTGGTGCACAACTAATAGACTTGCCCATAGAGATAGGTCATTTAGTGCATTTGAAAAAGCTTTATCTTTTGGGAAACCAACTGAGAGCATTACCAAAAGAGATTGCTACACTTAGCAACTTAGAAGAGCTTTATCTTGCTGGGAACAAACTCAGTGAATTACCAAAAGAGATAGGTGAATTGTCTGCTTTAAAACTTCTACTAGTCCAAGAGAACCAACTTACAACACTACCTTCAGAGATTGGTAAACTTGTACATCTTGAAGTCTTAGAACTTGGGAAGAACCAACTCAGAACCTTACCTAAAGAGATAGGAAAGCTTACAAATTTACATAAATTAACCCTCTGGAGAAACAAACTTACTACCTTACCCGAAGAGATAGTAGAACTCGTAAATTTAACAGAATTTGATTGTATGTATAATAAAATTGGATTGACACAGGGTGTGATGCAATGGCTGGAAGATTTACTGGCTAAAGAGTGTAGTGTCAATATATAACAGGAGAATGTATGCCTTATGAAAAGATTGATGTAGACAATATAAGAGAAATGGTACGTAGGTTTTATGCCTTGATACTCAAGGATGAGACTTTAAGTCCTTTTTTCATAAAAGCTTTAGGGGATGATTTAGAAAAAGGGAAATGGCCTGAGCATTTTCATACCCTAGATAACTTTTGGGGTTTGATGATGAGTGGACACAAAGGGTACATGGGTGATCCTTTTCCTGCCCATGCCTTCATAGGACCTCTTTACCGTGAAACATTTGAACAATGGTTAAAACTTTTTCAAGAAGTTGTAAATGAAATGTTTGTTCCCGCGCTTGCAGATAAGTTTTATAAAAAAGCAAATATCCTCGCTGAACAGTTTATGGATAATCTTGGCATCAATGATGATGAGGATGAGTAAAAGAAGTATCCTGTGACAGCTAAGCTGTGACAGGGGTGTTGTGAGAGTGAAGAGAGGGGTTTAGCCCATCTCTACTGAATCTATCTCACCTTTAAACTCTTCAATAGAGAAAGTAATTTGATTTGCTAACTCTTCAGGTGTATTTCTTCGAAGTGCTGTACTCCTCAAATAAATTTTACGTGTGGGTTGCGTGTATTCACTGATAATGTATTTCACTAAGATATAAGGATCCTTTGGACCCCCAGAGGGACAATACTCCACTTCTATGTCAGGGTCAACATTGGCATTACTTACAAGTGCTATCACTTTGTCACGTCTTACTTTCAACTCTTTTTTTATATCTTCAAGTGCTGTTGGGTCTTTCGCGAGTGCTAGAATTTTTTCTAGTTTTTCTATGACTTCCTTTTCTATCACTGTTGTTTCTGGATCCTCAATCAGTGCCACAAGTTCTTCTAGTCTGTTTTTAATTTCATTTTGCATTATAATCTCCTAAAATATATTGTTGAGCTAAATAAGAGTAACTTAGCCCATTTGGATATCATCCATCTCATCTTTAAATTCTTCAATAGCTAGTATAACATGCTTAGTGAAATCTTCAGGTGAGCTTTGCATGGCCGTGTTGCCTAAACTAACCTTACGGGTACGTGTTGTGTATTCATCTTCAATATAGGTGAGTAAAATATGTGGTTTACTTCCCACATCAGTGCCCTCGTCAAGTGAAGGGATGCAGTAGTCAACATCAACATCAAGGTCTATCATTGCAGAATTCACACGTTTTATAATGTCTTTCATTCTGGTTTTAAGTGCTTCTTGTTCTGCTGCAACTTTTTCTGGATCATCAAGAAGTCCTATAATTTTTTCCAGTTTCTCTTTAACTTCTTTATCGAGTACCACTTCATCTGGATCATTTAAAAGTGTTACAATTTCTTCTAATTTTGCTTGAATTTCTTTTCTCATAATAATTCCTTCTAAAATAATATTATTTAGGTAGGTATTGCTACCTAATATCCTAATCCCATTCTATCATAATAAAAATAAAACTATATAAAGAAATATTATGTGATTTGTCTTGATAATCGTAAACTTTTTAGTCAGAGAGATGTGAAGAGGGTGTTTGTGAAATGTTTTGGCAGGGAATCTGCCAAAATTTTAGAGCTTAGAAAGAAAAAGAAGAAGGTTATACGTTGGTTTGTGCTTTGATAACAGGGTTTTTTGCAACAGCTTCTCGAACATCTTCATTTTCATCTTTACTTAAAAGGAGTAATGTTTCAGAGGGTGTGCTAGGGTTTACCGCAACTGAAGAGCGAAGGTCTTCATCTTCGTCTTCAGAAAATCTATTGAGCACAACAATAGGTGTATTTGGATTTCCCGCAATCCAATAAAGCACAGCGAGATTGTCATCGTTGCTTAACATAAGTAAGGTTTGAACAGGTGTGTTGTTATGCTCTGCTACAAACTCACGAATAAAGCCATTTTCATCTTTACTCAACTTTACCAATGTTTCCGAAGAGGTATTGACATGTGCAGCAAGACGGGCACGTACAAACTGATTGGCATGGTCAGCTAATGTATCTAAAATCTCAGTGGATGTGTCGGGGTCTTGTACTAATGCTAATGCTTCTATATCTGTCATATCTGGAGCCTTTATCTTTTATCAATTATGCGCATTGTAGCTTGAATAGCTTAAATAGGCTTTTAAGGCTTCTTATTAAATAGGATTTTAAGTTAATCTACAATATGATGGCGCAGAAAAATCCCTAAAGGAAAACGACAGATGGAACCAAGTATTGATATACGTTTTAACGTAAGCCAAGCAGACAAAGAGACGATAGAATTGCGCGTGGCAGAAAATGGATTTGATGATATCTCATCTTATGTAAAAGTCGTAGCACTCAAATCAGAAACTTTTGTGTGTAACCCTGCAGGAACAACAAGCGAAGAAGCCTCTGTGGAGATTGCATTTAAAGTCACACCCACACAAAAAACAAAACTAGACGAAAACATGAAAGAATCTGGCGCTGAAACGCTCACAGACTACTTGAATTATGTCTCCTTACATGCAGTTGTGGGGGCCGTGGTTGAAATACGTTCAACAGGCAGTTTTGATGATATGGTTGCCCGTATTATGGCGGCAAAGAAGAAGTAAGACAGCGGAGTCTGCTATTTACTTAGTAGGTTAATAGTAAGCCTAAACTTTTATATCAATAATAGTTTTTGGCTATAATAATTTTTTAAAATCTAATTTAATGGAGATGTGATGCTCATACAAGAACGAGAAGTACAACAAGTTGCAAACGAAATAATGAATATGTTACAAGAAGATGAGATTGAAGTCATTAATGAATTTCACGATGCTGTTATAGCCAAAGACATAGACAAAGTGGATGAACTCTTTAATGCACTTTTAGCGAGTATAGAAGATCGCTTTAAAACAGAAGAAGAGATGATGGAACATAGTCAATATGCGCGTTTCCAAGTACATAAAAATGACCATGATGTCATGAGAGCAAAGTTGAAAAAATTTCATCAAAGATGGGAAGTCTTAAAAGGTCCAAAAGAGTTAAAAACTTTTTTAGAAAAAGACTTTAAAAAATGGTATATTCAACATATTTCAAAATGGGATGCAGAAATGGCTAGAAGTCTTGATTCTTAATTAAGCTATAAAGGCTACAATGGCTTTTATAATTTAGCTACAGCACTTGCTGTGGCTAAAACAGATTCAAACATTAAGAGAAAAATATGACAGACACAGACGCTTTAGTTAAAGCACAAGTAAAAAAATACGAACACAATTTTGATGATGAAGAAGAGACAGCTGTCTCAAGTGAAGCACCTTTAAAAAACATCACCTTTGCCAAGGAATTAAAAGAAGCACTTTCTAAAGATTTGTTTGGACAAGACCAAGCCATTACGACTGTGGTAAACAGTATGAAAAATGATATCATGGAGAACAAAAAGGCGCCTAAAGCCACCTATCTTTTTTTAGGTTCTCCAGCGACGGGTAAAACCTACCTTGCTGAACTCATGAGCGAACATTTACCCAAATACAAAATAATGAAATTTGACATGACACAATACCACCAACAAAATGGTGGGGAACTTTATGGTTACCCTGCTGGTTGGAAAGGGTATGGTGTAGGACAGTTAACAGGTTTTGTGCACAGAAACCCTAAAGCCATCATTGTGCTTGATGCTTTTGAAAAATGTGATACCACCATTCAGAGTAACCTTCTTTCTATTTTTGAGGGCGGTAAAATGCGTGATGGATGTGGTTGGGATAAGATTACCGATGATCCTTGTAGTGAAGACCCTGACATTATCTATAGCGATGAAAATGCCAACTATATGGTTGACTTCACCGAAACACTTTTCATTATTACAACAAGTTTAGGGAAAGAACTTTATCTTGACAACCGTTTTAAAGAGCTTGTTAAACAAGACTACATTCAAGCTGAGTCTATGATTCTTGAAGCCATTAGACGAGAGAAAAAAAGAGACAGCAGAAGTGGCGGTATGCAGCAAGCCATTGTGCCAGAGTTGGTCTCTAGGTTTTCTCAAGCACATATTGTGCTCTTTAACAAACTCAATTATAACGCTTATGCCAATATTGCAAAGAAAAACTTTTTAACCTATAAAGAGGGATTTAAAACAAAATATGACTTAGTATTTGACGAAGCCAGTAACTTTCAAAACTTTTTAAAAGTACAAATTCTTAACTTTGCGCCAGAACTTGATGCCAGACGTATTAAAGACAAAGTAAGTACCACTTTCTTTAACCGTATTACCGAATACATGATGGATTCAGACCAACCAACGAAATATTTTAAAGAGATAAAAATTTCTCTTTCTAAAGCTTCTGTAAGTTACTTAACTGAGACAATCAACCCTCTCATAGAGGATGACATCCTTGTCAAAGAGCTTTTTAGAAAAAACATCACGCTTGATGTTGAAGACAGTATTTCCGATAAAGACGGGGTGATTACCTATAAAATTAAATCTTGTAAATTTAAACAAGTGACCAGAATTAAAGATTTTTCTGAAGATGGACTGGTGTTTGATATTCCAAAGATTTCTTTTGATGACATTGCCGGTCACCATAAAGCCAAACAAAGACTGCATGAAGTCATTAAGTTCTTTAAA
>Ga0310122_10002122_pt1 | contig 12655 bp, 10 predicted proteins | sample CB6_Bottom_1051__FD_203503 | JGI IMG/M metagenome (GOLD analysis project Ga0310122, IMG submission 203503) | Marine microbial communities from Western Arctic Ocean, Canada - CB6_Bottom_1051 | ecosystem: Environmental > Aquatic > Marine > Oceanic | place: Canada: Western Arctic Ocean | collected...
ACCGCTCACCGTTCAACGACCCGGCGAGACCAGACACTTCAAGCGCCGTGCCAGTCGCGCGTGAGGCAGGGAAACTCCGATGAAACATGGCTACGGGCGCCCGGACGGGTAATCGCTACTCGTGACAACGCCAGCGTTGGACAACTGGTGGTGGCCACCGATGGGGCGTGCGGTCTTGTAAATGGCCTGACGAGTGGGTCTTGCGGAAGGCAACCATTGGTTGCGCCGCGGAGCACCTGGTTGACGCATGTCGGTCCAGAGGCACCAGACGGGCACCAGCTACCCGATAACCTGGGAGCAGCTTCTTTTACTGTCAACCCGCGGGGCACAGCGTTCCCAAGGGCATCCAGGCCCGGTGATATGCTCAACAACAGTGCCCGTGCGTCAACCCTGAGCGGGCGAGGAGGGACCGTGACCGACGAGATCAGCGTGCTCGACAAGTCACTGGATGATTGGCGGGCCCTGGTGCCGGACGACTCGTTCGACGTGTTGTTCAAACACGCGACGGAGGCGCCCGGGTCGAGTCCCCTGGATCAGGAGAAGCGCGTGGGGACGTTCGTGTGCGCGGCGTGTCACCTGCCGCTGTTCGAGTCGTCCGGCAAGTACGACAGTGGGACCGGCTGGCCCAGTTTTTTTGTTCCCATTGAGGATCGCCTCGGATTCCAGCGAGACTTCAAGATGATTCTGCCGCGGACGGAATATCACTGCGCTCGCTGCAGCGGTCATCAGGGTCACGTCTTCAAAGACGGACCGCCGCCCACCGGTGAGCGGTACTGCAACAACGGCGTGGCGCTCCGTTTCGTGCCCGAAGGAGAGCCGCTGCCGGAGCTGCGGGACTGAGGCGTTACACACTACGGGGTTGAGACGAATCCGACGCCGCGATAAGATGGTGTCTTGTTTCGGGTCCGGTTTCCGATGCACAACATGAGTTTTCGCCCTGTCGTGGTCGTGGTTCGCCGCGTCGGCGTGGTCATTACGCCGACAGCCAGCGGATGATGTACCCGACAGCGTGCACGAATCAGGGGCCATCATCCGCAGCTGGGTGGTGGCCTTTTTTCGTGGGTCTCGGTGCCGCACGGCCGTTCGCCGCGACTCGGTGATCAGCCGCGGCGAGGTGGATGCAGCGTGCGAGAGCAGCTGGGGCTTTTGCGACGGGCTGTGAGCAAGGACACGACATGAGCGAGATACCAGGCAAGACCCGGAGTGGCGCGATCACCGATGGACCCTCGCGGGCGCCGGCGCGGGCGATGCTGAAGGCCGTGGGTTTCGACGATGAAGCGTTGCGGCGGCCCATCATCGGCGTGGCCAATACCTGGACCGAGATCGGGCCGTGCAACTACCACCTCCGCGACCTTGCCAAAGAGGTCAAGGCCGGGATTCGAGCGGCCGGCGGCACCCCCATGGAGTTCAACACCGTCTCGATTTCCGACGGCATCACCATGGGGACCGAGGGCATGAAGACGTCACTCGTCAGTCGAGAGGTCATCGCCGACTCGATCGAGCTCGTCGCGCGTGGCAACCTCTTCGATGGCATCGTCATCCTGGTCGGCTGCGACAAGACCATACCGGGCGGGGTGATGGCGCTGGTCCGGTTGAACATCCCGGGCCTGGTGCTCTACGGCGGCTCGATTGCGCCGGGCCAGTGGAACGGGAAGGATGTCACGATTCAGGACGTTTTCGAGGCGGTCGGCACCCACGCCGCCCACCAGATGACCGACGAGCAGCTGTGCGCGCTCGAGGACGTCGCATGCCCAGGTCCCGGCGCCTGCGGTGGTCAGTTCACGGCCAATACGATGTCCGCCGTCTGCGAGCTCCTCGGGGTGTCGCCGATGGCGGCCAACGGTGTGCCGGCCATGGCCGCGGAAAAGCACAACGTGGCGAAGCAGGCCGGGGAATTGCTGCTCGACCTCGTGCGGCGCGATGTGCGCCCCCGTCAGATCGTCACCAAGCCGGCGATCGAGAACGCGATCATGGCGGTCGCGTCGACCGGAGGCTCGACCAACGCGGTGTTGCACCTGTTGGCGATTGCGCACGAGGCGGACATCGACCTGCAGCTCGAAGACTTCGACCGGGTCAGCGAGCGGACGCCGTTGCTGGCCGACCTCAAGCCGGGCGGGCAGTTCGTGGCGACCGACCTCTATCGTGCGGGTGGACTCGAACTGGTGGTGAAACGGCTGAAGGAGGCTGGTCTCCTGCACACCGAAGCGATGACCGTGACCGGTCAGACCATTGGCGAGGTCGCCGACACCGCGCAGGAAACCGCCGGGCAGAAGGTAGTGCGACCGGTGTCGGACCCGATAACACCTACTGGGGGCCTGGTCGTCCTGCGCGGCAACCTGGCGCCCGACGGGTGCGTGGTGAAGGTGGCCGGGCACGCGTTGGCCGAGCATCGAGGCCCGGCGCGGGTGTTCGACAGCGAGGAGGCCACGTTCGCGGCGGTCGAGTTGGGTCGTATTCAGGCCGGCGACGTGGTGGTGATCCGTTACGAGGGGCCACAGGGTGGTCCGGGTATGCGAGAGATGCTGGCGGTGACGGCAGCCATCGTCGGCGCCGGGCTTGGCGAGTCGGTCGCGTTGTTGACCGACGGGCGCTTTTCGGGCGCCACCCGCGGCATGATGGCTGGACACGTGGCGCCGGAGGCCGCCCGAGGAGGCCCGATCGCAATCGTGCGCGATGGCGACATGATTCTGTTCGACGAAAAGAACCGGGTGCTGCAGCTCGAAGTCAGTGACGACGAGATTGCGGCACGCCTGGCCGAGTGGCGGGCGCCGGAACCGAAGTTCAAGCGTGGCGTCATGGCCAAATACGCGCGGCTTGTCTCCTCGGCCGCGCAGGGCGCGGTGACCACGGTGTGATGCGGCGTTGCTCGAACCGTCAAGAGCTCAGGAAGCCTCATGGCTGACATCAGAACCGGCGCGCAGATTTTGTGGGAGTCCCTCGTGCGCGAGGGCGTGTCGACGGTGTTCGGCTATCCGGGAGGAGCGATTCTGCCGGCATACGACGCCATGCTCGACTTCCCGATTCGCCACATCCTGGTCCGACATGAACAGGGGGCCACCCACATGGCCGACGGGTTCGCGCGGGCCAGCGGTGAGGTCGGCGTTGCCGTCGCGACCTCGGGCCCGGGGGCGACCAATATGGTCACCGGCATCGCGACGGCGATGCTTGATTCTTCATCCATCGTCTGTATTACGGGTCAGGTCGGCAGCAAGTTGATCGGGTCCGATGCGTTTCAGGAAACTGACGTCACCGGGGTGACCCTTCCCGTCACGAAGCATAACTATCTGGTCACCGAGGCCTCCGATGTCGCGGCGACCATTCACGAGGCGTTCTATGTGGCCCGGTCGGGTCGCCCGGGGCCGGTGCTGGTGGACATCACCAAAGACGCGCAACAGGCATCAGCCGAGTTTGTCTGGGACGGCGGACCGGTGCGGATGCCCGGGTATCGGCCCGAGTTACGGGCGTCCGATGCGGAGTATGACCAGGCCATCGCGCTCATCAACGGCGCGAAGCGACCGGTCATCTTCGCCGGGCACGGCGTCTTGCTCTCCGGCGCCATGGCACTGGTGCGCGAATTCGCAGAACGTGCGGACATGCCGATCGCGATGACGTTGTTGGGCATTGGGTCGGTCCCTGCGTCCCACCGGCTGAATCTGGGGATGATGGGGATGCACGGCGAAGCCTGGGTGAACCAGGCGATTCAGGAGGCGGACCTGTTGCTGGCGTTCGGTATGCGGTTCGACGACCGGGTGACCGGCAACCTCAAGACGTATGCGCCGAACGCGCGAAAGGTCCACATCGACATTGACCCCGCCGAGTTCAACAAGAACGTCCTGGTGGACGTGACATTGGCCGGCGATCTGTCGAGTGTGTTGACCGACCTGCTACCGCGGGTGGAGCGCGGGGACCGCACCGATTGGATGGCCACCATCGGGGAGATGAAGGGCGATTCGGCGGTGCGCGACGTCCAGAACATGCCGGATAGCGGCCACCTCTACGCCGCGCATGTCATCAACGATATCTGGCGCATGACCGAGGGCAAGGCGGTCGTGGTGACCGATGTCGGGCAGCACCAGATGTGGGAGGCGCAGTACTACCACCACCAGGAGCCTCGGACACTCATTACGTCGGGTGGCCTGGGGACGATGGGATTCGCGCTCCCGGCGGCGATCGGCGCGAAACTGGCCAAACCGGACGCTGAGGTGTGGGTCATCGTCGGCGATGGCGGATTCCAGATGACCATGTGCGAGTTGGCGACGCTGGCTCAAGAGAAGATCAAGGTCAACGTGGCCATCATCAACAATGGCTACCTGGGCATGGTGCGTCAGTGGCAAGAGTTCTTCTACGAGCGTCGCTACGCGGCGACGCCGCTGTTGAGCCCGGACTTCGAGAAGCTCGCCGAAGCCTTCGGGCTGCGGAGCGCGACCGTGTCACGACGCCAGGACGTGGAGCCGGCTATTGCCATGGCCCAGGCCGAAGCAGGCACGGTCGTCATCAATTTCAAGGTCGAGCAGGAAGATACCGTGTATCCCATGGTGCCTGCCGGCGCCGACCTCCACGCGATGATCCGGCGACCCAGTCCGAGTCCCATTGTGGAAACCGCCGATGACTAGAGCCACGCTGGCAGACGCCAGGCCTGCGTGGGGTTTGGGGCGGAGCCCCATATGGTGACGATGACTAACGCGAGACACACCTTTGTCGTGCACGTCGAGGACAAGCCAGGCGTGCTGAACCGGGTGGCCTCGCTGTTTCGCCGTCGCGCGTTCAACATCGAGTCGCTGACCGTGGGGCACACCGAGGTCCCGGGTGTGTCGCGCATGACGATCGTCGTCGACACCGACACCAACGGGGCGCGCCGCATCGAGGCCAATCTCTACAAGCTCGTCAACGTGCTGCGCGTGAAGGACGTGACCGCCGATGCGGCCGTCGTGCGTGAGTTGACGCTCGTCAGGGTGACCGCGAACCACGAGACTCGCACGCATATCATGCAACTGGTCGACACCTTCCGAGCTCGGGTCGTCGACGTGGCTCCGGACTCGTTGATCATCGAGGCAACCGGCACGGAAGAAAAGATCGACGGCTTGATGGGTGTGCTCGAGCCCTACGGCGTGCTCGAGATGGTCCGTACCGGTCGGGTCGCCATGTCTCGCGGCCAGCAGAGTAAGACTCCGGATGCGGCCGACGCGGCCGTCTCCGAGACCGACGACAACGTGTCCTATTCCGTGTGACGGTGGCGCGTGCCCCGTCTCCTCATCCCGGGCTCACCGCCCGGCACCAACGCAACGAGGCAGAACCAGAATGGCAACGATTCACTACGACGACGCGGCTGATCTTTCACTCATCCAGGGCAAGAAGGTCGCGATTTTCGGATACGGCTCGCAGGGGCACGCGCACGCGTTGAATCTCAAGGACAGCGGGGTCGAGGTGCGGGTGGCATTGGCCGACGGGAGCCGGTCACGCGCCAAGGCCGAAGCCGATGGGGTCACCGTCAACAGCGGGAGCGAGGCGGCGGCGTGGGCCGACGTGATCATGATTCTGGCGCCGGACACCAAGCAGCGCGCGATCTACGAGGAGTCGATCGCGGGGAACCTCCAGTCGGGGAACATGTTGATGTTCGCGCACGGTTTCAACATTCGGTACAACACGATCGCGCCTCCGGCCGATGTCGACGTGACGCTCATCGCGCCCAAGGCCCCGGGGCACCGCGTGCGGGAGGTGTTTCTCGAAGGCGGCGGCACGCCGGCGCTCATCGCGGTCGAACAGGACGCCACGGGGAACGCCCACGCGTTGGCGCTGTCCTATGCCAAGGGGCTTGGCGTGACCCGGGCCGGGGTCATCGAGACGACGTTTACAGAGGAGACCGAGACCGACCTGTTTGGCGAGCAATCAGTGTTGTGCGGCGGGGTCAGCGAGTTGATCAAGGCGGGCTTTCAGACATTGGTCGACGCCGGCTATCAGCCGGAGATCGCCTACTTCGAGTGCATGCATGAGCTGAAGCTGATCGTCGATCTGATCTATCGCGGCGGGCTCAACTACATGCGCTACTCGGTCAGCGACACCGCCGAACACGGCGACTACACCGGCGGTCCACGGGTCGTGACCGACGAGACGCGCGAGGCCATGCGCGGCATCCTCAAGGACATCCAGGATGGCACCTATGCCCGGAACTGGATTGCCGAAGACCAGGCCGGTCGCGGTCAGTTCATCGCCCGGCGCAAGGCCGAGCAGGAACTGCAGATCGAAAAAGTTGGCGCCGATCTCCGTGCCATGATGCCGTTCCTCGACGCGGTGACATTGAAAGAGAGCGTGTAGCAACCGTGCCATCCGGGCCGTCGGCCGTCGCCCGTCTAGCCGACGACGCGTCTCGCCCAACGCACAATCTCGTCCATCACGCCGGCGTGGATCACCTCCTGTGGGGGGGGCGACTTGCGTCGGATATTCAGCGAGTGGTCTCCCCCCTCGATGACGTGTAGTTTGGCCTGTGGCATCCGGGCCAGCACCGGGCGTAGTTCAGCCTCGGTGCCAAAGGTGTCGCGGGCGCCCTGGACGACAAGCACGGGGACGTTGATTCGCGGGAGGTGGGCGTCGCGCATCTTGTCCAGCCGTCCGGGTGGGTGCAGCGGGTAGCCCAGTGCGACGACCCCGGCGACATCCGCCGCGGGCAGGCTGGCCTCGTCTTCCGCATCCGGCGTGGCCGCGATCTGGGTCGCGATCCGGCCACCCATCGATTTGCCTCCGATGAGCAGTGTGCGTTCTGGTGCGCGGGCCCGCACTGTTGCCACCACGGTGCGGTAGCAGGCTTCCAGCTTCGGGGCGCGGTCGGGCGCCCGGCGGCCCTGCTCCGTATACAGGAAGTTGAAGGTCACCACCGGCAATCCGCGGGCCGTGAGGCCCTCGGCGAAACGCACCATGAACGGGCTCGTCTGGCCCGCACCGGCGCCATGCGCCAGGATCAGCGTGGCACCCAGGTCGGTGGCGGATGGATCCGCATACGCATGAGCGCTGATCGTGACGGTGTCATCAAGCGCAATCGAGAGCCGGTCGGGCATTGGCGGTTTCCTCTGGAGCCACGCATGGTTCGCGCTACGAAGGTGGTTCACCGCCCCCGGCCCGGGCGATTGGTCGCTTGGCGCTGACCCCATCAAGAAACCGACCGGCGGCCTGGTAGAAGTCGTCGTGCCACTCGTGTCCGCCTTCGAAGACCACGGTGTCGACGCGGATCGCGCGCGATTCCAGGAACTCGCGATCGGTCCGTAGCTTGTCCGCGGTGTACCACGCGTCGGCTCGTCCGCATCCGAGCAGAATGTGAGGCCAGGCCGACGCTGGCTCGTCGTGCAACTCCGGCGGCACGTCCCCGGCCAGCGCCAGGAGCCCGTCGCATCGGTGTCCGGCCGAGAGCGCGGCGCGATAGGCCATGGCGACCCCCTGTGAGAACCCGGCGTACACCAACGGCGTGTCGGGCGCGTCGTCCGCCCTGAGCGCGGAAACCACCTCGCCGACATAGCGGATGTTGTCTCGAATCGCCTGCTCGCGGTCCAAGCTGGTCATCCACGAGCCGACAATCCGGCCCGTGCGTCGCTCGTAGAAACGATGCAGCCCCTGGACCGAGGCGATCCGCCAGCGCTCGCTTCCTGGAATGGCACACAGGGCCTCCAGGTGCAGCTCCGCGTTCTCGCCGTACCCGTGGAACCCGACCAGCAACGGGGCGGGCTCCGCACCGCGTGGAGGCGCTACGAGGTAACGGCCGTGCGTCCGCGCCTCGATGGTGTGTTCGACAGAATCCGAGCGGCTAACCATGAGCCTCATTCTAAGGGCGCTGCTTTCAAATCGCGGAGCTCGCCTACGCGTTGGCTTCGTGGCCGCCGTCTCACCGTGATTCGAGTTTCGGTGATCCCGGGCCCGGTGCCGGCCGACGTGCGGCCGGTCGACCGTCATCGGCGTGCGATAATCGCCGCATGTCATGTGTGCCTTTCGATCAGTTGCCAGAAGACGCTCGGTTATGGATTTTCGCCGCCGAGCGTCAGCTCGACGCACGTGAGCGCGAGCGCGTGCTCGCGGTTGTTGACGGCTTTATCTCGCAGTGGTCCGCCCACAACCGACCGCTCACCACCGCTCGCGATCTGCGTTATGACCAGTTTGTGTTCGTGGCGGTCGATGAAAGCGCGGCCGGCGCCTCCGGGTGCTCCGTCGATGCCTTGGTACGCCAGATGAAAGGGCTGCAGGCGGAGCTGGGCGTCGAGCTGGTCAACCATTCGCCGGTGCTCTACCGCGACGGCGAGGGCATCGCCCGCGTCGCCAGAGAGCAGTTCGCCGAGCTCGCCGAGGAGGGCCGGGTCACCAAACAGACCGTGGTCTTCGACAACACCGTGACCACGGTGGGCGCGGTGCGCGGCGGGCGGTGGGAGCTGCCCGTGGACGATTCCTGGCACGCCCGCGCGTTCTTCTAGAACCAACCCAGTGAGCGCCACGGCGCGCAGGGTTCGGGGCCAGCCCCGCCAGCGTCGAAACTTCGTGCACTGTTTCGAGACCACTTGAAGGAGCGAGTCCTGACCGCGCCATCAGACAGGCGAGTTCTATCGAATCCGGGTGCCGTGGTTGACGACGCCAGCGACGCACGCGTGTTGTCTCGCGGGCTCGTATTTCTGGGCTCGATGATCGTGGTGGCGTATGTGATTCGCTCGAGTCGATTGGGCCTGGTGCTCGAGGAAACATGGATTGACAGCCAGATTCGAGGCACCGGATTTCGAGGCGAGTTGATGTTCCTGGTTGTCGCGACCGTACTCGCCAGTATCGGCCTGCCGCGCCAGATCGTCAGCTTTACCGCCGGCTACGCCTTTGGGTTTGTGGGCGGTCTCCTCCTGGCCCTGGTCGCATCGGTGTCGATGTGCGTCGCGACGTTCTTCTACGCGCGGTTCTTGGGCCGGGCCTTCGTTGCCCGGCACTTCGCGGACAAGGTCCGTCGGGTGGATGCGTTCGTGAGCCACAACCCGTTCGCCATGACCTTGTTGATCCGGTTCCTACCAGTGGGCAGCAATTTGGCCACGAATCTGGCCGTGGGCCTGTCAAGTGCTCGCCCCGTGCCCTTCCTGGCTGCGTCCGCCCTCGGATATGTCCCTCAAACCGTGGTGTTCGCCCTGCTGGGCAGCGGCATCGAGGTCGATCCGGTCCTGCGCACAGGGCTGAGCCTCGTGTTGTTCACCGTGTCGGCGCTGCTCGGCCTCTATCTGTATCGCCGCCATCGGCACGATGTGACCGCCATACCAAGACCGGACGAGCGGGGTCGGTAGCGCGGACAGCGCGGTGGAAGATTCGTTCGTGGTCGTCAACGTGATGTTGGGGTCCGGGATACCAAAAAAGGGGGTGACTCGAAAGCCACCCCCGTATGAGTTGGTCGGGGCGCCCGGGTTCGAACCGGGGGCCTCCTGCTCCCAAAGCAGGCGCGCTACCAGGCTGCGCCACGCCCCGACGTAAGATGCCAACGGGAAGCGAGGCACCGGCTGTAGATCGCCGATGCCAACGGTCCGCGCTTCCGTCGCGGTTTCCCCGAGCGGTCGATTATCCCACAGACGGTATAATCCCGCCGTCATCAGGGTGTAGCGTGCCGCCGTGTGGCGCGCGACAGGTCGCCAGCATGGGCACTGATCACGATCAGGTCGGCTCAGAGTTGCAGACTCGTCTCCGTGTTCTTGTAACCCGGTGGGGGCTCGCAGTGGCGGGCTGGGTCCTGTACATCCTCTCCTACGGCGGGATTCACGCCTCGCTTGGTCCCCAGACCGCCATCGCCGCGCTCGTCCCGGTTGTCGTGACCGCGTGGCGGGGCGCCGTGCCGGGGGTGGTGGCCGGGATCGCCGCCGTGCCGCTCACAGCGCTGCTCCATCTTACTCAGGGTGAGTCGTTGTGGCCGTCATGGAGCACCGCCCCCGCATTCCTGAGCGCCGGTGCGATCGTCATCGTCGGGTTTGTCGTCGGACGTGCGCGTGACCTGCAGTCGCGGGCCGACATGGAGATTGCCCAGCGCCGACGCGTCGAGGACGACCTGCGCGAACGCGAGGTGCGGCTGGCGGTCAACAGCGACATTGCTCGAGCGATGCGAGACGGAGAGCCGACGGACCGTATCATCCAGATCGTGGTCGACGGGCTTCATTCGCATTTCCCACACCTCCGCGCCGCCTACTCGGCCGTCGCCGTGGATGGCCGGATCACCGTGGCGCGTTCGGTGGGAGCGGCTGAGTTGCCCTCGCTTGGGTCGACATCGTTGCAGCTGCCGGCCCAGGCCATGGAGACACTCGCGGAGGTCGATCTGATCGCGATCGACGATACCGCCGCCGGCATCAAGAGCGGTGCCCTCTCGGCCGCCCTCGTGGCCGCTGGCGCTCAGGCGGTGCTCGACGCGCCGGTCCTACACTCGGCGTCCCTGGTCGGACTCCTCTCGCTCGACTCGGCCACCCCGCGCCAGTGGTCGGCGCACGAACGGACGACGGTTCGCGAGGCCGCCGACTTCCTGGCGGTGGCCCTGCGCGACGCCGAAGCCACCATCCGACTCGAAGACAGTGAGCGGCGGTTCCGGCGGTTGGCCGAGAGTAGCCAGGCGGTCATTGTCCTGGACCAGAAGGAGGGTGCCATCTATCTGAACCCGGAGTGCGCGCGGCTGACTGGCTATACGATCGACGAGCTGCGGCGGACCAGCCTCTGGGACATCATCCACCCCGACGATGCGCAGATGATTCGGGGCTACCGTCGCAAAGGCCTGCATGAGCAGGATGTGCCCATGGGCTGCGAAACACGCATCCTGACCAAATCGGGCGAGGTGCGGTGGCTCGATGTGCGGGCGTCGACCTTCGAGCTGGCCGGGAAGCCGACGATTCTCACCACGGGGTTGGATATCACCGAACGCAAGCTCTTGGAACAGGATCTGCGCGCAGGCGAGACGTACCTGCGCACGCTCATGGAGCACCTCCCGGACGGGATCGGCCTCATGGTCGACGAGCGGTGGGTCTATGTGAACCCCGGGTTGGCCCGGCTGGTCGGGTGTGCGACCCAGGATCTCGTCGGACGCAGTCCTCTGGAGACTTTCGTGCCAAGCGATCGGCCGCGGGCGCTGGCCCGTATCGAAGCCGTGGCCACCGGAGCGCCGGGTCCCCCCGTGGAGTATGAGTTGCTTCGACGAGATGGCACCGTGGTCCCGGTCCTCGCCAGTAGCCAGTGCATCGAGCTGGACGGACGCCCGGCCGTGCTGAGTGTGGTGCGTGATCTGACCGAGCAGCGTCAGCTCGAGGAGCAACTGCGTCAAGCCCAGCGTCTCGAGAGCGTCGGACAGTTGGCCGGCGGTGTCGCGCACAACTTCAACAACGCGCTGGCCGCTATCATCGGGTATTCCGAGCTCATTGTCAGGCAGCTCGAGCCCACCGACCCGGTGCGGTCCGATGTGGAGAAAGTGCTGGTCGTGGCTGAGCAATCGGCGTCTCTGACCCGGCAACTGCTGACCTTCAGTCGCAAGGAGCGGGTCACGCCGACGGTGTTCAGCCTGAACGAAGCGATCGTGGCCTCGAACGCGCTACTGGAGCCGCTGATGGGCGACCACGTGCAGTTTCAGATGCGGCTTGATCCGGCCCTGGGCCGCGTGCGAGCGGACCGGCCGCAAAGGGAACAGATCATCATGAATTTCGCGCTCAACGCACGGGACGCGATGCCCGACGGCGGGACGCTCACGCTGGAGACGATGGGCGTCACCGTGAGCGAGGCGCAGGCCCGTCTGCATCCCGACGCTCGGCGCGGCTCGTATTCGAGGCTGTCGGTGACCGACACGGGGACAGGGATGACGCGCGACGTCGTGGCGCGCGTTTTCGAGCCGTTCTTCACGACGAAGGAGCCGGGGCAGGGTGTAGGGCTCGGGTTGTCGCAGGTGCACGGTGCCGTGAAGCAATCCGGGGGCTTCGTGACCGTGGAAAGCGCGCCCGGGCACGGGACCACCTTCGGTCTCTATCTGCCAGTACACGAAGGGCCGACAGACACATCCGAAGTAGACGCCCCCCCTGCCTGAGCGCTGCGGGTGGGTAGGCGATTCGCGCGGGCGATCAGCCGCTGAGCCGCTGGGTGACGGTGGCCAATTGGACGCAGACCGTGAAGACGCGCATCGCCTGATCGAGATCGCCCAGATCCGGGAACGTCGGCGCCAGCCTGATGTTGCTGTCGTCCGGGTCACGTCCATACGGAAAGGTCGCCCCGGCCGGGGTCAGCTTCACGCCGGCGTCCTCCGCGAGGCTGATGATCCGGCCGGCCAGACCCGGGAGCGCGTCGAACGACACGAAATATCCACCCCGGGGCGCGCTCCAGCGCCCCATGCCCTTCCCGTCGAGCGCCTCGGACAGGCGTCGTTGGACCAGGTCAAACTTGGGCCGCAGGATGGCGGCGTGTTTCCGCATGTGGGCGCGCACGCCGTCCAGATCCCGCAAGAACCGCACGTGGCGCAACTGGCTGATCTTGTCTGGGCCGATCGTCAGCGTTTGGAGCCGTGCGCGAAACGCCGTGAGGTTGACGGGTGAGCCCGCCACGAACGAGATGCCCGCGCCCGCGCGCGTGACCTTGGACGTCGAGGCAAACAGCACGAGACTATCGTCCGTGCCCTGCGCGCGACAGGCGTCCATGATGTTCTCGA
>Ga0310122_10002123_pt1 | contig 12653 bp, 11 predicted proteins | sample CB6_Bottom_1051__FD_203503 | JGI IMG/M metagenome (GOLD analysis project Ga0310122, IMG submission 203503) | Marine microbial communities from Western Arctic Ocean, Canada - CB6_Bottom_1051 | ecosystem: Environmental > Aquatic > Marine > Oceanic | place: Canada: Western Arctic Ocean | collected...
TCTACTTTGGCGCGGTGGCCTACGTTTTCCTGCGCCCGTCGATCAAGGCGAGATTCAACACGCGCTTTCACGTGGCGAATTTTCAAGAGATCAAGAGACTCTGGCATACGGGCGTTCCCATTGGCGGCCAGTGGACGATCGAGATGCTCTCGTTTGCCGTATTCACCACGCTGGTTGCGCGGATGGGGGCAGCCCCGATGGCGGCCAGCCACGCCTTCATACAGCTGCTCAGCCTCTCCTTCATGCAAGCCGTCGGAATTTCGATCGCGACCACGACACTGGTCGGACGCTATATCGGCGCCGGGCAATCCGAGTTCGTCACGAAGAGTCTTCGCTCGTCGATGCTGCTCGGCGGCCTTCTCGCAGCCTTCATCGCAGCGCTCTTCATGCTGATCCCAGCGATTCTGCTGGGCATCTTCTCGAGTGATCCGAATGTATTGAGGTATGGGGGACCTCTGCTCGTGGTGGGCGCCTTCTATCAATTCTTCGATGCGATCGCGATCATTTCGGACGGCGCGCTTCGGGGGGCCGGGGATACGCGTTGGCCCTTCGTCGTGCGCTGTCTGATCTCGTGGTTGGTCTTCCTACCACTGGCCTATCTCTTTGCCGTCCCAATTGGCTGGGGCCTGACGGGCGCCTGGATTGGCGGGCTCCTTTCCATCATCATGCTCGCGATCTTTCTCTACGTTCGTTTCAATTCGGGGGCGTGGCGGAAGATTCGGATCTAGCGGAGAATGCAGAGCCATGAAGATCCTCGTGACCGGAACCGCAGGCTTCATCGGAGCCGCCGTGACCGTTGCCTTGCTCGAACGCGGCGACGAAGTGATTGGCGTCGACTGCATGAGCGACTACTACGACGTTCGGCTGAAACGAGCACGACTGGATCGCTTCGCAGACTCCGATCGCTACCGCCATTTCGATTTCGATCTGGCGGATACTTCGCGAACGCTCGAACTCTTCGGGGCGGAACAACCCGAGCGCGTCATCCACCTTGCGGCACAGGCTGGTGTCCGACACTCGATCGAGAATCCGCAGGTCTATGGCAGCGCAAACCTCGCCGCCTTTCTCAATGTTCTCGAAGGTTCACGCCATCACGAAGTCGAGCATCTGACCTTCGCTTCGAGTAGCTCGGTGTATGGGGGAAATACCAAGACCCCGTTTTCCGAACGCGATGCGGTCGATCATCCGGTGAGTCTCTACGCGGCGACAAAGAAGGCGAACGAATCGATGGCGCATACCTATGCCCATCTCTATGGACTTCCGACGACGGGCCTACGCTTCTTCACGGTCTATGGACCCTGGGGACGCCCGGACATGTCGCCCTTCATCTTCGTGAGGAAGATCCTGGCCGGTGAAACCATCGACGTCTTCAATCATGGCGACCATCAACGAGACTTCACCTATATCGACGACATCGTCGAAGGCGTCGTTCGAACCAGCGACCAGCCGGCCCAGGCGGACCCCGACTATGACGTGGCGACTCCGGATGCTTCGCGAAGCAACGCACCCTGGCGAATCTTCAACATCGGCTGCGAACGCCCCGTCGAGTTGTTGCGATACATCGAAGTGATCGAAGAATGCACCGGCTGCAAGGCGGACAAGAAGATGCTTCCGCTCCAGCCGGGCGACGTAAAAGCGACCTACGCGGATGTGTCGGCTCTCGTCGACGCGGTCGGCTATCGGCCGAAGGTCTCGCTCGAAGAAGGGATGGCCGTCTTCGTACGCTGGTATCGCGACTTCTACGGCGTCTGACGAATTATTCCACCAGACGGCGGCGAAGCGCGCCCAACGCTTCGCGCGTTGGCAGGGTCACTCCGTGTTCGGTGATCAACCCACTGACATAGCGCGCCGGCGTGACATCGAAGGCGGGGTTCGCGATGGGGCTCGACGTCGGGTAAAGCTCGACGTCGGTCACAACGCCCTCGGCGTTCAAGCCCGTGGCAATCCGGACTTCGAGTTCGTCCCGCTCTTCGATCGAAATGTCCGCCACACCATCGTCGATCTGCCAATCGATCGTCGATGTCGGAAGGGCGACATAGAAAGGCACTTCGTTCGCGTCCGCGGCCAGCGCCTTCAGATAAGTTCCGATCTTGTTGCAGACATCTCCGCAAGCCGTGGTTCGGTCGCTGCCCACGAGGACGACATCGACCTGACCGCGTTGCATGAGATGTCCACCTGCGCTGTCCACGATGAGGGTATGCGGCACGCCCTGCTCACTCAGTTCGAAAGCCGTGAGGCTGCCACCCTGATTGCGCGGTCGCGTTTCGTCGACCCAGACATGAATGGGCAGGCCCGCCTCGTGGGCCTTGTAGACGGGGGCCAGCGCGGTTCCCCAATCGACCGTCGCGAGCCATCCCGCATTGCAATGTGTCAGGACTTGAATGGGCTCATCGTTCTTCGAGCTGGCCAGGCGCTCGAGTATCTCCAAGCCGTGCGTACCAATTGCCTCGCAACAAGCCACGTCTTCATCGCAGATCGCGATCGCTTCCCTTCGCGCCCGCTCGGCACGTTTCTCGATGGGACAATCCGATACGGCCTCGACCACTCTCTCGACCGCCCAACGAAGATTGATCGCGGTCGGGCGCGACTCGATGAGTGCGCTCGCCGCTCGAGACAAGGCGGAGTCCGCGGGCTCCTCGAACAGCGCGAGCGCCATGGTATGGGCAGCGGTCGCGCCGATCAGGGGCGCGCCGCGAACTCGCATCGCACAAATAGCCTCGACTCCGTCGGCGAGGTTGCGAATCGCCCGGGTCTCGAAGTGATGTGGCAATTTCGTCTGATCGATAATCCGCAGCTCACCCGTAGAATCGTCGAGCCAGATCGAACGGTAGCGACGGCCGGCGACCTTCATCGGCGACTAGTCGCCTTCGAATTCGCAGAGCGAATGAACCGTGCAGCCCGTCTTCTCGAGCCTATGTACTCCACCGAGGTCAGGAAGCGAAATCACGAACGCGCATTCGACAATCTCTGCGCCAACCTTGTGAAGGAGGGAAACGGCGGCCTCCGCCGTTCCGCCGGTGGCGATCAGATCGTCGACCAGCAGGATCCGCTGTCCAGCCTCGATCGCATCCACATGCAACTCGATTCGATCACGACCGTATTCGAGATCAAAATCCTGCCCGATCGTTTCGCCAGGCAGTTTTCCGGGCTTGCGCAACGGGACGAAACCGACTCCGAGCTGATAGGCAACCGCCGTCCCGAAGATGAAGCCCCGCGCTTCGATGCCGGCAACTAGATCGATGGTCCCCGGCTCGTGCCGTCGAGCGATTCCGTCGATCGCCAGTCGAAGGCCCTCGGGATCGAGAAGAAGAGTCGTGATGTCGCGGAATTGGATACCCGGTTGCGGGTGGTCGGGAATGGTTCGGATATAGGAGCGCAAGGACATGATTCAGGCTTTCGACGACCCGTAGGCGGAAATCGGACATTTCGGGGCGAGCCACGATGACGCTATCAGAATGGACGAGTGGAAACCAAGCACGCCGGGTCTTCCGGCGTTAGCTAGCGCTTCTCGATCACGAAATTACGCGCGCCGTCGTTCTTGATCGACCTTCGGTTCATCTTCACGTCCGCGGCGACCGTGATGTTCTCCACCTTCGACAGGACCCAGAGCGGTGGAGCATGGAGGGAGGAGACGTTCACCCCCTCGAGCCTGAGATCGGTCGCGTTCGTGATGTAGAGAGCCGCGCGCCGCCCGCCAAGAAAGGCACCGCCGACCATTCGCACATCGCGCCAAAAAACGAGGGAGAATCCGTACGTACACTCGCCGGCGCCGACGAAGACCTGATTTCCCTCGATGACGAGGCCCCGGCTCTTGCCTTCGTTGCGACCGACGAGATGCAGTGCGCCCTGTTCGACGAGCCGATCCTGACAAGCCCTTTCGATCCGATTGCCGCGAATGGTGACATCGTCTCCCTGGCAATTCGCGCGAATGCCGGCGCCGCCGGTATCGTGAACCCTGTTGTCGGCAATCAAGATCCTTTCGGACGGGCCGCCACAGCTGATGCCCGCCCCCCCATTTCCCATCACTCCCGGACCGCCGGTTCCCCAGACCTCGTTGTCCAGAATCTCGATGCCAACGCCGCCGTTCGAAGTGATGCCGGCGCCAAGAGCTCCACTCACGCGGTTGCCGCGGATACGCACGTCGCGAACGCGCTCGTGGGATCCGAGCTTTGCGAGATTCGTAAAGGTTTCGATGCCGATCTTCGTGACGTTGGCGACACGATTCCCCTCGACAATGGCGCCACTCGAGGCAGGGCTAGGAGCCTGACCCAAGACTCTCGTGGGAAGCCCAGGTGTCGAGACGCGCCGCTGGGAAGGCGCGGGGCCGCAGCTGTAGCGAGCTACAGCAAGGTCTCGCAACGCACGCAGCGGTGATGGATCGGCGCATGGGCGTCGCGACGAGTCTTGGGTCAGGCTCCTAGTCAGCATCACCCCGTATCCGATCGTCCGTCTACCCAAGACGTACGGATTGGCGTCTTTCCCGGGCATTCGTGGGCAGGGCTGGCTCGTGTGGCAGCCGATATCTTCGATGTGATTGTTTCGGATCTGCCATTCCCGACCGTCGCGAATCAGAATTCCTGCGGTGAGAAAATGAACGACTTCGAGCGATTCGACCCGCATCCGACGGGGTGCGAGATAGATCACTCACGCGAATGCCGACGCTATCGCTGATCTTGCTGGCATTGGTCTGCTCGACCTTTCGACCATCGAGCGAGAAATTTCGGAAGACGACTCCGCGCGATCCGCCCTTCAACCAGAAAACGGGCGCTTTTACCGGAACGGGCGATCGAAAGACGGTCTTCCCCACGCCCGCTCCTTCGATTTCGAGACCGTCCGGAAATCGCTTGTCGATCACGACGGCGACATCGTCGTAGCGATGCGCACCGACGCGTAGCCGACAACCGGGGCGACATTTTTCGAGTGCGAGTTCGATGTCCAGGCCCGTGTAGCGCCCGTCTCGATTCATGTCGTCGACTTCGACGACGCGCTTTGGCTGCGCGTTCGCTGCGGCAGTGGAAAAAGTCACTGCGCAAGCAACCATGAGCGTCCGGCGAAAACGAATCATGTTAGGTCGCGAATGCCGAGCGCCGACAGAACGTCCTTCTTGAAGCGCTCGTAGCCGAAATAGTCCCGCGCTCTCGCCGCGGCCGCCTGTCCGAGGTCGCGCCTGTATTCGGGCTGGCCAAGAATTCGGACCATCGCCTCGGTCAACGCCGGTCGATCGTCGTAGGGAACCAGTAGGCCGGTCTCACCGTCGGAGATGACCTGGCCTGCAGCGTCCGCGTTCGATCCGACACAGGGAAGGCCATGCCACATCGCCTCGGCATAGACCAATCCGAACCCTTCCTGACGACTCGGCATCGCGAAAACCGACGCGCGCCGATAGAGGTCACACAGTTCCTCATCCGTAACGCGCCCCCAGAAGCGGACGCGACTTGCAATGCCCAGAGCTTCGGCCTTCTCCTCGAGTCGACCGCGATCATCACCCTCGCCCACGATCCAGAGTGTCGCGCCCGGAACTCGGCTCTCTACCTCTCCCCAGATGTCGAGTAGCTGATCGTGACCCTTCCCGCGTTCGTCGGACCAGACTCGACCGACGATGAGCGCGACCATTCCATCGGGCTTCGGCGGGCTATCGATTCGAGACTCCCAGAGTTCGATCAGTTTGGGGTCGATACAGAGCGGCGTCGCAATGATGCGATCGGCGATCTCCGGGAACTGCGCCCGAAGCCCATCGGCGGTGAACTCCGAATTCGTCAACACGCGCCACGCACCTCGAAGGGCTCGCCCGCGCGAATCGTTCTCTGCGCCGGCGAGTTCGATGCCGTGCGCGAAGATCACATATCGTTTCGGCGGAAAGCCAGGCAGCGGCAGGTGCACACACCGCGCCAGACCCGCAAGATCGAAGAAGACGAGATCTGGACGCCGTCGTAGGTAGCTCGAATAGAGCTGCCACACGAATCGCAATTTGGATCCACGCGCGAGCGATTGATCGCCATTGCGCGGTGCGTTGGGAGGAGAGTCGTAGTCATCGAGCAATAGGACCCGGTCAGCCCGCGCGAGTTCAAGGGCCTCCATACTCTCGTCGAGCATCCGACCCACGCAGCGACTGACGACGGCGATGCCCCCATCAATGTTCATGCCGGTTAGACCGAGGAGTAGCTTGGGCCGTGAATTCGTCATGAGTCGTTACTATATCGTGATTGCTCAAGCCCGCGCGTTCGTTCAGTCGAATCGTGTGTGCGAACGAAATCACCTAGGATTGAACGATGTGCGGAATCTGCGGAATCCTGGCCCGCCCAGAAAACATGGGCGAAGAGCCCGTCGACAAAGACCAATTGGAAATTCTGCGCGACGCCCAACGACATCGTGGGCCCGACGACGCGGGAAGCTGGATTGCCGACGATGGTTCCGTCGGCCTCGCGCAGAGGCGCCTTTCGATCATCGACCTCTCGTCGGGAGGACATCAACCGATGACGACGGAAGACGGCCAATTGCAGGTCGTCTTCAACGGTGAAATCTACAACTACAAAGAAGTGCGAGCGATCCTCAAGGAGCGCGGCCACCGCTTCCGTACGGAAAGCGACACGGAAGTCCTCTTGCACGGATATCGCGAATGGGGTCTCGGGCTCCTTCACCGGCTGGGCGGGATGTTCGCCTTCGCACTCTACGATGCGAAGACGAAAGAAACGCTGATCGCACGCGATCCACTCGGAATCAAACCGCTCTACTATGCCCGCGCCAACCAAGGCCATCGCCTTCTCTTCGCTTCGGAGATCCAGGCGCTGCGCAAGGTGATCGATGACGGCGGTGCCGACCCGGAGGGAATCGCAACCTTCTTGTCCTGGGGATCGATCGCACCGCCGCGCACCCTCTACCGACACATTCGCGCTCTGCCGGCGGGTTCCTGGATGCGCTGGACGTCAAAGGGACTAGACGGTCCGCACGCCTATTGGACGCTCGAATCGGAATTCGGTCGCGAAGAAAAAATGGACTGGCCGGAAGCTTCCGAACGATTGCGCGAAGCCCTCGTCGACTCGGCCCGGCGACATACGATCGCCGACGTTCCGGTCGGAGCCTTCCTTTCGGGCGGGGTCGATTCGGTCGCCCTGGTCGGACTGCTCTCGGAGACACACCCCGATCCGATCCGAACGGTCACGCTTGCATTCGACGACGCCTCGCTCGACGAGTCCGCACTCGCTCGTCAGGCGGCCACGCTCTACAACGCACAGCACAGTGAGATCCCGATTCGCGTGGACGAGATACGCGATCGCATGCCCGACGCGATTCGCTCACTCGATCAACCGAGCATCGACGGCGTGAATACCTATTTCGTTTCCGAAGCCGCGGCTCGTGCGGGGCTCAAAGTTGCGATCTCTGGGGTAGGCGGCGATGAGCTCTTCGGAGGCTATCTCTCATTCAGCCGAATCCCTCGGATGCTGTCTGTTCGAAACAGCCTGGGTCGGCTACCGGGCGTCGACCGCTTGTTAGTCAATCCGGATCCCTGGCTCGAGCGAACGACCCGCGGAAGACGCCTGCCCAAACTCATGCGCGCCCTCGTTTATGGCAAGGAAGAAGCCGGCGCCTACTACACAGAACGAGGACTCTTCTCACCACCCGAAATTCGCTCGCTACTCGCTCCAGAAGTCGCCGGAGCCGTCGATGCTTGTGAACCTCGCCAATCCCTCACGCAGCGCCTCGCGCTCGATTCGATTCCACCCGAGGAACGCATTTCCGCCCTCGAGATTCGACAGTACCTGCAGGTACAGCTGCTCCGGGACACCGATGCCACCAGCATGCGCCACTCGCTCGAGGTCCGAACGCCGCTGGTCGATCTCGAATTACTGCGGGCGGCGACCCTGGTCCCGGCCCGCTTTCGCAGGGCGGGTCCGGCTAAACGAGCCCTTCGCGAGGCGCCGAACGTGGCCGTTCCGGATGCGGTCTGGAATCGTCGGAAGCAGGGCTTTACGCTGCCGTTCGAGACCTGGCTTCGGGAAGGCTCGATCCCCAGCGCACCTGCGCGCCATCCCTTTATACGACCCGACGCGCAGGATTCCATCGCCCGCGCCGTCGCCTCCGGCCAACTCCATTGGTCGCGGCTCTGGGCGTTGATCGTCCTTGGTGAATTTCTGGACTAGATCGAGAGCGATTGTCGATTCGAACTCAGTCGGGGCGGGGTTCGAGGTCGGTCGTTTGATTCACCCAGCTCGTGTCGGACTCATAGCCAGATTCGATGAGAAGATCACCTGCAAAGTCGGAGAAGACACTCGCCGCCTCAGGCGTAAAACAGTTCTTCCAGTCACCGGCAATGCCTTTGCGACCGACAGCGACCGTTACGTCTTCGTCGCCCGGCTTGCGTCCAGTACTTTTCTCGAAGGTGGTCACCTCGACGGTTGTCCGAATACGCACTGGCTCGGCCATTTGTCCGGTCAAGTATTCGACGATTCCCGTCAGCGCCTCCTCTCCACGCAGCAACAGGTCCTCATAGCGAACGGTATAGAGACCGAGCGAGCGCGCCTTGCGGATGTGCCGATCGAGCGGGATCGATGCCAACTGCGCTCCATCGAAGAGGAAGCGTATGTAGCCGGGAAGATTCTCTCGGACATTCTCATGAACGAGCGGGGCGACGCAGTAGCTGGCCGCCAATTTTCTCGATTCGGAGGTCGGGTCGCTCAGGATCTTGTGATAGTGGGAAACGACGATGTCACGCGGATCGCGAATCATGTAGATCGTACGGCGCGACACGATCGCAAATCGGTGAAGATGCAGAATGACCGGCTCGATAGCGGGCAGCTTTCTCAGCCAGGGTTCGCTGATGGGGATCTCGAGATAGTGATTCAGCATCGTGCAGAGCCAGTTCGTTCCGGTGCGCGGGTAGCCCAGCACGAAGATCGACCGAGATCGATTGGGAGGAATGCAGCTGATCCCAACCGTCAGCCAATAGCGGCTCCGCATACCGAGATTCGCGAACGAGATCGGCGGAATCCTCATCGTCGAAAACCATTCACACTATTCACACTATTCAGAAACAACAAGATGATCACCAGTCGGCGCCTGACATCGCGCCGCGACTACGAGGTTAGGATAGGGGACTGGCTGCTCGCACTTGCTTGCAACGAACGGCCACGACCCTCCGCTTCGTTCCGCCATGAGGCTTGCCGGTCGCGTGGCAGGATCCTCGATGACGGATTCCAAAAACATTCAAGCGTCGTCCCGAATCCGGCTAGCGCAGACGGGCGCGGCGAATGAATCCGAATAGTGTCGGGTCGAATCCCAGTCTTCGGCGCACGAACACGACCATCCCTAGATTCACGAGCACGATACTCGTGGCTGTCGCGATGCCAGCACCCGTGATGCCGTATCTCGGAATCAGTAAGAAGTTCAGCGTGAGATTGACGACGGCAGAAGCAGCCATCATCCTCGCGGCGAATCGATGATATCCCGTCATCGTCATCAGCTGAACGACAGATCCACCCAAAGCCGTCCCCAACTGGCCGATCGACAGCCACACCAGCGCATCGTAGCCGCCGACGAACTCCGATCCGTAGACTTCGAGAAGAGGCCGACCAGCCACAATCAACAGAACCGCCGCGGGAATGGCGATCCCACCGATTGCCAGGGCGCCGAGACTCACGATCCGCTGAATTTCCTCCCGACGACCCTCCGCCCATAGACTGGCAATCATCGGTGCGGCGAGGCTATTGATCGCATACAGCGGGAAGGGCAGAAACTGTGCGTATCGATTGGCGGCTGAATAGAGACCGACCTCGGTCGTTCCGAGCATACCGCCAATCATCAACACATCGGCTCGCGTGTTGATCAGATTCATCGCGGAGAGCAAGAAGATCGACAACGCCACATTTCGCCATTCGACCTTTCGGTCCGTCACGGGTTCGGCTCTTCTTGCTTCAGTCGGTGTTGAAATCCGAACGAAGTAGAGGCACAGCAGAAGAGTGAAGACGGCCGCCCCAACGGTGATCCTCATTACGGTCGCTGGTGAAAATCCGGGCCCCAACATCAAATAAGCAACAACGATTCCGAACAAGAGTGCCGTCGGACGTGCGACTAGATCGGAGATCGTCGAGTAGACGGGTCGACCGAGCGCAACAAGCTGCGCACATTTGACGCCCACCAATCCCAACACCGGTATCAGAATGAGGCCCGACGCGAGTGTGCGTACGAGTGAGGGGGCGAGACTGTCCGAGAGAACCCACAAGAGGCCGGCGGCGACCGGGAGCACGCAAAGGCTGATGCTGAGCGTCCACCGATTCGAGAATCGGGTCATTCCCCTGAGCTGGCCCCAATCCGCCTGAGAATAAGCTGCGGCGGCGAAGCGAATGATGGAGTCGCGCAGCCCAAGCTGGGACGCAAGAGCGATCAGTAGGAGCCACGACAATGCGTAGACGTAGGTGCCGTAATCCGTCGCACCCAGGATGCGCGCTAGAACGACACTCAATCCGAAACCGACGAACATCCCGACCACACGCGCAACAAAGGTTGCGCTCGCACCTCGTGCCACGGTCGCACCGACTCCATCGCCCTTCAGTCGGATGCGAATATCTTCCAGTCGTTCTCGTAGGGTCATTTTTTGCGGTGGCAACGACCTCTCGAATTGTTCCTCGTCCAGTTTCATGCTCCGCGCAGATACATCCACATTTTGGAGGGCAGCTTACCGCTTCCTCTCAGCGGTGCTTGCCCTTCGATTTGTCGGCTTGGAGGCGACCCCGACTAGCCCGAACGCTATACCTCCGCCCCATGCCGGCGACCACCCCGCGAATCCTGATCAATGTCCTCTCTGTCGCGGGAGGTGGTGGCCATAGCTACGCCTTCAACCTGATCCGGGAACTCGACCGCGATGCCCGGGGATTTCACTTTACTTTCCTGATCCCACCCGGCCGGCTCGAAGAGATCGAGACTGAACACGTCACGCTTCAACCTGTGAGACTGTTCGGATCGGGCCGCGCGCTCAGCGTCGTCGCCCGATTCGCCTATGAACAATTGGTGTTACCGATTCGCGCTCGCCGATACGACGTGGTCTACGCGGCTGCAGACCTCGCTTCACCCTTCTTTTCGGTTCCCATCGTCATCGCGCTCCGCAACCTGAACATCTACGACCACACCTATTACGACACTCTTCGTCTGCGCGTCCTCGAGAAGGTCGTGCGCGTGGGGATTCGCCGAGCCACTCGAATGATCTTCCCGAGTCAGGCAGCGGCCACTGCGATCAGCGAGCGAATGGCGCTTCCGCACCACATCGTTCGCGTCGTCCCTCATGGCGTCGATACCGACGCCTTCGACCGGGCGTCCGATCGAGAAGGCGGCACACCCTTCTTGTTCCTTCCCGCTGCCATCGAGCGACACAAGAACATCGAAGTCCTGATCGACGCAATCCCGCACCTCTCGGACGCGCGAATTGAATTTCGCATCGCTGGAACGACATCGACAGATCCTGTCTATGTCGATGAGCTCCTCGCGCGGGCCAGACGGATCGGTGTCGAGGATCGTTTTCGGCTTCTCGGACCGGTGCCCTATGAAAGAGTCGTTTCCTTCTACCGCGGCGCGATCGCGCTGGTCTTTCCATCCATGCTCGAAACCTTTGGCCATCCCATGCTCGAAGCCATGGTCGCCGGAACCCCGGTGATCGCATCGGACATTCCGGCCTTTAGAGAAATCGGAAAGGACGCGGCCCTCTTCTTCCCGCCCAGCGACCCGGTCGCCCTGGCAAGAATGATCGACGAATTACTCGCCAATTCGAACCAGAGGGAAGAACTCATCGCGAAGGGCCGCGAACGATCTGCTTCTTTTTCGTGGAGAAAGTCGACCGATGCACTGTGCGCGGTCTTCCGCGAGGTCCTCGAGTAGCCCGGTGCTAGTCGCATTCGAGCGCGGGTGAATCCGAGGATGATGCGCTGCTGCGTCTCACAACCTTCTGGACCGCGGCCGTTGCAATAGCAACGCCCCGGAACTCGTCTCCCCGACGCATGCGCCACAACGCACGGCTCGATTTTCCTCCATTCCGTTTCGCGCGAGCGATTTTGCGTGCATTGGCAAGCTCTTCGCCGACCTCATAGCCCGTTCCGAAGAACATCTCGTTCGGAGTCTGCCCTTCGAATCCATATCATTGAATTCTTCAAGTGTTGCGATGATCGTTAGAGACCAAGGGGTGAAGCGAGGACCTTCCCGATTCGTTGAGCGTGAAGCGCGAGCGCTCGAAGCGACCTGTGTCGGTGATCGTCGCTTTCGACGATCTGTTTCATGTTTTCGATCTCGGCGACTAGCTCGCCACCGTCGCTGTCAGCAAGATCACATGAGACGACATGCGTCGTGCCACGGTGAATCCAACTTCGAATGGTTGATCGAGGGATGTTCAGATCGGGAAATAGGTCCCGGTCTCCGGATTCACAGATCGCCTCTTGGATTCGGTAGTCGTAAGTCCGTCGAGAGTGGAGAGCTTCCATCTGAAGGTATCGGCAGACGCATGCGCAAGGCTGGGGAGGCCCGGAAATGCCCTGTGCTTTCAAGGCGTTGCAACTGCAACACCGCGAGCCCAGTCTAAGACGTAGCAGCCCTACTCCCCGTTCCGGGCCTAATGCGCAGACGACGCCAACCTCTGCTCTGCCCACTTGGGGATGGCGATGTAGTCGCTTGAGCCT
>Ga0310122_10002126_pt1 | contig 12649 bp, 11 predicted proteins | sample CB6_Bottom_1051__FD_203503 | JGI IMG/M metagenome (GOLD analysis project Ga0310122, IMG submission 203503) | Marine microbial communities from Western Arctic Ocean, Canada - CB6_Bottom_1051 | ecosystem: Environmental > Aquatic > Marine > Oceanic | place: Canada: Western Arctic Ocean | collected...
GATAAATACTGCCTCTCCCGGTCGTATGTCACGCTCGATGTCGAACCCTAACGCATCCAGTGCGACACTCTCCGAGGCAATCATCCGCTCCGTACCCTGCTCAGTTTGTCGTACGCCAAGCACCACTGGCCGAATCCCATGCGGATCCCGGAACGCGACGATGCCGTAGCCGATAATCATTGCCACCACCGCATAAGCTCCTGAACACCGTTGATGAACCGCTTCGGCGGCGCTGAGAATCGCGTCCGGCGTCAATCCGTTACTCGATTGTTGACTCAATTCGTGGGCGAACACATTGAGTAGCACTTCAGTGTCGGATGTCGTGTTGAGATGTCGGCGGTCTTGCTGAGTCACTAATCGTTTGAGTTCCTCGGTGTTCACGAGGTTGCCGTTGTGAGCCAGACAAATTCCGTAGGGTGAGTTCACATAGAACGGCTGTGCTTCCGAAAGGCTGGCGCTACCGGCCGTCGGATAACGGACATGGCCGATACCGATCTTGCCGCGCAATCGCAACATATGCCGCCGGTGAAAGACATCGCGGACGAGACCATTGCTCTTGCGCAGAAACAGATGGCCATCCTCCGCCGTCATGATACCGGCGGCATCCTGACCTCGGTGCTGCAAGTTAGTCAGTGCGTCATACAGCGACTGATTCACCGCATGCTGACCAACGATACCGACGATTCCACACATGACGTAGACCTCTGAACCGCGTCTTATCGCAGTATTGTGCCGTTCAAGAAATTTTCAACCGCCCGCTAGAGATAGCGGCTGCCCAGCGTCGCATAGTAACGAATACCATCAGCCACCTGCTCACCGTACGAGCCGAGACTCGCTCCCTGCCACCAAGGATCCTGATCGAGACCGGTAAACTCCAGACCGATTACGACCAGGCCAAAAATGAGAACTCCCCGAGTTAATCCGAATAATGAGCCCAACAATCGATCCGTACCGCCGAGCCCGGAGTGCCTGATCAGTGCCCGTACAAACCACGCAATCAATCCACCGAGGATCAAGATGAGCAGGAAGATCACGGCGCGTGCTGCCCAAACTTTAAGCTCCGGCGCTACGACCCATTCACCCAGTAATGGCTCGACTACCCAGGTAAATCGCCATGCCAGCCAAATCGCCGCAAGCCAGGTAACGACCGATAGAGCTTCCTGAGCGAAACCGCGCCAGAATCCGAACCCGGCGGATCCCAGGCACGCCACAATGATCAACCAATCTACCCAGGTCACGATCGTGCTGAATACAAAAGCGCGTTATTCCTGGAAGACGACCTGCGCCACGAAGCCATGCGCAGACAGCGCTGATGCGACTGCTTCCGCTCTCTCCCGGGACGCTTGCGGGCCGATTCGAACGCGTTGCATCGAACGACCACCGGAAATATAACTCGACACATCGGCATCGAAACCATAACTCGAGACTCGCTCGACCTGGCGTTGCGCGTTCTCTTCCTCAGCGTAACTACCAACCTGGACGGCCCAGCCGCCGTCAACGCCGTCCGCGGAAGCGGAAGACGTTGTAGCTACGGAAGACGTGTCGCGCACCGACTCTTGCGTCACCGTCGCGACCGTAGGCTCCGGGTTGGGCTCGGAACGGCGCACGGTAGGCGTAGGCGGCTCCCGGTCGCTACGCAGCGTGATCGTTTGAAATCTCAGTGGAGTCGTGTCCGCGGGCAACGGGAGCTGAAGTGTTTCAGACTCGTCGCGACTAATCTGGCCTGGGCCATCGAGCAGCCAGGGTATGAGCCACACGCCCAGGGTCACGAGCACTGCCGCGCCAACAAGTCGTTCCTTTAAGCCCCGGTCCATATGGAGGATCTATCGTCCGGTGTAGACGGGGCGCAGTATAGCCCAACCGCCTCCATTGCGGGACCAACCGTGTAACACGACCCGAATACCAGCACTCGATCCCCCGCTACTGCCAGGTCTCGGGCAACACGGCATGCTTCGGACACGAGAGATCGTGCACTCGCGTTTCTGGCATGCCGCTCCAGCAGTAAGTCGAGGAGCAGTTTTTCCGGCGCGCCTCGCTCCGGATCGGCGCGGGTCACGATCCATTCATCTACGACAGCGATGAACGGGTCAATCACACCGGCTACGTCCTTGTCCGCCATCGCCGCAAAGACAGCGATTGTTCGAGCCGGTTTGAAACGACTCGTCAGATCTTCAGCGAGAGCGCGTGCGGCCGCCGGATTGTGCGCGACATCGAAGATCCACTCGACGCCGTCCAGCTGCCGCGACTCCATCCGTGCCGGCAGCCTCGCCTGCTCGATGCCCCTCGCGAGCGCCGCGTCCGTGACCCGCAGGTCGGCCCGCAGCGACTGAACAACTGCCGCACAGGCTGCCACGTTACCGAGCTGAACTTGGCCGCCGAACGGCGGCACGGGCAGGTCTGGGGACTCCCAGGCCGCCGCACGATAGCGCCAACGACGGTTGGGCAGCAGTTCGTAATCAAAGTCCCTTCCTAAAATTCCGAGCGTGGTGCCGAGATCCTGCGCATACTCCAGCAACGTGGCCGGAGGGTTACGATCTGCAACGATGGCTGGACGCGCCTGGCGTAGAATCCCCGCCTTCTCGAGGGCGATCTCATCGCGCGTTTCGCCGAGCCAGTCCTGATGATCGAGATCGATACTCACGATCAAACTCGCGTCCGGCTCTAGCGCGTTCACAGCGTCCAGGCGGCCACCCAGGCCGACTTCCAATAACGCGATCTGAACCTCCTCGACGGCGAACCACGCTATCGCCGCCACAGCGGAGTATTCGAAATACGACAGCGTCACATCGCCGCGAGCCGCATCGATCAGTCGAAAGATCTCGACGAGTTCAGCGTCGGATGCCTCGCGCCCGTCCAGGCGCAAGCGCTCATTAAATTTCCACAGATGAGGAGAGGTAAATGCCCCGACCCGGTGGCCAGCTTGCCGATAGATGCTCTCAAGCATCGCGACGCAGGAACCCTTGCCGTTGGTACCGCCTACCGTAATGATGCGATAAGGAGGTCGCTCCAGCCCCATGGCCGACAGCACCTCCTTGACGCGGCCCAGGCTGAGATCGATCTTCTTCGGGTGGAGTGTTTCGAGCCACTCCAACCAGCCCGCCAGCGTTGCGAACCGCTCTGAGGGGTATGGATTCGTGTTCAAGATGGTGGCGGGCGATCCATAACTTTGGCTAGTAACCCCGCAACCGCGTCTCGTGAGTGGCGCCGATCCACGATCATGTCGAGCGCGCCTTTCTCGAGCAGGAACTCAGATCGCTGGAAGCCCTCAGGGAGCTTCTCGCCGACCGTCTGCTCGATGACTCGTGGGCCGGCGAAGCCGATCAGGGCCCTGGGCTCCGCTAGATTAAAATCACCGAGCATGGCCAGACTCGCCGATACACCGCCGGTCGTCGGATCGGTTAGAAACGAAATATACGGCAAACCCGCCTCCGCCAGTTGAGCCAGCGCGGAACTCGTCTTCGCCATCTGCAGCAATGAGAACAGCGCCTCCTGCATGCGTGCGCCGCCGCTCGCGGTAAAACAGATGAACGGGCGATCGTGCTCGATGCAGTAGCGCACTCCCCGGACGAAACGCTCGCCCACCACAGAACCCATCGAGCCCGCCATGAAACTGAACTCGAATGCGGCGGCGACGACGGGGATCGCTTTTACTGTGCCCGAAACCACGACCATTGCGTCCGACTCACCGGTCGCTTTCTGCGCCTGGCTCAAGCGATACCGATAACGCTTGCTGTCACGAAACTTCAAAGGATCCTGCGGTTCGAGTTTCGCCGCGATCTCGTGGCTCGAGTCCGGATCCAGGAACATCTCCAACCGGTCTCGTGCCCCCACTCGCATGTGATGCTCGCACTTCGGGCAAACGAAGAGATTTCGTTTGAGTTCGGCTCGATAGAGCTGTGCCGCGCAATTGCTGCACTTCACCCATAACCCCTCGGGCACCGAGCGCTTTCGCTGCTCGGTCTTGATCCGAGAGGGCATTAGTTTGTCAAACCAGCTCATGGGCACAACACTGACGGCGCGGGCAGCGAATGATAACGAAAACGCCGAGCGGACACAGCGCCCCGGTACCCATGACCACCATATGCGGGAAGGCCGACGTCCGCTCCTACACCGTTCGATATACCGATTCGGTGGCCGCTGTTGGCAGGCCGAATCGCTCTGGATAGGTCACCTCCATCAGCGTCAAGCCATGCGGCGGCGCGGCGATCCCGCCCAGAGTCCGATCGCGACCGATAAGAACCTCGGCGGCCCAACTCGGCGCCTCCTTGCCCTTACCGACCTCGACCAGCACGCCGACTAGATTGCGCACCATGTGCTGTAGAAACGCGTTGGCTGTGAATTCCAACTCGAGCATCGATTCACGCTGCCGAATGCCTACCGCCATCAGGCGACGCATCGGCGTAGACGATTGGCAGCCGGCGGCCCTGAAGGCCGAAAAATCGTTCTCGCCGAGCCAGGAGCTAGCCGCGGCAGTCATCGCGGCGCAGTCCAGCGGATCGCGCAGCCACCACGTTCGCCGGCGCGAGAGTGCAGAGCGGACACTGCGCTGCTGAATCCGGTAGCAATAGCGGCGCCGCAGCGCCGAACGACGAGCATCGAAGTCCGGCTCAACGCCTGTGACCCATTGGACCGCAATATCGGCCGGAAGATTCGAGTTGATGCCAAGCAGCCACTGACGCGGCTCGCGCAGCGCGTTCGAATCGAAGTGGGCGATCTGCTGAGCGGCGTGCACGCCCGCATCGGTACGGCCGGATCCGGAGATCAGAACAGGATGATCCGCTACCGCGGCGATCGCGACGGCTAGAGTTTCTTGAACGCTGCGGTTGTCGCGCTGCGACTGCCAGCCTACAAAATCCGTACCATCGTATTCGAGGCCGAGGGCAATACGCACGCTGGAACTGTGTGGCGGCTAAAGGGCGTCGATAATACCCTGCGCTTCCTTCTGCTGCGCATCGTCCCCTTCTTCGAGGACCTCTTCGAGAATTCTCCGCGCACCGTCCGGCTCGCCCATATCCACATACGCGCGAGCCAGGTCCAACTTCGTACCGACTTCGGTCATGGTCATCGTATGCGGATCCAGGGGCCTGGGGCTCTCAGCAGACGCCGCGTCACCCGTAGGCGTCTCAGAACCTATATCGAGAGTCACGTCCGCGCTGCCGATACCGACGGAGAGATCGGAGCCCACAGATTGCGCCATCGGCTGTTCCACCGTGTCGCTCTCCTCAAGCGCCGAGGTCAGATCGTCGAGGTCGAGATCGATATTAGAGCCTGCATCGGCCGAAACGTCGGCTGACGAATCGTCCAGGCCTAGATCCTCGTCCGGCGACTGCTCCATACGCTGCGTGCCATCCCAGAGATCGTCGTCAACTCCGGGTGCCAGCATTGTCGTGTCCTGATCGCCGAGAGCGAGCAGCGACGCATCGTCATTACCCGCGGCTAACAACGTCGCATCATCATCCGGCGTACTGAAATCGCCGATGTCGAGATCGATAATCGTTTGGCTGGAGATCGTGTCTTCCGTCGACTCTTCCTCCGGTGGTATGCCGATCGTCAGCGTCTCGCCGCTGGCGGCGTCGCTGATGTCCGACTCGGAATCAGGCCACGATTTTGTCTCCGCGGCAGATGTCTCCAGGGGCTCCGACAGCAGCTCGAAAGCGGCCTCTTCCCCCTCCACGACGACGTTCTGCTCATCGATGTCGATCGTCTCTTCCGTATTGACTGGTTCGCGCAGGCGTGCGGTCGCCTCGAGGCTATCGGTGTCGTCGCCGAGGTCCGCCTCCAGTGCTTCCCAGCGGCCCGTCACGTCGTCCGTATCCTGTCGCCGAAAGCGGAGGTACCAGACCGCAGTGCCGAGTAACGCAAGCAGGCCCAAACCGATTAATAGAATCGGACTGGTCAGCCAACCCAGGACGCGGGAGAGCAGCGACGGCTGGATCGGTGGGACGACGACCCGAGTAACGGCCGCGGGCGGCGTGACGGCGGCCGCAAGCTGCGCTTGCAGATCCTGAAGCTGCTGATCTCGTATCTCAAGTAGTCGTTGGCTCTCGCTCAGTTCGTTCAGCGCCGTACCGAGCTCGCCCTCCAATACAGCTATCTCTGTAGTCACCGCAGCCGTGCTACCGCCGGTCGTAATATCAGCATTGGCGGCACTATCCGGCGTCACGAGTCTCAGGCGGGCCTGGGTATCGGTACCGGTCTGCCAATCTGCGGCTTGCCGCAGCGCTTCTTCGGTCGCGGCCGCCGCAGTCATCTCACTCAACTCGGCCAACTGCGGAATACGCAGGATCGAACCGAGATGCAACGTATTCATATTGCCGTCGAATACCTGCGGGTTGGCACGATACAGGGCCACCACCATCTGGTCCATCGTGACCCCGTTGGGCCGATGTTGCTCGGCGATCGACCACAGCGTCTCGGCGGACCGCACTGGCCCATAGGTACCGGGCGATGGCGTCGCCGCTTGAACCGGCTCAACGGGCTGCGCCATGAGAGTCGCGGACGCCGGTACGGGAGCGGGCACGGGCGCGGCCGCCGGACGATTGGTCGCGGCCGCCGGCTGGGTTACATCGGGTGCTCCCGCCTGAGCCGCCTGCACGGTCGGCGCTGCAGCCGGCAGCGGCAATAGTACGGGCGGGTCCAGCAAGACGGTATATTCGCGCAGAAGACGTCCCCGCGACCAGCTAGCCTCCACTAAAACCGTTACAAAGGGTTCCGCCATGGGTCCCCTTGAACTCATCGAGATGATCGGCCGTTCGAGGTTGTCGGTACCGACGTCAAAAATTATTTCGCCGAGATAGGCAGGTCGATCAAGACCGTAGCGGTCAAAGGTCTCTTGACTCGCCAGGGCCACACGAAGACTGCTGAGTTCTTCGGGCGTCGCAAATACGAGCTGAATCTCCGCATCAAGCGGCTGATTCAATGCCGACCTGAGTTCGATATCGCCCAAGCCTAGCGCCCACGTCACGACGGGGGTAAACAGTAGTACCAAAGCGCTCCAACGCGCCGTTAATGTCATGGAATAACCCCTACCGAATCCGGTCCAGACCAACGTAGCAGAGCCTTTATCGCCGAAGCGGAAAATCTCCTGATGCGCCGAGCCAAACTCTACATTACATAACTTGATTTACCAATATCTCCGCAATTTGCACGCTGTTCAATGCCGCGCCCTTGCGCACGTTGTCGGCAACCACCCACAAGTCCAAGCCACGTGGGTGGGAGAGGTCTTCCCGAATGCGTCCAACGTACACTTCGTCGCGATGGGCGGCATCGGTTAGGGCCGTCGGGTAAGCGCCCGGCTCGTGACCATCCAAAAGAACAATTCCTGGCGAGGAATTTAACAATGCCTGGACCTCCGGAACGGTGATTTTGGTTCGAGTTTCTATATGCACTGCCTCAGAATGGCCGAAATAAACCGGAATACGGACACAGGTCGGATTTACCATAATATCAGGATCTTCAAAAATCTTACGGGTCTCCCACACCATCTTCATCTCTTCCATCGTGTAGCCCGTGTCCATGAGTTCGGAGATCTTCGGCACTGCGTTGAAGGCCACGGATTTCTCCCCGCCGTTTGCCGCGGCCGGCGCGCCGGCCAGCTGCGCTCGAGTCTGTTCGGTCAGCGCCTCCATGGCGCTGCGCCCGGCTCCCGACATGGCTTGATAGGTCGCAACATTAATGCGCTCGATTCCGACCGCCGTATGGATCGGTTGCAGCGCGACGAGCATCTGGATCGTGGAACAATTCGGGTTCGCGATGATGCCACGATTCGTGTACTCGGCGATTCGGGCGGGGTTACATTCGGGAACAACGAGAGGTATATCGTCGTCGTAACGAAAGTGAGAGGTGTTGTCGATAACGACCGCGCCAGCAGATGCAGCACGTGGCGCATGTTCCGCCGAAACGGAACCACCCGCCGAGAAAAACGCCAGCTGAACTTTCGCGAAATCAAAATCGTCGAGCACCTCGACTTCGTGTAGCTCATCGCGAAAGTTGAGGCTACGGCCAGCCGAGCGTTGGCTCGCGAGCGGGTAAAAGTTACCCACGGGGAAATCGCGCTCCTCGAGAATCTGGATCATGGCTTCACCCACCAATCCAGTAGCTCCCGCTACGGCAACGTTATAGGTCTTGGACATGCTGGTCTTCAGAATTCGAGAGTAGTGATATGAATCAGGCTTTCCGCTCAACCCCGATCGCCGGGGTAGCAGACGTTACGTCCGCGTTCTGAGCTCGATGCCTGAGATAGTGGTCAATCAGCGTCAGGGCCAACATCGCCTCTGCTATAGGCGTAGCCCGCAAACCGACACACGGATCGTGCCGGCCTGTCGTGACAATCTCCGTGGCCCGTCCTTCGCGGTCGACCGTTCCGCCCGGTACCTGAATACTCGACGTCGGCTTCAGAGCGATGCTGACGAGTAGGTCCTGGCCGGAAGAGATTCCACCGAGAGTCCCTCCGGATGAGTTCTTGGAGAAACCGTCGGGAGTCAACTCGTCACGATGCTCGCTACCGCGTTGCTCAACGCACTTGAAGCCATCGCCGAATTCGACGCCTTTGACGGCATTGATGCTCATCAGCGCATGGGCGACCGCGGCCTCCAGTTTGTCGAAGACCGGCTCACCCAAACCCGGCGGGAGGCCACTCGCAATAATATTGATTCGGGCGCCGATAGAGTCCCCGGCCTTGCGTAACGCGTCCATGAAATTCTCGAGGTCGTCGAGCTTGCCCGGGTCCGCGCAAAAGAACGGATTGTCGTTCACGATATCCAAATCGAGCGGCGCCAGATGATGCGGGCCCAGCTGCGCCAGATAGCCCGTGATACGTATACCCAGTCGCTCCGCCAGATATTTGCGGGCAATTGCGCCGGCTGCCACACGCATCACTGTCTCGCGAGCCGACGCGCGACCGCCACCCCGATAGTCACGAAGTCCGTACTTCTGCTGGTAGGTATAATCGGCGTGCCCTGGGCGAAAGCTGTCCTTGATCTTGCTGTAATCACGGGAGCGTTGATCGACGTTCTCCACGAGCAGGCCAATCGCCGTGCCGGTCGTGACCCCCTCGAAGACACCGGAGAGAATCTTGATCTCGTCCGGTTCTTTGCGCTGCGTAACATGCCGAGAACGACCCGGCCGACGGCGGTCGAGGTCGGACTGAATGTCGGCTTCCGTAAGCGCCAGCCCCGGCGGACAACCATCGACCACGCAGCCCATGCTGGGCCCGTGGCTCTCGCCGAAGGTCGTCACGGTGAATAGTCTTCCAAATGTATCGCCAGCCATAGCCCTGATGTCCCTTGCGGTTAGCAGTCAGCGTCGCTGCAGGCCGCTGCAACGTACTGCTAACCTGCTAAGTATCCAGTCAATTCGTCACGCGTCAATACAAAGACTCCCTCGCCGCCGTGCTCGAACGCCAACCACGTCACGGGCAGGTCGGCGTACGCTGTCTTAAAGGCCTCCTGAGCTTCACCGACCTCGATTATCAGCACGCCGTCGGCGACGAGATACCGTGGCGCCCGGAGCAAAATTTCCGCGACGAGCGAGAGGCCTTCCGGCCCGCCCGCGAGAGCCAGGCAAGGCTCGTGAGCGTACTCGGGTGGCAACTCAGCCAGCCGCGGCTCCGGCACGTACGGTGGATTGGAGATAATCACGCGGTACCGACCCTCGACGGCCGCGAAGAGATCTGACTGGATCGCCCGCACGCGCTCGGCCAGGTCGTGTGCCGCGATGTTGGCGCGCGCGACATCGATCGCCTCCTTCGATACATCGACTGCGTCTACGGTAACGTCCGACCAGTGGTGGGCGGTGGCGACGGCCAGACAGCCGCTACCGGTGCCTAGATCTAGGATACGATCGCCGTTGTGCAGATGACACCAAGGCTCGAAGCCGCGGGCGATGAGTTCGGCCAACGGCGAACGCGGAATCAGCACGCGCTCGTCTACGGCAAAACGCAGCCCTGCGAACCACGCTTCGCCGAGAAGATAGGCCAACGGTTTTCGTGTCGTGACGCGATCCTGAGCGAGCGCTATCAGACCGGGAATCAGCGCCGGATCCGGCGGCCGCTCCCAGGCAACGTCATCCCATCGCTGCTGATGCCGAACAAGCCAGTAGGCCTCGTCACTCGAGTTGTCCGTACCGTGCCCGAAATTCAGATCATACAGATCGAAATAACGAGAGATCAGCCCGACCCAATCGCTGCCGTTCCCGGCGCGGTTCAATGCCTGTTCAAGTTCAACGAGGGTCATGGGCTGCGGATAATACTCCTTATGAGATAATGACTCGCGTGATTGGAGCGATGTTAAGAGCCCTGGTGATAGCACTGGTCCTATTGGCCGGTGCGACGGTATGGGTATCGAATTTCCGTCAGAGTCTGCCGGAGCCCGCTGTCGCTACCGTGCTTCCCGAGCCATTCCGCCTACCGGCAGTCCAGCTGACTGACCAACACGGGGGCGATTTCTCCACCGCCGCGCTGGAAGGCCATTTCACGCTAATGTTCTTCGGCTTCACTAACTGCCCCGATATCTGTCCGATTACGCTGCAGACTCTTGCCAACGTTGAGGCAGAACTACTCGAGCAGGATGCAGAGGCGCCGCGGGTCGTCTTCGTCAGCGTCGATCCCGACCGCGATACGCCTGCGCAGATCGAACGCTACCTGGGAAACTTCAACCCGGAGTTCGACGGCGTTACCGGAGATCTGCAGGCGCTGCGGCCATTGCTCACCGCCCTGGGGGTGACGGTAGAACGCCACCAACATGCCGACTCAGCCACCTATAACGTGACCCACAACTCCACCGTGTATGTCATCGGCCCGCAAGCGGACTTGATAGCGATATTCAGCGCACCACACGACGCTACTGTCATCGCCGCGGACTACCAGCTAATCCGGCAGCTGTACCGGACTCGGCGGAACGATGCCTCGGCTTCCCTATGAGATCGAGGCTGTCGGTGTGGGCACAATTCGTGCTCCCGCAGAAGTTGCTCGCGGCACTTGTCTTTCGAATCTCCCGGTGCACGTGGCCCGTTATCAAGAGCCCGTTGATACGGTGGTTCGCGAACCATTATCAGATTGACCTCGCCGAGGCTAAACAGCCAAACCTCGACGCCTACCCGAGCTTCAATGACTTCTTCACGCGCGCCCTGCAGCCCGATGCGCGGCCGATCGCCGGAGATGAGCAGACCTTCGTCTCCCCCGCTGATGGCTATCTGACGGAGTTCGGGAGCGCCGCGGCCGAGCGTTTGCTCCAGGCCAAGGGGATGGACTACCGGCTCGATGAGCTTTTGGGCGAGCCACGGGGAGGCGCTGTCGATCTCGTGTTGGGAACGTTCGTGACAATCTATCTCGCACCCCACAACTATCACCGCGTTCATATGCCGTTAGCAGGAACGCTCAAACGCACTCGCTATGTGCCCGGCAGGCGATTCAGCGTCAACAGCCAGACCGTGAGCCGCATTCCACGACTGTTCTGTCGCAACGAGCGCGTCGTTTGCTGGTTCGACACCGCGGTCGGCCCCATGGCCGTCGTCCTCGTCGGCGCGCTCAACGTCTCCAGTATCAGCACGCGCTGGCTTGGCGAGATCCCGAGTGCTGGGCCACGGCTCTGGCAGGACGCCGGACCGCCGCAACGTCGCTACGGGCGAGGCGATGAAATCGGTCATTTCAACCTCGGCTCGACCGTCATCGTTCTGCTACCGCCGGCGACGTTAACGTGGAACGAGGGACTCACGACGGACGAACCACTACAGCTAGGGCAATCTCTCGGCCGAATTCGCGCGGCCGCCGGGAACGCCTGAGTTGGGTTCCGTATCGTGGCAACCGACCGCGACGCCTGAAACACTACGGCTGCGTGGCGCGTTGTTGTCGGAGATACGCCGCTTCTTCGCCGAGCGTAGCGTGCTCGAGGTCGAAACGCCCGCGCTGTCGGCGGCAGGGGCGCCCGATCCAGCGCTCGAACTGATGACCGTCCAGGCCGCCGGTCTGGATGCCGAAGCCTACTATCTACATACGTCACCGGAGTACGCGATGAAGCGGCTCCTGGCCTCGGCCAACGGTGACATCTACCAGATCTGCCGCGTGTTCCGTGACCGGGAGCGGGGTCGTTGGCATGAGCCCGAGTTCACGTTGCTCGAGTGGTATCGGGTTGGCTGGAACGAAATCCAGCTCATGGACGAAGTGGAATCACTGCTCGGTGCTCTACTGAAGCCACATCACGGCCCGATCCGCGCTACGCGTATCAGCTATCGAGATGTTTTTCGCGAAGTCCTTAACGTCGATCCGGCTGCAGGCGAGTCGGAGCTTCGCCGCGCTCTAGCACGTGAATCAATCGACGCGCCTACGAACATTAGCGGCGATGGCCTGCTGGACCTTGCGCTGAGCCAAGCGATCGTCCCGAGGCTCGACCGGAACGCGGTCTCCTTTATCTATGACTTCCCGGTAACCCAAGCGGCGCTGGCACGTATCAAGCCCCAGGATCCGCCGGTTGCAGCCCGTTTCGAGGCGTTCAGTGGCGGTATCGAGCTCGCCAACGGCTTCGGTGAGCTCACCGATGCCACGGAACAGAGGCAACGTTTCGACGCAGAGCTCGCACGTCGGCGGCGTGACGGCCAGCATGAGCCTCCGCTGGATGAACGTTTTCTCGAGGCGTTGCGCCATGGCCTGCCCGCC
>Ga0310122_10002127_pt1 | contig 12642 bp, 18 predicted proteins | sample CB6_Bottom_1051__FD_203503 | JGI IMG/M metagenome (GOLD analysis project Ga0310122, IMG submission 203503) | Marine microbial communities from Western Arctic Ocean, Canada - CB6_Bottom_1051 | ecosystem: Environmental > Aquatic > Marine > Oceanic | place: Canada: Western Arctic Ocean | collected...
CGCTAACCGCATCAAGAGCTTGTGTCAAGAGTTGTGGAAACTCCCTTCCAAGATTACGGTTATTTAGTCTGCTGCAGTCTGCATCTGGAAGCTCTCGGTGCGCTGGAGAATGCCGTCCTTGAATACGCATCCCTCCAGGACCAGGCTCATCAGATTCGCTCCTCCATTCAACGACCTCCAGCGTTGGCTGAGACGTTCGACGATTTTGAACACCAGATATAGCGCGCTGTCTCGACGTTTCATTCGTCTGGCCGCGTCAGTCCTGATCCGAACGCCACTGAAGATCGACTCCAGTGGGTTGGAGGTCCGAAGGTGCACCCAGTGTTCTTTGGGATACCGATAGAATGTGATGAATGACTCCCAGTCCCTCAGCATAGTCTCGGCTGCATCCCGGTGGCCGCTTTCAATCAACTCGGCAACGTAGATGTCTCGCAGTTCCTCACATTCTCTCAAGGTCGGGGCATTGGATATCGCCCGTATGCGCCCGCGAGCCTGAGCTTGCAGGCGTTGAGACAGCTTGGCCTGAATATTGAGCACACGATGGTTCCAGCATCGTTGATGGTCTGTCTGAGGGAAGACCTGATCGAGGGCTGCCCACAGCCCCAAAGCCCCGTCTCCCACGGCCACCAGCGGCGCACAAAGGCCTCGATCTCGCAACCCTCGAAGCACATCAGCCCAGCTCTCTGTGCTCTCTCGATACCCCAATTCCATCGCCAATAGTTCCTTCACACCGTCCTCTCGGGAGCCCAGCACGCACAGCAGGGCTGTTTTGTCCTCTTCGCTTCCGGCTCCCAGATACATCCCATCGGCCCAAACGTATGCGTAGGTGTGAGCTTCCAAAGATCGGGCGCGCCATGCCTGGTAATCTTGTTCCCACTTTGCTTTCAGTCGGACTATCGTGTTGGCCGACAGCGCCGCCGTCTCTCCCACCAACTCCCGAAACACCGGCTCGAAGTCCCCAGTGGCCAGTCCTTCCAGATACAGCTTTCTGAACAGATCTTGTGTCTTCTTCGATACCCTCTCATACCGACGGACTATCTGGGACGTAAATCCATCCTTCGACACTTCGGCAGGCACCTGTGACACCCGAGGAACCTTCACCTGGACAGGGTTGAGTCCGACCGTGATCTCGCGAGAACGATGAAAGCCGTTGCGGTAACCCCGAAAATCGCTGCTCTTCTGATACCGGTCCCTGCCCAAGAATGCGCTCACCTCCTCTTCCAGGGCCGATTCAAGCATCCTCCTTGCGCCCTCGGTCACCAGCGTTTCCAAGGCATCTTGGACCTGGTCACCTTCGTTGCTGCCAACGTTCTGATATCCTGCTGTCATAGCGTATCCCTTCAATTGTCCCGGCCATTCCGGGCAGGTTTATTTCACCTGGAAGGGTACGCTTTTTCTCTTCTGCCCAAATCCCTATTTCCACAACTTCTGATATTAGCTCGGCATATGTGGTTTGAGTCAGCAATGGTATATACGGTCTGCGCTGTCTCAGGAGGGCATGTTTATGGAAACACTGGATACCATCTGGGAAATTCCGGATATCCGGATAAGAGCTCTAGAGTCAGACCAAAGTCTGGTCAATGGGGGCGATGCTCGCGTTAGCCGGTGGGAATTTAACCCACCGCAGATTCTGCTTCAGGTCCCATCAAATCTCGCAGCGACTGGCTGGCCAGCGCCTCTAGCAACTCCGATACCAGGATGTCCTGCTTGGTGTGGTGACGCAGCGGAAGCTGAGGGTCCACGCTATACGTATTTCGGCGACCGCTCTTCTTGCGAGTGATGTACCCTGCGAACTCCAGGTCAGAAATGATTTTGTGAGTCGTCCGTTCGGTCACGCCGATGAACTCGGCGATCTCGCGAGCCGTACTGGTGGGGCTGTGGGAGATGTAACTCAACACCAACCCGTGATTAGTAATGAAGGTCCACCGTGGAGCGGATATCATGATTACGGGCCTCCATGCTGAATTCAGCAAAGCTAACATACATGTACGATCGCTCGTTTAGTGGTCTGAGAATGTCTGCGATCAGCGCACCGACTGTAAAGCGTTTCCAATGTTCCGGCCTTCACTGGATTATTAGCTTCAACAGCTGGTGGCCGTCGCAATTTTTACGATTGAAGTCTGACGTAGAGCATATTTAATTTTTATAATCGTGGTTTCAATCGGGGAGCTTTCTGCATTTGTGCTTCCGTGAATTGCCGAGCCCCATACCAAGGTCCTGCAAATGCCAATAACGCTAGAACGGTCGTGAGCAAGACATCTCCCAGGCGCCTACCGCCTCCATCATCATCGATGTGCATCGCCACTGCCACCGCTAGAGACACAAACACCAGCGTCCGGCTCATGCTGTCGAACCTTTCCGCTCGGGTGGCCGCTTTACGATATTCAGCACGTGTCGCTCCCACATACCCATTTGCCCTGCCGCGGTTCATGCATATCCGTCGCTCGGTAAAATTCCTCCTGGGGCAACGATTCTACTTTCAGTAACATTTAATATGAGGCAATGCGGGCCGTTGACAGGTTACTCGGCAATGGCTACTATTTGATAATATCACATGATGATATCGGCAATAATATACTTGCATCATAATACAAGCGATAGTGTGCTTGTTCAAAGAAGGGTATCGTAGGATGGTCGAAAAACTCATGAGGCATTGACCATGAAAACCCGTCATTGGACTCTGTTCACCAATCACGCGGCGATCTTCTTTCACCTTCTGGAGCATCCTGATGCCACTATTCGCAGGATCGCGGACGAATTGGACCTTGCGGAGCGCACCGTGGTTGGAGTGCTCGCGAACCTGCGGGAAGATGGTTACCTTCTGGTACAGAGAGAAGGACGCCACAACGTTTATCAGGTGAACGCTGAAGGGGCAATGAAACGACCAGAGCATGCGGGATATACCATGCGAGAGTTCTTTGCGCACGTACAAAGCGAACTAAATCGAGCCGACTCAGTGGTTGGAAAACACGTCGACCGCGGAAATCCAACTCCCCCAAAAGGGGGGCTTCGTTGCGCGGCTCATCTGCGTTAACGAACAGAGCCGATTAACCAAAGAAACACCGAACGAGGAACCTGGCGCCGGAGACGAGACGTGGAGATAATGAAAACCAGGGGCCAGTTGGAGGCTGAAATCAGCGCGGCTATCATCAGCATCGAGAAGGAGTCTATGGGGCGGGGCCCTTTTGGAAGTCAGGTCTCATCTGATTGACGACACGGTGTTGGTTCGACTGAAGAGCGTCCTTACGCCGGTGGAGATCAGGCTTGTGGAGACTGAGGACCGCGCCAGGGCCGAGACCTTATCAAACAAGTGCGAATGGAGCTGCTGGAGCTGGGACGGCCTATACTGGAGAGTGCTATTCAGGAACTGACTGGGTGCTCGGTGGAAAGCCTCCACGCAGATGTCAGCACGCGTACGGGGGAGCGGATTATCGTCTTCACGCTGAAAAACCGACCTCTGTGCCGAGAGAAGGGCTAGGTGTTCCTAACCCATGGGACAGGCTAAGAGCGAAGGAGTTTTTGCTACGGACAAACTTGTAGCAGACTGATGCGTAGATAAATGGAAGCAGGCGGGCCAGCGGCGCAATAGCCCTTCGGGGTAGGCCAATTGCAAGCCTGCGTGAATAGCGGCAATCAAGTTGGGCGGGAGCCTGGTTAACAGGAGCCTTCTCGGAGTGAGGCCGGCTTTTAGTGCGATGTGGCAAAGGAGGAAGCGGATGTTTGAGAAGATACTCATCCCCCTGGATGGCACCGAACTTTCAGAGGGCATCCTACCTTACGTTTCACAGTTGGCCAGGGGCCTGAAGGCCCAGGTAGTGCTCCTTTCCGTGATCCACCCTGGCACCGTCGATAAACAACGGGAGGGTAACATTGAGGATGCGGGTGGGTTGCAGGAGGCGCCCCAAACATTCGAACATCTGAAGGCAGTAGCCATGGCACGGCTTGAGGAGAGTGCGGAACGTCTAGACAATTCAGGCGAGGTAACCACCTTGTGCATGGTATCTGTTGGCGAGCCGGCGGAGGAGATCGTCCGGGTCGCCGACGGCGAGGGCTGCGGACTCATTGCCATGGCCACTCATGATAGGAGCTCTCTCTGGCGCGCCATGCGAGGAAGTGTGGCTGACAGGGTCATCCGCTCGGCGAACGTGCCAACGCTGGCAGTGGCACAGAAAAAGGCTGACGGGTACTGGCACGAGGGCGCCAACATCTCGAAGTTGCTGGTGGCTCTAGACGGCTCTCGTTTGGCGGAGACCGTTCTTCCTTGCGTTGAGCACTTGGCCAGGAAACTGTCGCTCGAGATTGTTCTTTTACAGGTCATGGATTCAGGCAAACTGCACACCTTGGCAGCAATCGAAGTTTATAAGAAACTCGCCGGCGAGTATTTGCAGGGAATCGCTGAAAGACTTCAAGCCAAAGGGTTAACTGGCCGGTGGCAAGTTCTTCTTCACGGGCGTCCGGCCACGTCGATCGTCAATCTCGCTCGCGAGGCGCCCGGAACCATCATTGTCCTGGCCTCGCACGGCCGTTCGACGCCCATCAGATGGATAGTGGGAAGCGTCTCTGATGCGATGGTAAGGGCGCCTGAGAGCCCTGTGTTAGTAATGACCCCAAGGGCAATGAGTGACGACACAGCATCTCTTGAGGTCTGGAGGTGATTTCCTGACCAATGGCCATCTGCTCGCGGAAAGTGCAACGACTGGGACAGGCGGCGCGGTTGCCACGTTCTCGTGGCCCAGAGCCATCTGGTCCCGCGGACTGCTTGATCTGTTTTCATCAAATCGCCCAGGAGGCAAGGGATGGCAACCAGAGCCTATATCTTGATTGAGGCGAAGCCAGGCAGGGCGCCTCATTTGGGCAAAACACTTCGTCGCGTGCCAGAGGTTGAATCCGCAGACGTGGTCACCGGCTCTTGTGACCTCCTTGTGACCTCCTAGTGGTCATCGAAGCGCCAAATTTGAGCGCGGTCGCAGATCTGGTCACGAAGCGGATCCAGACAACCGATGGCATAGTGCATATCACAACCTGTCTTGCGATGACCGCCGGGAGGTCTGACTAGATCAATGACCTCTCCTCAATACCCGCGTTGCCTGCAGCCGAATCGGAAGCTTTGGGCTACGGTATTAATATTCGTCGTCGGAGCTGTGCCGGCGATTTTCCTGCGAATCTCTGGTTTTCACGTAGACCCAATCTTCGCCTCCCTGCTCTACGGTCTGGGCATCGTTGCGGGGGCGTTCCTGCTCTCCTGGGCAGCGGAAGTAGCCCAGATGGACATTTCGGCCTCGTTTGCTCTCGCATTGCTCGCCCTGATAGCCATTCTGCCCGAGTACGCCATCGAGGCCGTACTTGCCTGGCAGGCGGGAGCGTCCTACGACCCCGTGACCGCCGAGTTCACCGATGAGATGAGCCGCCTCGCAGCCAATGTTACGGGGGCGAACCGTCTCCTCATCGGGCTTGGCTGGTCGCTGGTGATCCTCATCTATTGGCTCAAACGGAGGGACACGCTTGACATGCGTGGCACCATGAGCCTCGAGATGAAAATGCTCACCATTGCGACGCTTTTGACCGCGCTCATCTTCATCTTCGGACAGGTCAACTTGGTGCTGTCAGTGGGCTTGATCCTGCTCTTTGCAGCTTACCTGTGGATAAGCTCCACCAGCGAGACCGAAGAGCCGGACCTCGTTGGAGTAGCAAGACTCGTCGGATCGTTACCCGCTCTCCAACGCAGGAGCGTCGCGGGCGCATTTCTGGTCTACGCCGCCGCCATCATATTGATTGCGGCCGAGCCCTTCGTCGAAGGACTGGTTGAAACCGGTGTCGAATTCGGCATAGACGATTTCATTCTCATCCAGTGGATTGCGCCGTTGGCGTCGGAGTCGCCCGAGATCATTGTGGCCGTACTGTTCGCCCTGCGGTCGAATCCGCAGGCAGGTCTCACCACGCTGATCTCCGCCGAGGTCAATCAGCTTACTCTGCTAATTGGCAGCATGGCCGTACTGTTCAGCGCCTCAGCCGGCCAGCTCCTCAACTTTCCGTTGGATGACCGTCAATCGATCGAATTCATGTTGACGACAGCGGTTTCAGCCTTCGCGATACTGCTCATTGCACCGAGATTAATCCACCCGTGGATGGGGGCGCTCCTCCTGGTCCTTTTTGCTGCGCACCTGTTCTTCCCAGACGTGGAAGCCCGGCGGATATTCGCGTTCGTGTACTTTGGCCTCGCGGCCGTAATGGTGGTCGTCGACCGGCAACGGGTCTTACACCTGTTCACCGCTGGCCGGGACTAATACCGGTCTTGACGTGAACCCGACGTTTGCCATCACGCTGATAGAGGCAGGAAGGTTGGTTCTTCGCCTCAATCAAAAGCCACCAGTTGATGTAGGCATTGCCTCAGAGACAGAGTTTAGGCAAGGCCGAGTTGGAGATGCAATCTGTCAAGTCGCGGAGGATAAGAAAATCTATTTCATCATCGTTGGTTACCGAGGTCGAGGCATTGTGGGCAGAGTATTGCTGAGGAGCGTAAGCCAGGAAGTGGTGCGTGCCGCACTACGCCCGGTGCTGATTGCGAGGAAATCCGCTGGTCGCCATCAGGCGACCGCTGAAACTCGATCCGTTTACAACGCACTGGGGACCTGGGATATTTCCGGCAGGAATGCTTGATGCCGATTGCCCTTTTATGGCTCCAGCTAGCCGGAGTCACAATCATAATCGTCACTGCTTCCCACTTTCTAGCGAAATCCGCGGACATCATCTCATTCAAGACTGGCCTGGGCCAGTCGCTTATTGGAGTTGTGCTCCTTGCGACCGCGACATCGCTCCCCGAATTGGGCACCGGCGTCAGTTCGGTGACATTCTTTGACGCTCCTGACCTCGCTGCGGGTGACGCATTTGGAAGCAATCTGTTCAATCTCCTGATAATCGGCCTGTTGGATATCTTTTCGCGGAAGGACCCCATTCTGACGATGGTCAGCGCGACCGCTATCCTAGTGGGCGCTCTGGGAATCGGGCTCATCGCCATAGCCCTGAGCGCAATCGTGATTCATGGCATGACCACAACTGCTTCAACGTGGCCCATAAGCCCGGTCTCGATTGTCTTAGTATTAGCGTTCATGGTTGCCCTGTTTATGATTTACCGATTTGAGCAGACGCAAGACGATTCCGATATCGAGATGAACAGCGAGTACGCCCAGAATAGCGGCAGGGCTGCAACAGTGATGTTTCTGGTGTCTGCGGGTGTAATCTTAGGTTCCGCGATTTGGCTGGCGCAAACCGGGGACAACATAGCGGAGGAGATGGGTTGGGATGCAAGCTTTGTTGGCACTCAATTCCTGGCGCTTAGCACTTCGTTACCGGAATTAGCCACCGCAGTTGCCGCAGTACGACTAAATGCTCCAACTCTCGCAATATCCAACTTACTCGGAAGCAATCTGTTCAATATGGGCTTCGTTCTTTTTGTTGACGATGCGGCGCTCATTGACGGCGCTTTATGGAGTAACATTTCCCAGGTTCATGCGCTAACTGCGATCGTCGCGGTCATTATGACGACAGTGGTGATTGTTTCGTTGAATGACAGAGATCGAACGAGGCCCAACAAATTCTGGACGTTCGAGGCAGTCACGTTGATTGGACTGTATGTAGTGGCAAGTATATTAGTGTTCCAACTGGGAAATTCCGGTTAACGCATCAAAAAATCCTTCGGACGGTTTCGTCTGGGCGGTGGCGGCTTCGTCGGAGCGACGGTGGTAGTCGTTGTGTTCGTGGCCGCGCTTGCGGTATGGATGGCAACCGGATTCTATACCGTCCAGCCTGGTGAGCAGGCGGCTTTGCGCAAACTCGGGAAATTCAACAACATCCAGGGGCCGGGCTTGAACTGGTATTGGCCGACGCCCATAGGTTCACGAGACATAGTCCAGGTAGACGAGATCCGCAGGCTGGAGATCGGGGCGCGCAGCGGAACGCCCGTCCTGCTGGAGTCTCTGATGATCACCGGCGATCCTGACGAGTCCGGACTGCCAGGAGAAGCGCCTAACATCGTGGACGTGCAGTTGCTGGTCCAATTCGACATCAAGGACCTGGAGAGTTTCCTATATAAATCGGTTGATCCCGCGGGCGCAACCATGAAAGATGCCACCGAGACTGCTCTGCGGCAGGTCGTCCCATCGACGACGTGCTGACTGATGGTAAAGAGGACATCCAGGCGGAAACCAAACTGCTTTTGCAGGGCCTTATGGATAATTACCAGACCGGCATCAACATCCGCGAGGTGAAGCTATTGAACGTGTTCGCCCTTGAACAGGTCAAAGATGCCTTCGACGACGTAGTCCGCGCTCAGGAAGACAAGGCTAGAATAATCAACCTCGCGGACGCTTACAAAGAAGACATCCTGCCAAGATCAAGAGGTCAGGGCGCTGCGCTCTTGCAAGGGGCAGAAGCCTTCAAACAGGAAAAGATCGCGTCAGCCGAAGGTCAGGCCGCAAGGTTCCTTTCGATCCTGGCGGAGTACGAGAAAGCGCCTTTGGTCACTCGGCAGAGGCTGTATCTAGAAGCCATGGAGGACATTTTGCCAGGCATTACCAAATTCGTAGTGTCTGAGGAAGCAGGCGGAGGTCTGCTTCAGTTCCTTCCTCTTACGGAACAGTCTACCAACTTCCCGGCCGAACTTGGCCTCAACCAACCATAGGTATTCGAAATGAAACTCATCGCAATTCTGTTAGTTGTCGGTGCACTGATCGCTGGACTTCTCGGGCCACAGATATTCTTCGTCGTTGACGAGAAGCAAGTCGCCATCGTCACCCGATTCGGTGACGTGCAGCAAGAGGTCCAGAGTCCAGGGCTGTATGCCAAGACACCGTTCGTCGATTCAGTGACCTACTTCGAGAAACGACTCCTGATATTCGATGCCCCACCCGACTCGCTGCTCACCAAAGACAAGAAACGCCTGATTATCGACGTCTATGCCAGGGGGCGAATCGTGGACCCTAAGCTGTTTCGTGAGACGGTCAGAACCGAGACACAGGCAGCGTCCCGCGCAGTTGATATAATCACCTCGTAGATGAGGGCGGAGATCGCCGGGGATAACTAGGCGGAGATAATCACAACCAGTCGTGAACCCATAATGGGAAGAATCCGAGATAACTCGAAACCCAAATTGGCCGAATTCGGGATCGAACTGATCGATGTGCGAATCAAACGCGCCGACTTTCCACCTGAAATCGCCGAAAGCGTCTATTCCCGCATGCAGGCCAAGCGCCAGCGCAAAGCCGATAAGGAACGAGCCGAGGGCGCTGAAATCGACGCTACGGTTCGAGCCGATGTGGACAAGCAAGCGACAATTATAGTTGCCAACGCTGAGAAAACAGCCAACATCACCAGAGGCGGAGGCGAAGCCCAGGCGGTGCAGATATTCGCCGACGCCATCGGGGCAGACATAGACTTTTACGCGTTCCAACGTAGCCTGGAAGCCTATCAGAACATATTTGCAGAAAAATCGACGATCGTGGTTCCTGCAATCGCCCGAAGGGTTGGCGAACACTTCCACTGAAAACTGACCGTTCTGCATACTGTAGTTCTTAACAGTTTCTATTAGAGTCTGATTGTATTGTTTCGGATCGCAGGGTGAATGACGCTCCAACGCGTCCAGGTCCATATCAGCGCCCTGTCCTAGTCCTCCAGGAGGCTCTGTGCAGATCATCAACCGTTTAGACTTTGGTTCTGAACAACCACACATCGACCATGTTGTGCGCCCGTTCCAGAGGTTTACCGCCCAAGAGGCGTCGGCGGGAATTGTGCTGTTGGCCTGCACCATCGTGGCGTTGATTTGGGCCAATTCGCCGTGGTCCCACAGCTATCATGAATTGTGGGACACGCATCTCAAGGTCGGATTCGCAAACTACACACTGGACAAACCACTGCACTTCTGGATCAACGACGCGCTCATGGCCGTGTTCTTCTTTGTGGTAGGGCTGGAGATTAAGCGGTCCATCCTGGTGGGCGAGCTTGCCAGTCCTAAACAGGCGGCCCTGCCCGTCGTGGCAGCGATTGGGGGAATGGCGATACCGGCGGCGCTGTACGCGGCGCTGAACGTAGGAGGAGAAGGGTCCTCGGGCTGGGGAATTCCGATGGCGACAGACATCGCTTTCTCCCTGGGGGTTTTAGCCCTGTTGGGCAGTCGAATCCCCATCTCGCTCAAAGTTTTCCTCACAGCCTTCGCTATCGTGGACGACATCGGCGCTGTGGCCGTCATCGCCCTGTTCTACACCGACGAAGTAGCCTGGGCGAACGTAGTGGTCGCAGTTGGATTGTTGGGTGTTCTTGGTCTCCTCAACTGGCTGGGTGTCCGCCATGCTGTTGTGTACACCATCCTGGGAATAGGAGTTTGGCTCTCCTTTCTGACCTCTGGCATCCACGCCACAGTCGCAGGAATCCTGATCGCTGCCACTATACCCAGCAGTGTTCGTATCGACCCGAGGGAATTCGTCGAACATGGCAGGGCAATGCTTGACCAGTTCGAGCGGGGCATAAGACGGACTCACGGCGATCATGCGACCATCGAACAGAGCGCTGCCGTAGAGGAGCTGGAGCGAGCCTGTATGGACGTCGAATCGCCGCTCCAGCAGTTGGAGCACGACCTGCACCCATGGGTAGCCTTCGTAGTCATGCCCGTGTTCGCTTTAGCCAACGCGGGCGTGGCGCTGGACGGTGGCCTGCTGGATGCACTATCCGGACGTGTGGCTCTGGGAGTCCTGATAGGGTTGATAATCGGCAAACAACTTGGGATATTCGCATTCGCATGGCTGGCCATCCAAACTGGAATCGCCGTCAAACCCAACGGCGTCACCTGGAGGCAACTCTATGGTATATCCTGGCTGGGGGGCATTGGATTCACCATGTCCATATTCATAACCGGCCTAGCCCTCGACGGCGAAGAGTTGGTCTCCGAGTCCAAACTGGCCATATTCGTAGCATCGCTGATATGCGGCGCTGTCGGTTGGTGGATTCTCAGAACCCCGTATCGGGGTGGCGCCGAGCGCGAACTTGCTAAGAAAAAAGATATAGCAGCTCCAGAGGATGAGGGCAGCTACAATTGCAACGAATAGTCGTTGAAAGGAATGCCGGGCTTAAGCGCACGCGCCATAGATGTCATGAGCGTCATCGAGAGATTCAGAAAACAGCTCGAGGCGCTCCTCTCCATCAGAAAGCTATGCAATCCGTCCAAAAGAGGTAGTATGGAGATCACAGGAACCGTTGGACCACAAGCATCTGTCAGCACATAACTCCAAATCATCTACAATTAGTCATTACAGTAACAAACGACTCTTGGTCTATAGGGTCGTTTAGCTTGCAAATCCTGTCCATCATGCTACGATATTAGTCAGAACAGTTATTCTGACCAATTATGCCAAACTCAACAACACCAAAGCCTCAAAGACGAAAACGCGACCGACTCCCTGAGTTCCTCACCCAGGAGCAGGTCCGACAGCTCTTCTCTGTCATCAAGTCCAAGCGAGATATCGCCATCTTCAAGGTTGCTTACCGTCACGGCCTCAGAGCGTCTGAGGTCGGGATGCTTGAGAAGACCGATTTGGATCTCAAACGAGCACGCATCACCATCAACCGGCTGAAGGGTTCGCTCTCTGGAGTCTACCCAATGTCCGCAGACACCGTGAAGGCTCTCCGGTCCTATCTCCGGACGAGAGACGACGAGGTCCCCTTTTTGTTTCCCTCGAACCGAAGGTTGCCCATTGACCGCCGCACCCTCTTGGTGCTCATGAAGAAATACGGCGCCCTGGCTGAGATTCCACCGGAGAAACAAGATTTCCACATCCTCAAGCACTCAATCTGTACCCATCTGCTAGATGCTGGCGAAGAACTCTATTTCGTCAAAGATTGGGTCGGCCACAAGAATATCCAGAACACTCTCGTTTATGCACGCCTGACCACCGCCACAATGGACGCCCGGGCCAGAAAGGTGTTCGCCAGCCATCTGGTCGTGTGACCCCTAAATCCTTGGAGGAGCAATGACCTCCATGCGTTCCAGGCTCCTCATCCATACGTCGGGAACTTGCCAGCAAACACCAAGTCCCACCAATCAAACGCCTGTTCGATCGCATGCTGCAAGAGTTAAAGGATATGAACAAGGAAAAAGATGACCTTAACGAAAAGTCTCCCCAGGTTCCCAACAGGGACTTTAGGAGGGCACGGCGAGGCATCGAAGAAGGAGAAGCGAGCTATGAATTCGAGGAGAGGGGTTAGGTGAGGCCGAGGCGCTCCAGGTCTTCCTCAGTCCACCCCGCGTGTTCCACAACATTCCGGAGAGTGCCCCGGGTGAGTGTATCGCTTCCACGATGTTAGTGGATCACCACAGTTCTACCATCAGTATGCCGATAGATATGGCCGCCTGTGCGTGTACTCCGGCGCAACACAAAACCACCCCGACAACACGAGAAACCAAAGAATCACTATCCCTACACATCCAGATACAATCAACATCCAGGGCTTAATCCGACGATGGTGATTTCTTTTTATGGTCTTAGGAAAGCTACCCGTAGGCGGTTCAGACGACGCTCCTCCAACACCAATAGGTGTAGAGGCACTTAGGGATGCGCCACACCCTCCACAGAACAGGGCATCTTCTGGGTTATCGTG